>Ga0256406_1000214_pt1 | contig 112980 bp, 87 predicted proteins | sample RumenRJG_03DNA_FD_185986 | JGI IMG/M metagenome (GOLD analysis project Ga0256406, IMG submission 185986) | Bovine rumen microbial communities from Lethbridge, Alberta, Canada - RJG_03 | ecosystem: Host-associated > Mammals > Digestive system > Stomach > Rumen | place: Canada: Alberta...
CAATAATGTGAAAGGACGCTTACTTACTGCGAAATGCAGAAAATAAACGTCCATAACCAACGTGCTATTCTATTGTCTATAAGTCCTCAAGTTTTGTGCCTACAGTGACGAGTTCTATTGCTATAGCCACCCGGACATACTTTTCGAGGCGTTTTCCGCGCTTCGACCAGTCGGTCTCGCCGAAGGTCATATGCTCGTAAAAGTGCTGAAAATAAAGGATTTCTACGAGTTCTGTTTCTGCAGTAATACTACTGTCTCGACATGTCCCGTCGAGGGGAACATGTCAACAGGAACTGCCTTTTTCAATATGTAGGCACCTCTCGAAAGGTCCCCGCCCGCAGGTCCGATGCAGGATGTCGGGTCTTCTCCCCGGACGATGGCCTGTTCCGCATACTGTCCTGCCAGCGTGTAGTCAGCTCCCGTACACAGGACTGCAAGGTCCCGGCACAGCGTCTCCGGCCCACAGGAAATATACACAATCTTTCTCGGGCAAAGCTTCAGCAGTGCCTTCAGGAAGTCCTCCGATGCCCCCGCCCTCGGCGGATCCATGAATACAACATCCGGACAGCTGCCGCCCTCCGCCATTTGGGTCATAAATTTTCCGGCATCCGCATTGATGTATTCGAACTTGTTCTCTGCGTCCTCCGTTTTCGCCTTATCCTCCTGCAGGGTTCCGTCCTTCTCTCCATAATTCATCCGGGCATTTGCCTGTGCGTCCTTCACCGCCTCCGGATTGACCTCGACACCGATGACCTTCTTCGCACGGTCCGCCGCACAGATACCGATGGTTCCGATGCCGCAGTACGCGTCAAGAATCGTTTCTCTGCCGGAGAGCCCCGCCATATCAATTGCAACGTTGTAGAGTTTTTCTGTCTGAATCGGATTGATCTGGTAGAAGGAGCGCGGTGAAATGCGGAAGGTTTTTCCGCAGAGCCGATCCTCAATAAAGCCCTTTCCGTACAACACGATGTCGCGATCACCCAGAATCATCGAATCCGTCCGGTTATTGACATTGAGCACAATCGTTGTGATATCCGGCTGCAGCTTCAGAAGTGCCTTTACGAAATTATTCTTGGACGGAAAAACAGGTGTTGCCGCGACAATCGTGACCATCATCTCACGGGTTGCACGGGCCGTTCGCACCTGCACATACCGGAGGACGCCGGTCCCGAGGTCCTCATCGTAAATCGGAATTTTGAAGGACGGGACAAGGGAAAGTATCGAGCGGCAGACAGAATCCGCCCGTACATTCTCGAGAAGACACTTCTCCACATCGACGACGCGATGCGAGTTTTTCTCATAGATTCCGCAGATCGGCCTCCCGCCATGCGCATGATCCGACGCAAAAACTCCTGTCACCTTGTTTCGGTAGTGATCCGGATTCTTCATGCGGATGATCGGCTCTACAGGGCCGTAGGCACCGATGCAGCTTTGTACCTTTGCCTCGCGGTGTGATATCTGTTCTTCGTATGGGATATTGACCGAGGTGCAGCCGCCGCAATGTTTTGAATAAGGGCAGCGGGTCTTCCGGTTTCTGCCATCCTTCATGTCATATCGGTCATCCTGTCTTTCACCTTCCTGCATTCTGCTTCGGCCAGCTTTCCCTTCGCTTTCCTGCGTTCTGTTTCGGTCAGGCCGCCCTGCACTGCCCTGGGTTTCCTTCCTGTCAGCCTGTTTTCCGCCACTCTGTTTCGGGTGATTGCGCCGATAATCCCTGTCAGAACCTCCTCCGGCATCTGCGCTGAATCTTCGATTTTTCCCATATCTGTCCAATCCCGTCTTCATGGAACTTCAAAGCCCTTTCTTCATGAAATGAAAACAGCCGGCGGGTATTCCCTCCGGCGTTCTGTCTGATGGATGGTTACATCCTGCCTGCGTCTTGCCGCGTCCGCGGCCTGTCCTGCAGCGTACGGAGACCTCATTTCTGCTCGCGCTCATGGATCGCACGTTTTGGCGACCAGTCCTCTTCCGGAACCGCGCCTATGATTTCGACTCCGGGCATTCCTTCTACAAGATCCGTCGCGGCTGCAACATCGCGCTTGTTAATCCGGAAAACCACGACGTCTGGCCGCCGGCTCTGGAAAATCCGCCCGAAGAACGATTTTTTCTGCCACTTGATGAAATAGGAAATACGGTTCCGGAGAAACAGATCCTCCAGGATGTCCTTATTCTCCTCTCCCGCGCAGCGACAGAAATCCATTTCGTTATCAAATAATGCGTTTTCCTTCACATTCGATGTCATAGCCTGCACCTGTTGCCTTTCTCAAACACATCTCAATTATAAGCATGCCTTGAAAATCTGTCACGAACCGCGTGAAGCCTTCCGGCTGCTCTGCTGCACTTTCCTTCCGCCCGCGCGGTGCTATACTTTAACAATCAGCTGCCTTACCGGAATGATCTGCGGCAGAAGGCGCTGTGCGGAGGATGTATGACAGGAAAAATCGAAGAGACAAGAAAGCTTCCGGCCCCTTTCACCGAAGGAGAGTATCAGCTGATCCGGAGCTCACGCAGGACCATCGCTGTTGAAGTCACACGCGATGCAAGAATGATTGTCCGTGCGCCCTACCGTGCCACGCAGAAGGCTGTCGATTATTTTATCTCTGAGCAAGCGGATTGGATCGAAGCCCACCTTGCCAAAATGCGAACCCGTCAGAACATTCTTGCTGCGAAATCCATCCCGCCCATCGATCCGGCGGAAATCCGATATCTTGCGAACAGAGCCGTGCAGGAAATTCCGCCCCGCGTGGAGCGCTGCGCGCATATCATCGGTGTCACGTACGGCCGCATCACGATCCGCAATCAGACCTCCGTCTGGGGGTCCTGCACTGCAAAGGGCAATCTCAATTTCAACTGTCTCCTGATGAAAATGCCGTCCGATGTTGTCGACTACGTCATCGTCCACGAGCTCTGCCACCGCAGGCAGATGAATCATTCCGCCCTCTTCTGGGCAGAAGTCGCGAAGTACTGCCCGAATTATCAGGAGGAGAGAAAGTGGCTTCGCGATAATGGAGCCATCTACATTCAGGCTATGAATGAAGGACTGCGCCGGATAGTATGACGATAAAAACAATGGCCGCCGCGATCGCGACGACGCCAAGCACCACGACGACAGTCAGGAGGATACGGTTAACCCTTCTGGTCCGCGGACCCGCGTTTTCATTTGATTTTTCCCATAATTCCTGTACTTTCTGCTTTGTCTTTTTCTCTTTTGCCATATTCGGTCTTCTCCTATGAGCGTGGCTGCTGCGTCTGATTCTGGCATCTCTTTCGCTTCTTGCGTTACTCACGCTTCTGCGTTTCTCACGCTTCATATATTTTTCATATCTTTTTACGATCCATTCTGGATTAAACTTTGTCTTTCTGATTTCTGATCATCGAATATTCTCGTCATCGAATATTCTCAGTTTTGACGCCTCTTCCAATATCTCATGAATTCCGGTCCTCTGAGAACGACTGCAGGCGATACCGCTGCGATCACAAGAAACTCGGCAAATCTCCCCACATTTATAAGTTTTCCGAACGCACCGAAGAAAGTGATGATGAAAATAACAATATTCGCCGCGGCATGACACAGACAGGGCACGGCGATCCACCGTAAATACTCATATGTGACCGCAAAAACACATCCCATGAGAAAGGCATAGACTGCTCCTGTCAGGCTTCCGTGCATGATTGCAAACAGAGCCGCAGACAGCAGAACAGCCGCTGCAGGGCCCATCTTCTCCCGTATTCTCCCGAAAATAATCCCACGGAACAGCATCTCTTCAACATACGGGATGAAGACACCGTAAACGAGAATCCCCGGCGCAAGACTGACATTATACATCGTTCCGGCAAAACTGCTGCCATTCGTTGTATCAAGTGCTCCCAGAATCCCGAAGCCGATATTGACAGCAAGGGCCAGCGATACGGCTCCCAGAACTGCGAACAGGACCTGCAGCAGATATACATCCCGATCTTCCTTGTCACCAGTGGTTCCAGCCGCCCCAGTGGTTTCCGGAGCACCCGTGATTCCAGCGATCTCATGGTTTTTCGGTTTCACCATCAGCTTCGGGCCGGGGCCGGTCAGTCTCACCACTGCATAGTAGCCCAGAAACGCGGCGATCAGATGAGTAATAAGCGTTACGTTTCCTGCATACTCCCGGAGAACCTCCGAAAAGGCAAAGCCTTGTTCTATCCATTTGTCGGTGAGAAACGAGAGGATGATCTGAACGAGGTCGTTGACCGCAATATAGATTGCAAAGGGCAGAAATCCCTGCCACAGGTGACTCGCAGTCGGGCTGTTCTTCTTATTGTCCATCATTCCATGACTCCTCTCTTTCGCCGTCTGCTGCCGGGTGTCTGTTGCCCGCCGTCTGGTTTACTTTCTCTTCGTCCCTGTCCGTACTCATACAATCGGAACAACTCTGCCTAATGCAAAGCTATAGATCAGTTTTTCCGAGACAGGCATGCCATACATCCTGCCAAGGGCCTCGGCATAATAGTTGAGCTGGACACGGTAGCGCTGCACGAGCTCCCAGCCTCCATGCACCCGATCCGTCTTGAAGTCGACGACAATCAGCTTTCCGTTTTCTTCAAAATACGCATCAATGATACCCTGTATGAGCATGGTCTCGTCTGCGGGAAATGCCGGCTGTATGCGGTTTGCGGCGATACCCATGACGAACGGCTGCTCGCGCCTGAGACGCCCCCGCAAAGCGGCATCCGCCATTCTCCGTGCAAGCTCTGTCCGAAAGAACGGAAGGAAATCCTCCGCCCGGATATAGGAGGCCTCCTGCGCTGTAAACTGTCCGCCTGTGATGAGCTCCTCCATCCATGCGTAAAAACTCTCTTCTGTCACTGCAGAAGGTTCACGGAACCGTTCATAATCCAGGAGCTGCATCGCGCGATGAAGCAATGTGCCGCGGAAGGCACCTCCCGTTTCTTTCGGGGACATCTCCCCGTTTCCCTCCGGGCGCGGTTCCGTATCTTCCGGCGGATTGACACTGTCCCGGGCAAAGGTCGGCAAATAAGGAGTAATCGGCGGATCCGGGTACAGCTTCCTGCCCTCCTGCATGCCGGCCATGCTCTCATCCTCTTCCCACGACCGACCGGCTGCAGCCCGTTTGAGTTCGGTAACCGTAGTCTTTGTGTATAGACCCTCGAGGTCAGCGTGCGGATAGTGGAACTCCCACATGGTAAGCAGGCGCTCTGCAAGCTTCTGGTCAGGAAGAACACGGATTCCGTCCTTCCGAAACTGATTCGTCAGGTTATCGAGAGCCGCCCGCCTGTCCGCTCCGCGCGCATGTTCTCCGGCCTCCCGGATCGTGAGTTCTGTGGAATCTACTGTTGTTACCGCAACAGGAATCGGCGATCCGTCTGCTTCGCCCGCAGCAACCGCATCCAGAATAAGATTCATGTAGCAGGAAGCTTTGGCGATCATCGGAACCGGGAGCTTATCTTTTCCGTGCGGGATGCTGTTCTGAAGCTTCGGAAAGACAGTCTCAAAGTCCCTGACCGTGCCGGTGAGAATCAGTTTTTCCTTTGCTCTTGTCATCGCGACATAAAGCACACGGAGCTCCTCGCCGAGCGTATCGCGGGTGATTTTGTCGGCAATAAGCTCCCGGCGCAGGGTGGTGCGCCGGCAGCGGAGTTCCGGATTGGCATACTCAAGGCCAATACCCAGATCGTTGTCGACAAGCAGCTTCGCATTCTGGTCACGCCGGTTGAAGCGGCGTGACAGGCCGGCAGCAAATACGATCGGGAACTCAAGGCCCTTGCTCTTGTGAATCGTCATGATGCGTACGACGTCCGCGTTCTCATCAAGCGTATTTGCCTCGCCCATGTCGACCTCCTGCGCGCGCATCTCATCAAGATAGCGAAGGAACCGGAACAGCCCGGTATACGAAGTTTTTTCGAAGCTGACAGCCATCTCCAGCAGCATCGAAAGATTCGCGAGCCGCTGACTGCCGGCCGGAAGAGCGGTTATATAATCTTCGTAGCCGGTCTCGGTCACAAGCTGTTCGAGGAGCTCATGGATAGACAGATAAGTGAGACTCTCGCGGCGCCTGTCAAGTTCTTCGAGGAACGAGCGGCAGCGGGTGCTGAGGTATTCGTCGGGGCCGCCGGAAAAACCGGAACCTGCCTGCCCGTTCTCCTCCGGCGCATCCAGGGGTTCAAGCCCTGCATATCCTGCCACTGCTGTGTAGTAGTCTGTCCCCCGGCTGAAAGCCCGGATTTTCGCCGCGTCTTCTTCCGTGAAGCCGCCGAAATACCCATGCATCGCTCCGTAGAGCGGGATGTCCTGACGCGGGTTGTCGAGAACACGAAGATACTGCACGATCTCCCGTATTTCTTCGGTCGCGAAATAGCCGGCCCGCGACGCCACGTAGCAGGGGATTCCCTCCTGCTCGAAAACGCCGCGGAATTTCTCATCCCAGCCGGCCGTAGAGCGAAGCAGGACGACGATATCCCCGTACCGGACCGGACGGAGTTTCTTCGTCCCTTCGTCGGTCACACGGCCGCTCCGGATCAGTTCATGGATCCGCTGTGCAATCGCCAGTGCCTCCCTCTCTCCGCGGTCAAGATCCACAAGAGAATCCTCCTCTCCTCCTGTCCCGGAGCTTCCTTCACTGGATTTGTCTCCTTCAGAAAGAGATGCCTCCCTGTCGTCCGCACTTCCATCCGTCTCCCCGCTCTTTCTTTCATCAACGATCAGCAGCTCGGACTTAGCATCGTCAAAGGGCAGATAGTCCCTGTTTCCGCATTTGAGGCTTGCCGCCTCATCGTAATCGACACCGCCGATTTCCGGCCGCATGATCCGGCTGAAAATTGCATTGACGGTATCCAGGACTTCCTTCCTCGACCGGAAATTCGCATCAAGGTCAATGCGCTCCGTCCGGTCATCGTCCGGCCGGTAGGCTGCATATTTTTCCATGAAAATTTCGGGCCGCGCGAGACGGAACTTATATATGCTCTGTTTTACATCACCGACCATAAACCGGTTGTACCGGCCCTCCGACTCGCCCGAGACAATGCCAAGCAGCAGCTCCTGCACATCGTTCGAGTCCTGATACTCATCGATCAGGATTTCCGCAAAATGTGCGCGGTACATCTCGGCCGCAGGTTTTGGCGAAACCGATCCGTCTTCGTTTCTTTTCGCAAGAATCTCCAGTGCCAGGTGTTCGAGGTCGTCAAAATCAATGACGTTCTTGTCCTTCTTGGCCTCAGCATACTTTGCCTCGAACGCGAGAACAAGTCGGACCAGCTCGTGCAGCGGGCGCTGTACCTGCTGCATTTCCGCGGCGATGTCGTCCGGCGTGCCGCGAAAATAAAGGGCCTGGTATCTTTCCATCCGCGCCCGGATATCCTTGCGGCGCGAGGATACGGTATTCTTCAGGTCCTCATCGACCGGGTCGTCCTTCTTCGCGCGCTTTCCCTGGAAGGAACCGAATACAAGGTTCTTTATTCCGGAGAGCCGCTCATAGAGTGCGGCCGTCTCCTCCTCTCCGGCCGATTCTGCCACCGCCCGGAGTGCATCCCGCTCTTTTGCAATGACGTCTCTGTACATGTACGGCCCGCCGGGAATACTGCACAGACGGACAAGTTCGTCGTACTCATCGGCCGCATCGGAAATCTCGCGGTCCAGGGTCTCAAGACTTTCCTGGAACCAGCGTTTCGTAAGAAGGTCTTCTCCCGACTCCACGTCGTAATCACCCGCATGTTCCCGCAGCCAGGCATCCGGCCAGGGATGGCTCATCGCCTTTGCATAGAGATCGAGGATCCGATTCTGAAGCTCCTCATCGCCGAGCTTCGTACAGAAATACTCGACACAGAACGCAAAATCCGGGGTTCCCGCGCTGTACTGCTCCTCGAGCATGTCCTTCATGGCATCCGACTTCATGAGTCCGGCTTCCATTTCGTCCATCTGACGGAAGCCGGGGTCAAGCCCGATATCGCTGAAATTATTGCGGAGAAGGAAGGTGCAGAAGCTGTCGATGGTCGTGATCTGCGCCGCCGGAAGAAGCGCTGACTGCTGCTGAAGATGCAGATTGTCCGGATCAAGATCGAGGCGTTTGTCTATGGCATCGGAGATCCGCTCGCGCATCTGCGCTGCCGCGGCCTTCGTGAAGGTGACGACAAGCAGCTGGTCGATGTCAAAGGGATGCTCGCCCTCCGTGATCAGCTGCACAATGCGCTCGACGAGAACAGCGGTTTTGCCGCTGCCTGCCGCCGCAGATACGAGGATGTTATGATTTCTCGCATCGATTACTTTACGCTGTTGGTCAGTGAAATGAATTGCCATGCGTTTTCCTCTGGTCCACAGGAATATTATCGGTTCCCGTTCCTGTTCTTCGTCGAATACCCCGGCACACGCGAGTCGAAGCCGCAGACGTCGCTGTAGGGGCAGTAGGTACATGCATTCGTCTGTCCTTCGCGGTACGGCTGCGCCGTCACATTTCCTGCGATAATCTGCTGCCCGAGATAGACGCACATCGCATTCGTTGTATCGAGAAGTGCAGCAAAATCGTCCTTCGTAAAAACATTGGTGCACCGCCTGCTTACGGTTCCGTCCCGGTTGAGCGAGATCGGGATGACATCGGACTTCCCGCTGCCCGGGTCTTTATCAAGGAGCCTTATGACGGCAGGATCCCCGTTCACAAGCCCGTTCGGAAGAAGTGCACTTCTCCTGGCCCTCTCGATGGCCTCTGACTCCTCCCCGCCGGAAGAAATGGCCGGATCCTCAATGTATGGATCGGAGAGATGGTAGTAAAACAGCGCCGCCGGCAGGATTTCCCGGAGAGCTCCGCTGCCCGCATCTTCCCCTGCGCCCTGATACTTTCCTTCTTTTCCCTTCTTTGCGCCCGCCCGGAGTGCAGCCTCCATATAAATGAGGAGCTGTAGCTGACGCCCGGCTTCGAAAGCCTTCCGGTCAAACTTCTTTGCGCCGCTCTTGTAATCCACAATTTTGACGTAGACCGCGCCCGTCTCCGGATCGACGGCCGTATCGAGCCGGTCGATGATGCCGCGGAGATACATCTTTCTTACCGGTTTTAGTGCCAGTATAAATTCCATCCCCGGGATTGCGCCGGGATTCCGGGTCCCAAACTGCTGCTCGTATTCAGCAGGGTCAAAACTCCCCTTCCGGATCTGATATTGCAGCTCGAGGACAGTCCGCGCGAGAACCCGCTGCATGCGGGCGATGATATACGTATTGCGCGCTGTATCCATGAGCACAGCACTTCCATAGGAATCCGAGATTTCCTCTACGCAGGAATCCGTGATGGCACGCCCCGCCTCCGGCGTAAAGTCACGCCAGGAAAGGCCCCGCCTTTTCAGTTCCTGTGAGAATTTCTCAAGGCTGCTGTGCATGATGGTCCCCGAGTCCGCCGGCTCGAAGGTGAATTCCTCCCGTTCGGAAAGACCGAGGCCATGATCGAGGAACTGCTTCAGGAAGCAGTCTGCCATTTCCTCAAGGCGGCTCACAGAACCCTCGATGTTCTGCCCGTACAGTCTCTGTGCCGTCCCCAGGGTGAGGGGAATGGGCGTGTACCTTCGAAACGCCGCATCCTCCAGCTTCCTTGTTTTCTTCTTTAAATCTTCCTCCGCTCTCTCTCTGAGGAGAATGAACGCCGTGAGGAAACTGTCACGGAGCTGCGCAGTTGATCTGCCGCCTGCTGCCCCGGAATCTGCGGCCTCCGCGCCGGCATCGTTCTTCCCTGCCTCCTCTGCCGGTTCTTCCGGATCAAATCTTCCCTCGGCATAGTTCCGCAGACCGTCCGCGATGAACGGCATGCAGTCATCCGTTCCCACCAGCTGCTCAGCCATCGGAAGCTCCTCCGGCCGCGGGATACGCCCATTCTTCCTGACCGAAGGAAAAGTTTTGACGATGAGGGGAATAAGGTAGGACGGGCGGATGCTTCTGCCCTGGCTGTCGACATCAGGAAAGCTTACGACCAGCTTTTCCATGGGCTTTGTAAGACCGAGATATAGGTAGAGACGCTGCGTGTACATCTGAGCGCGCGGCGTCGGGGAGAGTTCGATATCCGAGCCTGCCAGGAATTCGCGGTCGAGGTCGGATATCAGGCCGCCCTTCGAGGTGCCCTTCGGAATATTCCCGTCGCTTGCGCCGAGCACGAACAGGACCTTTACCTGCGTGAGACGCGACCGCTCGAGATCACCGACCAGAACTATGTCCGCCTGCTGCGGCAGCGTGCCAAGCCGTATCTCACCGATACCGGCATCTACCAGCTGAAGATAATCTTTCTGCGAGATTTTTTCATCTCCAAGGAGATCATGAATCTCTGAGAGAAGATCGATGACCGCGCGGTATACCTGACGGTATTCATCTGCCCGCACAGGATCCCCGCTCGCATCCAACGCCTGTGCCATCTGCTCCATCTTCTCCTGCATCCGGTTCTTCACCAGGAATGCGTACAGTGCCTCCGTGCGCTCCGCCGCCGTGGCGCCGGGACGCACGTCAAGAAGCGGTGAAATACTCTCGAGGAAGCGAGTGCGGAGCGGCTCTGTGTCTGCGTCAAATGCCATCTTCCACTTGCGAAGGCCTTTGATGCCGTGCGCGAGGCAATAATTCTCGAGACGGTCCGTTGCGTCGCGCGCGGAAGGGTCCTCTTCTCCTGCGATATTGACAAGACCGCTCCGCAGATAACGGAACACGGCTTCATAACTGAATTCCTTCGGGCGGATGTCGAGAGATGCGCGGATGGTTTCCGTCAGCGGATTATGAAGAATGGCTCTCGTGACATCGAGATAGACCGGCACGTGATAGAGCGCGGCAAGGCGCCGGACAGGGTCCTCGTACGAGGAGAGATCACCGGCGAGCACGGCAAAATCCCGCCATGCATATCCTTCCTCCGCAACCATTCTCTTCATTGCGATGAACATCTGGCGGACTTCTTCCCGCGGAGTTCTCGCCTCATACAGGAAGACACCGACCGAAGAACTGTCCCGGGGACCGCGGCCCGCCCAGCTCTGTCCCATATATCCGCCTTCATGAGCGGAAGCCGCGGCAGAGTCTATATCGTGCGGATTTCTTTCCCGGATCGTCTCCTCTCCGGTGTTCTCCCTTAAAGGATCTCCTTCATGAACATCAAAGGGCACCACCGGATAACGCAGGAAATGTCTCTCGAGGTGCTGCAGCATGGGATTGTTCCGGAAGCGCGGCAGATTTTCATCCGGCATATAGACGTCCTTCCCGTGCGGTATTCCCTGCTCCTCTGAAAGACGCGTGATATCCGCGACGGTCTTGCGCGTGAGGTAGAAAAGCTCCTGCTCCCCGCCCGCATCCATCGTCTCCTCGACCAGCGGAATCGGCCTGCCTCCATCCTCCGACAACGTGAGCGCAATGACAACCTCGCGCGCATACCGGCAGAGCTGCACGATAACCTGATTCTGCACCGGTGTGAATCCGGTAAATCCGTCAAAACAGATGACCGACGAAGCGACGAGTTTTGACTTCGGAATGGCGTCTGCAAGGAGATCGAGTGTCTCTTCGTTCGTCACAAATCCGTCGTGAATGTAGTTGAGAAAACGGGAATAAAGATTCTGAAGATCGAGCAGACGTGCATGCAGCGCGCCGCGGCCGGATGCATACTCGGCAAGACGCCCTGCGTCCTCCGGCGAGAGGCCGTACTGCATGAACTCCGAGATGACTGACTTTACCTCGGCAACATAGCCCTGCCGGTTCAGACTGCTTCCGATGACCGGAAGATCATCCGATGCGCGGCTTGCGATCCGCTGCAGAATCAGGCTTTTCCCGATATCGTTGAGAACCTCGCGGTGATCCGCCCCGACCTCCTCGAAGATGCGGTGGGAGAGGCGCCCGAAGGAGAGCACATCCACATTCAGGATGCCCTGCGAGCCGCTCGCCAGGACAAGATCCTTCTGCGTCTGCATCGTATACTGCTCCGGCACGATCACGAGATAATTACGGTCCGAGAACGCGCGAAGTGACTCCTGCGCCTTCGTAAGAATCGCCTGATGAAGTTTGTGACTTTTTCCGGCACCGGATGCGCCGAACAGAAACCGATAAGGCATGGGGCTTCCTTCTTCTCTTCCTTCCTGATGGGTTGTTGATACCGCGGATGCCGCTTTTCAGAAACCGCCGGCATCCGGAAAATCAGAGCGGAATATCCTTCACCGCCCGGTAGATGAGATCCGGCTTTACATCGCTCTTCCCGGCATCTTCCATCGTGGCCTCCCCCGACAGTACCAGAATCGACGTAAAACCGCCATTCACTCCGGCGGCGATATCCGTATACAGACGATCTCCCACCATCGCAACCTCGTCCGGCCGGATGGCATCGGTACCCTGCCGGCCGACGGTTTCGCCAATCCTCATCAGAAGATAGTCATCGATTCCCTTGTTTGGTTTGCCGATGATGATATCCGGGTCCCGGAAGGCGGAGGCTTTGATAAAGGCCTGAATCGAGCCGATATCCGGCACGAAACCAGTCGCCGTCGGGCAGTTGAAGTCCGGATGCGTCGCGATGTAAGGAAGCCCTGCTCGCACGAGATCGCAGACACAGCACATCTTCCGATACGTAAGGGATGTGTCAAAACCGGTGACCACGACCTCAGCCTGCTTCCACTCTTCCGATTCCGTTTCTGCCAGCTCTATCCCCGCTTCGCGGAATTCACGCTGCAAGATTGGATTGCCGAGCAGGAACACCTTCCTTCCTGCATAATGCTGCTGCAGATACCAGATGGCCGCCTGTCCGCTCGTCACAATCCGGTCCTCCGGTATCTTAAGTCCCATCCGATGCAGCTTGTCGACATAGGAGCGCGGGTCCTTGCTGGAATTATTCGTGAGGAAATAATACGTCCGGCCGCTCTTCTCAATCCGGTCCAGCCAGTCACGTGCGCCCTCGATCCAGGTCTCATCGAGATAAACCGTTCCATCCATATCGAGCGCAAAAACTCTGACCTTTTTCAGTTTTCCATCTGGATCGGTGCCGATTTCCGGCAGCATTCTGTCATCCATTTTCATAGCATTCCATACCGCTTTTCTTTTTAATCAGATGGCCGTTCTGCGGGCAGCGATCACCTCTTCGGGTGTTTGAGCACAGCGAAGTTTCTCATGCAGGAAACATACGGCCGATGAACCGCCGGAATCGTTTCTGTCCCGGCAAAATCATCCCCGCAGCTACTCGAAAATCATTATACCATCCGCCGGCAGAAACCTGCTCTTTTCTCGGAAAAGGCTTCACGCAAAAGGCTTCACGCAAAAGGCCTCCGCCTTTCCCCCCCGGGAAAAGCGGAAGCCCGCATATCTGCCGATATTCTGATCAGCGGCTTTTCTTCTCCGCTGATTCCTTATCTTCGCCTATTTTTTATGTCTTCTTTTGGTAAGACAGTTTTCTGCCTCCCTGTACTTTCTTCAGTTCTTTGCCTTTTTTGCAGCCTTCTCATCGGAGAAGTTTTCGCCCTGTGCGATCTCAAGATCGACACCGGTATGATTCGGCTCGCCCTCGTCAAAGATATAATCCTTGCCGGGAAGAATTGCGTTCAGGATAATACCGACGAGGGAACCGGTTGCAAGACCGGAGAAGCTGATGACCGTGGAGCCGACCGGGATGTCGATGGCACCCATCGTGCTGTTCGAAATACCGATGGAAAGAACCAGGATGAGGGCTGCAATCAGGACATTGCGGCTCTTCGAGAAATCGCAGTGGGTCTCAACGAGGTTGCGGACACCGACCGCCGAAATCATGCCGTACAGGACAAGCGAAATGCCTCCGATTACCTCGGAAGGCATAATCTCAATGATCGCCGCAAACTTCGGGCAGAAGCTGAGGATGACCGCGAAGAATGCCGCAAGCCGGATGACTGCCGGATCATAGACCTTGGTCAGGGTCAGAACGCCGGTGTTCTCGCCGTACGTCGTATTCGCCGGTGCGCCGAAGATCGATGCCACGGTGGTCGCAAGGCCGTCGCCGGTCAGGGTTCTGTCAAGGCCCGGATCCTGAATATAATTGATGCCTGTCGTGGAGCTGATGGCGGAAATATCACCGATATGTTCCATCATGGTAGCGAATGCGATCGGGACGATCGTGATGACCGCCGCTGCAAGCTTGCCGCCGTCAAAATCTGCACCGAAGATCGAGAATACGGTGCTCTTGTACTGAATCGGGAAGCCGATCCACGCAGCATCCTTCACCGTCTGCCACTGGATGAAACCGCCGCCGATGGCACGATCATAGATGATCGCGCAGAGATAAGAACCAATGACGCCGAGCAGGATCGGGATGATTTTGACCATTCCCTTGCCCCAGATATTGCAGACAACGACGATGACGATTGCAACAAGGGCGATCCACCAGGTATGCGGATTGGCGAGGTAATGGCTGCCTGCATCATCCGTGCCTGCCTGGAAAATGTTGTTGAGTGCCGATGCTGAAAGATTAAGGCCAATTGCGATGATGATCGGTCCCGTGACAACCGGCGGGAAGTAGCGCATGACCTTGTTCGAGCCAAAAGCCTTGAAAAGTCCGGCCAGAACCAGATAGACAAGACCTGCGCAGGCAACGCCGAAGCATGCATACGGAAGGTCGGGGTTCGGCTCACCATTGATGAGCGGTGCAATCGCTGCATAACCGCCGAGGAAAGCGAAACTCGATCCGAGGAATGCAGGAACCTTTTTCTTCGTGATCAGGTGGAAAAGAAGTGTTCCGAGTCCGGCGAACAAAAGTGTCGTGGAAACGGAGAGTCCGGTCAACAGCGGTACCAGAACCGTAGCGCCGAACATAGCAAACATGTGCTGCAGACCAAGGATGGTCATCTTCGCGGGCCCGAGTGTACGAGCATCGTAAATGGCATCCGGGTCTTTCCCTTTCATCATTGTCTTAGCCATAATCTCCTCCTCTTGAAACCAGTCATCACCTCATGCGGAAATATAATTTTCGCAGTCCTCATCCCTTCCGTGAAGTTCCGGACAAGAAAAAACACGTCTGAGACAGCTGTTTCGCTGCCCGACGTGTTTTGAATCCTGTTAACTTTCACTCCACATGATAGATAGAGTCATCTTCTGTCTCCCGTGCCGGTGAATTGCATCACGGACAATAATAAACACGGGCGGCCTCAGCGTCAAGAAGGAAAATTACTTTGAATTTACATGCCATCATCAAAGAATGACTCAACCTTTTCCGACTCTTCCCCGACTGCATCCGCAGCCATCTGCTTTACTTTCTCTTCCGTATCTTCTGTTTTCCCGGCTCCGGACGGCTCAGCAGGCTCGTCTGCTGCAGCTGCCATGTCACTGCAGGTTTCAGCCGGCTTAGCTGCGGTTTCGTCTGCACCCGCTGCGGCCGTTTCAGACGGCTCTGCCGCTGCGGCTTCCTCACCTGCCGCGGATTCCTCTGTCCTGCCGGTTTCTTCTGCAGAGCTTTCTGCAGACTTTGTATCGACGGTGCTGTAATGCGTCTCATCCTTCACGATGCTTACGATTTTCTTCGTGGAATCAACGGCAACATCGACCATCCTGCCTGCTGCATCACCGACCGTCTTCAGAACGTCCTGTCCCTTCGGCCCGATTGCCTCCCGGACCTTCGGAACAACGTTCTCATTGATCGCCCTGCCGGCTGCGTCCGCACCTTCCCTGATCGTTGTATAGGTGCGCTCCGCAAACTTCTTTGCAGAATCTGCAAGATCATCCGCATCATACTTCTCTTCGGACTCCGTATCTTTGTCCGGCGACTCTTCCTGCGCGGTCTCATCACCCAAATCCCCGGGTTCCTCATCCAGGTCATCCGCGTTCTCGCCCAGATCTTCCGGTTCCTGCTCCGGCTCTCCGTTCACCGTCGCTGTCTTCTTTGCCTTATTATCCTTGTAAAACTCGTAGACGCCTGCTGCCGCAGCCGCCACAACTGCCGACCCCAGTAAAAACTTTCCAAATCTGCTCATTATAGTAATCTCCCTTTAACCATACACTTTACATACCTATTTCGGGCGGCATCTGCATCTTTGCCGCTGCATCAGCCGATGCATTTCTGCACCACCGTACCGCCTGTTTCAATACTGTGAACTGATCATACTCTTTTTAATTGCTGTTTAAAAGACAATCCATGTTAAAGAACTATTAAAAAAGCTTAAATTCCGGTCCTGTCAGGATACAGGATTTCCGGCAGCGGGCCGAGCCCGGACGCCGCTTGAAATGGGCACGTGTGCGTGCTATATTGACATTATTAACCGTTTTGGTCAATGAAATGTGTCAGGGGTGGCTTTCCTGTCAGAAATCCTGAGGATGCAGGACTTTCTGACAGCGGCATCGGTGACTTGTCACTTGGAGATGCCGTATCCGGAAAAATGTATTCGCAGGTTTTGCCTCAGCGGGGTATTCATAATGAATGAAAAATTTTTTGACCTGAAAAAAGAAAAGCAGGACCGCATGATCAACGCGGCCCTTAAAGTTTTTGCGCTGAACGGGTACAAACACGCGAGCACGGACGATATCGTCGCCGAGGCGAAGATCAGTAAAGGGCTTCTCTTCCATTATTTCGGCAGCAAAATCGGCCTGTATGAGTTTCTGTTTGACTATGCGTCGCATTTCGCGGTCGTCGAGCTGCAGTCCGGCGTCAAAACCGGTGAGACCGATTATTTCAGGATTCAGCGGCAGATTGCATCTTCCGAGACCGCGCTGCAGAAGCAGTATCCATATATCACAATGTTCCTCGACAGCGTACTCCGCGAGACCTCTGAGGAGGCACTCGGTGCCGTCGCGGATTCGCGCGGTATGGTATCGGACTGCTATCGGAATCTGCTCGCGAATGCGGATTACCGCGCGATCGGTTGCGGCAGCGCAGATTCAGAGGATGCCCAAATGCTGTCCCGTCTGATCGACTATACCAAGCAGGGCCTCCTCCGCTCCCGTCTCGAGGACATGAATTTCTCTGCGGACGATCTCGAGAAGGAAACGGATGCGTACCTTGATTATCTGGAAAGACTGACGAAAAAATGAGGGGGCTTTCCCTGTCCGTACCTACTTCTTCATTCTCCAGGGCTGATCTGCCGGATAGCCGCCCTTCAGCTTCTGCATCGCACGCTGGATGGCGTCTTTGGAATTTTTCCACGGCTCATCTGCGTGCTGGTAGTCAAATTTCTCAATCATCCAGTCCACATCGCCCGTGATGCGCTCGAGGTTCTTCTTCATGAGCCCGCAGATTTCCGTATAAAACTCATCCTGGGCTTCTTTTGGAAGGCCGGTCTTCGCGGCTTCGCACAGATCGCCGAAATGCGGCAGGCAGAAGCCTTTTCCGTTCAGTATCTTCTCCCTGAACTGCGGGTCTTTCTGCCAGAGATAGAAAAAGGTATCGATGTAGCGCGCCTTTGTGTCCGCAATCTGGCGGCAGACAAAGCAGCTTTCCTCCTTATCGGTCACCCAGGCGGCAAGCGAATCGGTATTGGCTCCGGCTTCCAGGTCCCTGGATGAATCTCCTGCCGTGCGGACGCCTTTCGGTGCATGCATTCTGGCAAGAAACCCTCCCGTCTTCTCTTGTTTTGACTTTGCGGGACGGGCAGTCCCCTTCTTCTCGTGCTTTTCAATCTCCGCGTCCAGCTCCTTTGATATCGCCCGCAGATGCGTCGAGAGAATCCAGGCACTCCCCAGTGCATTCCCGTAGTCGAACATCTCCTTGAAATGACGCCTGCAGAATCCTTCTGCGTCCGTTTGTGCGCGTATATCGCGCTCCATGTAGGAACTGCTGTTTCCCAGCGTAAAATCCAGCGCGTCCCGCTCGATTTTGCGCTCCATAAAGCACAGCGGGCACTCATCATCTGCATTGACCGCATCATTCAGCGGAATCGTGTATAATTTCTCCTTCATAAATGAAAAACTGTCCCGGAATACCGGCGGACGGCGCCGCCGTGCTGCGGAACTCTCCTTTCCAAAAGAAATGCTAGGTTAAATGCTTTTTCCGGGCATTCCGGCCCATCAGCGCTTCCGAAAGAAGCCCGGCTCCCGTCCTCAATTCTTCTGCCGAAAGTGCTGCATAACCTAGAAGCAGCGTCGCTCGTGCACTCTGTCTTTCCAGATCCGGCCCGGCAATTGCAAAATCGGACATCGGGTAAACTACAACGCCGGCTTTTCCTGCCTCCCGCGCCAGCTCCTGTTCCCGCGCGCGGGCATTCGCGATGCTCATCGGTGCTGTCTTTTCCCGCAGCAGAAGATGAAGCCCGGCGTCCTCGCCGCTGACGTCAAAACCCGTCCGCATGGGTTTTAGCGCTTCCAGAAGAATGTCGCGCTTGCCGCGGTAGACCGTTCTCATCTTGTTCAGATACCGCTCGAAATATCCGCCGCCGATGAACCGCCCCAGGATCTGTTGGTCGAGTCTTGAAACCGTCGACGAAAAGAAGGAAAAGCCTCGGTGATATCTTTCTGCAAGCGCCGGGGGAAGAAGCATATAGCTGACACGAATGGCCGGCGCGATAGATTTGGAAAAAGTGCCGATGTAAATGACGCTGCCGGACGAATCCGCGCTTTTCAGTGGCGGAATCGGGCGCCCGCGGTAACGGAACTCCGAATCATAATCATCCTCGACGATGCAGCGCCCCTCCTTTTCATTTGCCCAGGCGAGCAGTTCCATGCGGCGCGCAATCGGCATCGTGACGCCGGACGGATATTGATGCGCAGGCATCACATATACGAGACTGCAGCCCTTCTCCCGCACCGAATCGATATTCATTCCTTTTTCATCCATCCGGACAGGCCGCACATCCCATCCGAACGAGCGGAAAATCCGATAGGCGCGAAGGTACGTGACATATTCCATGCCGACGACCTTTCCTGTCCCGGAATCCAGGCTGCTTTCCCGCTGTTCCAGAAGCTCCCTCAGGAGCATCAGAAGATAGTCATTTCCGGCTCCGATCACAAGGCAGTCCGGGTCGCAGTCAATGCCGCGGGCAGTGCGCAGATAATGAGCAATCACCTCACGGAAGGATCGGTCCCCGTTCGGCTCTCCCAGCGAAAACATTTCCGAATTTGCCCCGACCAGATTCTCCTTGCTCAGGCGCTTCCACGTGGAATACGGAAACTGCGACATATCAATCCTGCGAGGAGAAAAATCAATCATCGCGTCCTGCGCTGATGACGAAGAGGAAGGCGAAGAATCTCCCCCTTCATCGGCAAAAACGCTTCTCCCGGAAGTTCCGGTTTCAGGGCTTCCGTGCGGCACGGATTCCGGACTGATTTCAGGAGTCTGCTGCATGGCGCTTGTTAATGCCGGAAAACCTTCCTTTTCCCTGCGGGAACGTTCTTCCGTACCGCTCATGTCATAAAGGTTGGAGATTTCCGCAACCAAATATCCACTGTGAGGTTTTGAAATAATATATCCCTCCGAGAGAAGCTGATCATACGCTGTCTCCGCTGTCGACCGTGAGATCTGCAGGAACTGTGCAAGCGAACGAGTGGAGGGAAGCTTCTCCCCCTTTTTCAGGTTTCCCTTACGGATCTCATCCCGGATATAGATATAAATCTGTTCGTACAGATGCAGCTTACTGTCCGGATTGAGATTGATGTTTAATTCCTTCAATACATGCTCCCGATAGCTGAAAAGCCAAATTGTGTGTGATTCCGTGCCTGCCTTCCGCCGCTGATTTCCTTTCATCGCTTCTCTGCGGACATTTATCTTCGAAGGTCTCCGGGCGGATGCTTCCGTCTTCATTGTATCCAAAGAAAACAAAAAAAGAAGACCCTGCGATTTCAGAGTCTTCTTTCCCTGTATTGCTGTGTGCCGATTCGCAAACCTTTCCGTCCGCATCCGCGCTGACAGGCGCTTGCAGGACCGGACAGGTCGGTTTTCTTCTTCTCTCAGTTCTTCGTCGGGAGTACGAACGAGCTCTTCAGAGTGACGATGCGGTTGAACACCGGTGCCCCGTCTTTTGAATCCTTCGGATCGACGGCGAAGAAACCGTTGCGCACGAACTGGAAGCGGTCGTACGGTTTTGCATCCGCAAGCTCCGGCTCGACAAAGCCATTGCAGACAGTGAGGGAGTGCGGATTGAGGTTGAGCGAGCCGTCTTCATTGTAGACGCCCTTCTCTTCATCAATCAGATTCTCATAAAGCCGGATCACAGCCGGGACAGCAGTTTTTGCGTCCACCCAGTGGATCGTTCCCTTCACCTTGCGTCCGTCCGGACTGTCCCCGCCGCGCGTCGCCGGATCATATTCAGCATGAATCAGGGTCACATTGCCGTCCGCGTCTTTCTCGCATCCGGTGCACTTCACAAAATATGCGTTCATAAGGCGCACTTCATTGCCCGGGAACATGCGGAAATACTTCTTCGGCGGAACTTCACAAAAGTCTTCCCGCTCGATGTAAAGTTCTTTTCCGAACGGGACTTCGCGGCTGCCGAGTTCCGGATTTTCCTTATTGTTCTCGACCGGAAGCATCTCCGTCTGCCCTTCCGGATAGTTATCGATCACAAGTTTTACCGGATTCAGGACTGCCATCATGCGCCTGCAGGACGGCTTCAGGTCCTCGCGGATGCAGTACTCGAGCATCGCATAGTCCGAAACGGAATTGGCCTTCGAAATACCGGAGAGTTCAACAAACTTCCGAATGGACTCCGGTGTGAAGCCGCGGCGCCGCAGTCCCGCAATGGAGACAAGGCGCGGATCATCCCATCCGTCGACAACACCGTCTTCTACCAGCTTCTTGATATACCGTTTGCCTGTGACGACATTTTTGAGATACATCTTCGCAAACTCGATCTGTCGCGGCGGATTCTTGAAAATTCCCGGTTCGGTCACAACCCACTCGTACAGCGGCCGGTGATCCTCGAACTCCAGCGTGCAGAGCGAATGCGTCACGCCCTCAAAAGCGTCCTCGAGCGGGTGCGCGAAATCGTACATCGGGTAGATGCACCATTTGTCGCCCGTGTGCTGATGATGCAGATGTGCAACGCGGTACAGAATCGGATCGCGCATGTTGATGTTGGAGCTTGCCATGTCGATCTTCGCGCGGAGCGTCTTCGTTCCGTCGGCAAATTCGCCGTTCTTCATGCGCTCGAAAAGATCCAGGTTTTCCTCAACACTCCGGTCCCGGTTCGGGTCGTTCTTTCCGGGCTCCGTCAGCGTGCCGCGGTATTCCTTGATTTCCTCCGCCGAAAGGTCCGAGACATAGGCCTTTCCCTTCTTAATGAGAATAAGAGCGACCTCGTACATTTTGTCGAAATAGTCGCTCGCGTAAAACAGCCGGTCTCCATAGTCCGCGCCGAGCCATTTCACATCCTTCTGAATTGCCTCGACGAACTCATTCTTCTCCTTGGTCGGATTGGTATCGTCAAAACGCAGCGAGAAGATGCCTCCGTATTCTTTTGCGATGCCATAATTCAGCAGAATGGACTTCGCGTGTCCGATGTGCAGATATCCGTTCGGTTCCGGAGGGAATCTCGTCTGGACACGGTCAAAACGCCCGCTCGCCAGATCCTCATCTATTTTCTGTTCAATAAAGTTACGGCTCTCTTTTTCTTCTGTTCCCGCCGCAGAACCGTTCTCGCGGCGAATGTTCTCCTCTGACATTCCCAAATTCCCTCAATAAGCGTATTTCCGCGTTCTAAAAACTCACGCAGTTACTTAATTTTGGCGCAATCCGCATATTTAGTCAACAAAGATAAATACGCCGCGGCCATTTCGGCCGCGGCGCATAGAACCATCATTACTGCTCGTCGCTCGAATAGTTCGGAGCTTCCTTTGTGATCTGAATGTCGTGCGGATGAGACTCGCGCAGACCTGCAGGTGTGATCTTGACAAAACGCGCTGTATCGCGGAGTTTTTCGAGATTCTCGGCACCGCAGTATCCCATGCCGGCTCTTACGCCGCCGATCAGCTGGAAGATTGTGTCCTCGACGGTTCCCTTGTAAGCGACACGGCCCTCGACGCCTTCCGGAACAAGCTTCTTCGCGTTCTCCTGGAAGTAGCGGTCCTTCGAGCCGTTCTCCATCGCCGCGATGGAACCCATGCCGCGGTAAACCTTGTACTTTCTTCCCTGATACAGTTCAAACGCGCCTGGAGCTTCATCGCATCCTGCGAAAATCGAGCCCATCATGACAACGCTGCCGCCCGCTGCCAGCGCTTTCGTAATATCGCCGGAGTACTTGATGCCGCCGTCGGCGATGATCGGAATACCATATTCCTTTGCCACCGCATAAGCATCCATGACTGCGGTGATCTGCGGAACGCCGATACCGGTGACGATACGGGTTGTGCAGATGGAACCGGGTCCGATACCGACCTTGACTGCGTCCGCGCCGGCCTCAATAAGGGCTTTCGTTCCCTCTCCGGTCGCGACGTTGCCGGCGATAACATCAAGATCCGGATACTTTTCCTTGATCATGCGAAGGCAGCGGAGGACATTCTCCGAATGACCGTGAGCAGAATCGAGAACAACAACATCGACCTTCGCATCCACCAGGGCACCGACACGGTCGAGAACGTTCGCCGTGATGCCGACGCCTGCGCCGCAGAGCAGTCTTCCCTGTGAATCTTTTGCGGAAAGAGGATATTTGATGGTTTTCTCAATATCCTTAATGGTGATGAGCCCTGCCAGATTGCCCTCATCGTCAACGAGAGGAAGTTTTTCCTTCTTGGACTTTGCAAGAATTTTCTTTGCCTCGTCGAGCGTGATGCCTTTCTTCGCGGTAATCAGATTTTCCGATGTCATGCACTCACGGATCGGGCGGGAGAAATCCTCCTCGAACTTGAGATCCCGGTTCGTGATGATTCCGACGAGCTTTCTGCCCTCGGTAATCGGGACACCGGAAATGCGGAACTTGTGCATCAGGTCCTCAGCATCCTGCAGTGTGTGATCCGGAGACAGCGAGAAAGGATCCGTGATGATTCCGTTCTCAGAACGTTTGACTTTGTCGACTTCTTCCGCCTGCTTTTCGATCGACATGTTCTTGTGAATGATGCCGATGCCGCCCTGACGGGCCATCGCAATCGCCATCCGGCTCTCCGTAACCGTATCCATGCCGGCGCTCATAAAGGGAATATTGAGCTTGATTTTCTTGGTGAGATTCGTATTCAGGTTTACCTGATTCGGAACCACCTGGGAATACGCGGGAATGAGAAGTACATCGTCAAATGTAATGCCGTCCTTTACAATCTGAGCCATCTTTCCTCCTTCATAATCAAACGCCAATTCTCTGGCAGGCCGCGGTTACGGCCTCACTCTTTGTAAAATTTATGCGGATACTTTTCGGAGATCGCATCCACCATTTCCTGACCCGGTTCGAAAACGACCCGCTGATTTGAGAAATACAGCACGAAGCGTTTGTCCGGCTGCTCCGTGACATGTGAGCTGTAATCAGCGGTCTTCAGAGTTTTGTCTTTATTTCTGTAATTCTCAAGACGATAGGAATTGATCGCGCCTCCCGCCTCCATCTCATCGAGGCGGACGGTCTGGAGTTCCTTGCGCGCTTCTTTGTTGTACACAGCCGCAAAGTGAATCTCGCCGTCAAAATAAGAATATTCATACTCCACGTTCACTCTGCGTCCGAGCCAATAAGCCAGGAAACCGAGGGCAATGCCGGCGAACATGAAAACAAATGCGACCCATGACGGGTCTGTCGGAATAAACCCGATCAGAACAAGCAGCACCGCAAAAACCCAGCAGATCACGTGGGCAATGTTCATAAGAACACTGGGCTTTGATTTACAGACATCTTCGATCAGACCACGATCAACCTTCATTTTGAATTATCCCTTTCCTGTCCTGTGTTTCACTTCCATGCGGCCATGTAAGCTTCCGGCACGGATTCCATCTTTTCCGGACTGTCCCGTTTTCCGCAGCCGCTCCGCTTCCCTGCGCACGTTTCTATTATCCTATTACGAGAGAAATTTGAATGCAAGCATATGATGGGTGATATAAGTATTACTTATATTCCGCCGGCATTCATTCTCCATACAGAAATTCCAGGCATTTCACTGCGGAATCTGTGTGCTTCGAATTGGAAACGATACCCGCGATGCAGACCGTGCCCGGATACAGCATATTGTCCTGAACAATTTTGCTGTCCGTCATCACAATGCCGACCGGAACCGGATTTTCCATTGTGTCCGGATCAGGAAGCTCAAACGTACCGTCCTTTTCGGCTTCCATCGCCTTTGTGTTGTCGGTAATGTCCGCTATCGTTCCGGTAGTGGTCTCTTTTGTTGCGGACTCACTGGAAATTTCACTGTTTTTGTCGATGACGGCCTGATCGATATAAAGGATCTTTCCTTTGTACTTTGCAAGCTCCTCCTCCGTCATCACATCGCGAAGATCCATGAATGTGCTCTGCATCGCGTAATTCTCAAAATACCATGCATCTGCGAGCATTACATCAACTTCCTGCGCCGCGATATAAACGATCATTTTCTGCTGGGAAGCCAGTTCCATTGAATCGGAAATCGTGCCGACTGACATATATTCCGATGTGTCCGCCGTAATGTCATACTTGTCCAGGTCGATGCCAAGGCACTCGGCGAGCGGTTTCTTAAGCCACTCATCCGTGCTGGTCCCGCTGGTCGTCACAGCATTTCCGCTGGCATTGATCATCGTAATCCCGAAAACGGCCTCTTTGTTCGTGACCGCCGTATGAATGATGCTGATGACCACCGCGACGGCCGCTGCAGCACCGATCACGGCCCATTTATAATAGTCGAAGAACCAGGCGATCTTCTGCTTTCTCGTCTTGCCCTTCAGCATCTTCATCTGCTGCTGCCAGCTCTCTTTTACGTTCATTTTTTCCGCCAAAACCTCCCGGAGTATATGTGTCTATTTTAATACATCGATTTATTCTGTCTGTGAAGATTGTCTAAATTTCTTTTACACTGACGCAAAAGTGCAGTTGAAATCAGAAGGCAATAAAGCAAAAAGAGGCCAGAGAAAACCGGTTCTGATCAAAAAGGGACACCGGCCCTGCCGGTGTCCCTGAAACTTTCCACGGTCTGCTTCCGCGCTGCATTCCCTGCCTTCTCACAGCTGTGTCGTCACGAAAATGTCATAGATGGCGCGGATGGCGGTCTCAAAGTCGTCATTTGCGACTGCGATGATGATGTTAAGCTCGCTCGAACCCTGATCGATCATGCGGACATTCACGTGCGCGTGAGCCAGAGCTGAAAAGATTCTTCCGGCGGTGCCGCGCGTGTTTTTCATACCTCTGCCGACAACCGCGATGAGCGCGAGGTCCGAATCAATTTCGATATTGTCCGGATGGCATCTTCGGTTCAGTTCGCTGATGACACGCTGTTCCTTCTCAAGGAACTCGGACTCGTGCACGACGACGGTCATCGTATCAATGCCTGACGGCATGTGCTCGATGGAAATACCATTGTCCGCAAAAGCATTCGCGACCCTCTCATAGAATCCGATCTCCGAATTCATCAGCGCCTTGCTGATGAGGACCGAGCAGAAATCCTTCTTGCCGGCGATGCCGGTGATCGTGAATTTCGGCTGATGCGCCGTGCTCTCGACAATCCAGGTGCCGGGGGCGGCAGGGTCGTTTGTATTGCGGATATTGATGGGAATTCCCGCCTTGCGCACGGGGAAAATGGCCTCTTCGTGCAGGACGGAGGCACCCATGTAGGAGAGCTCGCGGAGTTCGCGGTAGGTAATAACATCAATGGACTGCGGATCGTTCACAATACGGGGATCCGCTACCATGAATCCCGAAACATCCGTCCAGTTTTCGTATACATCCGCGTTTGCGGCACGTGCCACGATCGAGCCCGTGATATCCGACCCGCCGCGCGAGAATGTTTTCACGCTGCCGTCCGCAGCACAGCCGTAAAAACCCGGGATGACTGCCTGCGGCGTCTTGTCAAGGCGCGCCTTCAGAACGCTGTTTGTCTTCTCCGGATCGAAACGGCCGTCCTCATCAAAGAAGATTACGTCTTTTGCGTCGATGAATTCCCAGCCAAGGCAGCGGGCAAGAATCTTTCCGTTCAGATATTCACCGCGGGAGGCGGTGAAGTCGCGTTTCGGGTTTTCCTTCAGCGAGCCCGCGATTTCCGCAAAATCCGATCCGAGATCGAAATCCCCGATTCCGAGTCCCTCACAGATTTCCCTGTAGCGGGCCTCTATTTTCCCCAGGATTCCGTCAAAACTCTTTCCGTCCGCAGCCGCCGCGTATGCGTCGAGAAGCAGGTCCGTGACTTTCCGGTCACCCGAAAACCGCTTGCCCGGCGCGGAGGGAACCGCATAGACACGGGAATCTTCCGCGCGAATGATAGCCGCGGCCTTTTTAAACTGCTCCGAATCGGCGAGCGAGCTGCCGCCGAACTTGACTACTTTTTTCATAACGTCCTTTCTGATCCGATCGCCGTCCAGCGGTTATCAGGCAGCCGGATGGACAGCAGCCCGAATGCTCCCGGCATCTTCGGTTCTCGCAGCCATCCGGCAGCTGCTGAATCATTAAAGCATCCGGATGCGGCTTAGGATCGTAAGGCCCGCGGCTTTTCCGGCAAATTCCGTTTCGTTCAGTTCCGGAGTGACAAAGGAGAATTCCTTCTCTTCGGCCTCGGAAACTTCTGTGATATCACCAAATGCTCCTGCCGCTGCCGCGCGCTCTTCCTCGGGCACGCGCACGAAAAAGCGGTATTTGGCGGTGCGGTAATCCGCAACATCGAGTTTTTTCGACCCGTCCCAAGGGCAGAGGACCGTCTCTCCTTTATTCTTTGCGGCATCGATGACATCGGATACCACAGCGCTTGCCGTGGGCTCGCGTCCTGCTCCGCGCCCTCCAAGCAGAACATCATCCACCATGGTTCCGTGAATCAGAATTCCGTTGAAGACATCGTCGATATTGTACAGCGCGTTGCCTGCCGGCACCAGGAACGGTGCCGTAATGATCGAGTATTTCCCGCTCTCCTGCTTCTTCATCACAGCGAGGAGCTTTACTCTGCAGCCGAGTGCATTTGCACAGTGCAGATCCGCCGGCGTTATCTTCGTGATGCCCTCGCAGTGGACATCCTCAAATGCCGCCGTTCCGCCGCCGACAATGGAGGAGATGATTGCGATCTTGCGCGCCGTGTCGTATCCCTCAACGTCAGCGGAGGGGTCTCTCTCCGCATATCCGTTTTCCTGCGCCCCCTTCAGCGCTTCATCAAACCCCGTTCCCTCCTTCTCCATTTTCGTAAGGATGTAGTTCGTGGTTCCATTGAGGATGCCGGTGACGGAGGTTATGTCTTCCTGCGGAAGTCCTGTGATAATCGTGCGGAGCAGAGGGATGCCTCCTCCGACACTCGCCTCAAAAAGATAGCTGCAGTGATGTGCCTTTGCAGTTTCCATGAGCTCCGGGCCCTTCGCCGCGACGAGCTCCTTATTGGAAGTGCAGACACTGATACCCTTTTCAAGGAATGCCTTCGTGAATTTATATGCTGCGCCCAGGCCTCCCATCGTCTCGCAGACAATGGAAATGGACGGATCATTCAGGATCGTATCGACATCGTGCACGATCCGGCCGCGGTACGGACTTTCCGGAAACTCCCGGAGGTCGAGAATGTACTTTACATGAATGCCTTCCCGGACTGAACGGCGGATGATTCCAGCATTTTCCTCAAGCACTTTCACGACACCGCCGCCAACGGTTCCGAATCCCATTACAGCTGCCTCAATCATACATTTCCTCCTCTGCAATTCGCCTTCGATGTTCTTATTCCCGCCCTGTTATACGCACATTGCGCACACCGGGGAGCGCCTGCATGCGCTCGATCAGACTGCTGATATCTTCTGTGTTTTCACGAATCTGGATACTGATGGATAAAGACGCGACTCCGTTCGTAGGAACGGATTGATGAATGGTAAGAATGTTCGCGTGGCCTCCCGCGATGACCTTCAGGACCTCAGACAGAAGCCCCGTCTCATCGTTGATTTCCGCGACCAAAGTGAGTGTCGTCCCGACAGAATTGTCATGGAATTCTTCAATATCATCCGCGTATTTGTAATACGTGCTGCGGCTGATTCCCACTGCGGCTGCCGCCTGATTAATCGTGCGCACCCTGCCGGATGCAAGGAGGTGTTTGACCTCCACAACCTTCCTCAGGACTTCCGGAACCGCATTCTTGCGGATCAGATAATAGCCGGACTTTCCGGCATCCCCTGACTTTCCAGACATAGATTTCACCTTCCGGCGCACTGTCTCTGCAAAGCGGACATTTGTGCGTCAACGGTGGATATCATAACTCTCCCTTACGGAGAATGCAACAAAGAATCCATAGACTCTTCTTTTGCGGCAGAATTTTCTTCTGCACCAAAGCCCGCTTTTCAGATCCGGGGCCTTCCGCTCAGGCCTTTCCGATCAGGGACTTCTTCTTTCTTCCCCTGACTGCGATTCCGGCCGCGATAAGCAGGCAGACTGCAGAAACAGCACATGCCGGGAGGAGTCCCTTCGGCATATACCGGAAGGAAATATCATGGACACCCGCCGGAACGCGGACTGCCATAAAGCCGTAGTCACACTTTATAATATCTGCCTTTTCCCCGTCCACATAGGCTGTAAAGCCGCTTGAGTACGGGCAGGAGAAAAACACGAGATTCTCCTCCGGAAGATCACTGGTGGTCGCTGTGAACCCTCCGTTGTCATACGCAAACGAGCTGCAGGATGTTGCTGCACGGCGCAGGCTCTCCTGCTCAAACTCCTCGATTGTCATGACGGAAAGGCCTTCCGGGTCCAGGTGCTGAAGCCCCGCCACGGAAGAAACTTCTGTCTGTCCGTTCCCGTACTGCATCTCTTCTGCGATGTCATCCGGCAGAATCAGGGTATGCACAAGAAGCCGGTCTGCAAGCGTCGATTCAACGTCGAGCGACTCATACTCGCTCTCGCTCATGTAGTAATCGAAGGTAAATCCGGCCGGAATAAAGTACTGATTTTCATAGACGTTGTAGCCGTGCGATCCCTCGCCGCCGTTCTTCATGATCTGCTCATAGCCGGCAAGCCCGCCCTTGGACGAGTATTTTTCATCCGAACTGATGATGTCATTCTCAATTGCATAGCGCATCGAGAGAATCTGGCGCACGCCGAGCCGCTCGTACGGAACAACCGACGAGACAGAGCGTTTGATTCCAAGGCTCTCGTAAAAGTCAATGATAGAAGGAGTGACGGTACTGCAGAAGCAGTGGATCGTCGGATATCCCCAGACCATCTCATAGTTTGTGCTGGTGCCGTCCGTCTCCACGCGGGAGTACGTCGCCGTGTCCGGCAGCGCGGGTTTTGACTCAAGGCACTGCATCTTCCACTTCCCGCCGCCGGAGCGCGCGATGAGAGAGGTGCCGTTCAGCATGACACCCATGGTCGTGATGCAGCAGGCAAGACAGCCGATGAGCAGCGCTCTGCGCGTTGCCTTATAGGTCTGTTTCTGATAGAGCACAATGAAATACAGGCACGGAATCGCAATCGCTGTTGCCAGGATTTCTGTCCAGAACAGCCGCGGCTCCGCCGAATCTGCGAGCATCTGCCATGATCCGTCGTCCGTCTGATCGGGCAGAATGCCGCAGAGCGCGAAGAATCCGAGTCCGACCGTCTCGAAGAGAAAGCCCTTCTTCCAGCTCTCCGGTCTCGCATCCTCCAGCGAGACAGCCGTCATCAGCGATGCAATGAGAATCGGCTGATAGAACCATCTTGCATAGTAGGCCCAGTTGAGCGCGGAGAAAAGTGAGTTCAGAACCGGCACAAACGCGCAGATGATAAGAAACGCGAGCGTGCGCTTCTTCCAGTCACTGCGGTACCTGCGCATATCCGTATACGCGACCGCACCGCCGAGTCCGAAGCACGGAACATACATCGACACAGAGCCCGACTTAATGAAGCCGCTCGAGAAAAGCGTGCCCTTGGCAATGATGTCCGGGACCGTGAACATACTCTTCAGGATCGCCAGCGGTGTCCCGGCTGCTCCATAATACAGGATGTCGTAGCCCTCAATCGGATTGTTGACACGCGGATTTCCCAGGATGCTGTCGTAGACGAGCGCGATATAGAACGCCGCGATGCCGACTCCGAGAGTGCCAAAACAAAGGAGCCCGAAAATTTCGTGCAGAATCCGTCTGCGCCTCTCCCTCCGGGATTCCATAAGAGATTCCGGCGGCATTTCGCATCTGTTCGAATATGCTCTGCTCCACGCATAGCGGATAATGTAATAGATCACGAAGAAAACGGCTTCGCCGACGAAGAAATAGTAGTTCAGCATCAGCATGAATGCAGACATGAACGTAAAGCCGAGTTTTTTCTTCTTCTGAATGAAGCGGTCGAAGGTGATGAGATAAAGCGGGAAGAAGGCCACGACATCATGGAAATGCTGGAATACGATGTTGCAGGCCTGAAAGCCTGAGAACGCGTACAGAACTGCACCGAACAGCGCGGCGCGGTCCGTTTTGACGAAGGAGCGGATCCATATGTAGGAAAAGAGCGTCGCCGTGCCGTATTTTGCCATCATGAGAAACGGCATCATGTAGGGAAGGACGCTCTCCGGGAACGGGATCGTGATCCAGAAGAAAGGACTGAACCAGAAGTAGAAGGCAAAGCACCCCGACATACTGCCGCCGAGGTCAATATAAGGGCTCCAGAGGAATTGTCCGGACCGGACTGCGCGATGGCACAGAATCAGGAACGGAACCTGCTGAACGTTGTAGTCACCGTAATAGAAAAAGTAGCCGCCATGGTAAATGATGAAAGGAATTACACATACCGCGTACATCAAAAATCCCACGGTGAATGCAGTGAGATAGGGGTGTTTGTACTTTGCCGGGTTGCTGTTCATTAAAGATTTCTTCTTTCTGCTGCTGGAATTTATTCCCCTGGGATGATTATTTTCTGTCCGCATCCCCGGAGCCGGAATCTTCCGCTTCTTTCGGGAGCCTTGAGAAAACAAGATTGTAGCCATCCTCGCCGTAGCTCAGGGACCGGTTCACACGGCTGATCGTCGCAGTGGAAGCGCCGGTCTTCTCCCCGATTTCAAGATAGGTCTTGTCCTCGCGGAGCATTGCCGCAACCTCGAGACGCTGGGACAGGGAAAGAAGTTCCTTCACCGTGCAGAGATCCTCAAAGAATTTATAGCACTCCTCCCGGTTCTTAAGGCACAGCACTGCATCAAAAAGCTGGTCGACCGCCTGCGTATGAATTTTACTGTTCATAATTGCCACCCCCGTATGCCACTCCATTTCTGATTTGCAATTTGCTGTTCTGCCGGGCTTTCCGCTCCGTCTGTCCCAATGCTTTTCGGGGCTCCTGAAAGCCGTGCCGTACAGCATTCCGGTCAGAAAACCCTGCTTCCGGACGCTGTTTTCAAAGCGGCACTTCCGCACGTTAAAACAGCACAGTGAAAATTCTACAACTTCACCGCGAGAAAGTAAACCGGCAGAAGGACCCGCCGGACGCAGGAAGAAAACCGCATAGGGGAAAGGGCATAAACGAGAGACATGAACGGGAGAGACAAAAAGAAAAGCCGGTGCCATCAGGCACCGGCCGGTTCAGTCACTAATCAATTCAAAATGTCATTGCATTACTTAAAGTAAGTCAGCGAGTCATCCCCTCATAAGGCATGTCACGCATATATATTAAGAAAGGCACTTAAGTTCTGAAATATTAGCAGCATTTGCCAGAATATGGCTTGTTACTGTAACCTGTGATCAGTCGATCTTGGTTACGTTGACAGCCTGAGGGCCCTTTGCACCCTGGATTACGTCGTACTCAACGTGCTCGCCGTCATCCAGAGACTTGAAGCCTTCCATATTCAGTCCTGAATAGTGAACGAAAATATCGTTGCCTTCAGAATCAGAAATGAAGCCGTAGCCCTTCTGGTTATTGAACCACTTAACAGTACCCTTGTTCATTACACTACCTCCAAGTAGAATAAAGAGAAAAAAGTTATGCCGCAGTATCTGCTGCGACATCATGAAAATAACACATGCATTTCAAAAAGTAAAGAAAATTCGGGCCTCTCTCGGACAATAAAGGCCACAAATTTTCTTCAAAATTTTGGTGAATTCCTCTGCAGTAATCTGACTACTTTTATGCATATTAGGCATTCTGTACAATTTTCTAACTATATTAGCCCTATTTTGAAGGTTCTATTGCGAAGTCTGCACAAGTTCATCCAGGGAAAGGCTGCCCCCGAACAGGTCAAGCGCACTGCCGACGGTAAAGTCAAGTTCTCCGCCGGATGCCTCTTTCAGCTTTCTCACATCGTCCAGTGAATGCACACCGCCCGCATAGGTCACTTCAAAACCCGACCCCTGCCGGCGCATCTTCTGAAGCCAGCTGCCGAGAAGCTTTGAAAGAGGTTCTTCAATTCCTGCTTTCCTGCCCTCCACATCCGCGGCATGAATCAGGAATTCATCGCACTCGGAGGAAAGCTGAGTGAGCGTCCCGTCGGATATAACAAGCTCTGTCGGCTTCTGCCACCGGTCCGTGAAGACAACATAGTCACCGTTTTCATTTCTCTTGCAGGAAAGATCGAGGACAAGTTTCTCTCTCCCCGCCGCATTCTGAATCCGGCGGAGGGCTTTCGTATCCAGCTTCCCGTCCCGGAAAACATAGCTCGTCACGATGACATGCGACGCCCCCGCGTTCAGGAAATCAGCGGCATTGTCCGGGTTGATCCCGCCGCCGATCTGCATGCCCTGCGGATATGCAGCCAGTGCTCCGAGCGCCTGCATTTTGTCGGCCTCATAGCGGAGAGGCTCCGTCTCCTTTGAATTCAGCAGAATGATATGTCCGCCCGGGAGATTCTTTTTTCTGTAAATCCGGGCATAATAGTCCGCATTGTTAAAGGAGACAAAATTCTCCGTAACGCCGGCCCGCACACCGCCGGTCCTGGGATTCACGGAGCCGCCGATCGTATCGCCGACGATCTGTTTCACGGCTCCGTCATGAATATCAATGCAAGGTCTTAACTTCATAAATCCTGCCCTGTCTTCTCTGCACCGATTCAGCGCACCGAACGATGAAAGGCTCTTCACGGCAGAGTGCTCTGAATCCATGTTTATACCTCGATGAGGCAAAATCCGCGGATGCGGTTTTTCAGCCGATCACGTCCTGCATGTCGTAAAGTCCCGCCGGCCTTCCTTTAAGGAATTTTGCCGCTGAGACGGCACCATTCGCGAAAATCGCCCGGCTGTATGCCCTGTGGGAGAAAGTGACCACTTCATCCTGTCCTGCAAAAATCACGTCGTGATCTCCGACGATGGTTCCGCCGCGGACAGAAGAGATACCGATCTCCTTCTCCGGCCGCTTCTCTCGCCGTCCGGACCGATCGTATACGTACTCATATCCGCCCCCGCACGCTTCATTGCAGACATCTGCAAGGGAAACCGCTGTTCCGCTGGGCGCATCCAGTTTCTGATTGTGGTGCTTCTCGACAATCTCGATATCAAATCCCGCCTTCGCCAGCGTGGGCGCCGCTTCGGCAAGGACCTTGAAAAGCACGTTTACGCCGAGCGACATATTCGCGGAGCGGAGAACGGCAACCTTTTCCGAGGTCTCCTTCACCTTCCTTATCTGCTCTTCCGAAAGTCCGGTTGTGCAGAGAACGAGCGGGATTTTCTTCTCCTCCGCATAGGCAAGGAGTCCGTCCGCCGCCTTTGCATTCGAGAAGTCAACGATGACATCCGCGCTCTCCTTTACCTCACCAAGGCTCCTGTAAACCGGAAATGTGCTGTAGGCTTCACCGAAGGCATCCACACCTGCAATAATCGTCACATCCGGATCGGACCCCGCCAGTTCCGCAATCACATGTCCCATACGCCCGCAGGCGCCGTGAAGAAGAATATTTACCATATCTGCCGCTCCCATCTGCCGCCTGATGCGGCCCCATGAAAAGAATCGGCTGTACCTCTACGGTACAGCCGCTCCATATACGTATTCAAAAACAGATCACGAAAGAAGTCCGAAGTCCGCCATTGCCTTCTTAAGCTTTTCCGCATGCTCAGGCTCCATTTCGGTGAGCGGCATGCGCAGCGGTCCGGCATTCTGGCCGAGCAGATTCACGGCCTTCTTGACCGGAATCGGGTTGACTTCCGAGAAGAGGTTCTCAAACAGCGGATAGATATCGCGCTGGATCTTTGCAGCTCCTGCCACATCCCCGTCAAAGAATTTCTGGCACAGATCATGCATGGCCTGCGGCGCGATGTTTGCAACAACGGAGATAACGCCAAGCCCGCCGAGCGCAAGAATCGGTACGGTCTCGTCGTCGTTTCCGGAATACACTTCGATATTGCCGTCGGTCAGCGCCATCAGCTTTCCGATCTGGCTGATATTGCCGGAAGCTTCCTTGATGCCGACAATGTTCGGAACATCCTTTACCATCCGCGCGACGGTCTCCGGAAGTACATTGCACCCAGTACGGCCCGGAACATTATAGACAATGACCGGCGTTCCGTGGACTGCATCCGCGACAGCCTTATAGTGCAGATACAGACCCTCCTGCGTCGCCTTGTTGTAATAAGGAGAGACAAGAAGCAGTCCGTCCGCGCCGTATTCGGCACCCAGCACAGAGAGATCGACGGCCGTCTTCGTGCAGTTCGAGCCGGTACCGGCAATGACCGGTACACGGTGAGCTACATGCTCGATGCAGAACTTCACGGTGTCCATGTGCTCTTTCTCTGTCATGGTTGCCGCTTCACCGGTTGATCCGCACACGACGATGGCATCCGTTCCATGATCGATCTGATAATCGATGATGTCCGCGAAAGCGTCAAAATTCAGCGATTCATCCTCTTCCCTGAACGGAGTGACAATTGCGACCGCTGATCCCCTGAATACTGACATAGCTCTCTCCTTCTCCTGCAGATTCCCGCAGGCAGCCCCAAGAACAATACCTTATTACACGATTATGTCGTAATCTTATAAGCATATATCTTCAGAGAAGACCCCATCCGGCTTCAGCCCTGGTTCTCTGAATGGATATTTTTAAGCTCGATGATCTCATCCGCCAGCCGGCAGACCTCCGGGTTCAGATTGACTCCCGTCAGTATGACATCCGTGTAGTCATGCCTGTCCAGGATGGACTTAAGATCATCCACCGTCATGATGCCATTATGAATAAGATCGAGGACCTCGTCCAGAACAAGAAGATCACATTCGCCGGTGGTCAACTCTTTCCTTGCAAAATTAAGGCCGTTCCGGATATTGGTCAGATCGTCTTCCTTTTCCTGTTCGGATCGATTGTCAAAACTCAGGTCTGACTTCTCGAAACGGAAAATCCGGATCTCCGGCTCCAGCCGCTTGATGAATTCCGTATCCCCCACTCCCTTTCCCTTGAGGAACTGGATAAATACGGTGCGCAGCCCTCTCGACGCATACTGCAGTGCAATACCGAGAGCCGCCGGGGTCTTACCGTGCCCCGTTCCGGTATAAATAGAAATCTTTCCCTGACCCATTCGCCCCGAAAATCCCCTTTCAGCCTATAGGCTCTGCTCCCGCCGCCCGGTCCGGACCGCAGAAACAGACTTCACCAGTGCCAGTGATAATTACATACGGTCGGGTGCGGAGAAACCAAGCATGTTCGTGCAGTCCTCCAGCACACCAAGTGTCAGTTTCAGAAGTGCAATCCAGCTTTCCTTCTTCGACTCATCCTCCTCCGTAAGGATTCTCGTCTCATGGTAAAAACTGTTAAAGTCGTTTGAAAGCTGATAAATATATGCACAAAGTCTGTGCGGAGCATAATCCTTATAAGCTCCTGCAACATTTTCGGAGAAACGGGCAAGTGTCTCCTGCAGCCTCTTCTCATCCGGTGAAAGCGCAGGCCCGATTGCAAGACCGCTCTCTTTTTCCTTTGCCGATGCACCGGTGATGCCCTTTGCGCCAAGCTGCGCACGGTACTTTGCGAGGATCGACTTGATGCGCACCATCGTATAAAGAATGTACGGACCCGTGTCGCCCTCAAACGAACAGAATTTCTCAATATCGAAGATGTAATCCTTCGACGCCTGGTTCGAAAGATCGCCGTACTTGAGAGCCGCCATCGCCACCTGCCGCGATGTTGCGTCCACTTCATCCGCCGGAATCTCCGGATTCGTTACGATCTTCTTTCTCATTTCGGCATTGATATCACCTATCAGGGTCTCAAGCCGCATGACACCGCCGTCACGCGTCTTGAACGGCTTTCCGTCCTTGCCGTTCATGGTGCCGAAACCAATATGCACAAGCTCGAGGTTATCCTTTGCAAGGCCCGTTTTGCGGGCAGCGCGGAAGACCTGCGTGAAATGGAGCTCCTGGCGTTTGTCGGTGACATAAAGAATCTCGTCCGGATGATACTTCTCCACGCGGTCCTGTATGGTCGCAAGGTCCGTTGTCGTATAGAGTGCCGCACCGTCCGATTTCAGAATAATGCAAGGAGGAACTTCCTTTGCGTCCGTCTCCTCGGCGACATCGACGACCAGCGCACCGTTGCTCTCGTACGCGAAGCCGTCCTTCTTCATCTTCTCCACCATGCCGGGGATGATGTCACCCACCGTCGACTCGCCGTTCCAGAGCTCGAATTCAACGTCCAGATTTTTATAGTTCTTCTTCAGGTCAGCGACAGAAACCTCAATGATCTTCTGCCAGAGAGCATAATAACCGCGTTTTTTCTCCTGCAGCAGATGCGTGCTCTCCATCGCCTCCGCGTAATAGGCCTCGTCCTCCTTGGACTTCCTGCTGGCCGTGGGATAAATTTCCTCCAGATCCGTCACCGTAAAAGGCGCCTCTTCCGGGTACTCTCCGGTGTAGCTGTCGTCAAAATAGACCCAGTCCGGATGTCTCTTCGAGAGCTCGGTGATGACAAGCCCCATCTGCAGGCCCCAATCTCCAAGATGGATATCGCCGATCACTTCCTGTCCGTTGTAGCGCAGAATCCGCTTCAGTGACTCTCCGATGACCGCCGAACGCAGATGTCCTACGTGAAGCGGCTTTGCAACGTTCGGTCCGCCGTAGTCAATGATGATCTTTTTCTTTCTGTCCGGCTCCGGAAGACCGAACTTTCCGGCCTTGTCCGCCCGCCGCATTGCATCCGTGTACTTCGACAGAAATGCCGGATCAAGATCGAGGTTGAGGAAGCCCGGCTTCACCGATTCCGCCTTCGCAAAAACCCGTGCATCTCCTTCTGCCTTATTCAGTTCAAGCGCCACCGCATCCGCGATCATGAACGGTGCCTTGTGATACTGTTTTGCGCCGGCCATTGCGCCATTGCATGTATACTCGCAAAGGTCCGGGCGATTGGAAATCGTCACGCGGCCAAGAGAACGGTCATACCCTGCCGCTTCGAAAGCATCGCCGACCTTAGTGCTCAGCAAATCCAGTAACTTCTCCATTACTCCTCCAAGAACAGAAAAAACGCATTTCCACCGGCCGGAAATACCGGCCGTCCGCGTCCTGAATATTAAAATTCACGTAAAATAATATTGAAGAAAATATAACATACTGCAGTTTATTTGGCAAAAAACGCCTGCTGCCGGCTGAATCTGCAGCCGCAGTAGTTTTGACGGTAAAGATCAAATTCCTTCGAGAGTTCAATGGAACGGAGATATCCGTTTTTCTTCTTGAAATCCGAGGGCAGAAACTCCGGAACTTTCTCGCCGGGGGCTGCACTTCTCCTCAATTCTTCCGCAACCTTCTCTCCGATCTCATTCAATTTGTCCGCGTTCTTGAGCGGGCTGATTGTGAGGGTCGTCGAGAAATAGTCAAAACCGTATTTTCTCGCTGCATCCGCCGTCCTGCGGAGCCGGAGCGCATAACACCCGAAACAGCGCTCGCCGCCCTCCGGGACATTTTCCAGCCCCTTCGCCATGGCAAGAAACGATTCCGGATCATAGGGCGCCTCCAGAATTTCAATACGGTGCGCGCGGGAGGTCGAATACATCGAATAAGAGCCGGAAGAACCGGTTTTCACGCTGCCCTGCGGAAGCAGCTTGTGGAAAACAAAATCCTGATCCCTGACCTGCCGGTTATATTCCTCGATCAGGCGCTTCTCCTCTGCCTTCCGCTTCTCATATTCGGGGGCCTCGGTAATGTTCGGGTTGTAATAATAGACGGTTACGAGAAAATCCTCGCGCAGACGCTCGAGGCACGCGCTCGAGCAGGGCGCACAGCACGCATGCAGGAGCAGCGTCGGCACCCGGCCCACTGCGCGGTTCTCTTCCACGATCCTGTCCAATTCTCTGCTGTAATTTCGTTTCTGCATTTACTCCGTCCTGATTTCCATCTCACTGGCAAACGTCGACCCAGCCCTTCGCGCCGGAGATCGCGAAGAGCTCCTGCGGCGTGAGCTTCACTCCGGAATGGTCGTCTCCACACGCCGGATAGACATACTCGAATTTCTGAAGACTCACATCGAGATAAACATCGATCCCGTCATTAATTCCGAAAGGGCAGACACCGCCCGGCTCGTGACCCACGAGCTCCTCCACCTCCGACGGCGGAATCATCTTCGCCTTCGTGTGAAACTGCTCCTTGAATTTGTGATTCTGAATGCGGGCATTCCCTTCCATCAGAACCAGAACCGGCTTTTCATCGACAATAAAGGACAGTGTCTTCGCGATCTCTCTCTCCGTCGTGCCAAGCGCGGCTGCCGCGAGCGGGACCGTCGCCGTTGACTCGGCCGGTACAATAATCCGGTCCGCAAAACCCTTTATCTCCAGAAATTTCTTTGCTTTTTCAAACGACATAGATGCCTTCCTTATGCTGTCTTATCTTTATCTGTCTAATCTTGTTTCTTCTTTTCCTTCTGCCCGGTTCCGTTTTTGCTGTCTCCGTTTCCCGCCCATTTTCTGTAAGGGCAGGCACCGCTCCGGAGCGCTGCGCGCAGCTCCACGAAGCATCCGCATGCATTGCACGTTCCCTTCGAGAGATAATCGCAGTCCCGGCAGACGGAAAGCCGCCAGTGATAAACCGCATCCGATGCCTTCTCATGAGGCTCCATATGAATCAGAATCCGCCGGATGTCTCTCTCATATGCCTCAGGGTCAATTTCCTCAAGAAGACATCGGATACAATGTTTCTTTGCATCGTTCGCAGCAGCCATTGCAGCAATTCCATCCTTCGCGGAAGTTTCAGCGGAGCTGAATCATCATCACGGAGCATGCAGGAATCTCGAAACTGCAGCCGTGCTCCGTCAGAGTTACATCGTCTGCTTTCTCCTCCGTGACCGCATTTGGATCGTCGAAGGTATTTTTCGCGCACTTGTCTCCTGTGACAATTGACGCCTCCGCTTTCTTCGGCCTGAATCCGCGGAAGCTGATCTCGACCGGATACGCATTTGACAGATCCACATTCGCGACGGTCGCGGTGTAGACTCCGTCCTTGACAGAAACGGACATATCGAGCGCCGGCACCGGATATTTCTCCGTTCCGACCGTCGGATTCTCCTCAAGGTCCGTTGATACAAGCTCCGCGTCCTGATGCTTCTTGTACATATGGAAGACATGATACGTCGGCGTCTTCACCATCTTCTCGCCTTCGGTGAGAATCATGGACTGCAGAACATTCACCATCTGCGCGATGCAGGCGAGCTTCACACGGTCGCAGTGACGGTTGAAAATGTTGAGCGTCAGACCCGCGATCAGAGCGTCACGCATCGTGTTCTGCTGATAAAGGAATCCCGGGTTCGTGCCGGGCTCGACATCGTACCAGCCGCCCCATTCGTCGAAAGAAATACCAATCTTCTTCTCCGGGTCGTAGGTGTCAAGAATATTCCCGTGCATTCTGACGAGATCTTCGGCATACAGTGCTTTCTTCATCGTCTCATACCACACGGAATCGTCAAAACTCGACGCGGAGCCCTTGTGCTCCCAGTCGCCCGGAGATGTATAGTAATGCAGACTCAGAAGATCCATGAATCCGTGCATCGTGTCCCCGGCCGGTTTCGCGAAGCAGGTTTTCAGCACTCCGTTCGTCCAGTCCGTATCATCGGCGCTCGGGCCGCAGGCAATCTTCCGGAACGGATGATCCGGATGATACTGCCGGCAGAAGGTCTGATACCGGCGGTATAAATTGCCGTAATACTCCGGCGTCATCGATCCGCCGCAGCCCCAGTTCTCATTGCCGATGCCGAGATAGTCCAGTTTCCACGGTTCATCCTGTCCGTTCTTTCTCCGGAGGTCTGCCATCGGGGAGACTCCATCAAAGGTCATGTACTCAACCCACTCGGACATCTCCTGCACCGTTCCGCTGCCGACGTTCGCATTGACATACGTCCTGCAGCCAAGCTGCCGGCAGAGCTCGAAGTACTCATTCGTTCCGAAGGAATTGTCCTCAAGTACGCCGCCCCAGTTTGTGTTGATCATCTTCTTGCGGTTTTCCTTCGGACCTACTCCATCCTTCCAGTGGTACTCATCCGCAAAGCAGCCGCCGGGCCAGCGGAGCAGCGGCACGCCCATCTCCTTCAGTGCACTGACAACATCCGTACGCATCCCGTTCACGTTCTCGATTCCCGAATCCGGTCTTACATAGATGCCTTCGTAAATGCCCCTGCCCAGATGTTCGGAAAACTGCCCCTGCAGTTCCGGATTGATGTGCCCCAGGATCTTCGACTCCTCAACAACGATCTTTGCCATTCTTTTTCTCTCCGTTTACTTTTTCCTGACTCTCTTATTCTGCAAAAAAGCCGGCCGTCCGGCCGGCTTGAAAACTATTCTAGCAGATATCCTCCGACATGGTACCCGGAAGAACCGAAAGGACATTTCCGGGATCAGATTTTCGCGATATCCACAATCTCAAGGTTCTGACTCGTCTCGGCCGCATGCTCGAGCGAGGAGACAAGTGCTCTCGCGGTGTCGAGTGAGGTGATGCAGTAGACACCCGTCTCGATGGCGGTGCGGCGGATGAGGAACCCGTCGCGGTTCTTGTCGCGGCCCTGTGTCGGCGTATCGATGACAAGATCGATTTTATGGCCGAGCAGAAGGTCCATGACCGTCGGCGATTCCTGTGAAATACGGTTCACCTGGCGGACCGCGATTCCGTTTTCACGGAGAGTATCCGCCGTGCGGCGTGTCGAATAAATGATGTACCCGAGCTTTTCATAGCGCCGTGCGATGTCGATGATCTCGCCCTTGTCCGAATCCTTGACGGTGATGATCATCTGCTTGTACTTCGGCAGATTGACGCCTGCTCCGAGGAATGCCTTGTAAAGCGCCTCATCAAACGACTTCGAGATGCCGAGACACTCGCCGGTGGACTTCATCTCCGGACCTACCGCAACCTCTGCGCCGCGGACTTTCTCGGTGGAGAAGACCGGCATCTTGATCGCGTAATAGTCTGCCTCCGGCTGCAGTCCCGGCGTGTAGCCGAGGTCCGTCAGCTTCTTTCCCATCATGCACTGTGCCGCGAGATCCACGATCGGAATGCCCGTGACCTTGCTGATATAAGGAACCGTCCTGGATGAGCGCGGGTTTGCCTCGATGATGTAAACCTCCTCACCCATAGCGATAAACTGCACGTTGATGAGTCCGATGACGTGGAGCTCTTCCGCGAGCCGCTTCGTATAATACGCGATCGTCTCCTTCACATGTTTTGACAGCGTTCTCGCCGGATAAACCGAGATCGAGTCGCCCGAATGCACGCCCGAACGCTCGATGTGCTCCATGACGCCCGGAATGACAATATTCTCTCCGTCGCATACGGCGTCGACCTCCGTCTCCGTGCCCATGAGGTACTTATCAATGAGGATCGGATGCTCCTGTGTGTAGCGGTTGATGACCGCCATGAACTGCTCGATTTCCTCATCATTCAGGGCGATCTGCATGCCCTGGCCTCCGAGAACATAGGAAGGGCGCACGAGTACCGGATATCCGAGCTTATTCGCGACTTTCTTTGCCTCCTCGGCAGTGAAGACCGTCGCCCCGGCCGCACGTTTGATGCCGCACTTCTGCAGTACCTCGTCAAAAATCTCGCGGTCCTCGGCTGCATCGACATCCTTCGCATCGGTGCCGAGGATCGGCACACCCATCTTGGTGAGGTCCGCAGTCAGCTTGATGGCTGTCTGTCCGCCGAACTGCACAACCGCGTAATCCGGATGCTCGATGTTCACGACGTTCTGCACGTCCTCCGGAGTGAGCGGCTCAAAATAAAGCTTGTCCGCGATGTCAAAATCCGTGGAGACCGTCTCGGGGTTATTGTTGATGATGATCGTCTCGTATCCAGCCTTCGAGAATGCCCACGTCGCGTGCACGGAGCAGTAGTCGAATTCGATTCCCTGACCGATGCGGATGGGGCCGGAACCGAGAACCAGAATCTTCTTCCGGTCCGTGATTTTTTCCTTTGCCTCGTCCTCGACTTCATTCTTATCGCCGTAAACCGAGTAATAATAAGGAGTTTTGGCTTTGAACTCGGCGGCGCAGGTGTCAACCATCTTGTACTCTGCGGCGATGCCGTACTGCTCCCTGAGGCCGCGGATCGTCGTCTCCTCAAGACCGGTGAAGCGGGAAATAACATTGTCCGGGAATTCGCACTGCTTTGCCTCGAGAAGAATGCCCCTCCCGAGGAATTCGTTCACCTCGCGCTCACTCTTTCCATCGATGCGGGCCTGCCTGACCTCGCGGCCGATTCCCTTCAGTTTTGACTCGATCTTCACAAGATGCGCGATCTTGTCGATGAACCACTCATCGATCATAGTGATCTCGTGAATCGTGCTGTAGGAAATGCCCTTCCGGAGTGCCTCCGCGATGACCCAGATCCGCTGATCATCGACGACCGTAAGGCGTTTAAAGAGGTCTTCCTTGGAAAGACCGGAAAAATCGTAGCTCGAAAGGCAGTCGACGTGCTGCTCCAGCGAGCGGATTGCCTTCATCATTGCACCTTCAAAATTGTTGCAGATGCTCATGACTTCGCCGGTCGCCTTCATCTGCGTGGTGAGCGTGCGCTTCGCCGTGATGAATTTGTCGAACGGAAGACGCGGGAACTTGACGACGCAGTAGTCGAGCGCCGGCTCGAAGCTCGCGTAGGTCTCGCCGGTGACGGCGTTTTTGATCTCGTCCAGCGTATAGCCGAGGGCAATCTTGGCTGCGACCTTTGCGATCGGATAGCCGGTTGCCTTTGACGCGAGAGCAGACGAGCGGGACACACGGGGATTGACCTCGATGACACAGTACTCAAAGCTGGTCGGATGAAGGGCAAACTGGACATTGCATCCGCCGGTGATGCCGAGCTCACTTATGATGTTGAGCGCAGCCGTGCGGAGCATCTGATATTCCTTGTCCGAGAGCGTCTGGGACGGCGCCACGACAATGGAATCGCCGGTGTGAACACCGACCGGATCGATGTTTTCCATGTTGCAGACGGTGATGCAGTTGCCGGCCGAGTCGCGCATGACCTCGTACTCGATCTCTTTCCAGCCGGCGATCGAGCGCTCAACAAGGACCTGTCCCACACGGGAAAGCCGGAGACCATTCTCCAGAATCTTTCGGAGTTCCATCACGTTGTGCGCGATGCCGCCGCCGGAACCGCCAAGCGTATAGGCAGGACGGAGCACGACCGGGTAGCCGATCTTCTCGGCGAACTTCACGCCGTCCTCAATATTTTCGACGACCTCCGAGGGAGCGACCGGCTCGCCGATCTTCTCCATCGTCTCCTTGAACATAAGGCGGTCCTCCGCCTTCTTGATCGTGAGGGCCGTCGTTCCGAGGAGCTGTACATGATGGCTCTTAAGGAATCCGGATTCTGCAAGCTCCATGCCGAGATTAAGACCCGCCTGGCCGCCCATGTTGGGAAGCAGACTGTCCGGCTTCTCCTTCTCGATGATCTTCTCAAGAACCTTCGCGGTCAGCGGTTCGATATAAACCTCATCCGCGATATCCTTGTCCGTCATGATTGTCGCCGGATTCGAGTTCACGAGACAGACCTCACAGCCCTCTTCCCTGAGAGAGCGGCAGGCCTGTGTGCCGGCATAGTCGAACTCAGCTGCCTGCCCGATGACGATCGGCCCCGAGCCGATGACCATTACCTTATGTACATTTGGATTCTTTGGCATTGATTTTTATACCTCGCTGCTTGATCCGCGAATGCAGTTTTGTCGAACGTGAGCACTTCGGTGTCAGCCGAAAGTGAGCACTTCGGCATCAGCCGAACGTGAGCACTTCGGCGTCAGCCGAACGTGAGCACTTCGGCGTCAGCCGAACGTGAGCACTTCGGCGTCAGCCGAACGTGCGGTGTTCCGCCTTATAGATCATGTCAATGAAACGGTCAAACAGATAATCCGAATCCTGCGGACCTGCGCAGGCTTCCGGATGGAACTGGACCGTAAAAATATTTTTGTCAAGGTAGCGGAGGCCTTCGTTCGTCCCGTCGTTTACGTTGACAAACGCGGGAACCGCAACAGCCGGGTCGAGTGACTTCGTGTCCACCGCATAGCCGTGATTCTGCGAAGAGATGTAGACGCGTCCAGTCTCAAGATCCTTCACTGGATGGTTGCCGCCGCGGTGGCCGTACTTGAGCTTATATGTGTCTGCGCCGGTCGCGAGAGCCATCAGCTGGTGGCCGAGACAGATCGCAAAAATCGGGACGCCGCTTGCGTAGAATTTGCGGATCTCGGAGATCATGCCTCTGCACTCCTTCGGATCGCCGGGGCCGTTGGAGAGCATAATGCCGTCCGGATCATCCGCAAGGACATCCATTGCCGGCGTAAGCGCCGGGTAGACCATGACATCGCATCCTCTGGCTGCCAGGGAAGCGGCAATGTTTCTCTTCGCGCCGTAGTCCATGAGAGCGATTTTGAGGTGCCGTCCGTCCGGGCGGATTCCGTTGAGCTTCTTCACAAGGGAAGGCTTTTTCTCATGCTCCGGACGGCTTCCCGGGACCGTCGCCCAGTGGACAAATCCGTTCTTGTCCGGAACGCTCGAGGTCGCTCCGATGGCGCCTTCATCCTCCGCATACCGGTCCTCTTCTTCCGCGAACCGGTCCGGATTGAACACCGCACTTCCGGTGACCGGGGCATTGTCGGCAAGCGATGAAGCCCCCTTTATCCTGTATTTCTCACGGCACGTGACCTTCTCAACAACATGGCCGCAGGTATACGCCTTCAGTTTCGGAAGGATCTCATCGAGGCTGTAATTCTCATTGGAGGTGATGCAGCCGTTCATCGTGCCCTTCTCCCGGAGAATCTTCGTGAGTTTTCGCGTATCGATTCCCTCGATGCCCGGCAGGCTGTATTTCTCCATAAACTGCAGAAGCGACATATCCGAGCGGAAATTGCTCGGCTCGCGTGCCGCCTCGTGCACAATCAGCGCGTCCATCCACGGCCGGTCCGACTCACAGTCGTCAAAACAGATGCCGTAATTGCCGATCAGCGGGTAGGTCATACATACCGACTGTCCCGCGTACGAAGGATCCGTAAGAACCTCCGGATAGCCGGCCATTGTCGTGTTGAACACGATCTCGCTGATGACATCCCGGTCCGCACCGATCCGCCTTCCCGTAAAAACTGTTCCGTCTTCGAGTGTCAGAAATGCTTTCATAGATTTCCTCTGTTCATCCGTCTTTGTCCCTGGGAAATTGCTGCCGCCCGACGCCGCACCGGACTTTGCGCCATGCAGCCGCGCGGCACCGTCATTCGTCACGCTGTTTCCGCGTTCCATCTGTATCCGGAAGCACCGGACGTGCCGCAGACTGATATATATTACAGGAAATACTGCACACCGGATTCAAAGATCTTCATATCCTGTACGCCGATGATGTTAATGGCGACACCGTCTCCGCGGCGCTCGCTGTGGCACATCTTGCCGAGGACACGGCCGTCCGGCGAGGTAATGCCCTCAATCGCATGGTAGGAGCCGTTGAAATTCCATTCCTCATCCATCGAGACATTGCCGTCCGGATCGCAGTACTGCGTTGCCACCTGGCCATTCTCGAAAAGTTTCCGGATCGTGTCTTCCGGCGCGACAAACCGTCCTTCGCCGTGGGATGCCGGGTTCACATAAACTCCGCCGAGATCGACATTCTGCAGCCACGGGGACTTGTTTGAAACCACGCGGATATACGCTTCCTTCGAAATGTGGCGGCCGATGGTATTGAAAGTCAGAGTCGCCGAATTTTCATCCTGTCCCGTGATCTGTCCGTTCGGCACAAGTCCGAGCTTGATCAGTGCCTGGAAACCGTTGCAGATGCCGAGCACCAGACCATCGCGGTTGTCCAGCAGATCTTCGATTGCATCACGGATTTTTGCGTCGCGGAAAGCGGTCGCGAAGAATTTTGCTGAGCCGTCCGGTTCATCACCTGCAGAGAATCCTCCCGGGAAGGTGACGATCTGTGCGTTCCGGATGCCTTCCCGGAAACTGTCAACGCTCTTCAGAATGTCCTCTGGCGTGCGGTTCGCAAAAACACGGATATCAACCTTTGCACCCGCGGCCTCAAATGCTTTTTCGTTGTCGTATTCACAGTTGCTGCCGGGGAAGACCGGAATGAACACCGTCGGCTGACCGATCTTGTGCGTGCAGACGACGACACCGTTCGAATCGTACTTCTTCGCAAACGCATCCGCAGCCGTATCTCCGACCTGATTCCGGATTTCCTCTTCTTTCTTTTCGAAGTTCTCGGCCGCATCGTAGATCGGGGACTCGACCTCGCTCCGGTCCTCACTCACTCTGGTCGGGAATACCTTCTCGAGCGGTGCCTCCCAGGTACTGAGGGCTTCGCTGAGAGAAACTTCGCTGTCCTTCCAGTCGAACCATGCGTTCCCGTCTTCGCCTCTTCCCGTGACCGTTCCAATGATGCGGAAATCGCCGCAGTCCCATTCTTCCTCTGCGAGATCATCCGCATCCTCCGGAGTCATCTCACAGAGGATATTGCCGAGTCCGTTTTCAAAGAGCTCCTTCAGATCGTTCTTGCTCGTGAAGTGAATTCCATAGTGATTGCCGAACGCCATCTGAGCCGCCGCGGGGGCTGCGCCGCAGCTGTCTTCTGCATAGGCCGCCGTGATCTTTCCCTGGCGGATGAGCCCGAGAATCCGGTCATAGAGGGCAAGCACATCGGAATATACCGGTATGTCATAGTCATCCTTGTTGATGCGGAACTCAACGAGAACATCACCCTCGTCCTTGATTTCATCCGTAATAATGTGATCCACGTTCTCAATGTCAACCGCGAAGGAAACCAGCGTCGGAGGGACATCAATGTCGTTGAAGGTTCCGGACATCGAGTCCTTGCCGCCGACCGCCGCGACACCGTAGCCGATCTGTGCATCATAAGCGCCAAGCAGTGCCGAGAAAGGTTCGCTCCACCGGCTCGGTGTCTCATTCATGCGCCCGAAGTATTCCTGGAATGTGAAATGCAGTTTATCCCTGCTGCCGCCGGCCGCGATGATCTTCGCAATGGACTGCGTGACCGCATAAATCGCACCGTGATACGGGCTCCAGCTCGACAGATACGGATCAAAGCCGTAGCTCATCATCGTTACTGTCTTCGTCTCGCCGTGATGAACCGGTACCTTCGCAACCATCGTCTGGGTCTTCGTGCGCTGGTATTTTCCGCCGTACGGCATGTCGACCGTCGCAGCTCCGATGGAGGAGTCGAACATCTCGACAAGTCCCTTCTGCGAGCAGGTGTTGAGATCGGAGAGCTGTGCCTTGAATGCGTCCGCGAAATCGGTATCATCCTTCTTCAGGATTTCATCCACCTTCGCACAGGCGATTTTCTCGAGATAATTGTCATCCTGCTTCGGTGAGAGGACCTCGACATCGCATTCCTGATGTGCACCGTTCGTATCGAGGAAGCGGCGCGCGATGTTGACAATAGGCCTGTTCCTCCACATGAGAACCAAGTTCGGCTCTTCTGTTACAACCGCAAGCGGCGTCGCCTCCAGATTCTCCTCCGCCGCGTACTGAAGGAACTGGTCCTTGTCCTTCGGATCCACGACAACCGCCATGCGCTCCTGGGACTCGGAGATCGCAAGTTCCGTTCCGTCGAGGCCTTCATACTTCTTCGGAACAAGATCGAGATTTACCTTGAGGCCGTCTGCGAGCTCGCCGATTGCAACCGAGACACCGCCGGCGCCAAAGTCATTGCACTTCTTGATAAGATGTGCTACCTCCGGCCTGCGGAAAAGTCTCTGCAGCTTCCGCTCGGTCGGTGCATTGCCTTTCTGAACCTCTGCACCGCAGGTGGAAAGAGATTTTGTATTGTGTGCCTTGGAAGCTCCGGTCGCACCGCCGATTCCGTCCCGGCCGGTTCTGCCTCCAAGGAGAATGATGATATCGCCGGGGTCTGAGCTTTTGCGCTGAACAGCGCTTCTGGGAGCGGCTCCCATGACAGCACCGATCTCCATGCGCTTGGCGACATAATTCGGATGATAAATTTCTGTCACGTGGCCGGTCGCCAGTCCGATCTGGTTGCCGTAACTCGAATAGCCGTGCGCCGCTTCGCGGACAATCTTCTTCTGCGGCAGCTTGCCCTTCAGCGTGTCAGCGACCGGAATTGTCGGATCCGCGGCTCCCGTCACACGCATCGCCTGATAGACATAGCCGCGGCCGGAAAGCGGGTCCCGGATCGCGCCGCCAAGGCATGTCGCCGCGCCGCCGAAAGGCTCAATTTCGGTGGGGTGGTTGTGAGTCTCGTTCTTGAAAAAGATCAGCCATTCCTCGGTCACCGGGCCATTCCCGTAGTCCGCCTCAAGCGGAACGATGACCGTGCAGGCGTTGTTTTCTTCGGACTCTTCCATGTCCGTCAGTACGCCGTCTGCCTTCAGCTTCTTCATTCCCATGAGCGCCATGTCCATGAGACAGACATATTTCTCCGGCCTGTTCTCGTAAATTTCCTTGAAAGTGTCGAGATAGCTCTGCCAGGAAAGCTCCATCGGCGTCCTGTAATAGCCATCGTCAAAACTCACGTTTTTCAGTTCTGTTGCAAAGGTGGTGTGGCGGCAGTGATCAGACCAGTAGGTATCGAGCACGCGGATCTCGGTGATGGTGGGATCGCGGTCGACTTTGCCGTCGAAGTTTCCGCGGAAATATTCACGGATGAATTTGAAATCCGCATAGGTCATCGCAAGGCCAAGCGAATCATAGAGTGCCCGGAAATTTTCTTCCGGCATCGTCCGGAAGCCTTCCATGATTTCGACATCTGCCGGAACCGGATGCTGGATCTTCAGTGTCGCGGGCTTCTCCATTCCGGTCTCTCTGGAATCAACCGGGTTGATGCAGTAAGTTTTGACGCGGGCGAATTCCTCATCACTGATTTCGCCCTCCAGAATGTAGGTGACGGCGGTCACGACGGTCGGATTCTCGCTCTCGCGGATGAACTGGATGCACTGCTGCGCGGAATCCGCTCTCTGATCGAACTGCCCCGGAAGCGCCTCAACGCTGAAGACACGCGCCCCTTCCGGAATATCGATCGTCTCCCTGTAGAGGATGTCGACCGGCGGCTCTGAGAACACGGTCCGGCAGGCAAGTTCAAAGACATCGTCCGAGACATTCTCCACATCGTAGCGGATCAGTTTACGGACATTCGTGATGCCTGTAACACCGAGGAAACTCTTCAGGTCTCCCATCAGGGCCCTCGCATCCCCCGCATAGGGCTGTTTCTTCTCTACATAAATTCGCCGTACTGCCATTTAATCTCCTTCTCCGCTTAATTTGGCATAGCGTGTATGCTCCGGTGCTTCTGGAACTGATATGCTCCGCTCCGGTGCTTCTTTATATAAATGCTAATGCAGCTTTTTCACTGCTCAGCATTAGAGCTGACTCATGTGATCGTGATGTTTGTTTAATAATGTAATGATACAATGCCATGAAAAACTGGCCTGGGATGCTGTCTTATTTGGTGCTCTTCCTTGATGCCGTCCAGCGAAGTTTCGATACTTTACTGCCGATATAAGAAAAAATGCCCCAGGAATACTCCTGCAGCACTTCATACTAACCTTTCCGCCGGCTGAGAAATTCTTGAAAAATCACACACCCTTATTGCGATTCTGTCGGTTCCTTCTCCTGCAGATGGCACTCTTAGCGAAATTATACCAGTAATAAACAACAAGTTTCAATGTAAAGACCGCTTAAATCGATTCTGAATTTGCCTGGAATGTTGTGACAATTTCCGGAGCCGCTGGCCTGCATGACATTTCGCCTGCATGACATTCGCTGACCATTCACACCATTGGCATCACAGGCCAAATTGAAACCCGCTCCTGAGAACTCACAAGGTCTGCTGAAAATCTTTGAATAATCACCAGGCACCCTGGCTCTATGTAAAATCTGCGGCAAAATTCGCTATAATAGAAATCTCAAATAAAGGTCCGTGTGATTAGAGGAAGAGAATGTTTTTTAATATCAGAAATCAAAACAGCAGGAAGCAGGTATGCAGCGACGATTTTGCGGTGCGCTTTGCTTTCCTTTTGCCTGCGATCGCTCTTGCGGTAATTATCTTCTTGTTTTCTGCGCAGCCTTCCGATGACAGCACAGAGACATCGCAGTTTGTGACAAGGCTCATTCTCAATATCTATGATGCGGCAAAAGGGGAAAAGCCCGCCTATGCTGAACTGATGCGGCTCGTCGCAGTCTATGAGCCGATCGTCCGGGAATGCGCACATTTCACCGAATACGCCGTCTTCGGTTTTTTTCTTGCATTTGGGCTTGCACACAATGGAATCCGCGGCCGGCGCTGTCTCTTTGTTCCAATTCTCATCGCCTGCTGCTACTCTCTGTCCGATGAGATTCATCAGCTCTTCGTACCCGGCCGCACGTTTCAGCTGATCGATATTTGTGCAGATTCCGCCGGCGGTGCCTGCGGCTCGCTTGTCTACTGGCTTTTTCACTGGAAGAAATTTCATAGAGGAAAAAAAGGGAAAAATACAGATCACGGAATGCCGGCTCCGTGGATTGCTGCCATATCCTTCCTTCTTTGTGCTCTGCTCACAGTTCCGCTTCACGCGGCTTCGAACAGCACGGGCGGCAGTGCGGAAACCGCCGACGGCAGTGCGGCTGCCCCGAATGCCTCGTATATCACCGTCACCTTTGATGCGAACGGCGGTACGGGGTCTATGGATGCGCTGACAGAGTCAGCTGGCTCGAAGTTCACACTTCCTGCCTGCACGTATGAACGGTTCGGATACATATTCCGCGGCTGGGTGACGACGCCCGGAATCGACGCACTCGGAAATACTTTTTCCGATTCCAGTGCGGGTGCCTCCGATTCCAACACCGAAAACTCCGGTTCCGGTGCCAGTGGTTCCGGTTCCGGCGCCGGAAACTCCGTCTCCAGCTCCGGGGACTCCGGTTCAGAAGATAAAACGGTCGCCGCAGAGTACACCGATCAGTCCTCCGTCTCCTTTGACAGTTCCATCACACTTTATGCTCTGTGGGAGCCGCAGCTGTACGTCATTCATTTTGACGGAAATGGAATCTATAACAAAAACGTCACCGATATGTATGCTTACTACAACACACCGGCGGCGCTTGATAAGAATCGCTTTTACAGAGAAGATTATTGGTTCCGGGGATGGTTTGACCATCAGACCGGAAGGAGTTTTGACGATGGAGAGGTCGTCACGAGTCTGAAAACAGGCGACACTGCTTCGACAAAGATCCTCACGGTCGACAACGGAAAACCGGAGAACGATAAATATACTTTCCGCAGCACACAGGGATCGTGCGTCTACACAAAGGACGGGACAACGTATCTCGTGAGTGCCTCCATCATCAACGACGGGGCCTATAACAAGGGTGATCTCAGTCATTATGAGAACATTCTGGTCAAGTACGATCTCTCAACCGGAAAAGTCGTAAAATCTGTCCGCAATCTTCCTTTCGATCATGCGAACAGCATCTGCTACTGCGAGGACAACGGCCACCTTTATGTTGCAGAGGGCGGCCAGTGCGAGGGGTATCCGAGCGGCGCCATGGAGCTTGACGAAGACCTGAATGAGATCCGCGAGTGGAACTTCCCGCTGCTCTCCCACATCTGGGCCATCAGCTGGAGCAGCGGATACTTCTATGTCATCGGAAAAGGAAACGACAGCCGCAATTCACTGTGCGTTCTCAATGAAGAAATGAAAACACTCTCCATCACGGCTGTCGATGACTATTACGAAAATTACAGTTCACAGGGAATCGCTTCCGACGGAACCTTCATTTATGCTGTGAGCGCCGGCTTCCGTGACTACAACTGGAAAAACCGGCAGCGCATCAGTGTTTTTACGCATGAGGGCGAATACCTTGGTGTATTCTCCATCGACCTGTCCGATGAAATCGAGGACATCAGCCTCGACGGCGACTACATGTACCTTACGACAAACGAACACTCGGGAACCACGGTCTACCGCGCACGCATTCCGTCCGTCACATTGAGTGCCATCTGGAGCAGGAACTGAAGACAGGATCCGCACACATCTTACAAATCACACACATCCAGCACGAGCTCACAGAACATGGAGTTCGCCCAGGAAAACCACGGACGTGTATATTTTGACGGATCATTTACGTGGATGCCTTCGTGCATCATGTTTGTTCCATTGTCATTCTCCGCTATCATCTCCATGTCGGTCGAGGTAAGACCCTGGATCGCGAGGCTGATATCCCAGACATAATCCCGCGGTGTATGCGGCGAGCCGATTCCGCGCAGCGCCGTGCCGCGCTCTTTGCATCACCCGCGCGGAAAGTGCCCCTCCGGGCTTTCCCGGCGGTCCGGATTTTGTATAATGATTCTGCCGCACAAAAAGACGCAGAGAGGAGTTTTGACAATGAAACAGGTCTGCATTTATCACATCGCCGAGCAATTTCTTTATGAATATTATTTTAAGCCGGAAGACTATGAGATTCTCGGGGAAGATAAAGTAAAACCGCTTCTGGATAAAGCGCAGGAAGAGGATGCAAAGGGCGGAATCATGGCGGCGCTTCAGTATTACCAGGAGGCGGAGGATTATAACCCGGTCAGCACAGAGATCCGTTTTCATCTGATCGATCTCTATTTCCGTCTGCACAGAAATGATGATCTTCTGAATGAGACAAAAGAAATTTATCCGTTCTGTTGTACAAGGGCGGAAATTGCACAATATTACCGCTGGCTCGGGTATTACTTTCTCGAAACATATAAGCCCGGGCTTGCGGCCGTACTGTATCGATTCAGTACTTTATATGAAAAAAGTGAACTTGCGGAAAATGAGATTCATTTTCTTGAAACAGCGATGAATAAAAAGATGCCGGACTATGCCGCCGGCGAACTTGCAGAAAAGATTTCCCATGCAGGATTCCCTGCAGGCCCTTCGGAAATTACCCTGGCTCTTGTCTACAAGGCAGGGGAAGAAGCGCAGTCAGAGGCCGGAAATTCAAAGACAGGAAAAACCATGCGGCAGCAGGCACTTGACTGCTACCGCATGGTTTACGATCTGACCGGTGATGAAGAAACAGGGCAGAGAATCCGCGTATTATCCCGGGAATAATCCTTGGAAGGTGGAAGCTTACGCCCGGATCTCCCGGTTCATGAAGCAGATATACGCCGCCGCAAAGAAGGCTGCGGTCTCAGCAAGGAGACACACAATATGCGGCCAGATCTGCAGCATACTCTGTCCGAAGGTAAGGTAACTTGCAATCGCACCTTCCGAAGACTGCAGCAGTGACACAATATTGGTCGTGCTTACATTGGGGTTCAGGAGGATGGTCGTGATCTCACTGAAGATGTAGTACGGCGAGATCCGGTTGATTCCGAGCTGAAGCGCATAATTGCGGAATGTGTTAATCTGCGCGTAATACCCGGTTGTCGGAAAGACCCATCCGGCAATGGCGCTTGCGATGATGGACATAAACAGCAGGAGAACGAGCCACAGTGCGATGCACCACAGAGCACTGGTGGCCGCATGCCTGCATACAACGGAGAAAAATTCCGCCATTGCAAGCCACAGGCACATGTACAGTGTTGCCATCAGGAACCAGACTACAATCCGTGCGACCTGTTCACCGGAGAGGACGAGGCCTGTCCGGATGAGTGCAATGCCGACCATCCATCCGCCGAGCGAGAATACCGTGAGCGCAATGACGGTTGCACCTGCCAGGAACTTCGCGATCAGAATCGTATCGCGGTAGATCGGCTGTGCGGCGAGACGGTTCAGCGTTCCCTGCGCCAGTTCTTCATTGACCGCGTCAAAACCGAGCATGATGCCGATGATCGGTCCCAGGAATCCCACGAACGTGCTGAACGAAAAGACATTGTTTCCCGACGTCGTGAAAATCCGGAGGAACAGAAATTCCGAAACGGCCGTCTTCCCGTCCGAGGTCTGCTGTGCCGTCGACGCAAGGGAGGAAATTGCTCCGTTCAGTGCAAATGCGGTTACGACTGCAAACAGCACGAACAGAATCTGAAATCTGGTGGATTCAAGATGATCTGCAAGTTCCTTGCGGTAGAGCACACCGAGGCCGCGCCGGTTGATTCTGGCCGCTTCGCTGTTCCGTTCTCTTGCAGACTCGCGCAGATTCCGGCCGAGCTTCTTAAAGTCTTTTGTCAGACCGGTTTCATTTTCTTCTGCCTTTGCCTGTGCCATTGAACCTGCCTCCCTTCTTTGCTTTCTTTGCCTGTTTCTTTTCTTCTTCCTTCGCGGCTTTCTCCGCTTCCTCGCGTTCCGCCTTCTCGAAGTACTTGCGGTAGATCTCGTCGAGATCGCCGCCCTGCTGGTGCAGACTGCGGATCGTGTAGTCCTTGTCAACGAGGATCCGCACGAGTTCCTTCTGGATATCGCGCTTCGCCTCGACGTGAACCGTACCGTTTGCCGTTTTGCCCATCAGGGTAATATCCGGAATAGCACGGACCGCATCTTCCAGGTCGCGGTCCCACTGACTGTCATTGTTCTTTTCCGCAAGAACATCGTACATGTAGAGGCCTTCGTTCATCAGCTGTCTTCCGAGGTCATTGATTCTGCCGCAGGCAATCATCTGGCCTTTGACGAAAATACCGACCCGGTCGCAGATTTTCTGAATCTGATAAAGGTCATGGGACGAAATAAGGATTGTAATGCCCTCCTTGACGGAAAGGTCGCGGATCATTTCAATGAGCTCATTGGTGCCCTGCGGATCAAGGCCTCCTGTCGGCTCATCCATAATGATGACCTTGGGCGTTTTCATCAGGACATCGGCAATGCCGAGTCTCTGACGCATACCTCTTGAATAGGTGCCCGCATTCCGGTCCGCTGCAAACTCAAGACCAACCTTCTTCAGGTTTTCGTCTGCTCTCTTCTGCGCTTCCTTCTCTGTAAGGCCGTTCATCTCGCCGCTGAAGACCAGATTCTGGCGGCCGGACAGAGACGGATAAAAACCGACATTGTCGGGAAGATAACCGACTTCCTCCTTGATGAGCAGCGACTGTCTCTGGCAGTCGAGCCCGTCAATGTAGGCATGGCCGGATGTAGGCTCGGTAAGTCCCAGGAGCATCAGGGTCGTGGTCGTCTTGCCGGCGCCGTTCGGTCCGAGAAGCCCGAAGATTTCACCGCTGTAAATGACGAGGTTAAGATTGTCGACCGCTTTGACGTCATCATAGTTCTTGCAGAGATTGGACGTCAGAATGACGGCCTTGCGGCTGTTATCGGTTTTCGCGCTTTCCTTTTCGTTCGTCTCTTCCACTGTATCCGATGCTTCTGCAGTTTCCGCCGTTCCCTCTGTCAAAGGTTCAGCAGTCAGGTCCGCGTTTTTGTTTTCTGCAGTTTCCATAGATCAGTGCCTCCCGAATTTCTTGAAGACGCCGACCAGAGCAAGAATGATGGCAACAATAATGATGATGCCGATGATGCCCCAGCTCGTCTGGGTCTGTACAGTGACACGGAACTGTGTTGTCTGCGAATCCTCGTCGCCCTTTGCGGTGATGTCGACTTCATAGTCGCCGCTGATCGCGGAGTTCGAAGGAGTAACCGTAGCCGTGATGGTCTTGGTGTCACCCGCTGCAAGGGTATCAATGGTGCTCTGATCAAATTCGACGGTCCAGTCGGTCGGAGTCGATGCAGTCAGGTTGATGTTGTTGATGGCGACATTGCCGGTATTGGTGAGTTCGAGGACAACGTTCGTCGCCTTGTTTGCCTTGGCATTGAAGGAAAGGGTCTGATTCTGCGTAGCGAGAGTCATCGTATAGTCGCCTGTTATGGTAACTGTCAGATCCTCGGAGAGATTCTCTTTTGCGGATTTAGCGTTGATTGTAATTGGATATGTATCAGCGGTCACACCCTCTGCCGGCTTTACGGAGACCGTCATGGTCTTAGAGGAAGCGCCGTCAATATCGATGGAGGAGACTGCCGAGCTTCCGTCGGAAGGAGTGAAGGTTACGGTCCATCCGTCCGGCGCATCAGCAGAAAGGCTGTAAGACTGTGTATCCAGCGCGTTGTTGGTGATGGTGGTGTTGAATGTGAAAGAGGTGCTGGAAGAACCTTCCTGCTCCTCATAATCTGATTTCATGGTGCTGGCTCCGAGATTGACCTCCGAGACATTGAGTGTCAGACGAAGCGTGCTGGTATTGCTCTCACCCTTTGCAGTGAGGTCGATGGTATAGGTTCCGTCCTTTGTGTCATCCGGAACCGTGACGGAATAAGTAACAAGCCCGTCATTCATGCCGTTCTTGACGTAGACGCTGCTGACGGTATTGCTGCCGCCCTGGAAATAACCCGTGATGGCATCGTTGCTGGACTTGCTGGAGAGCTCGACCATCTGTCCGCTGTTTCCATTGGCAAAATCAAGGCTGAAGCTGACCGAATTGCCTGCCTGCACGGAGACTCCCGGATAATCGGTGCTCATGGTAAGGCCGCTGCCGGCAACAACTGTCGTCTCGGAACTGCTGTCCGATGACGCAGCCTTTGCAGTCATGACCGGTGCCGTGAACAACGTCACAGCAAGCAGAGCTGCAAGGCCAAGTGTAAGAAAAGGCTTTGCTACTTTTTTCATAATGAAATACCTCCGATTTATTTACAGGAAAAAGCCCGTTTCCTGTATTCTTATCTGTATACTACCCGACAAATGTGGGCAATCTGTCAAGTAAACATGATATTTGTGTGATGATTCTGTTATTGTTTTCTGTCAATTTAATCGGACTTCCGCACCGTCAAAACTATGCTCTGCCGCAGGGCGATATAGGCACACTGATCCCGGGCCGGTACCAGTTTTTCCTCTGCCCGGTGCATGTTCTCTTTCGGTCTTCGAAGTCCGGGCCGGCATTTTTTCACCTTGTTCCGACAACTTTGAGGTTCTTGTCGACATGATTGAGTACGCGGTGTCCTGTCTCTGTCACAAGAACAAGGTCTTCGATGCGGACACCGAAACGGCCTTCGATGTAGACTCCGGGTTCGATCGAGAAGATCATGCCGGGCTTTGCAGTGGACGTATTGACCGCGCTCACATCGCCCTGCTCATGCTCCGACTGGCCGATGAAGTGGCCGAGGCGGTGATTGAACTGCGGTCCGTAGCCTGCACTTGTGATCAGGTCCCGTGCTGCTGCATCGATATCGCAGAAACGGACGCCGGGGCGGATCATACTCTCGGCCTTCTCATTTGCTTCACGGACAAGGTTGTATACCTTCACGAAATCCGGATCAATTTTATCTGCATCGGACGGATCATCAGGGTTCCCGCAGAGGAAGGTTCTCGTCATATCCGAGCAGTAATGATCCTTTATGCATCCCATGTCATAAAGAACGCATTCTCCTCTCTTAAGAACCGTGTCATCGGGCTCGTGATGCGGGTCTGCGGCATTCTTTCCGAAAGAGACGATTGTCGTGAAGGATGGACCTTCCGCGCCTTCCTCAACAAATGCCTTCTCGATGAAGTCGGCAACCTGGCGTTCGGTCATGCCCTCGCTGACAAACCGCGACGCGCGTTCATTGACGATATCATTGATACGGGATGCCTCGATCATCTTTGCGATCTCCGACTCATCCTTCACAGCGCGGCAGTCATCCACACATCCGGAGCCGATGACCGGCTTTGCATACGGGCAGCGCTCCATCAGAGGAATGAGGAAACGGGCCGCCCAGGTTTTGTCGATGCCAAGCCTGCCCGGACGAATGTACTTCGCCATCATTCCGATATAGTCATCGGTATCAGAAAACCAGACTTCCTCAAATGGAGTGCCGTGCACATTGAAAAGGTTGTTGAGGAAGAAAACAGGCCTTGCATTGTCCCGGATGAGGAGCGCAAGAAGACGCTCATACGGATCGAATCCGATCCCCGAAAGATACCACAGGCTCGAAGGATCCGAGACAATCAGCTGTGAGATTCCTTCCTTCTTCATGTTTGCAAGTACTTTTTCAATTCTGTCATTCATAATCATTCTCCTCTGCGACCTCCGGCCGGTCCGGACTTCGTTTTTCCTTCCTCCTGTTTTTCCTTTAAAACTCCGGCATATACGCTGGAAGCACACACTTCCCGCGCACATTTATAGATAATAGCCCTTTAAAATCAAAAGGGATAGTCAGTTCCGGCAATCCTCTTCTGATCCTCTACGATATAGAAAGGCAAAGGAACCAGCTGAAAAGACAATTCTGTTAAAAAATGGACAAAAAACCACAAAAAAATCCTGCAGCAGAAGCTGCAGGATCTCAGGCCAGAGGAAGAGGGATTCGAACCCCCATTGGCGGTTTTGGAGACCGCAGTCTTAGCCATTGGACGATTCCTCTTTATCAACGAATCGGATTATAACATACGGATTTCAGGCGTTCAAGACAAAAGTGATGACCTCGATATTTCTGACAAAAGTGATGACTTCGAGCTCCCTGCCCGCGGGATTGTTTTCTCTTCCTGGAATCAAATGATTCCGAATCAAATGATTCCGAATCATCCGGTTCCGGGAAGAGGCTCCTGCTCTGACAGATCTCTTTCGGACTTCTTCCTCCATCTCCGCCCGCTCTCTCAGCGCATCCTGCTCCGCGTGGACTGCCGGAGCTGGATGTTGTAGGGAATCGGGATTTTCTTCTCCTTCTGCGTGCCCTTCAGCACATTGATCATCACCTTCCCGGCGATCACTCCCTCTTCATGGGAATCAATATCGATTGCCGTTACCGGCGGCGTGTGATTGTCAAGATAGACGTTGTTGTAGCAGGAAGCAACCGCCAGCTCGTCTGGTACAGAAACTCCCTTCATCGTCAGAATATCCAGCACCTGGTGACACTGTACATCATCGCAGCAGACGACAGCATCCATTTTGTTCATAAGAATATTTTCAAGTGCCTGCCGGCATGCTTCCGGTGTGATCACATTCCTGTAATACAGAGACTGATTCAAAGTACCCTGATAGGACATGACGGCTTCACGAAACCCCTCATACCGCTGCAGATCAACCTCAATGCTCTCTCTTCCGCCAAGAAATGCCAGCCTGTGATATCCGGATATCAGAAGATGCGCTGTGAGCTCTCTCACAGCAAGCCGTGAATTGACATCCACCTGATACGTATCCTGCCCGCTGCTGCCGATCTCCACGAAGGGGACTTTGTATCGGCGCAGGATAGCGACATTCCGGTCGTTTTCCAGGATGCGGAGCAGAATTACTCCGTCCACCTTCCCCTTGTCGAGAATATTCTGCAGACGGTCACCGCCGTATAGATTTGTTACAACCGTGATGACATCGTAGTCCGACTGCGCGGCAGACTCGGCAATCCCGAGAAGGCACTGTGAGAAAAAGCCGGACTCCCTGAGCATATCGTTGGGGACAATGACCGCAATGTTGCCGCTGGCGCTGTCTCCTGCTTCCTTCTTGAGTTTTCTGTCTGCGCCGGGTTTCCGGTATCCGTTTTCCTCCGCGTACTGACGGATCATCTGTGTGGTTTTGTCGGAGATTCTCCCCCTGCCAGTAAGTGCACGTGACACCGTCGCCTTTGAGAGGTGGAAATGATCCGCAATGTCTTCGACTGTAATCTTCCCTCTTGCACCCATAAAACCTCGCCTGGTAAAGCCTCGATTATTCGATCAGAAGCTCTGTTTCCGCATCTCCGATCGTTTCATTCTCTGCATGGAACCGCACCCTTGCTTTCCCCGGTGCATCCGCCAGAACTGTCGCGAGCAGTCTGCCCGCCTTCATACGCCTTATACCGCTCGCGTAGACCGTGTGGTCGTCCGGATCTCCGGCATCCATTCCGAGGAGATGCGCCGGGCCCTGTACTTCGCACCGGATCAGGGGTGCAGCATCCGGAATTTCATTTCCATCTGCATCGAGAACAGAAAGTTCGATCTGCGCCACATCCGGCCTTTCTGCCTTTCCTCCGATGGAAGCATCTGTACTGCGGAGCGTCCCGAGATGAGTGACATCGGAAGAAGCCCGCAGCGATGCAGCCCGTCCGGTTGTGCGGATCACTTCCACCGCAGCCAGCTCCGTGCCGATATACCCCTCCGCGCGAAGTTCGCCCGGCTCATACGGCACATCCCAGGAAAGATGCAGATCGTTCGTCGTCGGTATGTAGAGCGGTCTCTCATTCCAGACCTTCGTGCAGCCGAACCGCTGGCTCCTGCACGCGCGCATGCCGACATAACGTCCATTCAGAAATAATTTTACAGCATCACAGTTTGTATAACAAAGAACCTGTATAAATTCACCTTCCCGGCCGGTCATATTCCAGTGCGGAAGGAGGTGAAGCGTCACTTCCTTTTCATTCCAGATGGACCGGAAGAAATAGTAGGTATCCTTTTCAAATCCTGCTGTATCAAGAACACCGCTCAGGGCCCCTCTGTGCGGCCATTCTGCCTCTCCGAGATAGTCGATTCCCGTCCAGAGATAATCCCCCGCGACAAAATCATGAATCCGCTCATAACGCCACAGGGATTCATAGTTCAACGTGACCGTCCTGTAATCATGAAGGCTATTTTCCGGTGTGCTGTAATCCCCGCGGAGTCCTCCGGCGGACGGATTCTCCGTACCGATGAACCGCCGGCCGGGATATCTCTCCCTGTCTTCCTCATAATAGGTCTCCGCACGCTTCCCCCAGCGGCCCACATAATTGTATCCCGTGACATCCAGCGCATTCACGAACTCATCTCTGGCGCGGATCGGCGCAGGTGCCGCGATATCATCGCAGGCTGATGTCACCATCCGCGAGGGATCTTCTGCATGGCAGAGGTTCTGAAGCTCCCGCAGGATTTTCACCCCGCCCGCCGATGACTGCTCCGGAATCTCGTTTCCGATGCTCCAGAGGACGACCGACGGATGATTGAAGTCTCTTCGCAGCATGGAGACCAGCTCTTTTCGCGCATCTTCCGGGAAAAACATCCCCGATCCGTAGCTCAGATTCTGGGAATAATAATTGTCGATCTTGTTCTTTGACAGACACCACTCATCAAAGATTTCATCCATGACAAGAAACCCCATCTCATCACAGAGATCGAGCAGAACCGGATCCGGCGGATTGTGGGCACAGCGGATCCCGTTGCATCCCATGTCTTTTAGTTTCCGAAGTCTCCTCTCCCAGATCTCACGGTACCCGGCAGCCCCGGCAAGACCGCAGTCGTGGTGGACGCACATTCCCTTGATCTTGACCTGCTTTCCATTAAGAAGAAAGCCACGGTCCGCATCAAACACGGCTGTCCTTATTCCCACGCGGCAGATGCCATGATCACTCTCTCCGGATTCCGTACGGACGGTGTACTCCAGGGTATATAGATAAGGATCATCGACGGTCCACAGATGCGGCTCCCTGACCACAGGCCGGACCATGGAATCTTCCGACGTGCCTGGTGCAAGGAAGAGTGCCGTTCCGGCTGTTGCAGCCTCCCGGCCGTCTCCATCCAGCAGGCGATAGCGGATGTCCGCATGGACAGGCATTGCGGAATCATTCCGGACACGGGCATGGATTTCAAGATCCGCACAGTTGTCATCGGGGTAGATTCCGTTGGTGCAGCACCGAACGCCCCAGAGATCGAGCGCCACCTCCTCCGTTCCGATGAACCAGACGTCCCGGTAAATTCCCGAGCCGCTGTACCATCTCGAATTCGGCAGATGCGAGTTGTCGACGCGGACCGCGATGACATTCTCACCTTCCCTGAGCGCGCTGCCGCAGTCGAGGCGAAAGCTTGTGTAACCATATCCGTGCCGGCCGATCTTCTCCCCGTTCAGCCACACAGAGGCATCCATGTATATGCCTTCAAAGTAAAGATAATCCCGGAGTTTCCGAAATCCTTCCGGCGGCGTGAAGTGAAGGCGGTACCATCCGATTCCGCCGGCCTCGTATCCGCCCCCCGCTCCGCTTGCGGCATTCCTGTCCGGCTCCGTCTCCGTGTCCCAGTCATGCGGAAGATCGATCGGTCTGAAGGCGCTGTCATCATAATCCGGATCGGAAAAACATGCATCGTCTCCTTTTATGAACCTCCATCCACTGTCCAGCAGTTCTGTTATTTTCAAAGCTTTTCTCACTTTCCCTCTTTACAGAAGAAAGGGCAGCGATGCTGCCCTTTCCTCATGCAAGCAGATTTTCGTACGATTACTGTCTTGTTGCAGCCCATGCCGTGTACTGCGACTTCAGTTCTTCCGTAATCTGATCCAGTCCTGCATCCTTGCACTTCTTCTCCATCTCATCAATCGAAGCATCAACATCATCCACAAGGCCAAGCTCGAGGCTCGGATAATAATCCTTGACGATGGAATCAACTGCGTCCATATAAGAGCGGACACTTGTGTCATCAAAGACAAATGCAACGCACGGATTTGCGACGATGCGGTCCTTCTCATAGTCGATGATCGCCTGTTTTCTCGGGTCTGCGCCGGCTTCGGTCAGGTTGCCGTTCTTGATTGCCCAGGAAGCAGAAACCGTCATGGCCGGGAAATCGGAAGCCTTGTCCAGCTCTGTATAGTCGCCGTTCTCATCGATGGAGTAATGAACTCCTTCCTCACCGAGGCAGATCAGACGGTTGAGAGTCGTGTCATTCTTGATGAGATCAAGGAACATGGCTGTGCGCTCCGGATTTTCGGAAGAGGCTGCAATTGCCATGTCGTTGTTGGAATACGCTTCACCCGGAACCGCCTCGCCCGGCGTGATGTAATATGCTGCGCACTCCACACCTTCGGTCTGCTCCGCCTGCTTCATGTACGTGAAGACGGAAGTGTTCCATGCAATGGAAGCTCCCTGCAGATTACCGAAAGCATCGTCATCGGTGACGGTCTCGTTCAAAGCACTGCGGCTCCATGCACCGTCATCTGCAAGCTTCTTCATATCCTTTGCAAAATTGCGGAAGGTATCGCTCGTCCACTGGAAGGTGATGTCATCCGCACTCGGCAGTCCCTTGGAGACGTCGAAGTTATAATAAATATTGCCGTTTGCCAGAACATCATAAATATTGTACTGCTGGCGGTAGACTGCCCACAGTTCCGCGTTGTCTGCGGATGCTGCTTCTGCATAGATGCCGCTCTGCGGTGTTTCCTTCTCCGCAATCGTCTGGGCAAAATTCATGTAATCATCCCAGCTGGTGAGGTCACCGATGCCATACTTGTCGGCGAGATCCTTGCGGATGGCAACAAGCTTTCCGTTTGCCTCCGAAACATTGGACGGTACAGCCACGATGGAGCCTGAGATCGTAACCTCATCCCAGCTCTCCGGTTCCTGGTACTTTTCTGTCAGAGGCATATTCTTGTGAATAAAGTCGCTGTCGAGTGTGTAGAACGATCCCTTGGCAGCTTCCGAATACATATAGCACCAGGGAGCCGTGAAAATAAGATCGACATCGGAACCGCCTGCCAGTGTCAGGGAATACATGGTCTGATAATCGGACCAGCTCATGAACGTGGTCTCAACGGATGTATTGAATGGCTTGAGGTAATCGTTGATCTTCGTCTGTACCTCGTCCCAGTCATTCGGCGTGTCGCCGATAAGATACATCTTTACGGTATAAGGATCGCTCATGTCGACATCCGGATACATCTCCGGTGTTGCGGTCACTGTGCCGTCCAGCTGCGTCGCCGGAAGCGAGCTCAGATCAGCTCCCGAGCTTTCCGATGCCTCTGACGATGCTCCGGACGCTGCTGTGGTTTCTGCCGCTGCGGATGAAACCTCCGACGATGCCGGAGTATCCGAAGTCGCTGCCGTGCTCCCGCATCCTGCAAGGAGCGTTCCTGCTGCGGCTGCCGCCGTGATCATGGATAAAATTTTCTTTCCCTTCATTCTTCCTCCCTTGCCGCCGTAAAAACCGGCAAAAATCTTCTGCCGGTTTTTACCGGCTGTTGTTTATGGGTAAACACCGTATGGAACGGTGCAGTTCATAACAATTCTTAACCACTTGCGAAACTTACGAATCGATCGCGGACAGCTTCGGTACACACCGGTTCTGCTTTATGCCGGATCAGCCCTTGACCGCTCCGACCGTAAGTCCCTTTACGAAATAGCGCTGGACAAACGGATACAGGAGAACAATCGGTCCGGTCGCAATGACTGTCATCGCCATCTTCATTCCTTCGATCGGAATCGACGGAATTGCAATGCCCGATTTCTCCGCAACCAGTCTCATTGCCTCCGCAGAACCCAGGATCCGCTGCAGATAATACTGAAGCGTGAACATTTTCTCATTGGTGATGTAAAGCATGCAGTTATACCAGTCATTCCAGTAAGACAGCGCCGAGAAAAGCGAGAGCGTCGCAATGAGCGGCTTCGACAGCGGCATGATCAGCCGCATGAAGATCGTGAAATCATTTGCTCCGTCGAGTTTTGCCGATTCCGTGATTTCCATCGGAAGTCCCAGCATGAAGGACTTCGCGATGATCATGTTCCAGACAGAGAACATCAGCGGAAACAGGAGTCCGGCAAAACTGTTCTTGAAGTTGAGGTAACGGACGCAGAGCAGGTACCAGGGAACAAGACCGCCGTTGAACAGTGTCGTGAAGAAGTAGAAAAACGCGAACTTGTTCCTCCAGGGGAAGTCCTTCCGGCTTAACACGTAGCCTGTCATGCAGGCCATCATCACCGCGCAGAAGGTTCCGATGAGTGTTACAAGGATCGTCATTCCGTACGCCTGAAGAATGGCCGTCGGGTTCTTGAGGCAGAGCTGATACGACTGTAGCGAGAAATTCTTCGCTGCAACGACAAGAGGATATCCGTCCTGTATGATCGACTGATTGCTGGTGAACGATGCAACAATGACGAGATAGAACGGAACCACGCAGATGAATGCGAAAACTCCGATGAGAATGCATCCCACGATATTGACGGCAACCACGTCCTTGCCCATCGGCCGTTTCTTGTTGATGGTCATGTCATTATCTGTCGATTCTGTTTGTATGATGGACTCTTTTCCTTCCATGGCTTTCTCTCATTTCTGTCGGTATAACCGACGGGTATGTCCGACGGCCCTGAATCCTCAGCTCTCTCCCGGAATCAGTACAGCGCATAATCCGGATTCGCTTTTTTCACCAGATGATTGCAGATCATGATCGTGATGAAGCACAGTACAGACTGATACAGACCGGATGCGGACGAGACACCGACGTTGCCGCTGTTGATCAGCAGTCGGAAAATGTAGGTATCAATGACATCGGTATACGGCTGCAGAAGAGCCGAACTCTTTACGGTCTGATAGAACATTCCGAAGTCACCGCGGAAGATATTTCCGATGGCGAGCAGCACCAGCGTGATCATTGTCGGGCGGAGGCAGGGAATCGTGAGATATCGGATTTTCTGCCACTCCGATGCCCCGTCGATCGAGGCTGCCTCAAACATCTCCTGATCAAGGCCGGTGATCGCTGCAAGATAGACAACGGATCCGTATCCCGTCTGTTTCCACAGCCGAAGGAAAATCAGGACGAACGGCCATGCCTTCGGTGTATTGTAAAGATCTGTGGGCGTAGAGCCGAGCAGTGTAAGGACGTGATTAAAAACGCCCTTCTCGTAGTTGAAGATGTTGTACATGATTGCGGAAACGACAACCCAGGAAATGAAATACGGAAGAAACATCAGCGACTGGGATATCTTGCGGAAATGCTTGCTTACAATTTCGTTGAGGAGAATCGCGCTTCCCATTTCGAAAATTACACCGAGGAAGATGAAAGCCACGTTGTACAGAAATGTGTTTCTTGTGGCCATCCAGATTTTTCCGTCGATCAGCATGGCCCGGAAATTATCGAGGCCGCACCAGGGTGAGAAATAGATGCCGCCCTTCTGGCTGTATCGCTTGAATGCAAGAACCAGACCTGTCATCGGGACATAGCTGAAAACAATGACGTAAACAAGGCTCGGAGCAAGCATCAGGAGAAGCATCCAGTGTTTACGCAGAATGCGCAAATATGATATTTTGTTGCTCTCCATCGAGGATGGAACTGTCTTTGCCTTTTCTCTTCCAATGCCCATATGCAAAGCCCCCGTTTGTCTGCTTTATGGTAATAATGTTCAAATCAACACACTGTTTCTTTACTTTTATATGCTTTCATTACTCATCGATACTCGTTATTCTAGTTTGTTTCTGCCATATTCACTATAGCGATTGTTTCTGAAATTGTTGCCTCAAAATTGTAACAATAACAAAAGATTGCCTTGACGGGCGATTTGTTGCTCTATTGTTGCGCATCCAGGCAAAAAAAGAGTGCATCCGGAGTACCCGGTCCTCTGCCCGCAGGCAGGTCCTGATTACTCCAGAGCTGCACCTTCACAAAAATGCATCACCATATACTTTCTTCATACTACATTGCTGCATCCACCGCTTCCGCCAGTCCTCCGACGGGGATGAGTCCGATCCCGTCCGGACAGTGCAAGCCGCGCATATTAGCCTTCGGCAGAATGCATCTCGTAAATCCGAGTTTTGCCGCTTCTGCAACGCGCTGTTGCGCCATGCCGACTGCCCGGATTTCGCCGGACAGCCCGACCTCGCCGAATGCGATGAGATGATCCTCCATCGGAATGTTTTTATAGCTTGAAATGACTGCGAGCGCAATGCCCAGATCAAGTGCCGGCTCGGTCTGCCGGATGCCGCCCGCAAGGTTGATGTAAGCATCCTGCTGCCCGAGCGGGAGCCCAAGTCTCTTCTCCATGACGGCCATGAGGAGACTTACACGATTGTAGTCCGTCCCGGTCGCCTGCCTCTTCGGAAAGCCAAAACTCGTGGGATTGAGCAGGGCCTGTACCTCGATGAGCATCGGCCTTGTTCCCTCCATGGAGCATGTGACGATGGAGCCGCTCGCGCCGTGCGGCCGCCCGGAGAGAAGGTATTCCGACGGGTTTTCCACCTGGACAAGTCCTTCCGGACGCATTTCAAAAATGCCGATCTCATTCGTGGAGCCGAAACGGTTCTTGTTGCCGCGGAGAATACGATAGGACGCAAAGCGATCCCCCTCGAAATACAGTACCGTATCCACCATATGCTCGAGGACACGTGGACCGGCGACGGTTCCTTCTTTTGTAACGTGCCCGACGATGAAAAAGGTGATGTTGTTTTCCTTTGCGAGCCGCAGAAGCACGCCGGTCGTCTCGCGGACCTGGGAAACACTGCCCGGTGCCGCGGCTACGCCCGCATTGTACATGGTCTGAATCGAATCGATGACCACCATCTCCGGTTTTTCCTCCAGAATCACCTCGGAGATTGTGTCAAGATCGGTCTCGCAGTAGAATTTCAGGTTGCCGCCGATCGTTCCGATCCGCTGTGCCCGGAGCCCGATCTGGCGCAGAGATTCCTCGCCGGACACATACAGAACGGGATGGCCTGCATCCGAAACGTTCTTTGTGACCTGCAGCAGCAGGGTCGATTTGCCGATTCCCGGATCTCCGCCGACCAGAATGAGCGACCCCTGCACGATCCCGCCGCCAAGCACACGGTCAAGCTCCGTAAAGCCCGAGGAAATGCGCGGTTCATCCTTTGTTTCGACGGCGGAGAGCGGAACCGGGCGGTGCCTGACATCGCCGCCGGCATTTCCGAGGCCGATTCCTCTGCCCGCTCCTGCCGTCCTCGAGGCCGGCACCGCGCGGACCGGTTCCTCTACCATGGTGTTCCATGCATGGCATGCCGGGCACTGCCCCATCCATTTTGCGGATTCATACCCGCATTCCTGACAGAAAAAAGCAGTTTTCTTCTTCACTGATGCCATTGATTCCTTTCCTGACCGCCGCACCGGTCGAAAAAAGCCGGAGGCCAGGAATCAACCTGGTTTCCGGCCTGTACTTACAGCGCTTTTTCCTTCCGGTATCCGGCCATTGTCCGCCGTTCCCAAATCCATCCGGACATTTCCGTCCGGGCCGCTTATTTTCTCACTTCCGAAATTTTTACATCCACCGGGCGGGTACTTCCTTCCAGCGGGACATTGAAACTCAGCTTTCCGCCGAGATCGGTCGTGATGACTCCGATTTCCTTCCCATCGAGTGTTACCCTGTAATCGCACTCCGAGGTCAGTCCGACCGTCAGCTGCGCATCCGCCTCTCCCCGCACAAGGAAGCTCATCCCGTCCTCTGTCTCCTGGAACTCATCCACCACCGTTCCCGGGACAGACTCATAGACAAAGCTCTCGTTGCACTCCAGTTTTGTGATTTCCCGGAATGTCTTTACTTCATAGACATCTCCGCCATACTCGAATCCGTCTTTTTTCTTTTTGGATTCCAGCGTGCAGTCGCCAAACGCAAGTGTTCCATCCTCATTTGCGCGAATCAGATTTTCTATTCCCGTCATTGCTGATTCCTCCTGCGCCGGGCCGCCGTCATCGAAGGCTCTTACGCGGTAAGCTTTCTTCTCCTCGCTGTCCCATTTTCGGCCCGGCTGTTTTGTAGAATTAAGTATACCCTCATTTTCTTCTGAAAACTGTTAACAATTTATGATGTTCCGGACATACAGTCCGCGCCTGACGGGTCCGAATGGAAATTCCGCAAAAACGCAGCACTTCCCGTAAACCGGTTTACTGCTTTGTAAATGTGATCTTCCCTTTGCTCTCGCCGATGAGCACGCGGTCTCCGGAAGTGAAGTCGCCCTTCAGGATGTGATCGGAGAGCGGATCCTCCATGACCGTCTGAACGGCACGGCGGAGCGGACGGGCGCCCATTTTCGGATCGGAATAGTTGTCCGCGATGAACTTCTTTGCGGCCGTCGAAACCTTGAGATCAATTCCGCAGTTATCCTTCGCGCGCCGCACGAGGTCGTCTGCGATCAGGCCCGCAATCCGGATCATCTCATCGTGGGAGAGCGGATGGAACACCAGAATCTCATCAATACGATTGATAAATTCCGGACGGAAGATCTTCTTCACCTCATCCATCACATTGCTCTTCATCGTCTCATAGGACTGCTCTTCCGAAGGTTTTGACGCAAAGCCGAGCATCTTCGGTTCGATAATTTTCTGTGCGCCGACATTCGAGGTCATGATGATGATTGTATTCTTGAAATTGACAACATGCCCCTGGGAATCCGTGATCCGGCCGTCGTCGAGGATCTGAAGGAGGATATTGAAGACATCCGGATGCGCCTTCTCGATTTCATCAAAGAGTACAACGGAATACGGATGACGGCGGACCTGTTCGGAGAGCTGTCCGCCTTCCTCATAGCCGACATACCCCGGCGCGGAACCGATCATTTTCGAGACGGCATATTGCTCCATGTATTCGGACATGTCGACACGGATCATGTCCTTGTCCGAGCCGAAAAGTGCTTCCGCAAGTGCCTTGGAAAGCTCTGTCTTGCCGACGCCGGTGGGGCCAAGAAACACGAACGACCCGATCGGGCGCCGCGAATCCTGCAGGCCCACCCTGCCTCTCCGGATTGCAGAGGCAACCGCTTTCACCGCGTCATCCTGGCCGATAACTCTCTTATGGAGCGTACTCTCGAGGCGAAGCAGACGGTCCGTTTCCTTCTCCGTGAGCTGCGTCACGGGAACCTTTGCCCATTCCGATACCACCCTTGCAACGTCCTCTTCCGTCACAACAGCCTGGCTGCGCCTGCCGCGGCGCTCATTTGCCTCCCTGCGGGCCTGTAATTTCGAGCGGAGGTCATCCTGCTTTGCCCGCTCTTCCTTTACTGCCGCAAAATTGCCGGTGCGCACCGCTTCAGCCATCCTGCGGTCTTCCTTTCGGATCTCTTCCTCAAGCTCTCTGGTGTCGTCACCGGTTTCGGTCTTTTTCAGCCGTACCGCTGCGCAGGCCTCATCAATGACATCGATCGCCTTGTCCGGCAGATTCCGCTCATTGATATAACGGGTGGAAAGCTTCACAGCAGCCTCGATGGCCTCGTCGCTCACCTTGACGCCATGATGCTCCTCATACTTGTAGACAATGCCCTTAAGGATGCGGATCGTTTCCTCTTCGCCCGGCTCCTCGACTGTAACCGGCTGGAACCGGCGTTCGAGTGCCGCATCTCTCTCGACATATTTTCGATATTCGTTGATCGTCGTGGCGCCGATCATCTGAATCTCGCCGCGGGCAAGTGCCGGCTTGAGAATATTGGAGGCGTCGATGGCTCCCTCCGCACTGCCGGCACCGATGATGGTGTGCATCTCGTCCACGAACAGAATGACATTCCCGGCCGCCGTCACTTCAGAGATAATGCGCTTCATGCGCTCCTCAAACTCACCGCGGTATTTTGAACCGGCGATCATGCCGGCAAGGTCCAGGGTGAGAAGGCGCCTGCCGCGCACGGTCTGTGGAACATCCCCCAGGACAATTCTCTCGGCCAGTCCTTCGACGATGGCAGTTTTTCCGACACCCGGTTCCCCGATCAGGCAGGGATTGTTCTTCGTCCGTCGGGAAAGGATCTGGATCACCCGCTCAATTTCCTTCTCTCTTCCGATGACCGGGTCGAGTTTCCCCTCGTCGGCCATCTGCGTAAGGTCCCTGCTGTACTGCGAAAGCATGCTCTCGCCGCTCTGAGCGCCAGCCCCGGGACGGACGAGATCGTTCTTGTGCTGCTGCGGGTTCTCCCCGATCGCAACAATCACTTCAAAATAAATCTTGGCCGGATTTCCGCAGATGGACTCCATCAGCTTCAGGGCAACATTCTCCCCTTCGAGTATGACTGCAAGAAGCAGATGCTCTGTTCCGATCTTCTCGGACTTATACCTCTTTGCCTGCTGATCTGCAATTTCCAGAATCCGGCGGAGCCGCGGCGAATATCCGTCCTCGTCGAGAAGCTCCACCGGACCGCCCTGGACGTTGAGCTGTGCCAGAACTTCCGTGATCTTCTCGCCGGAAAGCCCGTTCTCTGCAAGGATGCGGGCTGCCACACCCGCCTCCTCGCGGACAAGCCCTGCGAGCAGATGCTCCGAGCCGACATAATTCTGATTCATATCTCTGGCGCACTTTGCTGCAAGCTTCAGTGCTTTTGAGGCATTCGGTGTGTACTTTGCTGCCATTTTCTGTCCCCTTTTGCTGACTGTCTGTAAGAGTATTTGTCTCTGCCTGTTCCCGCAGGCAGCCGGTGTGTCGTTATCTCCGCGCCATGTTTATCCGACAGACGCGCTCCCGCAGATCCGGCTTTTTGTTTTCCTTCCCCGGCGAGCGCGGGTGCTTTTCCTCCCACGGCAGCGGTGCCGGAAGTTTTGACGTTTCTTTCGTGATCAGTGATCCGGACCCGCGCTCTCTTTTCGGGACAGCGCATCGTCCGGATTTTCCGTCGCTCCTTCTTCCTCAACACCGTATTCTGTGTAGATTCGGTCAATCATTTCATGAACATCTGACTTCTTCACGCCCCGGCAGATTGCCTCCGCGAGAATGACGCGAAGATCCTGTTCGCAGTCTGCCTTCGCCCGCAGTTCATCCGAATCCACCGCGACTACACACCCTTTGCGGCGGTCGACCTTGATAAAGCCCTCCTGCCTCAGAAGTGTGTAGGTCTTGTTTACGGTATGCATGTTGATGCCGACATCATCAGCGAGCTGACGGACCGACGGCAGTACATCGCCTTCCATCAGTGTGGAGTTGGCGATGCCGAGCACAATCTGATCGCGAAGCTGCTGATAGATTGCCTCGTCACTGTTAAAATCGATCTCTATATACATAGCTGCTCCTTTTTACGCGAAGCAAATCTGTGGATACAGATTTGCTGATGCGATATCCGTTGTACTGCCATGCATCAGCGAGGCAGTACAACGAAGCTCCTTTTTACGCGAAGCAAATCTGCGGATGCAGATTTGCTGATGCGATATCCGTTGTACTGCCTTGCATCAGCGAAGGCAGTACAACGAAGCTCCTTATGGCGGCGCCGCTGCGTTCCGGCAAAAAAGCCTGCAATGTATGTGTATAAAAAGCGCCGCCTGTTATATTTATGGTATAACAGACGGCACTGCTTGTCAATCCGATGAATTGGCCGGCAAAAACTCAGTTTTTATCGTCATCGTCCATATTGAGGAACTGAAGATCGTCGTCATCGTCATCATCCACGCCGGCAAAGTTCTGTGCGGCGGGTCTTGACTGCGGAGTTCTGACGGGCTGTCTTGATCCGGTCTGGGTGCGCTCTACGCTTCTTCTCTCCTGCCTGTCATCCATCCTCTCGCTTCCGGCAGAAGCGGACGTTCTTCTTACACGCTCCCCGGCCGTCCTTTCGCCGGCTGCTCTGTCAGCTGATGCCCTGTCACCGGCGTATCTGTCGCCGGCTGCTCCCGATGCGCGCTCGCCCGGGCTGCGGCGGAAATCCCGGGAATCATCCTGCGTACGTCTTGTCGCGTATGCCCCGCGGTCCTGACTGCGCACTTCTCTTCCCTGGCCGCTGCGCGGGGAATCGGAAGGACGGCGTACCGGACGGTCCGCGGCGATTCTGTCGCCGGATGCTCTGTCGCCCGCATTTCTCTCTCTCAAAGAAGGCTTTCTTTCTTCTTCTCTTTCCTGCTCACGCTCTTCGAGTCTGCGGCGTTTCTCCTGCTTCTGACGGATCGTCATCAGATCGACCTCTCCGCCCTCTGCCTTTGCTCTTCTGAGATTCAGAATGAGGAAAATAACCGCGATCAGGGAAACAGCAAACAGTACACCGAACAGAATGGTGATCATACGGTAGTGGCTGACGCTGCTCTGCGCCTCTGTCACGAGCGTGTTCGCCTCATCCACGGCGCTCTCCATATCGGAGATCTTCTTGCGCGTATTGGTTACGTTATTGTAAAGATACCACTCGGACGTGCCGGAACCGTCATCTGCGTAAACTGCCTCATAATCCGGCTTCTCCGTGCTGTCTTGCGAAGCGTCCTCGGAAGTGTCCTGCGACGAAGTGTCTGTCTGCGCGGTCTGTACCGGATCACCGAGCGTGATGTAATCATAGCGGATGAAACCGGTCATCTGCTGATCCGTTCCGGTCGTATAGAACTGATACCAGATATCGCCGTTCGAATCCTTTGCCTGTCCGATGGCCACGAGCGTCGTGCCTGCAGTCAGCTCACCGATCTTGGTGTAATCTGTGCCGGCGCCGGCGCGTACATTGACATCAGAAGAAACCGTGGCGTTCGTCGGGGTCATTGCCTGCGCATATCCCTCGCCCTGTGCCGTGGGAACATCCGCGGAGGCAGCGGTATCCGCCGACTCCGATGCATCCGTTCCGTCTGCCGACGTGTCAGCGGAGGTATCTCCGGTCGTATCAGCCGTCGTATCCGTTGTTGTGGTTGTAGTTGTGTCAGTGGTAGTCGACGCTGTCTCCTCAATATTCAGGAGATTGGATTTGATATACCCTGTCGTGCCGTCGGAAAGCGTCACAGGATACCACGTCTCGCCCGCATCATTGGTGACCGGGTCACCGACCTCGACCGTCGAATCCTTGGATGCCTGCGTCACTGCACTGGACGTTGCCGATGCCTCGGAGCGGACGTTGCAGGTGTCAAGGACCGTTGCCGATGCAGCAAGTCCTGCAATTGAAGCTGCATTGAATCCTCCGACGATGACTGCGGCTCCGAGCGCTGCCGCCAAAACTTTCCAATTCTTCAATTTCATAATCAATCTTCCGCCGCTTCCGCGGCTGCCTTACCCTTTCTTATAATCTCACTTATGCTTCGTCGATGGCCTTTCCGATATCGTGGCGCATGTACTTATTGTCGAAGTGAACCCACTCCGCTGCCTCATAGGCCTTCTTCCTGGCTTCAACAAGCGTCCTTCCCTTCGCAGTGACACCGAGCACACGGCCGCCGTTCGTGACGACATTGCCGTTCTCATCGAATTTCGTGCCGGCATGGAAGCAGAAATAGTCATCCCTGCCCCGGAAGTTCTCAAGGCCGGTGATGATCTTGCCCTTCTCGTACTTCACCGGGTATCCGTCTGAGGCGAGCACGACACAAACCGCTGCGTTATCCTCAAACTCGAGATTCACCTCGTCCAGCCGTCCGTCCAGACAAGCGTCAAACACATCGAGGATGTCGGTCTTCATCCGCGGCAGGACAACCTGCGTCTCCGGATCGCCGAATCTAGTATTGTATTCTACCACTTTGGGCCCATCCTGTGTGAGCATGAGGCCGAAATAGAGAACGCCCTTGAAAGGTCTTCCCTCCGCTGCCATCGCATCCACCGTCTTCTGATAAATCCACTCGCGGCAGAGCTTATCCACTTCCGGTGTATAGAACGGACTCGGTGAAAATGTGCCCATACCGCCGGTGTTGAGGCCGGTATCGCCGTCGCCGGCTCTCTTGTGATCCTGCGAGGAGCTCATCAGCCTGTACGTCTTTCCATCGACAAATGCAAGCGCACTTACCTCGCGCCCGGTCATGAATTCCTCAATGACCATTTCATTGCCGGCGCTGCCGAACTTCTTGTCCTCCATGATCGTTTTGACGCCGGCCTTTGCCTCATCAAGGTCATTGCAGATGAGAACGCCCTTGCCGAGCGCAAGACCGTCCGCCTTGAGGACGATCGGGAACTTTGCCTGTGTTTCGAGGTATTCGATGGCTTTGTCCGGTTCCGTGAAAATCTCATATCCCGCAGTCGGAATCCCGTATTTTTTCATCAGGTTCTTCGAGAAAGCCTTGCTTCCCTCGATGATTGCGGCATTCTTCCTGGTACCGAAGACACGCAGTCCCTTCGCTTCAAGACTGTCGACGAGGCCGGCGCAGAGCGGATCATCCTGGCTGCAGACCACAAGGTCGATGCCGTATTCCTTCGCAAACGCGGCCTGCGCGTCAAAATCCATGACACCGATCGGAACACACTCTGCAATCTCCGCAATGCCCGCATTGCCGGGTGCACAGTAAAGCTTCTCACACCTCTTGCTTTTTACAATGGACGCAGCGATGGCGTGTTCTCTTCCGCCGCCTCCGATGAGGAGAATTTTCATTTCGGGATAACCTCCTTCTGAAGTCTATGTCTGTATGGAATCCGCTGACAGTGAAGACCTGCAGGGTCAGCCTTGTTTTTTCGGAGCGATATGCGTGATTCCATTCTCAACGCTCACCCGACCTTCCGCGATGAGTCCGATGGCCCTGGGGAGAATGATCCACTCCGCCTGTTCCATGACCCGTTTCTGGAGAATCTCGGGCGTATCGCCGTCCTCTACTGCAACGGGCTTCTGGAGAATGATCGGTCCGGAATCGAGTCCTTCGTTGACGAAATGAACCGTCGCACCGGTCACCTTCACGCCGCGCGCAAGTGCTTTTTCATGGACGTGGAGCCCATAGCACCCTTTTCCGCAAAAACTCGGGATGAGAGACGGATGGATATTAATAATCCTGTCCGGATACTCCCGGATGAGTTCCGGCGGGATCGTCACAAGAAAACCGGCAAGGACGATAAGGTCCGGGGATGCTTCCTTAACGGCTCTGAGAAGTGCCTTATTGAAAAGCTCCCTTGTCTCATACTCCTTCGGGGAGACAGTGACTCCTTCGATGCCGGCGTTCTTTGCCCTCGTGAGGGCATAAGCCCCCGCGTTGTTGGAGATCACCCGGACGATCCCGACTCCCGGAAGAGAACCGTCCTTCACGCGGTCTATGATCGCCTGCAGATTTGTCCCTCCGCCGGATACCAATACAGCCACTCTGAACATTGTATCTTCCGCTCCTTAAATAAAAATAAAAACTCAGAGGATCGTAACTTCCTTGTTTCCTTCCGTGACACGCCCGATGACAAAGCCCTTCTCGCCCGCGTCCGCAATCGACGAAAGCACCCTGTCTGCATCCGAAGGATCAACGGCGAGGCACATTCCGATTCCCATGTTGAAAGTATTATACATGACATGTTCGTCGATGTTTCCGGTCTTCTGAATCAGGCGAAAGATCGGCGGGACCTCATAGCTGTCCTTCTGGACTTCAATTGCCGTTCCCTCCGGGAGCATGCGCGGCATATTCTCATAGAAGCCGCCGCCCGTGATATGAGAGCAGCCCTTGACAGTGACGCCGTCTGCTTTGATTTTCTTCAGCATTTTCACATAAATCTTCGTCGGGGTGAGGAGGCACTCACCGAGCGTCTGTCCCAGCTCCGGATGATATTCCGACAGAACCGCTCCGTTCTCATCGATCCCAAAGACCTTGCGGACCAAGGAGAATCCGTTGGAATGGACACCGCTCGATGCGACTCCGATCAGCACATCGCCCGGCTTTATATCCGCCCCGGTGATCATGTCCTTCCGGTCGACAGCGCCGACGGCAAAACCCGCGACGTCGTATTCATCTTCCGGCATCAGGCCCGGATGCTCTGCGGTCTCACCGCCGATCAGAGCACATTCCGCCTGTCTGCAGCCATCCGCCACGCCCTTGACGATTGCCGCGATTTTCTCGGGCACATTTTTGCCGCAGGCGATATAGTCAAGGAAAAACAGGCTCTCGCCGCCGGCGCACGCGACGTCATTCACGCACATCGCGACTGCATCGATGCCGATGGTGTCATGCTTATCCATCTCGAATGCGAGCTTGAGCTTGGTCCCGACACCGTCGGTCCCGGACAGAAGAACCGGGTCTTCCATTTCTTTGATCTTTGCCATGGAAAAGGCACCGGAAAAACCGCCGATGCCGCCGAGTACCTCAGGGCGCATCGTCTGCTCGACATACTTTTTGATCAGTTTTACCGACTCGTAGCCGGCTTCAATATCAACACCGGAAGTTTTATAGTCCATACGACTCCTTTCCGTTTCACCGATTCCTCTGTTTCCTGTACAGATGACTCTCCTGTTTTTCCGCGGCTTACTTCACATAATTCTTATACCCGGCTTCCTGAAGCCTTGCATCCTTGTCCTCGACTTCCTTCTTCATCTTCGCATTGTATTCCTCTATTTTTGCAAGAAGGGAATTATCCGATACCGCAAGGATCTTTACCGCAAGAAGGCCGGCGTTTTTGCCGCCGCCGATGGCGACCGTGGCAACCGGAACTCCGCTCGGCATCTGCACGATGGAATAGAGCGAATCTCTGCCGCCGAGGGAAGCCGTGTGCATCGGAATTCCGATGACGGGAAGCGGGAAAAGAGCCGCGCACATGCCGGGAAGCGCTGCTGCCATTCCGGCGCCGGCGATGATAACCTTTGTCCCGTTCTCCCGGCACTCCTGTGCCCACTTGTAAAGAACGTCCGGTTCTCTGTGTGCCGAGATGATGTGCATCTCGTAATCCACGCCGAACTCATCGAGAACTTCCGCAGCTTTGCTCATGACCGCCATATCGGAGTCCGAGCCCATGATAATACCGACTTTCGCCATTTGAAATTCCCTCCTTAATAGAAATTATGCTTCTTTCATGCACACGGTAAGTGTACTCTATTCCCGATTGTACCCGCAATGAAATCCGGATTTTTCACCAAAAAGACAAAAAGTCTTTTCTCAGCCGTACAGCCCCCAGTACAGGACAAGCACGCCGAAAACGATGACCGCACCGTTGAGCGCCATCCCGAGATAGCAGAAGAAATAATATACATCCGCTTCTCTCCTTGAGATGATGGCAATGATTTCCCCCGCGAATGCGAGAATAAGGCACAGAAAAAATGCCGCTCCGCCCCCCGCTGTGGCACTGCCGCCGTTTGCGTATGCAAGGTATACTGTCACACACGTGAAAACGACAGCAATCGCACCAAGGCAATCGCTCATGAGAGCGCGGATCGACATTTTCTTACTGGTAAATAAATGTTTTCTTGGTTTTTTGACCGGCTGCAGCAATTCGTCCTCCGATCACAGATACAGGGGCTTTCAGGATCAGTCCTTTGCCCCATACTGCGCGTAGTATTCATCCAGTGCCTTCGAGATGGAATCATCGATCAGCACCTTCCCGTTCACCTCACGGCCCTTCAGATATTCACGGACCTCGTGCATTCCCACGATGGCATTCGTGTCAAATCCGTACCGCTCACGGATATCCAGGAGCGCACTCTTCTCTGTATCTTTTCCCTTTTCCTCCCGGTCGAGTGAAACCATGAGGCCGAGAATGTTCACCTTCGCCTGTGCGCGGAGAATCGGAACCGTCTCTGCCATGGACGCTCCGGAGGTTGTCACATCCTCGATGATGACGACCCGGTCGCCGTCCTTCAGCGTGCTTCCCAGCAGAATTCCGCTGTCCCCATGATCCTTGACTTCCTTGCGGTTTGCACAGTAGCGGACTTCGTTTCCGTAAAGACGGTAAATGGCGATCACCGTCGCGACGGCCAGCGGAATTCCCTTGTACGCAGGTCCGAACAACACGTCAAAATCCGTGCCGTACTTGTCGTGAATGGCGCGCGCGTAGAATTCCCCAAGACGGCTGAGCTGACTGCCGCTCTGATATAGACCCGCATTCATGAAAAAGGGAGACTTGCGGCCGCTCTTCAGCGTAAACTCGCCAAAACGCAGGACATTGCATTCCACCATGAAGTCAATGAACTCTTTTTTATATTCTTCCATCTTACCTTCCTGTCCGCCCGGACCGCCGCTCCGGGCCGCTCTTACGGGTCATTTTGTCCTTGTTCTGATTTCATCCGTGCACTGACACGCATTTACCGGATTGACTTTCCGGCCTTTTCAAGCGCTGTGCCGATATCTTCAATCATATCCTCCGCCGCGGCTCTGGCAGCCTCCGCAAAGCCTTCCGGTCCGAATCCCTGATATTTCTCCTTCAAATAAGCAGCGATGATCCCGCGGGAAGAATTGACAATCGCACCCAGTCCGCGGTCATCGAAGAAATCGGTGAGATCGCTTCCCTTTGCCCCCTGTGCTCCGTATCCCGGGACAAGGATGAAGGTGTGCGGCATCAGCTTCCTCAGAACCTTGCCCTGTTCGGGGTAGGTCGCCCCGACAACGGCGCCGATGTTGCTGTATTCTCCGTCCATGGAGAGCTTTCCCCACTCATTCACATATTCTCCGACAACCTCATAGACCGCGCGGCCGTCCGCCATCTTCAGGTCCTGCAGTTCCCCGCTGCTGGGGTTCGAAGTTTTGACGAGGACGAAGATGCCGCGGTCATTCTCATTGCAGACGTCGATGAAGGGCTTCACGCCGTCGCTTCCCAGATACGGATTGACGGTTGCAAAATCCTCATCAAATACCTTTGTCTTTGTGCCGCCGATTCCGATTTTCCCGAGGTGCGCCGCTGCGTAAGCTTCCGAGGTCGACCCGATGTCGCCGCGCTTTACATCTCCGATGACAATCAGGCCTTTTTCGTGTGCATAGCGGATCGTCTTCCAGAACGTGACGATGCCCGGGATGCCGAACTGTTCATACATGGCTGACTGCGGCTTGACAGCCGGGACAAGGTCCGCGACGGCATCAATGATATCGTGATTGAAATGCCAGACCGCCTCGGCAGCCGTCTCAAGATCTTCGTCGTAAACGGATTCGCGTCCGGCCACTTCCCGCTTCGCCTCGTCCATGAGCTCTGCCGGAATGAACTTCAGATTCGGATCAAGTCCGACGACAACCGGCGCCTTTTTTGCCCGAATTCCATCAATGAGTTTTGAAATCATGTCTTTTCTCCCTTATCTGAATCTTCCGATTTCCGGCCTTTTCCCGGCCGCAGGTTCAGGCTGAAGACCGAACCTGCAGGTTTGAATTCTCAATGCCCGATCACTTCACCGGCTGCAGGTTCAGGCCTGCTTCAGCAGGCTGGCATCCCCGTTCAGCGGGTCGCCAGAAACACTGCCTCGCGCTTTGCATCCGAATCCTCCGGATAAAGTTTTAAATAGGACTGAATGAGAATGTTTGCCTGACTGAAATTGCCCAGTTTTTCGTACGCTGTGATTTCGTTGTACTTAAGACTCTGCAGTACACTTCCATCAGCGATTTTCTCGCCGGACTGAAATGCGTCGAGTGCAGCCTGCGCATCGCCCAGTGTGAGACGGCACAGACCGAGCTGATTATAAATCTCGGCATGGGTCTGATCGTTCTGCAGATACTTTTCGTATGTATCCGCAGCGTAATCGGTCGACCCCAGAGCCTCATAGGTCTGGCCGAGAAGAAGCGTCGTGCGGAAACTTCCGTTTTCCTCGGAAAGAGCGCTCTCGAGACAGGTTTTCGCGTCATCGTAGTCGCCCTGGTAATAATAGAGTCTGCCCTTGTCATAGTTCGATATAGTAGAGGAACCTGCCAGGGCTTCCGAAAGATACGCTTCTGCCTGATCCGTATAGCCGCGGTCCGACATGGTCACATAAGCAGAGATAACGGCATCGTAATCGCCGGGTGCAAGTTCGATGGCCTTCCGAAAGTCCGCATCCGCTGAATCCGGATCCTGTAGATCAGCCTCGACCGTCGCGCGGAGACGGTACGCAAGGACTTCACCCGGCCGATAGGCGATGATCGAATCATAGATATCCTTCGCTTCATTCTCATCGTTCAGTTTGATGAAGCAGGTCGCAAGATAATAATTGACGTCGATGTCAAAATCATCCGGTATTCCCGAGCTTTTCTCAAGTGCTTTCTCCAATGCGCCGGATGCGCCCTCGTAGTCTCCCGTTCCCATCAGCGCGATGCCGAGGGCCCGGTAGAGCGCACGTGAATCCTCACCGCCCGCCTCGGCTTCATTCAGTGATGTCACGGCTCCTTCAAAATCGCGGTCGCCGATTTTCAGGAGGGCGTCGGAAACCGCATCCGACCCGGCTGTGCTTCCGCAGCCGGAGAGCAATGCCGAAAGGAGCACTGCCGCAAGGACACAGGTGCACCTTTTTCTTCTTTCAGGTTTTCCCGGTTGTTTTCTTTTCTTCATGGACCGCTGCCTTTCCCCCGTAAGGGAGCTGCGTCAGAACGATCGCTGCAAACATCAGCGCACAGCCGAAAAGCTCTCTCCCCGACAGTGTCTGGTGAAGGATGATCCAGCCGGACAGCGCCGAGAAGACGGACTCAAGCGACATGATGAGTGATGCGATGGTCGGGTCCTGTCCCTTCTGCCCGACAATCTGAAACGTGTAGGCAATGCCGCTCGAGAAAACTCCTGCGTAGAAAACGGGGAACCATCCCTCCAGTATCCCGCTGAAATTCACGGTCTCAAGGGCCGGCGCGAGGACAGAGGAGATAATTCCGGAGACAAGGAACTGTCCCATCGAAAGTGTCACGTCATCGACCGTGTTGACAAAATAATCGACACAGGTAATCTGGCAGGCAAAAAGAAATGCACATAAAATCAATACCAGATCATACCCTGAAATCGATGAAAAGCCATTCGACACACACAGGAAATACATTCCCAGTGCCGCGACAGCCACGCCGATCCAGACGCGGATGTTCGATCTTCTGTACAGAATAAACGCAAGGACCGGCACAAGAACAATGTAGAGGTCCGTGAGGAATCCGCCCTTCCCGACCTCCGTTCCGACAAGCCCGATCTGCTGGAAGGTCGAAGCGGCGGTGAAGAAAATGCCGGTGACAAGGCATCCGATGACTGTATTCTTCACCGTGTACTGAGGGACATTCCTGTCGCCCTGTGCAGCCCTCTTCCTGCGGAAGTGTCTGCGCAGAAGCACGAGCGGCAGCAGTACGATCACTGCAAGCCAGCTTCTTGCCGCCTGAAAGGTGACCGGCCCCATATAATTGTTGCCGACGCTCTGGGCCACAAAAGCGGTTCCCCAGATAAACGCGCCGATCAGGAGATATATTCCATTGCGAAGTTTCATATACGGTCTCCGGCCGGACCCTTATGCGGGCTCCGTTCAATGTCTTGGTTCCGGCTCATCAAACTCAGCCGTCACATAGTATCCTCTTTCGTTCTCGCGCACACTCGTGACAATGCCTTCCCGGGTCTTCAGCCTCTGGTTCAGCGGGATGTTCCCGCTCATGGCAAGCGACGGCCAGATCGTATAATAATAGTTGGACGGCAGCACTCCTTCGGTGACCCGGATATGGTCGCCTTCATGAATCAGTCCTTCACGCTCCATCTTAAATTCAATTGATCTCATTATACCGCCTTTCAGCCGCTGACCGCACCCCGATCCGCATCCGTGCGGATAATTCCTTTTGTCTTCAGAAAATCGACCCAGCGCTCATACTCTGAAGCGTACGGATGGATTCCGTCCTCCGTGATGTCCGACAGCAGGTTTCCATTCTCATCGCAGTATACGGAATTCATGTCTACATAGAAGATATCGTGTCCGTTTGCCAGCGTGGACACTGCCGTATTTCTCTGCACGACGATGGTATTGGAGAAAACTCCGCTCGTCGAACTCAGATGCTCGGAGACATGCATCATGCCCTCGATGAAGATAATCGCATCCGGCTGTGCCTCCCGGATCGTCTCGAGAATCTTCCGGTAATTTTCATAGAACATTTTGGATGTTCCGATGCCGATCTCGTTGATGCCGAGCGAGATGTAAATCTTGCCGAACTGCCTCGATGCGAGGATATCCGTCAGTGAAGCACTCTGCTGGCTCCCGTCCGGACTGTAGTAATTGAGCGTCTTATCAAAAATATTGAAAACGGAAATGCCTTCCTTTGCCGCAAAATACGCTGTTTTTCCGAGGGATGAGAATCCGTGCAGTCCCTCTGTCCGCGAGTTTCCGATGATCAGCGCATCACTGAAATACAATGCATCCACATCCTGAAAACGGTAGTAGTCTCCGTTCTGCGCAAAAACTCCCTCGGTATCCGTGTTGTACGTCTCGTCGTCAGGAGACATATAGTTCGTGTCCGCGATGCCATAGTCTACAGCGCCCACAACATCGTCATTCACCTCCTGCGGCATATGGTCCGCATGGACGTAGGTGAGATTCTTTTCTTTCTCTTTCAGTTCTGCTTCTTCCTGATCTTCCTCCGTGGAAGCGCTCCCGGAGGCATCCGTTTCAGCGGAAGACGAAGTTTCCGCGGAAGAAGCAGTTTCTCCGTCGGATGCGGCATCGGATGACCCGTCTGCAGCCGTGTCTCCTTGTGCCGCGCTCTGATCTGCCGCACCGTTTTCCTTTGTCTCTTCATCTCCGGACGAGCCGCTCTTTGAGCTCAGCTCCGCTGTCTCGCTTCCGCTGGTATCCGTCGAGGAGAGCGCACTGCCGCCTCCCGCGGACGCCGTCTCTCCGATTCCGAATCCGAAAGGATTTTCCCCGTCATGGAGACTGATAAGCCCGATCTGGATAAGCGGCTCTGTCAGTAGATTTTCCCCGGAAGCATCGGAAGTTTTGCCGATACCGGGAATCAGAAACAGGACAAAGACCCCGCAGCTCACGATAAGAATGACCGTGAGCGGCATTTTCATAAGTTTTTTAAAAAATTTCTTCATATATTCAATCGCCCGGTCCGCAGACAAAGTCGTCATCGAAAGATCGCTGCGGCTCAGAAATCAAAGTACATAAAGGCATTGCTTCCCGCATTTGCCGAGACATAAATCGAAATCCAGAAGAGTACGGCAAGCAGGATAACAATGACCGGATTTCTCCGGCGGTTCCACACAAAATGGGAAACCTTCGGAATACAGAGCACGATCCCGGCGGCAAAGTACGGCCAGAAAATCCGGAGATAGGTTATCCAGTCCCCTGCAGCCATGCCGACCGGTGATGCACCGGTCACAAACGGAAAAAGACGCGTGAAGTACGTCCCCAACTGTCCCAGGTCTGTGATCGCGAAAATCACCCATGTGAGCGGAATAAGAATCCACACATGCAGGTGCCCGAGGAAGGGAAACTTCCGGAGAAGCTTCTTCACCACGAATTTCTCCCACACAATGAGAAGAAAGAGCACCATGCTCCAGAGAACGTAATTCAGCGTTCCGCCGTGCCACAGTCCCGTGATCACCCAGACAACGAACAGGTTGAAAATGGTTCTCGCCGCACCCTGCCGGCTTCCGCCCAGCGGAAAGTAGAGGTAATCCCGGAACCATTCACCCAGCGTGACATGCCAGTCGCGGTAAAATGCCGTGACCGACCGGCTCGCATACGGATGCGCGAAGTTTCTCACAAACGGAAATCCGAGCATCATGGCAAGCCCTGCCGCCATCATCGAATAGCCCCAGAAGTCAAAGTACAGTTCGAACGTGTAGGTGTAGGCTCCGATCCAGGCGAGCGGTGTCGAAATCGAGGCGTATCCGATCGTGGAGAGTCTCGTCCACAGGAGTTCGAGCCGATCCGCAAGAAGTACCTTCATCGACAGACCGATGACAAAGCACGAGAGCCCGTCCTCCACATCGCCCGTGTGAACGATATGGCCTCCCGGAACCGCGCCGTGTGCACCCTCGCCAAAACCCGTGCTGCAGCGCATGATCGGTCCTTCCGTGATCTGCGGAAACATCGTGAAGTACGCGGCTGCATCAATGAACCGCGGCGTTTCGCGGATGCGGCCTGTGTAAAGGTCGCCCTCATAGGATAGCATTTTGAAGATATAAAAAGAAAGACCAATCGGAAGCAGATCCCCGCCCTGTATAGCCTGTGCGGCCTTGAATCCCACAAGAACGCCGCCGTTCAGCAGAATGGAGAGAAACAAAAAGACCGCACCGGATTTTCCTCTCCGGGCAGCTCCCCGGCCGAGAAGATAATCCGCAATACAAAGCCCCAGAAGGAGCACAACAAAATGCGGTTCCCCCACGGCATAGAAAACCATACTGCCGATGAAAAGGACCGCATTTCTGTATTTGCGCGGTGTTATGTAATAGATAAGAAGAAAAACCGGCAGAAACCGGAATATGAATTCAAGGCCGGAAAAAACGACCATCCCTTATACTCCTGTAACCGCCCTTCGCGGCCGGAACATCTCCCGGCCGCCTGAAGGCAGCTGCCGGCGGTACTATGGCCCTGTTACTGCCCTTTCTCAAATAATTGTCAGTCCTGAAGATCAGCAGTGCCGGCTGTCCCGTCCGCATTGCTGCCCGTGCTCTCATCTGAGCTCGTCTGGCTCTTGATGAGGCTTATTTCCTGCAGTTTCGTCGCCGCGTCCCTGGCAAGATAACTGTCTCCGAAATCATTTCTCACTGCGTTGAAATACCGCTGTGCAGTGGAAAGATTGTCAGAATACTGACTCTTTGCGGACGCGTCTGCATCCCGGTACTGCAGATAATACGAATCTGCCAGATAGTACTCGATGGCAGCGTAATTGGAATCATTGTCCTTGTCGGCATATCCCAGCGCCAGCGTGAGGTCCTGGATGGACGTGATATAATCAGCGCCTTCATATGCCGTGTAACCGGTGTTGTAGTAGTACTCAACCAGTCTCGACTGAAGGATGCCCAGCAGGGTCGTATACAGGTTCTTGTATTCCGTCGAGGCGGATTTCTCCACGTCACTGTAATTGATCTTGCTGAACTCATCCGCGATTGCGCCAATATCCGTGGAATCCGTAAGATACGCATTCACGGCCCGGAACAGGCTGTCATCATCCGTCAGAGATTCCGCGGATGCCTTGTATGTATCGACCTGTGACTGAAGCTCCTCATTCTGGCTTGTGAGATCATCGATCTGCTGTGTCTGCTCACTGATCGTAGCAGTTTTGGCGTCGGACTGCTCTCCAACGATCTTCAGCTGATTCTCGCTGTCGGTGCGCACCTTCTGCACCTGAGCCGGAAGCACGAAGAAACCGACGATGGCGGCGCCTACCAAAAGTCCTATGCCGATGTTGAGAAGGGTGGAAGGCAGATTCGATGTTGTCTGGCTTACGGGCGGATTTACGGCACCTGCCGGCTGAATGATCGTCTCATTGCCGTCACGGTACTTAATGACATTCGTATCGTCCGTCAGCTCCTCGGTTTTGCCGCTCTTCTCGAGATTCTCCGGAAGCGTCTGCTCTTCTACTTCTGCGATGTAGCGGAGCGTCGTTGTATTGTTGAGATCGATTTTCTTGCAGCGCTTCAGCTCCTTTCCGGCATTCCGGTAGTCTCCGCTGTTAATGTAAAGAAGCGAGAGCAGCTGGCGGGCACGCAGATATTTCGGATTGAGCTGCAGTACCTTCCGCAGCTGGATCACAGCCAGATCAAGACTTCCCTGCCGGCAGTATTCCAGGGCACGGTTGTACTTCTTAATGGACTGCTCAAGTGCCTGCAGGCGGTTCTGGCTGCTCTGAACTTCCTTGATATAGCGCGAAGCCGCGTTGTTTTTAGGCTGCAGATTCGAACTGATGACCCACTGTGACAGAGCCTCGACGACTTCTCCGGTCTCATAGCATACGAGGCCGTAGAGATTCCGCGCATCGATATTATATTTATTGAGACGAATGCTCGCACGCAGGCATTCTGCCGCACCTGACAGATCGCGCACCCCGGCCTTTGAAAGTCCTTCATTGTATAGGCAGTTCGAGGCATACGAAATTTTCTTGTATTTTCCGACGCCTGCCCCACAGTTCGGACACTTATCCGACTTGGTCAGCTTCGCGCCGCAGTTATAACAATACATTCTGACCTGAACCTCCGATCCTGTTTTCTCATTCTTAATGAGTTACCCGGAAATCCCCGGTCAGCGGCTGTTGTTCTTTTGGCCGTCTCTGCCTTCCTGCTTCATCAGATTGAGGATGACGTCCGTAAAATCCGTAAAATCCTTCTGATAGATTGCGTCCTCGGACTGTCCGATTTCTATGCTCGGATGAAAATTCTTGAGTTCTTCTTCAAAATTGATCATATCGAATTACCTTCCGGTCCGCGGCAGCACATTCTCCGGTATCCACCTCTTCCGTCATTCAAATCAAGTCCGGATATCCTGATATGCGTTTTTTCTCCCCTCTTCCCGGTCGAGAATCCCGACGAGATAGAGCGAGCCTGCTGCAAAAATAAGTTCGTTGTCGTTTTTTTCTGCTGTAAGGGTGCGGAATGCGTCCGCCGCAAGATCCGCAACAGAAACCGCCGGTCTTTCGGCCGCATGATCAGCTGATAGATCCGCTGACGAATCGGCCGGACGACTCTGCCCTTCAAAAATCCGGACGAGGTCTTCCTTCCGGATGCTTCTTTCGATCCCCATCGGAACGGCGACAATCCGGTCAAAAAGTCCCGAGCGGAGAATCTCGTCCGCCATGACGCTTACCTGCTTGTCCGCCGCCGCGGAGAAGAGAAGGACTCTCCTGCCGCCCGGAGGAACCGGTATCTGCCGTACACTTTCAAGAAAAGCCCGGATACCGTCCGGGTTATGTCCGCCGTCGATGTAAACTCCCGGAAGGATTTCTTCCATCCGCCCGGGCCAGAACGCTTCCGACAGGCCTTCTCCGATGATCTCACCGGCCGGCCTTCCGCTGCGCTCTCTGATCTCTTCTTCAAAAAGTCCTGCTGCCGCCGCGGAGAGCGAAGCATTTTCCTCCTGGTAGACAGCCGATGTGGAAAGGCGGGTCCTCACATTGAGCGTCCCCGTAAAAACGCTACTATCATACCGATAACAAAATGAAAAATCAATGTGTCCGGGCCGGACAAAACACCCCGCAAAGTCCCGCAAATGCACGATAAACAGCGGGATTTCAAGCTTCTCTGCTTTTTCTTTAAAAACTTCAAGAGCCTCTCTTGGCTCTTCCAGAACAACGGTCGGCACATTTTCCTTCATGATGCCGGCCTTCTCGCCTGCGATCGCAGAAATCGTGTTCCCCAGATACTGACAATGGTCCATGCCGATCCGCGTGATGACGGCTGCACTCTTGTGCCGCACGCAGTTCGTCGCATCGAGTCTTCCGCCGAGTCCCGTCTCCAGAATGAGCACATCCGGCTTTTTCTCTCCGTACCAGACCATCGCCATCAGGAATAAAAATTCAAAATAGGTAAAGTGCTCCGGTTTCTCCGGAAGAGAAATGTCGCCGGCCGGACCGCGGTGCGGTGTCGTCAGGGCGGTGACTTTCTGAAAGGAACGGACAAACTCTTCTTTGGGAATCATCTCTCCGTCCAGGAGCATTCTCTCCCGGATGTCCACAAGGTGCGGCGATATGAAAACGCCCACGTGAAAACCCGCTGCCAGGAAAATCTCCGCGAGATAATTGCATACGCTTCCCTTTCCGTTTGTCCCCGCAACATGGATGATCTTCGTTCCGCCCTTCCACAGGACATCATCCGGAGCCCCGAGCGCGTCAAGGTACCCCCGCGTTTCCGGGAGAGAATGATTTTTCGAAAACCTCGGAATTTCCGCTATAGAATCAACAATCTCTTCGTATGTCAATCTTTATCCTCGTAAAAGTCCGCCATCACTGCCGTGATGGCGGGCCCGTGTTCACTTTCCTTACTTCTGCAGCGCGGAGAGACGTTCCTTCACGCCTTCCATGAGCTGTTTATATTTTTCCTGTTTTGCCTTTTCTTCGTCGATCTTGGCCTGCGGCGCCTTTGCAAGGAACTTTTCATTGCCGAGCATGTTCGCCGAGCGCTTCAGCTCACCCTCGAGCCGGGCCTCTTCCTTCTTAAGGCGCTCGATTTCAGCGCCAATGTCCACCAGCTCTGCAAGCGGAATGTATACTGCCGCTCCCGGAACGACAACCGAGACCGCGTCGTCCCCGATACCCGACTTGTCCGCCTGAACCTCCACGGAACTTGCTCCGCCGAGTGTAGCAAAGAAGAGCTCGTTTCGCGTGAAATTCTCCCGGATCGCCGGATCATCACTCACGACGAACATATCGACCTTCTTCGAAGGAGCGACATTCATCTCCGCCCGGACATTGCGGATACCGCGGACCGCCTCCTTGATTTCCTCAACTTCTCCTTCTTCCCTGTCAAAGCAGAAGTCATCGCGCCATACCGGCCAGCTGGAAACCATGATGGAGTCTTCCTTCGACTGTACCGTCCGGAAGATTTCCTCTGTGATGAACGGCATGTACGGATGAAGAAGCTTGAGCGAACCGATCAATACGGTCTGCAGCGTCCAGAGTGCCGCATTCCGGCTGACATCCTTCGATGCGCTGTCCTTGGATTCTTCCGTCCCACGGCTGTACAGCCTCGGCTTTACCATCTCGATATACCAGTCACAGAATTCATCCCAGATGAAATCGTGGACCTTCTGAACGGCCACACCGAGCTCATATTTCTCCATATTCTCCGTGACATCGCGGACCGTCTTGTTGAACTTTGAGAGAATCCACTTGTCCGCCGGCTCCAGTCCCTCCGGCAGCACGGACGGATCCGCTTCCTCATCCTCATCCATGTTCATGCAGATGAACCGGGAAGCATTCCAGACCTTGTTTGCGAAGTTTCTCGAATTCTCGACCTTGGTCTCGGAATAACGCATATCATTGCCCGGCGCATTGCCCGTGATCAGGGTGAGACGCAGCGCATCGGCGCCGTACTTGTTGATGACCTCCAACGGGTCGATGCCATTGCCGAGCGACTTGCTCATCTTGCGGCCCTGTTCATCCCGGACCAGTCCGTGGAAGAGGACGGTCTTGAACGGACGCTCGCCCATCTGCTCATAGCCGGAGAAGATCATGCGGATGACCCAGAAGAAGATGATGTCGTATCCGGTGACCAGAACATCCGTCGGATAGAAGTATTTCAGGTCTTCCGTCTCGTCCGGCCAGCCAAGCGTTTCGAACGGCCAGAGTGCAGAGCTGAACCAGGTATCCAGTGTGTCCGGATCCTGATGAAGGTGCGTGCTTCCGCACTTCGGGCACCTCTCCGGCGCCTGCTCGGCGACAATGGTCTCGCCGCAGTCATCGCAGTACCACGCGGGGATCCGGTGCCCCCACCAGAGCTGACGCGAGATGCACCAGTCCTTGATGTTGTCGGTCCAGTTGAAGTAGGTCTTCTTCATGGAATCCGGGATGAGCTTGATATCGCCGTCCTGCACCGCCCTGATGGCAGGCTTAATGAGGTCATCCATCTTCACGAACCACTGTTCCTTCACCATCGGTTCGACGGTCGTGCCGCAGCGGTCATGGGTTCCTACGTTGTGGGTGAGGTCCTCGATGCCGACGAGAAGTCCCATCGAATCGAGTTCCTTTACGATTGCCTCACGGGCTTCGTAACGGTCCATTCCCTGATACTTGCCGCCGTTCTCATTGATGGTGGCATCGTCGTTAAGGATATTGATGACCGGAAGATTGTGTCTCTTGCCGACCTCAAAGTCGTTCGGATCATGTGCCGGCGTGATTTTGACGACACCGGTTCCTTCCGTCGGATCGGCGTGTTCATCGCCGACAATCGGAATTTTGCGGTCCACAATCGGAAGCCATGCATATTTGCCGATGAGATCTTTATAGCGCGCATCGTCCGGATTAACTGCAAGCGCAGTATCGCCGAGCATCGTTTCCGGCCGGGTGGTCGCGAACTCGAGAAAACGAGTCTTCGAAATGGATCCGTCGTCCTCGACCAGCGGATATTTGATATGCCAGAAATGGCTCTTCTGCTCCTGATACTCGACTTCGGCATCGGAAATAGAAGTCTGGCACTTCGGGCACCAGTTGACGATGCGGTTGCCCTTGTAGATCCATCCCTTCTCATGCATCTTCACGAAAACCTTCGTGACGGCACGATTGCATCCCTCGTCCATGGTGAAACGCTCACGGTCCCAGTCACAGGAAGAGCCGAGCTTCTTGAGCTGCTTTACGATGCGGTGGCCGTAAACATCACGCCACTCCCAGCATTTCTTAAGGAATCCCTCGCGGCCGAGGTCTGCCTTGGTGATTCCCTGTTTCTTCAGCTCATTGATGACCTTCACTTCCGTCGCGATGGAAGCGTGATCGGTTCCCGGCTGCCACAGAGCCTCGTACCCCTGCATGCGGCGGAAACGAATAATGATGTCCTGCATCGTCTCATCGAGTGCATGGCCCATGTGAAGCTGACCGGTGATATTTGGCGGCGGAATGACAATGGTAAACGGCTGCTTGCTGTGGTCAACAACCGCATGGAAGTACTTCTTGTCTTCCCAGTCTTTATAGATGCGGTCCTCGATTCCCTTCGGATCGTAGGTTTTGGCGAGTTCCTTGCGCATCGTGGGTAAACCTCCTTGCTGTGTAAGTGAATTAGTAAGAAATACGCGCACAAAATTTTGTGCGTCTGCCGGTGAATCATCCGCCGGGCGGAACAAAAAACGCCCTCTGCGGTGATATAGCATCACTGCAGAGGGCGTCAGACAAAACGCGGTACCACCTCTGTTCGCGCACAGACATGCGCCTCATTGAAGGTCCGGCTCCGATGCGACCTTCCCGGCATTCCCCGCGCGGGTCTTTCAGCCTGTGAACCCGTTCTCTCCTGCGGCCGTCCTGCCGGTACTCTTCATCTTCATCGCCGATATTCATTTCACTGCTATCCCTGTGCCGCATCCAGCTGCGGCACCTGCGGGACGGCCCCTCCGGGCTTTTTCCCAGTTCGGGACGCTGTCCTAATGGTAGACTTTAAAATCCGGTTCGTCAATCCGGAACATGCTGAAACATCACCATGGATAATTTCTTCTGCAATTCCAAAATCCGATCCTCGATGGAATTACGGCTCACCATTTTATAGACCATGACAACGTTTTTCTGACCGATTCTGCGGGCACGATCGGTTGCCTGATCCTCTGCGGATGTATTCCACCACGGATCATAACGGATCACGACATCCGCACCGGTCAGGGTCAGTTTTTCCGGAACTGGCGGACAATGTCATCATACACATATCCCGCGGCACGCATCGTATTGAGAAGTTCTCTTTCATCGAGTCCTTGATCGTCGCACAGATCGGAAAGCGACGAATACTGATCACGCAGTTTTGTGTTGAGAAGGCTGTAAAGAATCACAGGGTCATTTGGCAGAGTCATGTTGTGTCCTCCATATGAAATGTTCAGCCGGACAAAGTATGCTAAAATACCACTCGTTCAGCCGTCTTGTCATTCGTTGTATATCATTCGCTATATTATACATTAAGAAGAAGGGTCTTTATGATGTCGAAGCAAAAATCGAGCGTTTCCGGCCGTTTTCCCGCCCCGGAGGGTCGCTGCGGGTTCGTACTGCGCGGTTTCCGCGACGGGCTTCCGATCTGCTTCGGATATTTTGCCGTGTCGTTCGCACTTGGAATCGCCGCGGCAAAAGTCGATATGAATGCGCTTCAGGGATTTTTCATGTCGCTCGGGATGGTCGCATCGGCCGGAGAATACGCAGCCATCATGCTGATTGGAACCGGCGCCGGCGTTATCGAAATGATCGCGACCACCCTTGTCATCAATCTCCGCTACTTTCTCATGAGCTGCTCCATCACGCAGAAACTCGATCCAAAAACACCGCTGTGGAAACGCCTGCTCCTCGCCTACTGCATGACCGATGAGCTCTTCGCCATCTCGGCGGCAGTCCCCGGGTATCTCGAACCAATTTATACCTTTGCTGCCGCCGCTGTTTCGGTGGCCGGCTGGTGCATCGGAACCGTACTCGGCGTCGCAGCGGGCGACATCCTCCCGGTCCGCGCCGTCAGTGCCCTCAGCGTAGCCCTTTACGGCATGTTTCTTGCCATCATCATTCCGCCCTGCCGCAAAAACCGGTTCATGACCGGGCTCGTCGCCCTCTCCATGGCTTCAAGTCTTGCATTCACTTATGCGCCGGTACTCCGGAATATTTCCTCCGGTTTCCGGGTGATTATCCTGACGCTCGCGGGCGCAGGAGCTGCAGCTCTCATCCGGCCGGTGGATGAAAACAATCCGGCCGGAACCAGCGCGGATGAAAACGCAGAAAGGGAGAAGACTCTTTTATGAACCGCAATGTTTATATCTCATTACTCATCATGATTCTCACGGTCTACTTCATCCGTGTGCTCCCGTTTCTTCTCATCCGGGGCGAGATCAAAAATAAATTTATCCGCTCTTTTCTATATTATGTTCCCTATGTCACTCTCGCGGTGATGACCTTTCCGGCGATGATCACGGCGACTTCATCCCCGTGGTCCGGACTCATCGGTTTTGGTGTGGGACTCATCGTCGCCCTGATCCGCGGCGATCTCTTCACCGTAGCCGTCAGCTCCTGCGCAGCCGTCTTCATCAGCGAACTGTTTCTTCTATAAGGAAGAGTTTTTCCGGAAGTCTTTCTGCCTTGCAAGGCGGATGAGAAAGATAATCCCGCGGAATGTAAGCTCGATGCACATCGCGATCCATGCTCCCTCAAGCCCGATGCGCGGGGCCAGGAAGGACGCCAGCGTGACACGTACGCCCCAGATGCTGACAAGGCTCATGGCTGCCGGGATTAGCGTGTCTCCGACACCCCGAAGCGCACCGGCGGATACTATCGAAGCGCCGAACATCGGTTCCGCAAACAGTTCGATCCGGAGCACCTTTACGCCGAGTTCCCGCACTTCCTTCACCGGGGTGAGGAACGCAAAAACATACGGACAGAGGAAATACATGGCCATGCCGCAAAGGCTCATGATCGCCATTCCCATAAGCGTCGTCAGCCAGCCAAACGAACGCACGAGGTCCTTTCTCCTCGCTCCGTATGCCTGACCGACAAGCGTCGTTGCAGCTCCCTGAATTCCGTATCCCGGCATGTAGCAGAGTGCTTCTGCCGTGACGGCAAATGAATTTGCGGCAAGCGCGTTTGTCCCAAGTGGGGAGACAATGCGGGTCGTGTAAACCTGCGCACTGCACATCGCCGTCTGTTCGAGTGCGATCGGGAGCCCGATCCGCACTGCGCTGCCCAGGATCCCCCGGAACTGATCCCTGCTGCTGTGACTCCTGCTCTCCTCTCCCCGTCTCACCCCGTATTTCAAGGAAAGAACCGGTGATGATTTCCACACACAGATCATAGCCGCAATCATCATCACCACATAGGAAAATGCTGTCCCCAGTGCTGCTCCGGCAACGCCGAGTCCTGCCCCGGGCATGGTGACACCGACAGCGGTCCGGTGCGTCGGAAAGATAAGAAAATAGTTGAATACCACATCAAATCCGCACATGGCAGCCGACAGGATGCCCGGGGTCTTCATATTCCCCGTGCACTGCAGCGCACCCACATGCAGGTAAAACATCTCCCGCACCGGAATGAACAGTGCGAAGATGCCGAAATACGCGGCGGCCATCGGGATGATTTTCTCGGAGCCGCCCAGAAAACGAGGCAGAAAAGGCGAGAGGAATACGGCAGCCGCGCAGAGGATGAGTGAGAATACAAGTGTGCTGATCAGTGCGCACTTCATCACCCTTCGGGCACGCAGATGATCCCCTGCTCCGCTTGCATGTGCGATCTGGACATTGAAGCCGCCTGCTGCAGCGCTGATCAGACCGCCGATCAGCCATGTGCTGGAGGAGACAAGTCCGATGGACGCGCTGGCATCCGCGCCGAGAGACCCTACCATGGCAGAGTCGATATACTGCATCGCAATTTCCGAAATCTGCGCGAGTATTCCCGGCACAGAGAGTTCCCAGACAATCCGTATCTTATCCCGGAGGGAGAGCTCTGTTAAATTCTGCATATTCAGTTGTGATCTATTCTGGCCCATGACTGTTATACTACCAAAAAGCGGCCCCTCTTGTTACTGCAATATCAGTTATCTTCGGGGATTTTCGTTGAAGGGATTTTCCTGAATCAGGTTCTGGCAGCTTCTTTGCAAGAAATGTCCTTTACAATTCGGGCCGGAGCGTTTAAGATGTAGGCGTTTCAAGAAAACCGTCGATGAGAAGAGTAAACAGGGACGGCGCAACAGAGAGGAATGCAGCTGCTGAGAACATTCCGGCGTAAAAACCTGTCGAAGACCATCTCGGAGGGGCCCCAATCCGGCACGGTGACTCCGTTATCGTCAAAATGAGTGGATTTCCTTAAGGATTCGGAAGTTCTTCTCCCAGAAAAAGCGGATTCTTTCATCCCGGAGTCGGAATACCGGCAGAAAGGACGGAAAAAACCGCTGGAGAGGGAAGCAATCATTCGGATGCCGAAGAAATCAAGCAGGGTGGAACCGCGTAAACTTACGTCCCTGGCACTGTATTTACGGTGCCGGGGATTTTTATTTGCAATTGTTTGTTTCGGATTTTCCCGGCGTTCCGGAGCAGAATTCCAGTTTTGGGGGCCTTCATACGGCTCCGGAGATTCTTCGCCTGGCTGCAGGGTGGCAGTTTTTGCGAAGGATTGCCGGCGGTGCCGGCAGAAAGGAAAGAAATGGAAAAGGAAGAATTTCTCAAGGTTTACCGCCACTCCATGGCGCACATTCTCGCGAAAGCGGTTCTCGAGCTGTACGGTAAAGACACGCAGTATGCGATCGGGCCCCAGATTGAAGACGGATTCTATTATGATTTCGTTCTCCCTGAGGGAAAGACGATTCAGGAGTCGGATTTCAAAACCATCGAAAACAAGATGCGTGAGATTCTGAAGAGAAAGGAAGCATGGACCCGTAAAGAGGTTACGCGCGAAGAGGCGCTTGCCATCTTCAAGGATCAGCGCTTCAAGACCGAGCTCATCAAGGACCTTCCGGAAGATGAGAAAATCACGGTTTATTACACGGGCGATGACTACGTGGATCTGTGCGTCGGCCCGCACGTAGATAATTCGGCAGAACTTCTTTCTGTCGCATTTGAGCTCCGTTCCGTCTCCGGTGCATACTGGAGAGGCGACGAGCACAGAGACCAGATGACCCGCATCTATGCCTATGCATTCCCGGACAAGGAACAGCTCAAGGCACACAAGGATCTTATCCGCGAGGCAAAGGAGCGCGATCACAAGGTCATCGGCAAGCAGCTCGAGCTCTTCTATTTCGATCCGACCGCACCCGGAATGCCTTACTGGCTGCCGCGCGGCTGGAAGCTCTTCAACGCGCTGCTCGACTACTGGAGATCAATCCATGACGCGCACGGCTATCAGGAAATCTCCGGCCCGGTTCTCTCGAAGAAGGAACTCTGGGAGACATCCGGCCACTGGGGACACTATCGTGACGGTATGTTCATCATCCCGGGCCCGGACGGAATCGACGATCCCGAGACAATGGCGTTAAAACCGATGAACTGCCCGAATGCCATCAAGGTCTATCAGACACAGAACCGTTCCTATAAGGATCTGCCGTTCCGCATCAATCAGGTCGATGTCATTCACCGCAAGGAGAAGTCCGGCGAGCTCAACGGCATGTTCCGTGTACAGCAGTTCCGTCAGGACGATGCACATATCCTTGTCACGGAGGATCAGATTGCTCCTGAAATCGGCGATATCATGGATATTGCCACCGAGATCTACGGAACCTTCGGTCTGACCTACACGGCTGAGCTCTCCACCCGCCCGGATGACTACATGGGCGATATCAATGTCTGGAACAAGGCTGAGGCAGATCTCAAGCAGATTCTCATCGACAAGTTCGGCGAGGGCGGCTTTGAAATCAATGAGGGCGACGGCGCGTTCTACGGTCCGAAGATCGATCTCAAGATGAAGGATGCTCTCGGACGTGAGTGGCAGATGGGCACCATTCAGCTTGACTTCCAGCTCCCGCTCAACTTCAACGTGAAGTACACCGCTCAGGACGGCTCCCAGAAGATGCCCGCAATGATCCATCGCGCAATCTTCGGCTCCATCGAGCGTTTTGTCGGCATCATCACCGAGAACTTCAAGGGCAACTTCCCGTTCTGGCTGTCCCCGTATCAGGTTGCAGTCGTCCCGATCCGTCCGGAGCACAATGATTACGCGAAGAAGATCGCTGACCTCTGCCGGAAGAACGGTCTCCGCGTCGAGGCAGACTATTCCGACAACAATATGAAGACGAAGATCAAGCGCTTCAAGCAGTATAAGGATCCGTACATCCTCGTCCTCGGTGACAGTGAAAAGGAAAACAACACGGTCTCCGTCAACGTCCGCGGCAACAAGCAGATGAACGGCGTCCCGATTGACACCTTCCTTGATCTGTGCGATCAGATGAACGAAGAACACAGTCTCGAACTGATTGATCATCTTGACTGAAGGGCCGGAAAATCCGGCCTCTGAGGAATTGATTCGGATTCGCCGGTTTTGACTGCCGCGCCATTTTCTCATAGATTAAGCCGCGGACTGCAGGTGATCGGTTTTCTTTCCTCCGTATGTGCGGAGAAAAGGGACCGGCCGCCGGGTCCCGGCTTTTTCATATCATAATAAATGCAATAGGAGCCAGCATATTTGCAAACGGTGTTTTTCTGGCCGTTTCTTCCTGCCTGCTGATATTATGAATGGACAGGTTCAGACGTTCCCCCGCTTTCTCAACAATATCTCTGTCATAATAATGAATGCCGAGAATCTCCGACATCCTGCAGGCAATCGGCCTGCCGAGGCCTCATCGCCTTCTCGGGTTTATTGATTGTTAATAATTCTTTCCCGTCCTGTTCATTGCATTCATTTTCCCGAAAATTACAATAGTAATAAGTCAGAAGAACATTTTATTACAGTTGTATATTTATCTATAATCTTTGTGTCGTTCATAACAAAACAGGCTTATCATCGGCTCTGTGCCGCAGATAAAAAGAGACATACAGTCTGCAGAACTCTGACATATCTGATAAATCTGCGATGTGATGAATCGAAACAGATGCAGTACCCGAGGTCACAGCAATGAATAATTTCAGAAATCGGTTTGCAAATTTCATGCGCGGGCGCAACGGTGTCGATTATTTCTCCCGCTTTCTGCTCTGGGCAGCGTTCATCCTGATCCTGCTCTCACTGATCCCGCATTTGTGGTTTCTCGACTATATCGGGCTTGCGCTCATCATATACAGCTACTTCCGCATTTTCTCCCACAACATAGCGAAGAGAAGTGCGGAGAACCGGCTCTATCTCGGATTCCGTGAGCGCTTCATCTCCTGGTGGTGGGGAATCAGAAACCGCTTCCGGGGTTTGGGCGGACGGGCAAAGGAAGCCCGGAAATACCATATATATGTTTGTCCGAACTGCAGCCAGAAAATCCGTATTCCGCGCGGCAAAGGCAAGATCATCGTCCGGTGCCCCAAATGCGGAACAGAATTTCAGAAACGGTCCTGACAGGTAAGTCAGGCGGGTTTATGCAGCAGTCCCTCCCCACAGCGCAAGGCCCCAAAGAAGCTGCCTTTCACACATTATTGCAGGCCGTAGTGCAGGCTGGAGCATTGGTAATATGACAGATCCTTATAAAGTGCTGGGTGTTTCTCATGATGCGAGCGACGAGGAAATTAAAAAAGCTTACCGCACGCTCTGCCGGAAATATCACCCGGATGCAAATATAAACAATCCAAATAAAGCAGAAGCCGAAGAGAAATTCAAAGAGGTGCAGGCAGCCTATCAGCAGATCCGCTATGAAAAGGAGCATCCTTACTCTTCTGCCTCTTCCGGTTCTTCCTCTGGAAGCTACGCCGGAGAGGACTATGGACGCCAGAGCGGATACGGCAGTTACGGCGGATACGGCAGCAGCGGATACCAGGATTTTGACGATTTCTGGAACAGCTTCTGGGAATCGATGGGCGGTTACGGCCAGGGAAGCCGGTATTCCGGCCGTGCATCAGGCACGGAGAATGAAGAAGACCTCCGCTACCAAGCTGCCGCAAACTATATCAATGCAAGGCATTATCAGGAAGCCCTCAACGTTCTTCGGGGCATTTCCAACCGGACACCGCAGTGGTACTACTACAGCGCAATCGCGAATTATGGCTGCGGAAAGCGGGATACCGCTCTCGAGCACGCAAAGCGCGCACAGTCCATGGACCCTTCCAACCGCGAATATGCAGATCTCGTGGACAGGATTCAGAACGGCAGGCGCTCTGTCTGGGGCACCGAATACGACAGCCGCAGCGGGCGGAGCGGAGGAGGATGTCTCATGACCTTCTTCCGGGTCGCAGTCGCGCTCTTCATCATTCAGCTTCTGCTGAGCCTCATCGGAGGAGGCGGCTATTTCTTCCCGCTCTTCTTTTTCTGGTAACCCGTGACCGGCCCGGGCCCGCGGACAGACATTCCGCCCGCCGATGAAAATACACTCTGCCCGGGCGTTTAAGCATATTCAGCAGGGGACATATTCAAAACAGTATGAGTACAGTTGTTATCTACACAAGCCAATCCGGGAATACAGCAAAGGTCGCAGATGCCATTTACGATGCCATTCCCGATAAAGATAAGGAAATCACAACCATTGAGAACTGGAACGGAAAAACCGACGCGGATACCTGGTTTGTCGGTTTCTGGATAAACCGCGGGACCTGCGGTCTGGATGTCTGCGATCTCCTCGACCGCCTTTCCGGAAAGCGCATCGCTCTTTTCGCGACCTGCGGCATGCACGACGAAAACGGATACTTTGACTCGATCCGATCGTCCTGCTCCGTATGGGTCCCGGATGATGCACAGTATCTCGGCTTTTATCTCTGCCAGGGCAAAATGCCCATGGCCGTCCGAAGACGCTACGAGGAGAAAAAAGAAGAACTGAAGGAGCGCGAAAACTCTCCCGACGGCAAAATGTCTGTCGAAGAGGCCGCACGCCGGGAGAAGGAATTGGAACGCCTGATCGCAAATTTTGACAATGCGCTTCTTCATCCGGATGATGAAGACCTGAAGAACGCAGCGGATTTTGCAGAAAAATGCCTTGAAAAACAAGAGGCGTAAGACCCGGTCGGGTCTTACGCCTCTTTCAGACTGATCTTCTAAATAAACTGCAGCGATCCGGAAATTGTAACAATCCGGCTCCTGCCGGTATTACAGATTTCTTCCGTGGCACTTCTTATACTTCTTGCCGCTTCCGCACGGGCAGGGATCATTCGGGTAGATCTTCTTCGGCTTTACAACCGTGCCGGATTTCTTCTGCTCAAGATAGAGCTCCTTCTGCTTTTCCTCACTGAAAATGTCATTCCAGCCTTCCAGCTTATAGAGCCAGTCCGCGCCTGCTGCGACCATGTTCTTATAGAGTTTTTCCTTGTCAAAAGCCAGGGAGACTTCGGTGTCCTCTTCCATCGTCTCGATCGGATTCGGTGTTTTGAGGGACTCCTGAATACCGTCCAGGAATCCGACCATATACTCAACGGAGATTCCATATTTGTCGGCCAGTTCCCGGACCGTTCCCTTCACTTCTTCGTCCGGATTCTTAAGGAGCTCTGCATAGATATTGCGCTCCTTCTGGAAATAATCAGACCAGAGTCTCTGAAGGTCTCCCTTATTTGCCTTCTCGTTGTATGCCTTGTCACGCCACTGCTGTAAAAGTGCCATAATTTACCTTATTTCCCTTTCCGGCCGGATACCGGCCACGCGGACTTTCCTTTCCGCCCGCAGAACAAATGTCATTATACACCGCTGATTCATCCGCTGACAACGGAAAAGGACGCCTGTTCATCGCAGACGTCCTTAACACAAGGGGGGGGTATATCAATCAAGTCAGGCACCAGGGGTTGTGCCTTAAGGAAATTGGCTTAGCTCTCTGTTCCTTTTCCTTGGAACAATTGTATAGTACCATTCCCTTCTCCCCGATTCGTGCCAGATTCCGGTTCTGATAAGCCAAATCTTGCAGAATTTCTCTTGATTAATATTCCCCTTATTCCGTATGATTCTAATGACAGGGAGGCAAAAACCGATGCAGCCATTGTATGAATCCATCCCGAATGACCTTGAAATCTATCGCCGCAGATCCGGCCATTTCATGCCGCATGTCCACAACCTCGCCGAGATAGTGCTCTGTGAGAAGGGCACGCTGGAGATCGGCGTCGGTCCCGAACTGTATCACATGGAGGAGGGCGATATCGCCGTCCTCTTTCCGGGACTCATCCATCACGCACAATGTTTTGACGGAAGCGGACAGGCTTCCAGTATCTACCTGCTGGCCGCTCTCTCCCTCACCGGTCCTTTCAAAAATCAGCTTGCAAAAATGCAGCCGCAGAACCCGGTCATCCCGGCAGAGGAGGTCCATCCGGACGTCCGCTTAATGATGCAGAGCCTTTTCCGCGATTACGGAAACCAGTCCCTCCGGGCATCTTACCGTAAAGCACTCGAGGATGGCGGCCCAAAGCCCGATACTTCTGCGGGGCAGTCCGCAGATCCCGGTCCCCTGGACGCTTCTTCCGGAACGATTGCAGACATGGCAAGAATCGAGCTCATACTCTCCCGCACACTTCTCTGCCTTCACCTTGTGCCAAGGCCGGAGAAGGAAGACGGCGATATTGTCTACCGGCTCGTCAAATATATGGCCGGCCACTACCGCGAGCCGCTCTCGCTCGACACCGTCGCACGGGCGCTGTACATCAGTCCCTATGAACTCTCGCGTCTTTTTTCAAAGACGTTCCACACCAATTTCAACGGCTATCTCAACAGCCTCCGGCTTTCCTCTGCATGCAATGAACTCCGGTACACCGCGCGTTCCATCACGGAAATCTGGCTTGATGTCGGTTTTGAATCCCAGAGGACCTTCAACCGCACCTTCCGCACACGTTTCCATTGTTCCCCGCGCGAGTGGAGGACTGCTCCGCCCGCGCAGGAAATAAGCGCACCGGAAAACCGTGATTAGATCTTTTCAAACACAGGCATCGAGTCAAGCGGAGCCGATACCTTGACAGTCCCGGCACCCTCGTAGGTCTTTCCGTCGCGGGTATCCTTCCAGGTCCCTGCCGGGAGATAAACCTCACGCTCACGCTGCCCCAGATGGAAAATCGGCGCTACAAGGTACTTCGGTCCGAACATATACTGATCCTGAAGATCCCAGCACTTCTCATCCTCCGGGAATTCATAGAACATCGCGCGCATCAGCGGCGATCCGTTCTCACTTGCCTCCCGGAACAGATCACGGATGTAGTCATGCATCGAGATGCGGATGTCATAATACTTTCTCATGATCTTATAGTTGTCTTCACCGTAGCTCCACAGCTCATTCGGCTGGCCGGTGTGAAGGTATCCGCCGCCCCAGTCGCGGGTGTCAAGAGGCGGGATATCATAAGGTCCGCGGTCACCGTGCATGCGCATGATCGGGCAGTAAACCGCAAACTGATACCAGCGGATCAGCAGTTCGCGGAAATCCGGATCGTTCACATCATCCGTCATGAACCCTCCGATGTCCGTATTCCACCAGGGAATACCGGCAAGACCCATGTTGAGGCCGGCTTGAATCTGGTCATAAAACGCCTCAAATGTGCTCGGGACATCGCCGGACCACAGAACGTTTCCATACTTCTGACTTCCGGCCCAGCCGCTGCGGAGCAGGTTCACCACGTTCCCATCGCGGAGATCCTTCATCTTGTCGAAGAAAATTCGGCTGTACATCTGCGGATACATGTTGCTGCAGGTAAGAGCCGGTCCCTTTGAATAACGATAATTCTCAAAATCATAGACACCGTAATCCGGCTCGGAGTTATCCAGCCAGAACCCGTCGATTCCGAGATCGTAATAATTTTGTCTGCACTTTTCCCAGACAAACTCCCTTGTCTCCGGGTTGAACGGATCGATCTCGACACAGTCGCCCTGGTAGTCATACGTCTGCGCAGCGCCGCGCTCCGTACGGATGAGAAGTCCCTTCTCCATCATCTCTTCAAAATTCTCGCTCTTGCGGTCGACGCTCGGCCACACGGAGACAACGACCTTGATGCCCATCGAATGGAGTTCATCGATCATCGCCTTTGGATCCGGCCAATACTTCTTGTCAAACTTCCAGTCACCCTGGTACGTCCAGTGGAAGAAGTCGATGACGATCTGGTCGATTTTAATGCCTTCCTCCTGATATTTCCTCGCGACCGCCAAAACTTCATCCTGCGTGCGGTATCTCAGTTTGCACTGCCACATTCCCATACGGTCTTCCGGGAACATCGGGGCACGTCCGGTGACTGCCGTATAGCTCTCGAGGATCTGCTTCGGCGTGTCGGCAACAGTGATCCAATAATCCATCTGTTTTGTCGAGCGCGCGATCCACTCGGTATATGCCTTGCCGAAAGTAACCTGTCCCACGGACGGGTTGTTCCAAAGAAGACCATAGCCCATGTTCGAGACCATGAACGGAACAGAGACCTGGGAATTGCGCTGTGCAAGCTCAAGCTCGCATCCCTTGAGATCCATGTATTTCTGCTGGTATTGACCCATGCCAAAGATCTTCTCGCCGTCGATGCTGTCAAATTTCATATTGAGAGAAAACTCATCGCCGCCGATGATGCCCTTCCACTCGCGGTTGACAGTCTTCAGGCAGCGGCTCTCCTGGGAGAGCGTTCCAACATACATACGATAGTACTCGCGAAGAAGCAGCTTTTCGTCGCGAAGGAACATGATGATGCCTGCATCATTGACTACTGCCGCAATCCTTCCATTCCGGATAATTCCATAGGATTTGCTGTCCGCGCGTACATCCATGCAGCCTTCCGGTGCTTTATCCGCAATGGTCACCTCTGCCCCGGATTCCGGAACAGCCTCGGTCAGTGCCCAGTTCTCGTCCTGAATCTGCGAGAGACGTGTTGCGCGCACACGCAGAGAATCTTTTCCCCATGCCTCAATCCGAAGCGTCTCGCCGTTATGTCTTGCTACGAGTGCTCCGTGATCAATCTGAAACCTCATCCTTTATCCTCTCTTCCTGCCGCAAGTATACGGCCTGTGATTATGAACCGATGCAATCTTAACACGGAAAACAGACAGGATGGAGCTTTGAAAACGACTTTTACAAATATTTTTTTCAAAAGAAAAATGCGGCCGGAGAAGACCCTGTCCGGCCGCGCCTGTTTCAGAAAAAAAAGCCATTCCCCGCATTTTCTGTGGGAATGGCTCTGCATTTACGGCATCCTGTCAGCCGTATCAGTCTTCTTCATGATAAGACTTCTCAACATCCGCGTTGATCGCCTCATTTGTTTGTGCTGCATTCAAAGTTCCCTTGCTCGATTCTTCGGAAAGGCAGGGATCTGTAGGTTTTGCCGGAGGTTTCGGAGCCGATCTGTCGACCGGAAGCGCATCCCCGATGCCCATTGCCTCGCCGATGGCACCGACAGAGGACAGAACATTCGTGACATCAGAGGGAAGGAAAATCTTGGTTGCCCTCCCATCTGCCACATCCTTGAGTGCATCAAGCGTCTTCAGCCGGATAACAGACTCGTCTGCCTTTGCATTCTTGATAGCCTCAAGGCCTTCCGCCTCTGCTTCATAGACCATGCGGATCGACTTTGATTTGCCTTCCGCAAGAGCGATCTGCGCATCTCTCTCCGCCTCAGCTGCCAGGATTTTGGCCTTCTTGTCGCCCTCCGCACGGGATACAACCGCCTCCTGGTGTGCCTGCGCCTCCAGGACCACCTGACGCCGTTCGCGCTCAGCGCGCATCTGCTTTGTCATGACTTCCTCAATTTCCTTCGGCGGCTGAATATTTTTGATCTCGACTCTTGTGACCTTCATGCCCCACGGGTCCGTAGCCTCATCCAGCGTTGCCTGCATCCTTGCGTTGATCGTCTCACGGCTTGTCAGCGTCTGGTCGAGTTCCATGTCGCCGATGATATTGCGGAGCGTCGTCGCGGAAAGATTCTGAAGGCCTGCGATTGGATTTTCCACACCATAGGTATAAAGCTGCGCATCAAAGACCCGCATGAACACAACCGAATCGATCTGCATCGTGACGTTATCTTTTGTGATAACAGGCTGCGGCGGAAAATCAAGGACCTGTTCCTTAAGAGAGACTATCCTGGCAACTCTCTCGATGAACGGAACCTTCACATGGATGCCTGCATTCCAAATTGTTTTGAATTTTCCGAGATGTTCGATGACCGCGACCGTACTCTGAGAGATGATCCGCACATTGGAAAAGAAAATAATCAGGACAACAATGGCAAGAATCACAATCAGAACAATGCCTACTGGACTCATACGTGTGCTCCTCTCAATTTTTACAGAATCCGGTGAAATGTAAAATATCTGTTTCTATAGTAACATACCCGCCCATTGCTTTCTATAAATTTACGTCATCGATCGGAATGTTCAAAATATAATACTGCAGACGGCGTCTTTCATAATTTGCCCGGCCGCCCTCTCCGAAAAGTCTGCTGGCATCCGCGTTTTATGCGGTTTTATGCGGTTATCCACGTTATTGACTGAGTTTTCCACATTTTCAAAAATGTGTGCATTTCAAAAATGCATTTTTCTGTAAATTTATTGTCCCTTTAATTATCATATTTATTCCCGATTTTACATATTTTGCATGACAGATTTTGCATAATATTAATTAGTTATGCAATTTATTATGCGCACAATTGAGCCAAATTGTCTTAATGAGTCAACGATTATTATGTTCATTATTTATCCGCGCCGGATACTGCGTCCGAACGGTCCTCCGGCCTGTCCGCCCTGCTTCCGCCCCGGATACCATCCGGGATACAATCCCGGATACCATCCCGGATTTCATTTTGGACATCATCCAGGATTTCAACTGGAATACCATCCGGGATACCATCCCGGCTGCCTTCGAGGACCGCACTCACTTCCTCTGCCAGGCAGCCACATCTTTTTACAAGAAGTCTTCTCCGCTCTGCAGCTGCCGCAGCGTTCAGCACCGCTGCAAGGAGGCAGAAGGCAAGAAGAAAGAGAAGGATCTGGTTCCGTATTCCGTGAAAGTTTTTCATTCTGCCGACCGCTCCTCCTTCACCTGCCCTGCTTGATTGCAAGGTCTTTCAGCTTTTCAAGATTCTCCAGCATTTTCCTGATTGCCTCTTCTTCCTTCTCCGACCCAGATTCGGCGAGACGCCTGCGAAGACTCTGCATCGCGCCTTCGATTTCTTCGGTCTTCTCCGTACTCCATTCGTTCTCTTTTCGTATTCCCTGCATACAGATTCCGGCTGCATACGTGTAGTCCCCGGCCGCACTCAGAAGCCGGTCGTACCCGGAAAGACGCTGGCTTCTGCACGCCCGGACAGACCGGACAGAAGCATACGAATAAAGTCCAATAAAATCCTCCTTCTCCAGAAGCCTGTCCATCTCCTCCGCCGTCCTGTCTGATTGAAAATCCGTGATCCATGCAGACAGAGCTCGCGCGATTCTTTCCGTGTGGCCGGCGCAGACACACGAAAGAAGGATCAGACAGATAAGGACAAGTGACGTAAAATATTCACCTGCCGGATGTTTCCCTTGTATACTGTGCCGCTCTTCGTTTCTCTTTCTTCCTCTCACCCTGTAATTTCTTTCGTTCACCCGCTCATCCCTTTCTTCCTGAATATTCTCCGTCTTCCATTCTCTTTTCCCGCGTTTTTCCTGCTCTACGCAAAAAGGAGCCGTGCGAAATAAAATTCGCATGGCCCCTTTGAATTTATACATTCAGTTTACAGCGTATCCGGGAATATGAAAAGAAGTTCCCGTTTCATTCTCAGTCTGTTAATGATTCTGTTTCTAAGTCAGATCCCGCTGCTCAGTCCATGGAGGAAGGTCCGAATCCAACCGGCAGAAGTTCCTTCAGCGTAAAAACTTTATACTCCTCCGGCGATACTGCCATGATAATTTCGAACGTCTCCGGATCACAGAATTCCATCATAACCTGGCGGCAGACACCGCAGGGCGCACTGTCCTGAAAACGAACCGGATCCTGCCCTTCTTTGCCTCCGGCAACCGCAATTCTGCGGAACTTTCGCTGCCCGTCACAGACAGCCGTAAAGAAGGCCGTTCTCTCCGCGCAGTTTGTCGGGGTGTAGGAAGCATTTTCAATGTTGCAGCCGCGGTACACTGTCCCATCAGCAGCTTCCAGCGCCGCGCCGACGGCCCAGTGTGAATACGGTGTATATGCGTTTTTACGGGCCTCAAGAGCCGTCCGGATAAGCTCCTTTTCGGTCATTGTCTTTATGCCTTCTTCCAAGAATACAGGCTGCAGTACAGAGGGTCATTCTGACCCGTTGCCGGCATAGACCGTCCCTCTCTTTTCTGCTGCCCGCTATTATCTTCTCTGCTCAGCGCAGGCTCTTGTCGTACGGAATACCCTCGGACTTCGGCGCTCTGGAATTCTTCGACGTGAAGGCAAGAACCAGAAGCGAAATGATGTACGGGAACATATTGTAGACCGTACCCGGAATATTCAGTGCCGCCAGCCAGTCGAAGCCGGAGTAGACATTCGAGAGTGCGCGGAAGAATCCGAACAGCAGAGCTGCAAATCCGATGTTGACGGGCTTCCATGAACCGAAGATCATGACAGCCAGCGCAAGGAAACCGAAACCTGCGACGCCGGTCTCAAACTTCCATTCAGAAACACCCGCTGTGATGTATACGATGCCTCCGATGCCGCCGAGGAAACCGGAAATCATGACGCCGGCCCAGCGCATCTTGAATACATTAATGCCGACGCTGTCCGCCGCGGAAGGATTTTCACCGCAGGCCATAAGACGCAGTCCGAAACGTGTCTTATACAGAATGATGTAAGCTGCGATGAGCGCAATCAGAGCGACCAGCATGAACCAGTTGAATTGGAAGGAGCCGATGTTGACGACAAAATCCTTTTTTGCCTCGACGTACTTTACCGTCGCGGAAACGTTGTCCGGATTCTCCGCCATATTGATGGCTTTGACAATGACCGTCGCAGCCGCCGTCGCAAGAATGTTGAGTGCCGTGCCGACCAGTGTCTGATCCGCGCTGAAATTAATGCAGGCCACTGCAAGCAGAACCGCATATGCCATGCCGGACAGTGCCGAGACAAGCAGCACGACCAGAACCGTGACTGCTGCAGGGGCAGAATCCATACTCTTCATGGTCAGTGCTCCGCCGAGGGCACCGATGACCATAATGCCCTCCAGTCCAAGGTTAATGACACCGGAGTGCTCACTGAAACATCCGCCGAGAGCGACCAGTGCAAGAACGGACGCAAAGAGAAGTGTGTACTGAATTAAGAGGCTCATTCCTTCTTACCTCCTTCTTCTTTCCCGTCATCAGCGTTTTGACGGGCATCTGCTGCTGCCGCTGCACTGACAGAAGCTCCTGCAGGTGTCTGTGCTGCAGCCTCCGCCTTTGCCTCCTCACGGGCGGCTGCGCGGCGGTTCATCACGAGTTTGAAGAACATAACGAAACCGCAGAGGTAAATGATAATCGCGGAGATGAGGTCCGAAATCTGCGACGGATAGACACTCTTGTCCAGGTACGAACCGCCGCTCGTAATGTGCTGAATGAAGAATGACGCAAAGATCGTTCCGATCGGTGAAAGTCCGCCGAGGAACGTTGCGGCGATTCCGTTGAATCCCATGCCCGGAACGGAGGATTGGGTTGTCGACCACTGTTCATAACCGGTAAGGTACAGAAACGCGGCGCCGAGACCTGCGAGGCATCCGCCGATCATCAGCGTGAGAATGATATTTTTCTTCTCATTCATTCCGGCATACTTTGCGGCATCCTTGTTGTAACCGGTCGCGCGGAGTTCGTAGCCGAACTTTGTCTTTTCCAGGACGACCCAGACAAGGATGGCAAAAACAATCGACAGCGGAACGGCGATGGTAACATACTTGTTGTTCGAGAAAAGCGCCGAAAGACCAAGGCTCGGAATCAGAGCGGAGCCCTTCACATTCACGGTGTACGGACTGGTCGATTCCTTTACGTTTCCGAGGATCATGTTCGTAAGATACAGACCGATCCAGTTCAGCATGATGCCGGAAATGACCTCATTGACATTGGCATACGCCTTCAGAAAACCGACAGCCAGTCCAAATATGCCGCCTGCGATCATCGCCAAAATCATGCAGACATACCAGGGCATATTCCACGCAAGAGCGGCATAAAGGCACGCCGCGGCACCCACCACGTACTGGCCCGCAGCTCCGATGTTGAAAAGGCCCACTTTGTAGCAGAAATTGATGGAAAGAGCGCACATCAGGAGCGGAGCCGTTTTGACGAGCGTATTGCCGAGGTACTTCATGGCCGCGGCCTTCGTCGGATAGTTGAAGAAGTTTTTGATAATAGCCAGAATACCGGCCCATGCTCCTTCCGGCTTGATCGCCAGCAGCACAAGGAAGCCGACCAGGAGTCCGACCAGGATGCAGATGATCGCGGCTGCGACCGACAGAAACGTTTCATTCCGGAGGAACGATGATTTTTTCTTTTCCATTACTTCTCCGCCTCCTTTCTGTCCTGACGCTTCGCGCCGGCCATATAGAGGCCGAGTTCTTCCGTCGTGGTCTTCTTCGGATCGAGCTCGCCGACAATCTCGCCTTCATACATGACAAGAATGCGGTCAGAGACATTCATGACTTCCTCAAGCTCGAGGGAAACGAGGAGAACTGCCGCGCCAGCGTCGCGCTGCGCAATCAGCTGACGGTGGATATACTCGATCGCGCCTACATCGAGACCTCTTGTCGGCTGAACCGCAACCAGGAGCTTCGGTTTCTTGTCAAGTTCCCGTGCGATGATGGCTTTCTGCTGGTTTCCACCGGACATACTCCGGACAATGGTCACAGGGCCCTGACCGGAACGGACATCATACTGACTGATCAGACGATTGGCGTACTCACGGATATTGCGCCGCCTGAGGAATCCTGCCTTCGAGGTGAACTGCGGCTCGTAGTACCGCTGGAGGATCATATTGTATTCAAGGGAATAATCAAGGACAAGGCCGTGTTTCTGGCGGTCTTCCGGGATATGGCTCATCAGCTTGCTGCGCTCACGGATCGGCGCACTCGAAATGTCTTTTCCGCACAGATGCACGGAACCGCCCGTGAGAGGGGAAAGGCCTGTGATTCCATAGATCAGTTCGGTCTGGCCATTTCCATCGATGCCGGCGATGCAGACGATTTCACCCGCCCGCACTGTAAAGGAGACATTTTTCACGGCATTCGTCCTGTGGACTCTGGATGCAACCGTAATATTGTCAACGTCAAGGACGACGTCCTTCGGCTTTGCCTCATCCTTCGAGACAACCAGCTGAACATCGCGGCCAACCATCATACGGGAAAGCTCTTCCTCATTCGTATCCTTGATATTCACTGTGCCGACGCATTTGCCGCGGCGCAGGACCGTGCAGCGGTCGGCGGTTTCCAAAATTTCATTGAGCTTGTGAGAGATGAAGAGGATGGATTTGCCTTCTTTTGCAAGGTTCTTCATGATCTTCTCGAGTTCCACGATCTCCTGCGGTGTGAGCACAGCCGTGGGCTCATCGAAAATCAGAATATCATTATCGCGGTAGAGCATTTTCAGAATCTCGGTTCTCTGCTGCATGCCGACCGTGATATCCTCAACCTTCGCATCCAGATCGACCTTCAGGCCGTATTTCTCCTCGGCCTCCTCGATCTTCTTCCTTGCCTCCTCCTTCTGGAGGAACCCGTGTTTTGTCGTCTCGACACCGAGAATAATGTTGTCGAGCACGGTAAAGCACTGGACGAGCTTGAAATGCTGATGCACCATGCCGATGCCGAGGTCATTTGCGACGTTCGGATCTGTGATGTGCACTTCTTTTCCATCTTTTTTGATGATGCCCTCTTCTGCCTGATAGAGACCAAAGAGAACACTCATCAGCGTCGACTTGCCGGCTCCGTTTTCACCGAGCAGAGCATGGATCTCGCCCTTCTTCAGCCGGAGCGTTACATTGTCATTGGCGACGATGCCCGGAAACCGCTTGGTGATTCCGATCATCTCAATAGCGTATTGTTCTTCTTCCGCCACGATGACACCCCCCTCCACAAAAGCTGTAATCCTTTGTTTTCTCCGTTCCCGGCCACAGGAACCTCATTTCTGCAGGCGCTGCGGCTTCAGGACAAAATCAGGAGAACACTACAATTATACTAAAAAAGGCTGGCGGATGGTACATCCGTCAGCCTTTCCGGCAAAATTAGATTGAATAAATATTACGTATCCCGCGGGCAGAAAAGCCGGAGTATTCCGCCGCGCAGAGTTTTGACGCCCGTATTACTTGATGTTGCCCTGGAAATCAACGGTGATGTTCGTCGCCGTCGGCTGTTCCTTGGTCGTGTCGTTGTCAACGGTGATTTCGCCGCTGTACATCTTCGCGACAAGAGCCTTATAGTCATCGACGGTGAAGGAATCGCTCCACTGAGTGGACTCTTCCGGAAGGCCTACATAGTTGAGGCTCATATCATCTCCGGATACAAGGCCGAGATTGTCGATCTTGCCCTTGTACTGATCCCACTGTCCGTCGCGGATTGCAGCGAGCAGCGTGTTGACAGTAGCACCAAGTCCCTTCATAGCGGAGGTGACCGTCATGCCGTCGCCGTAGAGTCCGTCGATGGTTGCCTTCTGGTCAACATCGACACCGATGACCTTGCCGTCAACCTTCTGAGCAGCTTCGCCTGCGGAAGTATAAACACCGCCGCCGCATGCAAATACGACTTCCGTGCCATTCTGATACCAGGTATCCATTGCTGCAGTGATATCGGAATCGCCGTAGAACTGGTTCGCATAAGCGTACTTTACTTCGACATCGGTAAGACCGAGCTCACCGGCTGCCTCATCAGCTCCCTGTACATAGCCGTAGCCATAGCGGATAACGGCCGGGACAGCCATGCCGCCGAGGAAGCCCAGCTTCTTGTAGCCGAGCTTGACTGCTGCATATCCTGCCATGTAGCCCGGAAGCTCTTCCTGATAGATTGCGGAGAAGACGTTGTCTCTTGTCCACCCGTCCTCACCGGATTCCGAATCGAAATCATACTGGGACACATCGATTGCAACATACTTTACATCCGGATACATATCCGCAGTCTCGACGATAGCGCCTGCAAATGCATATCCCGGCATGACAAGAACGTTATAGCCGTCCGCGACTGCCTTGTCGATCATGGCGACACGGTCTGCCGTGGAATCTCCCTCCGGCTTGTAGTATGTGAAGTCACAGCCGTTCTCCTCGGCCCATGCCTTGGAGGTCTCGTAGGTGATCTGGTTGAAGGACTCATCGGTGATATCGCCGTAGTCCGTGATCATGGCGATCTTCATGTCCGAAGCATCGCCGGTCGCCGCAGCTTCGCTGCTTGCAGCCTCCGAAGCCTCTGTCGTCTGCTCCTGCGCTGCCTCTGTTGTTGCTGCCGCAGATGCTTCCGTCGATGCTTCTGCCGCAGCGGTGGATGCTGTCGAAGCCGTATCCGTACTGCCGCATCCTGCCAATGCCAGGATCATAGCAGCCGAAAGCACTGTACAAAGAACTTTCTTTTTCATAATTTTTTACCTTCCTTCCCCGTGCGGTGGGGATCCGTCTGAACTTGCCGTCACGTAACGGACAGTTGTAGCTTCCTCATTATAGCAAAGAGAAATGGGGAAAGTCATTTTTATGTAAATTTTTCTGTTCAATTTTTACACTTTGTTAAGAAGACATACCCCCATCCTCTGCTATAATCGATGAGAGCCTGCGCAGTGCTCAGTCCGCCGGAAACTTCCGCGCTGAGAGTACTGCGCCGAACGTTTACAGGAATTCAAAAGGGGATACTGAGCAAAGAGTATGAGCAATACATCAAGAGACGATGAGCAGAGGGAAGCGGACCGCGAGAAGGATCCCCTTTACTCCTTCACAGGCAGAGGATACCGGAAATACTTCGAGGGCTGGACGTCTTACACCATCGTAAACAAGAAGGGGAAAATCAAGGTAAAGAAAATGTACACCGGCCCGCTCAAGCATGCGGAGCTGTCGAAGAAGCAGTTCATTCTGTTCAAGATTCTCATCTGCGTTCTCTTCGCGCTGAGTGTACTTGTCTATTTCTTTGCATCCACAAGAATCATCGCGAGCAACTACAGCATCGCCGGAGCCTTCATCCAGATCGGCGCGACGGCAGGCTATCTGTGGCTGTTCTACGCGATGTTTTCCTATCTCTGTGCGAACGGCGACTTCACGATCTATGAATTCAAGGAAGTCGGCGCCATGCGGCACGCGTCAGTTTTCACGATCGTGTTCATCTGCGGATCCGCGCTCTTCACACTGATTTACGGACTTGCTGCCGGCACCGACAAAATCGGTGATGTCCTCTCGGTCACTGTTTTCAATCTGATCGCGGCTCTGTTTCTTTTCTTCATTCTTTTCTCCGAAAAGAAAATACAGTATACAGACCGCGAGAATACTGCAAGCCTGCCGGAAGGTGCAAAGATCTACGAGGACTAATACCGGACCGTGCAGGGTGACAGAGGATTTTCCGAAGAGTTTCATCAATCTCATAAGGAAACGTCGCCCCTTTAGGGGCGTTTTTATTCACCCCTGGCTGGCGATATACTGACGGATTGTTTCTATCGAAGCGTCTCCAATGCTGGCCGCAAAGTACCCATCAGACCATAATGTACGTTCTGCCCAATAATGCCGGGCAA
>Ga0256406_1000215_pt1 | contig 112952 bp, 82 predicted proteins | sample RumenRJG_03DNA_FD_185986 | JGI IMG/M metagenome (GOLD analysis project Ga0256406, IMG submission 185986) | Bovine rumen microbial communities from Lethbridge, Alberta, Canada - RJG_03 | ecosystem: Host-associated > Mammals > Digestive system > Stomach > Rumen | place: Canada: Alberta...
GAATTAAAGAGAAACTAGGATGGATGAGTCCTGTTCAATACAGGCTTAAACTCTTGGCTGCATAAAAACAGCGTAGCAGCCAAAACACTGCTACGCTTAAAAAGTCTAACTTTTTGGGGTCACCTCACTGGACAACCAGTAAGGAGGGTATTTTTATGCGTTACAGAAGCTATAATTACAAGAGGAAAGCGGTGTGTATCGATATCAAAAAGCTCAAAGGGGATTTTTTAAATTGTAAAAACGAAGGCCTCTTATGCCTTTTTTCCTTGTAGAGAAGATTTTTAACTGCTAGTATTAAAAAGAGAAATAAAAAGATATAAAAAAGGAGCCTGATTTGAAGAAATATAAAAATGTGATTTTTGATATAGGTGATGTTCTCTTATCCTACAGATGGTTTGACATGCTGACAAAGGATTATAAAGATCCTGTTTCTCCTGAAGAAGCCATGAAAATAGGAAAATGGATCTTTGAAGATCCGCTCTGGAAGCAGATGGATGAGGGATACAGACCGCTTTCGGATATTGTAGATGATTACTGTAATGAAAATCCTGACAAGGCTGACTTGTTGAGATGGTTCCTTACAAATCCTTCCCTTATGGCAGTTCCGAGAGAAGATATCTGGAAAAAAGTTCATGAACTTAAAATGAAAGGCTTCAGAATCTATCTTCTTTCAAATTATAATCCTGAGCTTTTGTATCAACATTCAAAAGGAGCCTGGTTCTATGCCGATATCGACGGGAAGATAGTTTCCGGTGATTATCATGTGCTGAAGCCGGACAAGGACATATATGATACGCTTTTTAGAATTTATAATCTGGATCCGTCAGAATGCATATTCTTTGATGACAGATCTATAAACATTGAGGGCGGTAAAAAGGAAGGCATGGATGGAATTGCTGTTCCTGATGAAGCAAGTCTTTCTGCTGAAATAGACAAGCTTCTTATGGCTGGACCTCTGGAATAAAAGAAAGGGATAGGAATAAAAGAAAGGGATAATGAATGGCAGAAGATTATAAGGGCAATGAACCAATAATCCTTGATATCTCAGGAAGGATAAATATGGAGAGCGAGGATGAGGATCAGGCGCCTGCAAGTGGAATCTATCTTAATCCGGAGCAGGATGACAGAAAAATTCATAAGAAAGGAGCTATGATCGATGAAAAATTTCCTGATATAACTCATTTTGAAGTAATACGGGATATTGATGATAGAAGTGCTTTCGATAAACTCTACGAACTTACTGACAGGCTTAGTGATATAGCAGAGGAGGACGTAGAGGACGATTTCGAAGTCTACGACGAACTGATATCATATAATGGATCTTCACTTATACTTCATATAAGGATAGAAGATCATGCACTTTACGAGGTATTTCTTACAATAGAAAATTATCAAAATGATGAGCCTGGTGGCTTTTCAATGAATTCCGGTAAAAGAGATTATGAGGACGGAATCCTGGATAAGTTCGTTTCATATAAGAAAAAAGAGGAAGCGAACAATGCAAGAACCCTTCCTCTTTCATTTCTTGATTCATATTTTAAAGCCTATGATATAGATGACTGGATCAATACTGTTCTCCGCGAAACCAGTAATGAGTCTCCGATCTGGCCCATACATGTAGAACATTAAATAATTCCTTTGACCCGTACCATTTAAAAACTTTCTTAACGTGCGAAGACCTTGGTTACTTCAGCAAGATAGGTCACGCTCATATTTTCTTCAGTCAGATATTTCTTAAGCTTCTCATCGCGGATCCCTTCGACAGGAATTGGAAGATTGTAGATAGGCTTGCAAATCATGACGAAATTTGATTCATCAATATATGGAGTGTCGCCGTCAGCGTCAATATGGAAACCGATCTCTTTGATCTTGTCTTCATTCCGGCCTGTAGTCATTTCCAGAAAACGAAGGGCATTTTTGATACCCTTCTCCTCCATGTTGAAGAAGTTCAGGGAAAAATAATCTTCCTTGAGAAGGAGCTCGCTCGTATAAGCGCTGCTGGGCAGACAGAAAATAGCAGAATAAAGATCAAACATGAATCCGGCCATACACCACTTTATAGTTCTTGCATTTATCCGCTTATTTTCACGATCTGGGACAACAATAACTCCCCAGTCACTTTTGAATTTTCCGAAAGGATTGAATTCTATTTCTTCTATTGGAAAAGGCTGAAATTCGTGATGCATATATTACCTCCCTTTGATCAATATATGTGATTATTATAGGTAAAAAATAGAGTAAAAACAATTAAATAAGTTTAAAGCTTACTGCAAACAAAAGCGTATAAGGGAATATAGAAGTGAAAGTGAATTGTGTTATAATAAAAATTACAGATTTTATCAGAGAAAGGGGAATATAGTGAAAAATCTCGAATTGAAAAAAGCTGCAAATAATGTAAGAAAGGGAATCATAGAGTCGACACATTCGGCTAAATCAGGTCATCCTGGTGGATCATTATCATCAGCCGACCTTTTAACATTTTTATATTTTGAAGAAATGAATATAGATCCTGATGATCCTTCTGATCCGGATCGTGACAGATTTGTTCTTTCAAAAGGTCATACTGCTCCCGGACTTTATTCAGTAATGGCAGAGAGAGGCTATTTCGACAAGAAGGAATTACTTACTTTAAGACATTTGGGCTCAAGACTTCAGGGTCATCCATCAATGCATATGCTTCCGGGACTTGATATGAGTACCGGATCACTTGGACAGGGAGTATCAGCCGCAGCAGGAATGGCTCTTTCAGCAAAGCTCAATAACAAAAATTACAGGGTCTATACTCTTCTCGGAGACGGAGAGCTTGAGGAAGGAGAAGTCTGGGAAGCTGCAATGTTTGCCTCAGCAAAGAAACTTGACAATCTTTGCCTCATTGTAGATAACAATAATCTTCAGATCGACGGAACTATAGAAGAAGTAAACAACCCTTATCCAATAGACAAGAAATTTGAGGCATTCAATTTTCATGTAATCAAAATCGAGGGAGATGATTTCGATCAGATAAGAGCGGCATTCAAGGAGGCTCGTGAAACCAAGGGCTGCCCGACAGCAATAATCATGAAGACTGTAAAGGGCAAGGGAGTTTCCTTTATGGAAAACGCCGTTGAATGGCATGGCAAGGCACCTGATGACGAGCAATATAAGACCGCAATGGCTGATCTTTCTAAAATAGATGAAGCACTTTCTGAAGAGGAGGCACGATAATGGAAAAAATTGCAACAAGAATGAGCTATGGTAATGCTCTTAAGGAGCTTGCACCCGAATATCCAAACCTTATCGTACTTGATGCAGATTTAAGTGGCGCTACAAAGACTGCGATCTTCAAGAAAGCATATCCGGACAGATTCATAGACTGTGGAATTGCTGAAGCCAATATGATGGGTATTGCGGCAGGACTTGCTACTACAGGAATGATCCCATTCGTAAGCTCTTTCGCAATGTTCGCGGCAGGAAGAGCCTTTGAACAGGTTAGAAATTCAATTGGCTATCCCCATCTTAATGTAAAGATCGGAGCCACACATGCCGGAATAAGCGTAGGTGAAGACGGAGCTTCTCATCAATGCCTGGAGGATATTGCTCTTATGAGATCGATCCCCGGCATGGTAGTAATTAATCCGGCAGATGACATTGAAGCAAGAGCTGCAGTAAAGGCTGCACTCGATTATACCGGTCCTTGCTATTTGAGATTCGGAAGAGCTCCTGTAACAGTTTTTAACAAGCCGGATTACAAATTTGAGATAGGAAAAGGAACAAAGGTAAGAGAGGGAAAAGATCTAACTATTGTAGCTACGGGAATCTGTGTAGATTCAGCACTTAATGCCGCAGAAAGCCTTGCAGCATCAGGAATTGATTGTGAAGTTCTTAATATTTCTACAATAAAGCCTCTTGATGAGGATCTTATTATCACATCAGCAAAGAAGACAGGTAAGGTAGTCACGGTCGAAGAGCATAATGTTATAGGAGGACTTGGATCGGCAGTTGCAGAATGTCTCTCAGAAAATTATCCGGTAAAAATGAAGCGTGTCGGTGTCTATGACAGGTTTGGGGAATCTGGAACGGCCGCAGAGCTCATTCACAAATATGGACTCGATGGAGAGGGAGTAGCGCACTCTGTAAGAGAATTCCTCGGAAAATAATTTTTTTATAAGAACTATAATCGACTATTGGTGACTTGGCACGGAGGGGTGGCAAGATATGAATAATCCTGTATTGTTTGAACATCTTTATACAGATGAAGACGAAAACGAAGATTACCTTGATCCGCTTACAGGGCTGTATTCGATAGGCGGCCTGAGACACATTTTGAAAAAAGCCGAAGAAAAGGTCCCTTCGGAAAGTATGCTTTATGTTATTTACTTTAATGTATCTGATTTTTCCCTTTATAACCAGACATTCGATATGACTGGAGGCGACAGACTATTAAAGGATATAGCAAATAGCCTTCGTAATATTTTTAAGAATTCTGCCGTCGCAAGATTGGGAAGCGATCATTTTGTAGTGGTAACAGCTTCCATGAGCATTGATCGTGACATCATGAAGATCCATAATGATGTCAAAGCTTATGGCGGTAAGAACCTTGAGATCAAGGCAGGCATACATGAGATGAAGCTTGAAGATGATCTTATGGATGCCATAGACGGAGCAAGACTTGCCTGCGTATCAATAAAGAACCGCTTCGACAAGACATACAGATATTACGATAATTCCCTTCTTCAGGCTTTAAATACCAAAAGATATGTTCTGAACAATATTGACGCTGCCATAGAAAATGAGTGGCTTGAGGTCTATTATCAGCCTATTGTCAGGATCAGATCCGGACAGATATCAGATTATGAGGCTTTATGCCGCTGGAATGATCCGATTTATGGCATGCTTCAGCCCGGCCAGTTCATAAGTGTCCTGGAGGACGCAAATTTAATCTATAAGCTTGATATGTTCATGGTTGAACATGTCTGTCGCGATATGAGGGAAGAACTTGATGGAGAAGGAGCCATAGTACCGGTATCGGTAAATCTTTCGCGTCAGGATTTTAATCCCGATTATTGCGATATTTTCGGCTTTGTCAATGACATGGTTGAAAAATATAATATCTCAAGAGACTATATCCACATTGAGATCACAGAGTCGGTTCTTGGAGTAAATGAGCATGCCATGAGGACGACACTTAACAACTTCTCAAATAGTGGATATAAGCTTTGGATAGACGATTTCGGAAGTGGTTACAGCTCATTCAGTGTTCTTAAAAATTATCATTTTGATCTCATCAAGATCGATATGAATTTTCTTAAGGAAATTGATGGGGACAGGGCCTCGGAAAAAACCAGGACCATCCTTTATTCTATTATAAGGATGGCAAAATCTCTTGGAATGGAGACGGTTTGTGAAGGAACAGAGACTGAAGACAGATTGAGATTCCTGGCATCTCTTGGCTGCGAGAAAGCTCAAGGCTACTTTTTTTCAAAACCCGTGCCCAAGAATCAGCTTTGCAATATAGCTTTCGAGCGGGAAAATGCCATCGACAGAAAATATGAAAAGCAGACTGGTTTGATAGATGTCATAGATCCTCCCATGAATGCCGGAGCCAATATACAGAAGCAGCCTGTGGCCCTTATTGAAGTTCATAAGGGATATGTAAGACTTCTTCATGCCAATAATGCTTTCAAAAATTATTTTAGCAAAAATGGAGCCGATCATAGATATGCGTTTGAAAAATGGGTAAATTCCGAAAGCATTTTTTCGGTCAATTTTCTTCATTCAGCTGAACAATGCAGGAAGCTCAGGAGGAGGCAGGAGATCGATTTCGTTTTGAATGGAGAATTTGGATTACTTTCTTTCGATTTCGTGGCTGAATCAGAGAATGGTACCAATTATTCATTGGTATTAGGAATGAATAATCTTTATTCAGATGATTTCCTTCATTCAGTTTCTCTTAAGCAGGCAGCAGTTCGGTCGCTTTTCCTTTTGTTCAGGTTCATCCATGCCTTTGATATTGAAAATGATAAGGTCGATCTTATTTATAGTGATAATCCTGATTTCAATATTTTTGGCAGCGAGAATAATATTGAAAGATGTGTTTTGAAATTCTGCGATAAGCTGGTATACCCTGAAGATCAGAAGAGATTCATGGATTTTTATAGTGTCTGCCGGTTAAAGGAAATCTATAAGGCAAAGCCCGGTTCAAATATCATTAATTATTTCAGGATCCTTACAAAGGGCAAATATAAATGGACTATAATAACGCTTATAACATTTGAATATCTGGATCACTGGTATGTCTTATCCGGAGGTCTTGATGCGGAAAAATTCATTGCCCCTGATGAGATTCGAGAGAAGATGAAGGATATGGCTCCTCTTGAAAAGATTTTTTATAAGAATCAGGAAATTGACTTTGAAGAGAATGTGGTCGAGCATGAGCTTCTCCAGGGAAGCAATCCTTTTCTGCAGGGAGTGCTTGATATGCTTGAGGTCGGTATATTCTGGAAGGATCGTGACAGAAAATTCCTGGGAGCCAACAAATATTTCCTTAACTATTATGGCTTTGATTCTATAAATGAGATACTCGGCCTTAATGATGAGGAAGTAGGATGGCATATTAATCCAACTGATTACAAGAATGACGAGGAAGATGTTCTTAACAGAGGCATAACTATCCATGGAAGGATAGGTCATTGTATAAGGCGCGGTGAGAACAGGACTATAATGGCATTTAAGATGCCAATAACGGTGGATGGTGAGATCAAGGGACTTCTGGGGTCTTTTGTTGATATAAGCAATGCTGTTATGGATATGAAAGATGATGAGAATGCTGATGAAAGTCCTGATAGTAGTGACAGCAGCCAAAAGAAAAGCCATGATATGAGCGAAATGGAAAAGGCCTTCAATGAATCAATCGATTACTATATCGAAGAATATAATGAGAAGGGCTCTGATTTTAGTATCATAAATATTGCTATAGATGGTTATGACACCTTTATATCTAAAAACGGAAGCGAAATTATTGATGATGTGAACAGCCTTGTGGAGTCGGCTCTAATAAAGGTCATAGGAAGAAATTCATCTATTTCCCGGGACAAGAATGGCAGATTCACAGTCCTTCATCAGACTCAGAATGAAGAAAATGATGGAAAAATAGTTCATGTGATCGGAACCAGGATGGCAGAAATCCTGCCTGAAGGGCTTTCTGCAGTAGTACATCAGGATATTTATTCCGAGATGCCTAATGAAGAAAAGAAGAGATTGAGAAGAAAATAAGAAAAAGGAGATCCGATCAAGGATCTCCTTTTTTTAAAGCTGCTAACGGGACTTGAACCCGTGACCTCCGCCTTACCAAGGCGACGCTCTACCACCTGAGCCATAGCAGCATATTAAGCACACTTAAGTAAAATATCATAGTTATCTGGCCTTGTCAATAATGACTTTTTATTAAGTACGGAGTTGAGGAAAAAAATGGCCTGGAGGTTCACATTTTCCAAAGATTGGTTTATTATTTTTCTATGCGTATTACTATTATTGATTCAAATCAGGAAAAAATATATTCAGGGATCATAAAGAGAAATAGTTCTTATGATTCTTCTTTCAAGGCTAAGCTTGATAAGGCAGCTGACTCTTTGGATTCGGTGGATTCAAAGAATTCTTTGGACTCTTTGAACTCAAAGAATAATGTGGACTCTTTGGACTCTTCGAACTCAAATAATCCTGTGGACTATTTAAATTCTTTGAACAATGGCCAGCAGCAAATATCATATGAATCATACAGTCCGGTATTGGGAAAGGTTACAGAGGTTCCTTCAGAGCTCATGCCTTATTTTGATGAGGCATCAAAGACATATGGTATAGATAAAGGGATTCTTATAGCTATAGCGAAAAGGGAGTCGAATTTCAGATCTGATGCTACAAGCTCAGCCGGAGCTCGTGGTATCATGCAGCTCATGCCGGAAACTGCAAAAGGACTTGGAGTTACAAATGCCTATGATCCTGAGCAGAATATAATGGGTGCTGCCAGACTTTTAAGCAGCGAGCTTAAGAAATATAATGGAAATCTTTCACTTGCACTTGCCGCTTATGGAGCAGGCGGTGGTTCGGTAGGAAAATATAATGGCATTCCGCCCTATACCGAGACCAGAAATTCTATAACAAGAGCACTTGCCTATTATTCCGAGGGCTATAAGATAAAGGGTTCAGCTGATGTTACAAAGCCAGATGCAGCTTATTTGGCAGAAAAGCTTGCTGAATATAAAAGTACAAACGGATCCGCTTATGATAAACTGGTCACAATTAATGCAAGTCAGAAAAAGGATCTTATAATTGCGCTCACCAATGCAGAAGCTTTGCTTCATTCGAATTAGAAGAGAAAAGAAAAAGGTTTTTGTCAAAATGATATGTACCCTCCTTACTGAACTTTACATTGTCCAGTAAAGAGGGTACATATCAAAAAAGACAAAAACCTTTATTTTTATTACAAAATAAAAAATAAAAAGTGGAGATGAAGAGATTCGAACTCTCGACCCCCTGCTTGCAAGGCAGGTGCTCTCCCAACTGAGCTACATCCCCGAAATGAACTGGTAAAAATACCAGCTCATTTAGAATATCATCGGTTTACTTTGCTGTCAAGAGAAATTTAGATATTACTCAATCGAGATCACCTTGTAATCATGATCTTCGACGGCCTTTTTCATGGCATCATTTGATACTTCATGGCTTAATTCTACGATAGCCTTACCGTTCTCATGGCTTACATCTGCATTTGTTACGCCTTCGAGAGATTCAAGAGCCTTTTTTACTGTAGCCTCACAATGGTTGCACATCATTCCTTCAATATTAATGGTTTTTGTCATAATTTTCTCCTTTTCTTTATTATCATGGGAAATATCCCTTGTTAACGTATCTTCTCCTTCAGATGAAGGTAAAATAAGATCTATATTTTCTTCGCCGCTTGAAGAAAATTTTTTCCTGAGCGGCTTGTCATGCTTGTCTGAATGCATATTAAAGAGATTCAATCTCAAAGCATTCAGGCAGACAGTTACTGATGAAAAGCTCATTGCGAGCGCACCGATTGCAGGACTCATCTCATAATTCCAGCCGAAAAGTGCCTGGTAGAGACCTATGGAAAGTGGAATGCAGATCGCATTGTAGAAGAAAGCCCAGAAGAGGTTTTCGTGAATATTCCTTATTACTGTACGGCTTAGCCTGATAGCGGCAGAAACATCAGTAAGACGGCTGTTCTCAAGTACAAGATCTGCAGCATCAAGAGCTACATCAGCTCCGCCTCCTATTGCGATTCCGACATCAGCTTCGGTAAGAGCGGGAGCATCATTGATTCCATCACCGACCATTGCTGTGAAACCATATTTCTTAAGAGCTTTTACAGCGGCAAGCTTTCCGTCGGGAAGTACTCCGGAAATAATTTTGTCGACGCCTGCCTTCTTACCTATGGCACGTGCGGTTTTCTCATTATCGCCTGTGAGCATGATGACTTTTATACCGAGCTTATGCAGCTCTGCTATAGCTTTGGGGCTGTCTTCCTTTATTACATCGGAAACGATAAGAGCACCGAGGAAGGTGCTTTTTTTATTTTCTCCATTTCCTCTGGCAAAGAAAAGAGGAGTTTTTCCTTCTTCCGAAAGAGAATCTGCTTTCTTTATAAGATCTTCTGAAACTTCAGAGCTTTCGATAATTGGGAGTATGAAGTCCTTTTTCCCTCCATATACATATTCATTATCAATGACTCCCTGAAGTCCCTTGCCCGGGATTATCTTAAAATTTTCGACTGAAGGAAGAGAGAGATCTTTCTCCAAAGCATATTTATTTACGGCTTTGGCAAGAGGATGCTCTGACTTGGATTCAAGGGCGGCAGCATAGGTAAGAAGCGATGGTGACTCTTGAAGAATATCTGTTACTACAGGCTCTCCCTTTGTTATGGTACCGGTCTTGTCGAGAACGACAATCTCGGTTTTACCGGTAGCTTCGAGAGATGAGGCAGTCTTAAAAAGAATGCCTTCTTTTGCTCCCATTCCGGATCCTACCATGATCGCAACAGGAGTTGCGAGACCAAGTGCGCAAGGGCAGGATATAACAAGTACTGAAACGGCTCTCTGGAGGGCTGTGCTGAACAAGGCTCCTGTTATGAGCCAGCCCAAAAGCGTTAGAAGAGATATGATAATAACTGATGGAACGAATATAGATGAGACCTTGTCGGCAATTCTTGCAATGGGTGCCTTGCTTGCAGCAGCATCGCTTACCATTTTTATTATCTGGGAAAGGGTAGTATCTTTTCCGACACGAGTCACTCTTACCTTTATGAAACCGGATGTAGAAGTTGTTGCTGCTTTTACCAGGTCATTAATTCCTTTGTCTACGGGTATGCTCTCACCTGTGAGAGCTGATTCATCGACTGCTGTCTGGCCTTCTATTATGATACCATCTACAGGGATATTTTCTCCGGGACGGACAAGAACAATATCTCCAACTTTAACTGTATTTATGGGAACTTTTTTCTCTTCTCCGTCACTTATAATTGAAGCCGTCTTTGGAGCCAGCTTCATCAGACCCTTAAGAGCATCTGTAGTGCGGCCTTTTGAATACGATTCAAGAGTTTTACCAATGGTTATCAGAGTTGGGATCATGGCCGCAGTCTCAAAATAGAGATGCTTCATTGCCCTGTCGACTCCAGTCATATTGCCGGCTGCCATTTCATTTATCATGACGAAAAGTGTGACCAGGCTGTAGCCAAATGATGCTGTTGCGCCAAGGGCTACCAGGGTATCCATATTTGAACTTCCATGCAAAATGACTTTAAATCCATTAATAAAAAACTTCTTATTGATAACGAGTACTATTAATGCAAGGAGCATTTCTATGACTCCGAGGCTTACAGGATTGTCGATCGCTGATGGAATCGGGAAATTCCATAACATGTGGCCCATGGAAAAATACATAAGTATAAGGAGAACCACTATGGATCTGATGAGTCTTTTAAGCATAAGGGGAGTCTCGGTGTCCTTCAGGGAATCTGCTTCTGCCTTGAAGATATCATTTCTATTGTTTTCATCTTTTTCTTCGCTCTTATTAAATGGGATTGCATTATATCCGGCATCTGTTACAGCCTTAATGATGGAGTCAGGATCAGCGTCGCCGTCTACCAGCATAGAATTTGTAAGAAGGCTTACGCTTACTGACTTTACTCCGGGGACATTTCTAACTGCCTTCTCGACATGCGCCTGGCAGGAAGCACAGGACATGCCACCTACTTTATATTTATCCATTTTTATCCTTTCTATTTCATTAGTTTCTGCATTACCTTTAAAAGTTCATCTATTGTTTCGGTATTTCCTTCTTTTATGTCATTTATGACACAGCTATGAAGATGATTGGATAAAAGCACCTTATTGAAGGAATTAAGAGCCGATGAAGCCGCCGAGGCCTGAATAAGTATGTCGGGACAGTAGGCATCGTTTTCTACCATTTTTTCCAGACCTCTTATCTGCCCTTCGATCTTCTTAAGCCTTGTAATCATGGCTTTCTTATCGCTCTCGGGACGGCAGGTGTGATCGTGTATTGGTTTAATTTCTTTTTCAGCCATAATTGATCCTTTCTTTTGGACTCTTATATACCCCACCGGGGTATCAACTGAGCCAATGATATACCCCGTGGGGGTAGATGTCAAGGCAAAAATTGAAATCTTTTTAAAAAGATGAAATTCTGTTATACTCTTTTTATAAGTTAATTTAAGGATTATTAAGGAGGTGGCAAGTGTATACTTTTACGGATGACTGTATTACAGGAATAGAAAAGATCGATGAGGAGCACCGCCATCTGTTCGAGCTTCTTAATGAGATCGATGATGAACTCAGGCAGCCTGAGAACGATATAAGGCTTACTTCGATGAAGATCATGAAAGAGCTTAAGGAATATGCTTCCTATCATTTTAAAGATGAAGAAGAGTATATGGAATCAATACAAGATGAGGAGCTTCCCAGACAGAGGAGGGCTCATCAGGCCTTTATTCAAAAAATAAATTCCTTTAATCTGGTGGGAGCTTCTAATGAGCAGGTTATTACAATAACACATGAGATCCTTGACTATATGGCCCGATGGCTTCTTAACCATATCATAGGGAGCGACACTATGATAGGCAAATTTCAGTCAAAATATGCCTTTACGGATAAATACAGGACTGGAATAGCTCTTATTGATGATGAGCATAAGAAGCTTTTTGAGATCATGGAAAAGGCCGATGAGGCTATACATGATGATATATCTTATGATAAATACGATCATATAATTGAGATTTTGGATGAAATGAGAGAATATACCGATTTCCATTTTTCGGACGAAGAAAATCTTATGGAAAAAATAGACTATCCCGCTCTTCAGGCTCAAAAGAAGGCTCATGAAAGTTTTGTTGATAAGCTTAATGAGGTCGATCTTGACGAAGCCGACGAAGAACAGGAGGCTTATCTTAATGATCTTCTTTCTTTCCTTTTGAAGTGGCTGTCCGGTCATATACTTGGCATGGATAAGAAGATCGGTGATTTTGTCAGAGAAAATAGAATCGTTTTATAGAAAAAGAGGATCGCCAGGCTCTCAAAGAATGGTGACAAGATCATAAGGCAAAGAATATGACTTCTGTAATTTCTTTTCAGGGCTTAAAATAAAAATCATTAAAGGCCCCTCCTCTCGGAATTATCCTGAGGGAGGGGCTTTTTATTTTGCATAAGAGAAAAAAATGACTAAAGAAGAATTCATAGAAAAATATAATATTATTTTAAATGACCAGCAGCTTTCTGCTGTAGAAAGTATTTCCAGGCCAACTTTAGTACTTGCGGTACCAGGAAGCGGAAAGACAACTGTCCTTGTAGCAAGAACAGGATATATGATCCTGAAGGAAGGAATAGATCCGGATAAAATAATGACCATTACCTATACCAAAGCTGCTGCCAATGATATGAAGGAACGATTCATATCAATATTCGGAGAGGAAAATGCAAAAGGTCTTGAATTCAGGACCATAAATTCTTTGGCTCTTTTAATATTGAACTGGTATAGCAGGAAGATTGGGAAGAAGCTGTTTAATGTTGATAATGATTCAAAAGAAACGAATTTTTATCTTAGACAAAGATTCCTGAAGCTTACGGGATCATATCCGACAGAGGCTGATATTTCGACCTTGAAGACCATGATAACTTATATTAAGAACAGTATGCTTTCTCCTGAAGAGCAGAGAGAATATATAAGAAAGCAGTTTGATGGCTTTGAGGACATAGATAATGAGCCTGTACTTTTCATACTTTATAATGATTACAATAAATATTTGAGAGATCACAGTCTAATGGACTTCGATGACCAGGTTTATTATGCTTTTAATATCCTTTCAAGCGATCATGATGCATTGAGTTACTGGCGTAAACACTATCCTTATATTTCTGTTGATGAAGCCCAGGACACATCACTTCTTCAGCATGCTCTCATAGCGCTTCTTTCCTCCGGAAAAAATATTCTAACGGGAGAGAGGCTTGATCCGGGGACGGAAGATCATATTTTCATGGTCGGAGACGAGGATCAAAGCATCTATTCCTTCAGAGCAGCCTGGCCTGAGGCATTACTTAATTTTGAAAAAGATCATGAGAATGCCACAGTACTCTATATGGAGAAAAATTATAGATCATCCCAGGCTGTCATTGCCGGTGCTAATCGTGTCATAAAGCTTAATAAGAAGCGCCGTGACAAAAATATGACAGGAGAGAGGAAGAAGCGGGGCCGCCTAAGAGAGATAAAGCTAAGAAGCAGGAGAGCTGAGGTTTCATATCTCATTAAGGTTGCAGAAGGTCAGTTAGATAAGGAAAGCACTACAGCTGTTCTTGCCAGAGATAATGAAAGTCTGATACCGCTTATAGACAGGCTTGAAAGGGAAAATATAGCCTATTCATACAGATCCCGCGACCTTGCAGGCTTTTTTGGAAGCCATATAGTAAGAGACATATGCGATATAATTGCTTTTGCCGAAAACCCTTATGATCCTGAACTTTTCATGAAGATCTATTATAAGATAAGGACATTTCTTACAAGACAGCAGGCACAGGCTCTGGCAGAAGAAAGAAGCGGGAGGACAGCGGAAAGCGGGGGAATACTTGGCATTGCTGATTCCATGCCCCTTCTTAAGACAAGCACAAAAAAAGCCTGCCATGAAGCCAGAGAGAATTTGTCGAAACTTTTGAAGCTTAATGGCAAAGCGGGGATCAGCCTTATACTTAAGGAACTTGGCTATATGTCCTATCTAAAAAGATTAAATGCAGATACAAAAAAGATCTATGCCATAAATCAAATAGCTGACGGACTTGATGCAGCAGAAAAACTCCCACAAAGGCTTGATGAGCTTAGAGAAAGGATAAGTGACAGCGAAAGAGAAAATAATTCTAATTTCATTCTGTCGACCATCCATTCCAGCAAGGGTCTCGAATATGACACAGTCTTTCTTATGGATGTTCTTGATGGAATTTTTCCCGGAACAGACTCTGATATAGAGGAAGAAAGAAGGCTTTTCTACGTCGGAGTGACTCGTGCCCGGGACTATCTTGATATTTTTTCAGTTGAAAAAATGGATTCACAATTCATAAGGGAACTATTCGGAGAAGAAAAGAAAGAAAAATTTGACGATTTCGAGACAATGCTAAAGAAAAAGAGAGAGGTCGTTTTTGACAAGGAGGCTTTCGAGGCTTTCAAGGACAGGCTGATAGTCGGACGAACTGTAAATCATAAGAAACTGGGCTGCGGAGTTATCACAAGCCTTACGGATGAAAAGATCACAATAAGATTCGAGAGCGGCGAGAAGAAATTCATGCTGAAGAATCTTTTTCAGCAAGGACTTTTAATATAATATGGAGAAGAAATATTATAGTACCGGAGAGTTTGCAGCCAAAGCTCATGTTACTGTAAGGACTATCCGCTTTTATGACAAGAAAGGTCTCCTTTCACCTGCCATGAAGACCGGATCCGGAGCAAGAAAATATACGGATGAGGATTTTTCCAAGCTTGAGCAGATCCTTCTTCTTAAATATCTTGGATTTTCTCTTGAGGAGATCAAGGAATTAACGATCGGGTCGCAGGATCCTGACAATCTCCTTAATTCACTTAAGATACAAAGGCATTTACTTGAGGAGAGGATCGATGAAATGAAGAGCGTGACAGCAGCTATAGACAAGACTGTTACTGCACTTAAAAAGGGCAATGTGGACTGGAATAATATGCTGGGGCTTATTCATCTTACATCTATGGAGCACAGTTTAAAGAGCCAGTATCAGGATGCATCAAATATATCAGCCCGCATCAGGCTTCACAGGGATTTTTCTACTAATAAGGAAGGCTGGTTCAGATGGATCTACCGAATGATGGGAGAAGCTTTTGATCTTTCCAGGGGAAAAATTAAAATTCTGGAAATTGGCTGCGGAGACGGAACCTTCTGGATGGAAAATATGGATAGGCTTAGCAGTAATCTCGATATTACTCTTTCGGATCGTTCCGAAGGAATGGTAAGAGATGCCAGACGGAATATAGAAAAGGCCCGCTTAAGCCGGGAAAATTGCCCGGAATTCGGCTACAGAATGTTTGATACAGCCCATATTCCTTTTGAAAATGAGAGCTTTGACATAGTGATAGCAAATCATGTGCTTTTTTACCTGAATGACATTGGTCAGGCTATAAGGGAAGTAAAGCGGGTGCTTAAAAATGGAGGAATTTTTATTTCAAGCACTTATTCCGGCCGTCATATGTGCGAGATCACCAGGCTGGTTCAGAAATTTAATCCTGATATAGTGCTTGCGGCCGATGAATTATATAAGAAATTCGGCCTGGACAATGGGATGGATATACTTGATCCATATTTTAAGAATACCAGTCTTTTAAGATATAATGATTCGATAGAAATAAATGAGGCCGAGCCTTTAGTCCTTTATATACTTTCCTGCCATGGGAACCAGAATCAGATGCTTCTTAACAGATATAAGGATTTCAAGGAATTCGTTCAAAAAAGCGTGAAAAAGAGCTTTCATATCACAAAGGATGCAGGTATTTTTATTTCAAGAAAGGACAAAAACTGACTTTAAAGGCAATGCTTTATTGCAAAGTCTATTTTTCTATGAAGGAGGAAGCTTATGATATTTCTCACCCAGAGTGCAGCCGATAAGACGGTTGAGAAAACAAAAGAGGCCGTAAATGGTATAAAGATGGGAACGGTAAAAGAATGGCTTGATGGTCTTTTACCCAAGGCGCTTAGTTTCTTCTGGTGCGTTGTCCTGGCCTTTCTGGTCTGGATAATAGGACGATGGATCCTTAACAGAATCAGAAATATGATAAAGAAGTTCATGAACCGCCGTAATATTGAGACCGGAGTCGTCCAGTTCGTTGACAGTCTTATAAAATGGATTGGCTATATAGTAATGATAGTCATTATTCTTAACCTTTTCGGTATAGAGACTTCATCAATGGCAGCAGCCATAGCTTCTATTGGTGTCACGGCCGGACTCGCCATGCAGGGAAGTTTATCAAATTTTGCAGGCGGAGTTTTGATATTGATCCTACATCCATTCAAAGTGGGAGATTATATTAAAGAAGATACTCATGGCAATGAAGGAACTGTAAAGGAAATATCGCTTTTTTATACGAAACTCGCTACAATAGATAAGAAAATCATAGTAATACCTAATGGTGTATTGGCAAATTCATCGCTTACCAATGCTTCAGAGTCTGATATAAGACTTCTCGACCTTGATTTTACTATAGGCTATGATGATGATATAAAAAAAGCCAAAGACGTGCTTAGGACAGTGGCAGAGAGTGAAGACAGGCGTATTAAGGATCAGCCGGTAAGTGTCTTCGTAAGAGATCTCGGTGATAATGCGGTCACAATTGCAGTAAGACTCACTGTTAATAATAATGATTACTGGAATGTGAGATCAGATCTTATAGAAGCAGAAAAATATGCTCTGGATGAGAATGGTATATCCATTCCCTATCCTCAGCTTGATGTTCACAGCAATTAGAAAGGCATAAAATGCGGAATTTTGGACAGGCATATGAAACTATTGAAGAGACTTCTCTTAAAGATATCCATTCTGTCGGTTATCTTGTAAGACATAAGAAAAGCGGAGCAGTACTTACTCTTATTTCAAATAATGATGAAAATAAGGTATTTTATATCGGATTCAGGACACCACCGAAGGATTCTACGGGAGTCGCTCATATAATAGAGCATACAGTTCTTAATGGATCGGAAAAATATCCCTTGAAGGATCCATTCGTAGAGCTTGTAAAGGGATCTTTGAATACTTTTCTTAATGCAATGACTTATCCCGACAAAACTCTTTATCCCGTTGCGAGCACAAATATGCAGGATTTTAAGAATTTGATGGATGTATATATGGATGCGGTTTTTCATCCAAATATCTATAAATATCCCGAAGTATTCAGACAGGAAGGCTGGCATTATGAGCTTAATGACAGGGATAGTGAGCTTAAGATAAACGGAGTCGTCTATAATGAGATGAAGGGAGCTTTTTCATCACCTGATGATGTGCTTGAAAGAAAGATACTGAATTCTCTTTTCCCCAATACCCCTTATAGCAATGAATCAGGGGGAGATCCGGATGTAATACCGACTTTGAAGAGGGAAGACTATCTTAATTTTCACAGAAAATATTATCGTCCTTCAAATTCATATATTTATCTCTATGGAGATATGGACTTTGATGAAAGGCTTAATTATCTGGACAAAGAATATTTAGGTCAATATGAAAAAAGTGAGGTAGATTCAGATATTCCACTCGAAAAGCCCTTTTCTAAGCCCGTTTTTGTCGAGGGAAAGTATTCTGTAAATTCAGATGAAAGCACGGATAAAAAGACTTATCTATCATGGAACAAGGCTGTCGGAACATCTGGCGAGAGCGAGCTTTCCTGCGCTCTTTCAATTCTTGATTATGCTCTGATTTCCTCACAGGGAGCTCCTCTTACAAAGGCTCTTCTTGATGCCGGAATAGGAGAAGATGTTTATGGAGGCTATGATAATGGAACGAGGCAGGGAGTCTTCTCCGTCATAGCTAAAAATGCCGACAAGGATCAGGAAGAAGAATTTATTAAGATCATTAAAGATACTCTGACAGAAGTTAGAGACAAGGGACTCGACAGGGATGTTTTGAGAGCCGGGATAGAGAGCGCCAAATTCCGCTTTCTGGAATCGGATTTCGGAAGTGCGCCCAAAGGCTTGATTTACGGACTCAATATCATGGACACCTGGCTCTATGAAAAAGATAAGCCATTCGATCAGCTTTTTGCGGCAGAATATTACGACAGACTCCTTGAGAAACTGGACAGCAACTATTTTGAGGACATAATCGACAAATATCTAATAAATAATACTCATTGTGCTATAGTTTCCATCCTTCCCGAACCGGGTCTTACTATAAAGAAGGAAAAGGCTCTGGCAGAAAAACTGGCCTCTTACAAGGCATCCCTTTCGAACGAAGAACTCGATAAGTTGATTTTTGAAACGAAAGAATTAAAGAAATTCCAGGAAGAGCCTACTCCTGAGGAGGATCTTAAAAAGATCCCAATGCTAAAGAGAGAGGATCTAAGACGTTCTGTTCGTAAATTAAATGGCCATCTTCATGAGGAAAATGGAATAAAAATTCTTCACAGCAATGTGGAGACCAACGGGATCCATTATCTTGAAGTGGACTTTTTACCTAAGGGACTTCATGAAGAAGATATTCCGCTGCTTTCTTTCTATTCAAAGGTTCTCGGTGCGGTCGATACAGAAAAACATTCCTATAAGGAACTTGGCACAGATGAAAATATCTATACAGGCGGGATTATAGTTAATACCAAGGTCTATCCGGTCATAGGAAAGGAACCTGTTTTCAGTTTCTATATCAGGACCAAGATGTTTTATTCGAACGAGAAAAAAGGCGAGGAATTGCTTGACGAGATCCTTTTCGAATCTAAGCTGGATGACAAGAACAGGATCAAAGAAATCCTTCTTCAGGAAAAATCCTCCCTCGAGGACAGCCTTCAGTCAAGCGGAAATACTACAGCGGCCATGAGAGCAGGCTCATATTATGATTATGCGGCAAGACTGGGAGATGAGATCTCAGGTATTTCTTATTATAGATTCATTTCTGCCATGGCAAATGATTTCGACAAGGAATATGATAAATTTCTTAAGAAGGTAGAAGATATTAAACCTCTTATTTTCCGCCCCGAGAATCTCTTTATATCTACGACAGGGAGAGATGAAGCATTTTGTGCCGTAAAGGACTACATTCCTTCACTCCTTTCCAGACTAGAGGCTTTTCGAGATATTGATGTGAAAGGCAATCCCGGAAGTATTATAAGTGACGGAAGGCCTGAAGTAAGAAAGCCTGAAGAAGTAAATGAAGGCTTTATGACTACCGGCCAGGTACAGTATGTATGCAGAGCAGGAGACTTTAAAAAGGCCGGCTTTGAATACAGCGGTGCGCTAAATATATTAAAGGTAATGCTGGGATATGACTATTTTTGGATAAATGTTCGTGTAAAGGGCGGTGCATACGGCTGCGGAGGAAACTTTATGAGGAATGGAAGCGTTTTCTTTACTTCATATCGTGATCCTGATCTTGCAAAAACCATAGATATTTTTAACAAGACAGATGAGTATCTCTTAAACTTTGATGCGGATGAACGTACGATGACAAAATATATCATTGGCACCATGAGCAGTGTGGACACTCCGCTTACACCTAAACAGCTGGGCTTAAGAGATTTAAGTGCTTATTTTTACGGAATTGATGAAAAGGAATTGCAAAAGGAACGCGATTCCATTCTTGATGCCCGGCCGGAAGATATAAGAGCTCTTGCGCCAATGGTCAAAGAAGCCATGAAAGATGGTTATCTTTGCGTAATAGGAAGCGAAAGCAAGATCAAAAGCGAGTCAGAAAGATTTGCAAAAGTCAAAAAACTTGATTAAGCATTATTTTTAAGAAAGGATCATATGTCAGAAGAGGAACTTTCCGCAGGATATAGTAATCTTAAATCGGGATTTGTGGCGATTATAGGAAGACCAAATGCTGGAAAATCTACACTTTTAAACAAGATCATGGGTCAGAAGCTTGCAATTACTTCAAACAAGGCTCAGACCACCAGGAAAAGGATAAGGGCTGTCCTTACAGCTGACAAGGGCCAGATAGTTTTCACGGATACACCCGGCATACATAAAGCCGCCTCAAAGCTTGGCCAATATATGTCACAGACTGTGAAAAATGCTGTTTCTGACGTGGATCTTATACTCTATCTGGTTGAGCCTCATGTCCCCATAAGAAGAGAAGATCAGGATATCATAAAGACTCTGTCAAAAGAGAGCATTCCTGTTATTCTTGGCATTAATAAGATCGATATGCTGAAAAAGGGCGAACTTATGAATGTCATCTCTATCTATGAAAAGGCAGCTCCTTTTGCGGAAGTTTATCCTTTTTCCGCAAGATCAGGGCAGGGAGTAGAAAAGCTTATTTGCGCTCTTTATGATCATCTTCCCTACGGCCCCTTTTATTATGACCCGGAGGAATATACTGACCAGACCGAGAGAATGCTGGCTGCAGAGATCATAAGGGAAAAATCTCTTCATGCCCTTCGGGATGAGATTCCTCATGGCATAGCTGTGGTCATTGAATCGATGAAGATGAGGCCCGACAAAAATATATGTGATATTGACGCAAGCATAATATGCGAAAGAGATTCTCATAAGGGCATAATAATCGGAAAAGGCGGATCAATGCTTAAAAAGATCGGAACTAATGCCAGATTCGAAATAGAGAAGATGCTTGACTGCCAGGTAAACCTTCAAATGAGGGTAAAGGTCAGAAAAGACTGGAAAGATAACCCTGGTTTATTAAGGAGCCTCGGCTATATCGAAGAGGAGGACAATGATTACTAAGCTCACTTTGAACGGAATGATTTTGAGATCCTCTCCTATTGGTGAATACGATAGAAGGATAGTTCTTCTTACCAAAGAATATGGAAAGATCTCTGCATTCGCACGGGGAGCCAGACGAAGCAATAATTCTCTTGGAGCCGCAACTGTGCCTTTGGCTTTCGGTACCTATTATGCCTTTCAGGGGAGAGATTCATATACAGTTGTGAGTGCTGATATTAAGGAAAATTTCGACGAGCTTTCAAAAGATTATGATTTGGTCTGCCTGGCTTCCTATTTTACGGAGATGGCTGATTACTTTTCCTATGAGAATATGGACGAAACAGAGAGACTTAATCTTCTTTTCTTATCATTAAAAGCGCTTCTTTCTGATAAGTTCGATCCTGCTCTTGTCAGACGGATCTATGAATTAAGGACAATGAAGATATCCGGAGTCTATCCAAATGTCTATTCATGCATGATATGCGGGAAAAAAGAAGATCTTCTTTTTTATGATCATAAAAGGAATGGCTGCATCTGTTCCTCCTGCCATGAGATCTGGCATGCAGGGAAGCCTCTTTCCGCAGATCTTCTTTATGTCCTTCGATTTGTAATGGGAACAGATCTTAGAAAGCTTTTTTCCTTCAAATTAACTCGAGAACTTATGCAACAATTTGAAAATTTTATGAAGGAATTTATTAAAGATAATGTCGATCATGTCTTTACTTCGGAAAGCTTTCTTTCATAAGAATTTTTCTTCTTTGATTCACAAAAAGGTCTGAAAGAAGTATAATAAACCGGATTTTGCTTAAGAAAGAGGATATTATGCCTGAAAAAAGAAAACCTGATAACAGGCTTATGACAGAAGAAAGAAGGAGAAAGCGAGCTCTTAGGCGGAAAAGAGCCATAAGGAACAGAGTGATCTTCGGGCTTTTCATTTCTGTATTTTTGATTCTTATCATATTCCTTATCCGTTTTCTTGTGATAAAGTTTGCACCTGAAGCTGATTCGACAACACTTACCTTAAGAAAAAACGGTTCTTTAAGGCTGGAAGAAAGGGTATCAATTTCTTCCCTCTCCGGACAGACAATGAGCATAGAGAAGTCACTTAAAAGCGATATCAGATCTTTTAATAAGAATAATAAGAAAAAAGTTCATCTGGTAAGGATAAACAGTCATAAGGACAGTCTTTATGTCGAAACAACTTATCCCGATATAGAAAGCTATAATAAATACAGCGGCTATAAGCTTTCACTTAAAGATACATCAAAGATAAAAGAAGCCGATCAAGTTTTCTATAAAGTTGATTCCGGGAAAAAAGGAAAGACTTTTTCAGCTGAAAAAGCGCTTAAGAGCGGGAAGAAGATTCTTTCCCTGAATGAAAATATAAAGGTTTCTCTTCCTGGCGATATCACGGCAGTTTCTGAAGGGGCTTCTGTTTCAGGAAATATGGTTACGATAAAGCCTGCGGACGGAAATTATGATTACGCCGCAGTCACTTATATAATATATAAATAATCGGAGGATCATCTAAAATGGAAAAAACAATGGACAAGATCGTCGCACTCGCTAAATCCAGGGGATTTGTTTATCCCGGTTCCGAGATCTATGGCGGACTGGCAAACACATGGGATTACGGAAATCTCGGCGTCGAATTGAAGAACAACGTAAAGCGTGCCTGGTGGCAGAAATTCATCCAGGAAAATCCTTACAATGTAGGAGTTGACTGCGCTATTCTTATGAATCCTCAAACCTGGGTCGCTTCGGGCCATCTGGGTGGATTTTCTGATCCTCTTATGGATTGTAAAGAGTGTCATGAGAGATTCAGGGCTGATCAGCTCATTGAAAAATTTGCCGAAGAGCATGATATTGTACTTGAATCATCTGTTGACGGATGGACAAATGAGGAGATGGAGAAGTGGATAGAGGACAATAATGTAACATGTCCTTCATGCGGCAAGCATAATTTCACAGAAATAAGACAGTTCAATCTTATGTTCAAGACCTTCCAGGGAGTAACAGAAGACGCAAAGAACACAGTCTATTTAAGACCTGAGACAGCTCAGGGAATCTTTGTAAATTTCAAAAATGTTCAAAGAACATCAAGAAAAAAGATCCCCTTCGGTATTGGACAGATCGGCAAGTCTTTTAGAAATGAGATCACACCCGGAAATTTCACATTTAGAACACGTGAGTTCGAGCAAATGGAGCTTGAATTCTTCTGCGAACCTGGAACAGATTTGGAATGGTTCCATTATTGGAGAAAATTCTGCCGTGACTTTCTACTTTCTCTCGGCATAAAAGAGGAACATATAAGGCTTAGAGATCATGATCCGGCTGAACTTGCTTTTTATTCGAAGGGAACAACAGATATTGAATATACATTCCCGTTCGGATGGGGTGAGCTCTGGGGAATTGCCGACAGGACAGATTATGATCTGGGACGTCATCAGGAAGTTTCAGGCCAGGATCTTACTTATTTCGATGAGACAAAGAATGAGAAATATCTTCCTTATGTAATTGAACCTTCACTTGGAGCGGATCGTGTCGTTTTAGCTTTTCTTTGCGAAGCCTATGATGAAGAAAATATAGGAACGGAAGAAAAGCCGGATATAAGAAATGTCCTTCATTTCCATCCTGCTTTAGCTCCTGTTAAGATTGGAATTCTTCCTCTCTCAAAGAAGCTGTCCGAACCGGCTCTTAAGATCTATGAAGAGCTGTCAAAAAAATACAATTGTGAATTTGATGAAAGAGGAAACATAGGAAAGAGATACAGACGTCAGGACGAGATTGGAACTCCTTTCTGTATAACATATGATTTCGATTCCGAAGAAGATCATTGTGTAACAGTCCGTGATCGTGACACAATGGATCAGGTTAGAATAGCAATCGATGAGCTTCCTTCTTATTTCGAAGATGCTTTCACATTCTAAGATATGGAATATAAAGAATATTTTTTTACAATCGATGAAAAAGATTCCGACATGGCAGAGCTTTCTTTATATGAGGCAGGTATCATAAGCTATTCGGAAGAGGAAGTCATATCAGATGGAAAAAAGCAAATCCTTTTCAGGATCTTTCCTGAAAATGGCGAAGGATCTTTTGTTTCAGAGCTTTCCGGAAGACTTCAAGAAAATGGCGTCAAAACTTCTGGCATAAAGAATGATAAGCTCGATGACTCCTATCTTGATTCATGGAAGAAATATTACCACGGGGGCCGGGCAGGAAATTTTGATATAATACCTGCCTGGGAATTTGATGGCGGTAAGACAAAGGAAAATGAGATCGTAATAGATCCGGGAAGATCTTTTGGAACAGGTACTCATGAGACTACAAGCCTTGCCATAGAAGCACTTGAAAAATATATTAAGCCGGGTGATAAGGCCTGTGATATAGGATTTGGAAGCGGGATTCTTTCTATTGCGGCTTTAAAGATGGGCGCCGGCCTTGTCAGAGGAACAGACATAGAGGATATGGCTCTTTTAAGCGCAAGGCAGAATTTCGCTTTGAATGGACTCACTTTTCCCGAAAAAGATTATTTGCTTGGAGATATAATATCGGACAGGGAATGCTTTGAAAGGCTTTCCCCGGGAGAAAATGATCTTGTAATGGCAAATCTTCTCACTGATATAATACTCGAAATGAAGGAAAGACTTTATGAGCTTCTAAGGCCGGGTGGAAAATTGATCACATCCGGAATCATTGATGAGAGAGCCGGCGGGCTTTTTGAGGAAATGGAGGAAATAGGTTTTAAAGAGATCAAAAGGATTAATTCTGGAGAATGGGTATCTTTTGTTTTCGCTAAATAGAATTTTATTCAGTACAATCGGTAAAAATGACGATATATACTTATTTTCTGGTTGATAAGACCGACCGATGTGATAAAATATAAATGCCGTGCAGGACAAAAAATTATAAACCTGCACAAAAAGTATCTAGAACAATATAGGAGGAAAGAACAAATGGCAAAGAAATATGTCTATCTGTTCCCCGAAGGAAACGCAAATATGCGTGAGCTCCTTGGAGGAAAGGGCGCCAATCTTGCTGAGATGACAATTATCGGACTTCCGGTACCTCAGGGTTTCACAATCACAACTGAAGCCTGCACTCAGTATTATGAGGACGGACGCGATATCAATGATGAGATCAAGGCTCAGATCAAGGAAGGTATCGCCTGGATGGAGAAAACAAATGGCAAGAAGTTTGGAGATCTTGAGAATCCTCTTCTCGTCTCTGTTCGTTCAGGTGCCCGCGCATCTATGCCTGGTATGATGGATACAATTCTTAACCTCGGACTTAACGATGACGTCGTTAAAGCTATGATCAAGCAGAATCCCGATCCCAAGTTCGAGCGTTTCGTATATGATTCTTACAGACGTTTCATTCAGATGTTCTCTGATGTCGTAATGGAAGTCAGCAAGAAGAATTTCGAAAGCCTTATCGACAAGAAGAAGGCTGAGAAGGGCGTTAAATACGATATCGATCTTGACGCAGCTGACTTAAAGGATCTTGCTGATCAGTTCAAGGCAGCATACAAGAAAGCTCTTGGCAAGGATTTCCCTTACGATCCAAAGGAACAGCTTGATCTCGCTATCAAGGCCGTATTCAGATCATGGGATAATCCCAGAGCAAACGTTTACAGACGTGACAATGATATCCCTTATTCATGGGGAACAGCAGTCAATGTTATGCCTATGGTATTCGGAAACCTTAATAATGAATCTGGTACAGGTGTTGCCTTCACAAGAGATCCTGCAACAGGTGAGAAGAAGATCATGGGTGAGTTCCTTAAGAACGCTCAGGGTGAAGACGTTGTTGCCGGTGTTCGTACTCCTATGCCTATTTCTCAGATGGAACAGGAATTCCCTGAGGCATATAAGGATTTCATCGACGTTTGCCACAAGCTTGAGGACCATTACAGAGATATGCAGGATATGGAGTTCACTGTTGAGAACAGAAAGCTCTATATGCTTCAGTGCCGTAATGGAAAGAGAACAGCTCAGGCTGCTCTTAAGATTGCATGCGATCTTGTTGATGAAGGCATGAGAACAGAGGAAGAAGCAGTCGCAATGATCGACCCTAGAAACCTCGATACACTTCTTCATCCTCAATTCGATACTGATGCATTAAAGAAAGCTACACCTCTTGGAAAGGGCCTTGGCGCTTCACCGGGAGCAGCTACAGGAAAGATCGTATTCACAGCTGATGATGCTGTTGAATGGGCAGAAAAAGGTGAGAAAGTTATCCTTGTTCGTCTTGAGACAAGTCCTGAGGATATCACAGGAATGAAGTCTGCAGAAGGAATTCTTACAGTCCGTGGCGGTATGACAAGCCATGCTGCAGTTGTTGCCCGTGGTATGGGTGAGTGCTGCGTATCAGGATGCGGTGACATCGTAATGGACGAAGAGAACAAGAAGTTCACACTCGGCGGAAAAGAATTCCATGAAGGTGACTTTATCTCTATCGATGGTACTACCGGTAATATCTATGATGGTTCGATCAAGACTGTTGATGCAAGAATCGCAGGCGAATTCGGACGTATCATGGGATGGGCTGACAAGTATAGAAGACTTAAGGTTAGAACAAATGCTGATACTCCTACTGATGCAAAGAAAGCCAGAGAGCTTGGAGCCGAGGGAATCGGACTTTGCCGTACAGAGCATATGTTCTTCGATGAGACAAGAATTGCAGCTTTCCGTGAAATGATCTGCTCTGATACTAAGGAAGAGAGAGAAGCAGCTCTTGACAAGATCCTTCCTTATCAGCAGAATGACTTTGAGCAGCTCTTTGAAGCAATGGAAGGTGACCCTGTTACAATCAGATTCCTTGATCCGCCTCTTCATGAATTCGTTCCTAATACTGAAGAAGAGATAGAGAAGCTTGCAAAGACTCAGGGCAAGAGCGTTCAGGCTATAAAGGATATCATCTCCGGACTTAAGGAATTCAATCCTATGATGGGTCACAGAGGATGCCGTCTTACAGTTACATATCCTGAGATAGGAGTAATGCAGACAAAGGCAGTTATCCGTGCAGCTATTAATGTTGAGAAGAATCATCCTGACTGGAATGTAAAGCCTGAGATCATGATTCCTCTTACATGCGAGTCCAAGGAGTTCAAGTTCGTCAAGAAGATCGTTGTTGAAACAGCTGATGCTGAGATAAAGGCAGCAGGAAGTGACTTAAAGTATGAAGTCGGAACAATGATCGAGATCCCCAGAGCTGCTCTTACAGCTGATGAGATCGCCAAGGATGCAGACTTCTTCTGCTTCGGTACTAACGATCTTACACAGATGACATTCGGATTCTCACGTGATGATGCCGGTAAGTTCCTCGGATCTTACTATGATAACAAGATCTTCGAGAGTGATCCTTTCGCTAAACTTGATCAGAAGGGTGTCGGCAAACTTATGGATTATGCTGTTAAGTCTGCACGTCCTGTTAATCCTAAGCTTCATTGCGGAATCTGCGGTGAGCATGGTGGAGATCCTTCATCAGTAGAATTCTGCCATAAGATCGGACTTGACTATGTTTCATGCAGTCCTTTCCGTGTACCTGTTGCAAGACTTGCGGCAGCACAGGCAGCTATCGCAGAGAAGGCTGAAAAGAAGAACTGATGATCATTTAATGATCATAATTAAAGAAAAAAGGAACCAGCTTCGGCCGGTTCCTTTTTTATAAGGAGAATATATGAGTGAACTTAACTTTAATTATCTTCCTCACAGAATATGGGCAAAAGATGAGAATGGCAAGGTCATATGTGAGATCTCATTTCCGGAAAAGGAAAAGGGTATTTCTGATATAGAGAGCACTTTTGTCGATGATGATTACAGGGGACAGGGTTTGGCTGAAAAGCTTGTAAAGCTTGCTCTTAAAACAATAGAGGAAAGGGGCGACAAAGTTGTTGCCGATTGCCCTTATGCCAGAAAGTGGATACATAATAACAGACCTGATCTCAATGTTTAGAAGGTCTCTGCCTTATTTAATTGGACTTTTAAAGAATAAAAAATATGAACTTTTTTTAAAATGCCTTATCCGTTATAATTGAAGGGTATTTGTATGGAAAAGGAAAGGAGAAAAAGATGGCTTTTAAAATTGAAGAGAGAAAAGACATGAATCCTGAATTTATGTGGGATCTCTCAAAGATGTTTAAGAATGATGAAGAATGGAAAAAAGAGTACCTTCTTCTTGATGCAGAAGCTGACAAGATTGCTTCTTTTTCAGGAAAGCTGAATGACGCTTTGTCGATAAAGAAGTATCTTGATTTCCAGACTGAATTCGAGGAGAGACTGGAGAAACTCTATGTCTATGCAAGCTGTCGCTTTAGTGAGGATACAAGAGCAGATGATGCAAAAGGACTTGAAGCCGGAGCCGAGAGACTTCTCGTTAAGAGTGAAACCCTGGGATCATTTTTTGAACCGGAATTGATCTCAAAGTCCGATGATGAACTTAAGAAAATCATTGAAAGTGACTGTCTGCATGATTATAAGATTCTTCTTCAAAGAATAGCCGATAAGAAAAAGCATACTCTTTCAGCAGCTGAGGAAAGAATCATTGCTTCATTTGGGGAGGGACTATCAGCACCAGGACAGATTTCGGCGGCTCTCGAGGACTCTGATATGAAATTTGAGAGTGCACTCGACGGAGAAGGAAACGAAGTTGAGGTTACAGGGGCTCAATTTACTACACTTGAAACTTCAACAGACAGAGTTCTTAGAAAAAATGTTTTTGAAAAATATTATAAAGGCTTCGAGGAGCATATCAATACTTTTGCCCAGACTATGTCTGCAAATGTTAAGAATGCCGTTGTAGAAGCAAATCTTAGAAATTTTAAATCTTCAAGAGAAATGGCCTGCACTGCAGAAAGAGTACCTGTTAAGGTTTATGACAATCTGCTTTCTGCTGTCCATCGTCATCTTCCTGATATGTACAGATATGTACGCTTAAGAAAGAGACTTCTCGGAGTAGATGAGCTTCATTTCTATGATATTTATGCTCCTCTTCTCAAGGATGAGCCAAAAAAATATTCATTTGATGATGCGAAAGAGCTTCTTTTCGATACTGTAAAGATTTACGGCGATGAATATCTTGAGACTGTTAAGAGAGGCTGCCGTGAGAATTGGATCGATGTTTATCCTAATCTGGGAAAGACAGGCGGAGCATATTCTACAGGCGGATATCTTACAGAACCTTATATAATGATGAATTTCACGGGAAATCTTGATTCTGTATCTACTTTGGTACATGAAATGGGACATTCGATGCAGACTTATTTTTCAAATAAGACTCAAAAAGCTCCTTATGCAAATTATACGCTTTTCGTGGCAGAGGTAGCATCAACATGTAATGAGAATCTCCTTGTTGAGAATCTTCTATCAAGGACTGATGATCCCAAGGAAAGACTTTCGCTTTTAAACCAATATCTCGAAAATTTCAAGGGGACTGTATTCAGACAGACTATGTTTGCAGAGTTTGAGAAAAAGATCCATGAGGCATCACAGAATGGAACAGCTCTTACACCGAAATTCCTGAATGATACATATAAAGAGCTTAATGAACTTTATTTCGGACCTGACATGGTGATCGATGACGAGATCAAGTATGAATGGGCCAGAATCCCTCATTTCTACAGACCCTTCTATGTATTTAAATATGCTACATCCTATTCGGCAGCAGTAGCTCTTTCTGAAGGAATGAGAGCCGAAGCTGCAGGGAAGGCAGAAGGAAAAATAAAGAGCTATCTGGAATTCCTTTCAATGGGAAGTTCTTTGGATCCGCTTGATGAATTAAAGCATGCCGGAGTTGATTTTTCAACACCTGAGCCAATAGACAAGGCATTGGACAAATTTTCATCGGTACTCGATGAAGCAGAAAAATGCGCTGATCTGATTCAGAATAAATGATTAGATAAGATGATATTTAAAAAAGTGTAATATTTCATAAAATTTTTAAAATTAATTTATTAAATTTAGGTAAATTATTAGATGAGATATTTTCAACTCAAGCTTGCATTTATTTTATAGGTATTATAAAATACAAGACAAGTTTTTCAGATTGGTTATTCAATTAATTTGAAATTCATGCAACTTATAGTTGAAAAACGGGAGGAAAATATGGAAAAGAAAAAGACTTTTACCCGGGTTCTTTCCGTCGTTGCTGCCGCATCACTTCTTACTGGATGCGGAGCTGGCGGATCAGGATCATCAAAGAAAAGTGGAAAGAAGAGCGATACTCTTGTAGTTGGTACAGCACAGCTGAATCGTAAATTTTCACCTTTCTTTGCAACAACATCTTACGATCAGGACGTTACCGGACTTACACAGGTAGGCCTGCTTCCATCAGATCGTGAAGGCTCCATCATAAAGAACGGAATCAAAGGCGAAAAGAGATCATACAACGGAAAGAAATATACCTATAAGGGTATTGCTGATCTTAAAACCACAGAGAATTCTGATGGAACAGTTGATTATGATATAAAGATAAAAGATGGAATCAAATTCTCAGATGGTAAGCCGCTTACAGCTGATGATGTAATTTTCTCAATGTATGTACTTGCCGATCCTACTTATGATGGAAGCCAGACATTCTTCTCACTTCCTATTACAGGACTTAAAGCATATCATGACGGAATGCAGTCATTAGGAAGCCTTCTTGCTGCAGCCGGCAAGGATAATACAGATTTTTCAAAGTGGGATGAAAATACTCAAAAGACATTCTGGGACACAGATCTTCCCAAGGCAGGAGAAAAATTTGTAGAATCAATCAAGGACTATGAAGTAGCTCAGGGACTTGTAAAGAAGGATGCTTCTTGGGCAGAGGTAGCAAAGAACTGGAATTATACACTTGATGATGGAGCTACTGCAGCTGATTTCTGGAATGCGATCATTACAAATGAAGCTTACGGCGGAGATGCATTTAAAGCAGCTGATACAGAGAAAGCAGACAAGGCTTTGGCTGACCTTCTTGATGAAAAATATAAAAAAGGTATTGCTACAGGAGATGATGTTAAGAACATCGAAGGAATCAAGAAAGTAAACGATCACGAGATTACTGTTCATATGGATTCTGTAGATGCTACAGCAATTTACAATCTTGCTGTTACAGTCGCTCCCCTTCATTACTATGGCGAGACATCCAAATACGATTATGACAATAATAAATTTGGTTTTGACAAGGGCGATCTTTCACATGTAAAGTCAGTTACAACAAAGCCTCTCGGTGCCGGACCTTATAAATTTGTTCAATATAAGAATGGAACTGTTTCATTCGAGGCAAACAAGAACTATTTTAAGGGCGAGCCTAAGATCAAATATGTAAATTTCCTTGAATCTCAGGAATCAGATCTCCTTAATGGTGTTACTACAGGAACGATCGATATAGCTGCTCCTTCTATTTCAAGCGATGTTTCCAAGGCTATCAAGCAGCAGAACAGTAATGGAAAGCTTACGGGAGACAAGATAAAGACAGTTCTTTATGACTTCCTCGGATATGGCTACATCGGAATGAATGCTAACCTTGTTAATGTAAACGGTGATCCTTCATCTGAGCAGTCAAAGGATCTTCGTAAGGCATTTGCTACAGTATTCTCCGTATACAGAGATGTAGCAGTTGATTCTTTCTATGGAGATACAGCTTCCGTAATTAATTATCCTATCAGTAATACATCCTGGGCAGCTCCTCAGCCTACAGATTCTGACTATCAGGTAGCATTCTCAAAGGACGTAGATGGAAATAACATCTATACTGATGGTATGTCACAGGATGACAAGTATGCAGCAGCTCTTAAGGCAGCACTTGGATTCTTCCAGGCAGCAGGATGCCAGGTTGCTGACGGAAAGGTAACAGCAGGACCCGATGGTAAGCCGGTTGATTATACGATCACTATCCCTGGAGGTGGTACAGGAGATCATCCTTCATTCATGATCCTTGATCTTGCCAGCAAAGCATTTGCAAAAATTGGTGTAAAGCTTACAGTTAATGACCTTTCAGATTCTTCACAGCTTTTTGATGGTCTTGATGCACAGCAGATTCCTATGTGGTGCGCAGCATGGGGCGCTACAGCAGATCCTGATATGTATCAGATCTACTACTCAGATGTAGCTAACGGCAAGAAGAATCCGGGCGGTTCTAACTACGAATATAATATTGCTGATCCTGAACTTGATAAGATCATCCTTGATGCTCGTACACATACAGATCAGCAATACAGAAAGACTCTTTACAAGTCCGCACTTGACATCATTGTTGACTGGGCAGTTGAGATCCCTGTATATCAAAGAAAAGAATGCACTATCTTCTCAGCAAATCGTGTTAACTTAAAGACTGTTGCCAAGGATATAACAACTTTCTACAGCTGGGAAAACGAGATCGAAAATCTTGAACTCAACTAAAAGGAGTCCACTTATGGGCTGACTTTAAAAGTATATTGATGAGATGCGGGGTTCTTACAATGAAAATCCCGCATCTCTTGTATTAAATTTCATTATAAGGTATTATTATGTGGCTGCATAAGTCAGACCTGTAGTGGGAGGAAATTATAGAAAATGCGTAAATACATCATTAAGAGAATCTTAATATCCATATTGATATTATTTTTCGTGGCTTTTATTATCTATCTTTTGATGAGAATGCTCCCTACATCATATGTAGAGAATCTCGCAAGACAGAAATCTCAGCAGCCGGGTTCCAAATCATATGAGGAATGGATGGCTCAGCTATCAAAGGCATATGGAATGGACAAGGGCATTATTGTCGGATTCTTCAGCTGGCTCGGAAATGCCGTAAGAGGAAATTTCGGTGATTCATGGTATTATACAGTACCAGTAATTCAGAAATTCAAGGAAACTATAGGTGTATCTGTTTATATGGGTCTTATTTCAATGATCTTCGAGGTTATTATCGCCATACCTCTCGGGGTAATAGCAGCGACTCACCAATATCAAACCTCGGATTATGTAATATCCATTGTGGCTATAGCAGGTATCTCACTTCCTACATTCTTCTTTGCATCACTGCTGAAACTTGTGTTCTGCGTAAAATTGGGATGGTTTGATCTATATGGTCTTATAAGCCGAAATTACAATCAAATGACCGGCTTTCAGCAGGTAATGGATAAGGCTTATCACCTGGTACTTCCTATAATAGTTCTTGTAGTAATAAGCATAGGATCTCTTATGAGATATACTCGTACCAATATGCTGGAAGTACTTAATCAGGATTACATCAGAACAGCTCGAGCAAAGGGACTATCTGAAAACAAGGTTATTTATCATCATGCCTTCAGAAATACTCTTATTCCTCTTGTAACAATTATAGGTGGATCACTTCCCGGACTTTTCTCCGGAGCGCTTATTACAGAGACCCTCTTCGGAATCAATGGAATAGGACTTACATCTTATAATGCCATGGTAAATGGAGATATACCATTCTCTATGTTCTATCTGGTATTTATAGCTATACTAACATTGGCAGGAAATCTTATTTCCGATATCCTGTACGCAGTTGTAGATCCTCGTATCAGAGTTTCATAATAAAGGAGCTGGAAGAATGTCTCAGACAGAAAACCATAACGAAAACATAGATGAGATGGAGAATCTCATGCAGAGCGAGGAAGTGCGTGAGCGAAATGAACAATATTCAATTGGTGATGACCGACGTGTCAAGTCACTTTCCCCGGGAGCTCTTGTTAGAAGAAGATTCTTTAGAAACAAAGTCGCAGTCCTCGGACTCGGAATACTTATATTCATGTTTATTTTCTCTTTCATAGGAGGTCTTGTATCACCATATGATCAGGATCAGCTTTTCTACAGAAAAGAGGAAACAAAGAAAAATTATGCTTCGGCCAAGAAAAATGAAGATTATCAATTCAAGGTAAAGGACGGAGTTACATTTGGCGCATCCGGTCAGGCTAATTTTATTGTAGCTATGATTGAAGATCAGCCTACATTTAAGGATGGAGCAGCAACTTATTCTGTTAAGAAGGAAGGAAAGGATTTCTATACAGCCTCCTTTAAAGGACAGGTAGTATGCTTAGGTTATAAGGATATCTTTACAGATCTTGAAGGCAAGGATACATTTGACTTCGATACATGCTATGCAGCACTTCTTGCAAAAACTAATGATGCGACAAGCTTTTCTGTAAATGGTAAGGATTATACTATTGATGAGACTGGTTCTGTAAGTCTTGGCGGCAAGGAAGTTGGTACAATTTCTACTTTTGTAGTAAAGCCTGCAAATAATGGAGTTGTTCTTTCCAGGAGCTTTAAGGAAAAGCTCTTTAAAGCCATTGAGAATGAGGATGAAGAATTCACATTCAAGAGCTCAAAAGGAAAGAAGATTTCTTACGAATTAAACTATGATCCTTCAAAGAAGGTATGGTCTATAAAGCAGGATAAGCTTGTTACAAAATTTGATTCCTATTCTTCGCCATCATTAAAGCACTGGCTTGGAACGGATACAAACGGAATGGATATGCTTACCCGCCTTATGTATGGAGGCCGTGTCTCTCTTACCATTGGATTCATTGTTGAAGCAATGGCCGGAGTGATAGGAATTACACTCGGAGGTATCTCAGGATATTTCGGAGGCTGGGTAGATAATCTTATAATGAGAATAGTTGATATTTTCTATTGTATTCCTTCTATGCCTCTTATCATCATCTTAGGTTCGGTAATGGATGCTCTTAAGGTATCTCCTATGATGAGAATGGTTTATCTGATGCTTATCCTTGGATTCCTGGGCTGGGCAGGAATGGCCAGACTTGTTCGTGGCCAGGTCCTTCTCTTCAGAGAACAGGAATTCATGACAGCCACAGAAGCTACAGGCCTTTCGACAAGGAGAAGGATATTTAAGCATCTTGTTCCGAATGTTATTCCTCAGCTTATCGTTTCTATGACTATGGGACTCGGCGGAACCATCATCACCGAGGCAACGCTTTCATTCCTCGGACTTGGTGTTAAATTCCCGTTTGCTTCTTGGGGAAATATCATAAACGATGTAAATAACACTTATGTACTTACAAACTACTGGTTCGTATGGATCCCTGCCGGAATACTTCTTCTTGTTACCGTACTTGCATTCAATCTTGTCGGTGACGGTTTGAGAGACGCATTCGACCCGAGAATGAAACGCTGATAGGAGATGTAAAAGTGGCAAATAAAAATAACAACAATTATCTTTCAAGGAAAGAGGTCCGTGAGATCTCTAAGAGAAACAAGAAGATAACTGATGAAATAGAGAAGCGGAATAAGAGAAAAAACGTTCCTGAATCTGAATATATGACTACTATGAAGAATCCTGAGAACGAGGTCGAATTCGACAATGTTCATACATATTTCTTCACAGATGAAGGAACAGTAAAATCTGTTGACGGAGTTTCTTTTGATGTACCAATAGGAAAGACAGTCGGAGTAGTTGGTGAATCCGGATGTGGAAAGAGTGTTACATCGCTTTCATTAATGAGACTTATTCAAAGACCTCAAGGCCAGACAGTTGAAGGTGCGATCAGAGTTAACTTAGGTAATGGCAAGGCTATCGACGTTACAAAGGCTCCGGATGAAGTTATGGAGAAGTTAAGAGGAAACGAAGTCTCCATGATTTTCCAGGAACCAATGACAGCCTTAAATCCTATCTTCCGAATAGGTGATCAGATAAATGAAGTAATAGAGCTCCATGATGGCAAAGGCCTTACAAAGGAAGATGTAAAAAACAGATCTATTGACCTTCTTAAGAAGGTCGGAATCGCTAATGCCGAGGGTGTATATGAAATGTATCCTCACGAGCTCTCAGGCGGTATGAGACAACGTGTCATGATTGCTATGGCTATTGCCTGCAATCCCAAGATGATTATTGCGGACGAGCCTACTACAGCACTTGATGTTACTATCCAGGCTCAGATCCTTGATCTGTTAAGAGAACTAAAGTCCAAGATCAATGCTTCGATCATGTTCATTACTCATGACCTTGGAGTCATTGCCGAGATGGCAGATTATATAGTTGTTATGTATGCGGGAAGAGTAATAGAGAAAGGTACCGCAGAGGATATCTTCTATCATCCGGCTCATCCATATACAATTGGACTTATGGCCAGCAAACCTGTTGTTGGCAAGAAAGTTGACAAGCTCTTCTCAATTCCCGGAAAAGTTCCAAATCCTATCAATATGCCTGACTATTGCTATTTCAAGGACAGATGCGATAAGAAGATTCCGGCATGTGATGGTCCTTATCCCTGCATGGTCAAGCTTACTGATACACATTATGTAGCCTGCTATAGATTCTATGAGAGTGGTCAGGTGTGTGATGATAAGAAAGGAGCCGAGGAATAATGGCAGAGAATAACGAGAAGGATTATATTCTTCAGGTAAAAAATCTTAAGAAATATTATCCTATCAAGGGCGGCTTCTTTTCACGTGTCATTGGTCATGTCAAGGCAGTTGACGGAATCTCTTTCAATATCGAAAGAGGTACTACAATGGGACTGGTAGGAGAGTCAGGATGTGGAAAGTCAACAACAGGCCGTACAATATTAAGACTTGAAGGATCTAAGACAGATGGAGATGTTCTTTTTAATGGGAAAGAAGTCTATGATCTGTCAAAGAAGGAATTAAATCAACTTAGAACAAAGATGCAGATCATCTTTCAGGATCCCTTTGCTTCTCTCCAGCCCAGAATGCCGGTCGGAGAGATCATAGGAGAGGCTGTCAGAGAGCATCATATTGTTCCGGACAATGAATATGATGATTATATAGATAAGGTAATGGATGAATGCGGACTTCAGCCTTTCCAGAAGGAAAGATATCCTCATGAATTCTCAGGCGGTCAGAGACAGAGAATCTGTATTGCCCGTGCTATAGCCTTAATGCCTGAATTCATTGTCTGCGATGAACCTGTATCTGCTCTTGATGTTTCAATTCAGGCTCAGATCATCAATCTTCTTAAAGATCTTCAGGAAAAGAGAAATCTTACATATCTCTTCATCTCACATGATCTTTCTGTAGTTGAGCATATAAGTGATACAGTTGGTGTTATGTACCTTGGAAATCTTGTTGAATTTGGAAAAACGGACGATATTTTCAATCATCCTCTTCATCCATATACACAGGCTTTGCTTTCAGCCATACCTGTACCCGATCCCAAGGCAAAGATGAATCGTATTGTTTTAAGCGGCTCTATTCCTTCTCCGGCAAATCCTCCTCAGGGATGCAAATTCCATACAAGATGCTCAAAATGCATGGAATGCTGTAAGACAGTAGTTCCCGAGGCAAGAGAGATCGAACCCGGACATATAGTTTCCTGCCATCTCTATGATGACCAGGGCGTAAAACAGGAAGAAATTAAGAAAGAACCGGAAAATGTAAATGCCTGATAAAGAAAAAGAATTTGACGAACTTGATTCATATGTAGTTTCTGATATGAGTGGAGTGGAAAGACCAAGTCTTGGAGAAATTTTTTTCGGACATGGATTTAAGGTTTTAAGAGAGCATAGTAAACGTGAGAATAGAATAGAAAATATTCCGAAAGAACCTGTTGATCTCACACATGAAGAGACCAAATGGTATATTTTAGGCTCGCTTAAAGCCGGACTTCTTGTTGCATTAGCATATGCCGCAGGTCTTGGACTCGTTATTTTAATTATGCTTCTTGTTTTCAGCATTAATTAAGGCTTTCAAATTTCTGATGTTAAATTATATAAAATGATTTATAGTATAAGTGCAGGAACTGCACTTATACTTTTTTATTTTATAAAGATTTTTCAGGAGTAAATATGAATGATGATTATATTAAAGCCAGAAAGCTAGGTACGAAGGCATATCAAAGAGCTCTTTCAAACGGACTCTATCCTTATCCCACAGTTCTGGATCAGCTTCTGAATGATGATTTTTCAAGGAATGAATATCCGGTTGGATTAATTGATATTCCTATGGAACTTATAGCCGGTACAAAGACTGCAGGACGGACAAATGCTTTTGCTGTCAATTTTATGCCCCTTCTTGATGCGGCAAGCGAGTTCGCATCAAAGTGGCAGAATTTATATAATTCACAGATCGAGGAAGGTATCCGTGAACCAATTAAAGTTTATGAATATATGCATAAATTCTATGTTCAGGAAGGGAACAAGAGGGTTTCTGTCTTAAAATATGTAAAGTCTCCGACGGTAACAGGAAATGTGACACGGATATTGCCAAAGGAGGGCGGAAAAGAATACGATCTTTATAAGGAATTCCTGGATTTCTATGAAGTTTGTCCGCTTTATGATATAGATTTTTCCCAGGAAGGATCTTATAAGAGAATGGCAGAAAATCTGGGAATGACTTTAAGTGAAAAATGGCCTGAAGATCTTGTGAGAAGCCTGAAGACTTCATATTATATCTTTCGAAAGACCTTTAGAAAGATTTTCGGAGAAAAGATAAAAATATCTATTAGTGATGCTTTTTTGATATATCTTCAATATTATCCACTTGAATCGATCAAAAAATCCAGTGAACAGATATTGGCTGAAAGGATAAGAAAGACCGGAAGAGAAATATTAATTAATGTCAGCTCAGACAATATAGATGTGGTCGATGAGAACAGTGATCTGCCTCAAAGTAATACCATAAGAAAGATTATAGGAGCTTTTACTAATAATTATTCCAAGGAGAATCCTCTTAAGGCTGCTTTTTTCTATGAAAGACCTGCCAGAACATCTAACTGGATCTATAGCCATGAACTTGGAAGAAATTCTCTTGATGAGGCCTTCAGCGGAATGGTAGTGACCAGACTCTATGACAATTGCGATACGGATCTCGGACTAAAAAATGCTATAGATGATGCTGTAAAATGGGGAGCTAAGATATGTTTTACCGTTTCTCCAAGGCAGATGCCGGAGACAGTAAGATCTGCCCTCCATTACGAGAATGTCCGCTTTATGAACTGTTCCATTAATCTGCCCCATGCAAATGTAAGAACCTATTATGGAAGAATGTACGAAGCCAAATTTGTTCTCGGAGCCTTGGCTGCATCTCTTTCAGGAGGAAGAAATATAGGCTATCTGGCTTCATATCCAATATTCGGCCAGGCTGCAGAGATAAATGCTTTTGCAATTGGAGCGGCTCTCATAAATCCTAAGGTCAAAGTCATTCTTAAATGGGCTTCTGTCAAGGGCTGCGATTATATGAAGGAATTCAAGGAAGAAGGCATTAATATTATTTCAGGCCCTGATTCAATTCTGCCGGAAAAGGCTTCAAGAGAATATGGTCTCTTTAAGATAGAAGAGGATGGCAGTATTTATAATCTGGCTCTTCCTGTCTGGGATTGGGGCAAATATTATCAAAGGATCCTTGAAAGTATTATGCAGAATGAATGGGACGACTCGGTAGATCCTGACAAGGCAACAAACTACTATCTGGGGTTCGGGTCTGGAGTGATTGATGTCATACTTTCAGACCATCTCTCATATTATTCGAGGAAGGGAGTCGAGTCGCTTAAGACTGTTATACTTTCCGGCTTGTTAAATCCATTTGATGGAGAGATGCATAGCCAGGAAGGCCTAATAAAAAAGGAAGGAGATCCCTCATTAAGCTATGAAGAAATAATAAAGATGGACTGGCTTAATGACAATGTAAAGGGAAGTTTCCCGAAAAAAGAGGAACTGAAGGAAGATGCGCTCGATACAATAAGCATATCGGGACTATTTAAGGAATACCAATAAAGGGGAAGAATTGAATATATTATGCCTCGCAGATGAGGAAAACAAAGGACTTTACGAATATTACAGGAAAGAGAATCTTCATGATGCAGATCTTATCATATCCTGCGGAGATCTTAATGCAAGATATCTGGAATATATAGTTACAGTTTCCAATAAGACGCTTCTCTATGTGAGAGGAAATCATGATGGAAATTATGATATAGATCCGCCGCTTGGATGCTATGACATAGATGACAGAATCTATGATTTTAATGGCTTGCGGATTCTTGGTCTCGGCGGTTCCATGCGCTACCACGACGGCAAAGATATGTATACTGAAGCCGAAATGAAAAAAAGGATAAGGAAGATAAATTCGGCTATAAGCTTAAGAAATGGTGTTGATATAATTGTAGCCCATGCACCTGTAAAAGGCTACGGAGATATGGAGGATCTGCCTCATCAGGGATTTGAATGCTTTAATGAACTCCTTAACCGCTGGAAACCTAAATATTTTCTCCACGGACATGTCCATAAAAATTACAGAACAAAAGATTTCAAAAGAGAATTCACCCATCCTTCCGGTACAAAGATAATTAACTGCTATGACCGCTATGATCTTGTCATAAAAGATGACGAGCATCCGCCAAAAGGCAGAACCGGCTCGACTCTTTATGATCTTTATGTATCTATACAGGAAAAAAATAATAAGAGAAAATATGGTTAGTAAATGATTATTGGTGATTAAAACACTACATTAAGAAAAAGTTGATTATTTTAAGAACTTTTCCTGAGTGGTATATTATTAATGTTTGAGTAAAAAAACAAAAAGAGGTAAATATGAAATATGATGTTGTGATAATCGGAGCCGGGCCCGGAGGAATATATGCCGCATACGAGCTCGTTAAATATAAGAAAGGACTGAAGATCGCTGTCTTTGAAGAAGGCAATACTCTTGAAAAAAGACATTGTCCCATAGATGGCAAAAAGATCACATCATGCATACATTGCAAGACATGTGCGATTATGAATGGCTTCGGCGGCGCAGGAGCTTTTTCAGATGGAAAATATAATATAACAAATGATTTCGGTGGAACTCTCTACGAATATATAGGCCGTGACAAGGCAATAGAACTTATGGACTATGTCGACAGAATCAATATGGAAAACGGAGGAGAGGGAACAAAAAAATATTCGACAGCCGGATCCAGGTTCAAGACTATCTGCATGCAGAACGGGCTCACACTTTTAAATGCTGAAGTTCGTCATCTTGGAACAGATGTGAATTATATTGTTCTCGAAAATCTTCTTAAGGAACTTTCACCTTATGTAGACTTTTTCTTCAATACGCCTGTAGAAACAATTGAAGATCTGGGAGATAGCAGTTATGAGGTCGATTACGAAGGCGGAAAGGTCGAAGGAAAATATGTAATAGTTTCCGTAGGAAGATCGGGTTCCAAGTGGATGGAAAAGGTTTGCGGGGAACTCGGTATTGAGACAAGCTCAAATCGTGTAGATATAGGAGTAAGAGTAGAGCTTCCATCAGAGATATTCGAGCATATTACAAAAGAGCTCTATGAAGGAAAAATAGTCTACAGGACAAAGAAGTTCGAGGACAAGGTACGCACATTCTGCATGAATCCTCATGGGATCGTCGTAAACGAGAATACAAATGGCATAGTAACAGTAAATGGCCATTCATTTGAGGATGAATCCAAAAAGACTGAGAATACCAACTTTGCCCTTCTTGTTTCAAAGCATTTTTCCGAACCTTTCAAGGACAGCAACGGCTACGGCGAGAGCATAGCAAGGCTTTCAAATATGCTGGGCGGAGGAGTCATGGTTCAGAGATTCGGCGACCTTGAGAGAGGAAGAAGAAGTACCGCAAAACGTATAGAGGAAGGTACGGTACGTCCGACATTGAAGGCGACTCCCGGAGATCTGTCCCTGGTACTTCCAAAGAGAATTCTTGATGGCATAATTGAGATGATCTATGCCCTGGACAAGATCGCTCCTGGAACAGCTAACGATGACACTCTTCTCTATGGAGTAGAAGTCAAATTTTACAATATGGAAGTAAAGCTTAATGAGCATCTTGAATCGACTCACAGGAATCTTTTCATAATTGGTGATGGTTCCGGGGTCACACATTCGCTTTCCCATGCTTCTGCAAGCGGCGTTTTTGTAGCCGATGAGATAATAGAAAGATTATAAAGGAAGGAAGAAAATGTTACAGGAAAGTATTAAAAAACTTGTAGAATACGGTATTTCCTCCGGACTCACACCTGAATGCGAGAGAATTTATACTGTGAATCTCCTGCTCGATCTCTTTAAAGAGGACGAGTATAAAGATCCTGATGTGGATCTTGGCAATCTTTTGCTCGATCCAATTCTTTCGGATCTTCTTGACGAAGCTGTAAAAAGAGGAATTATCGAAGATTCAATAGTTTATAGAGATCTATTTGATACAAAGATAATGAACTGCCTTATGCCGCGTCCTTCTACAGTTCAAAATACTTTCTGGGAAAAATACAAGATAAGTCCCAAAGAAGCAACAGACTATTTCTATGATCTTTCCAGAAAATCAAATTATATAAGGACATCCAGAGTCGCAAAAAATATTTGCTGGAAGACTGATACTAAATATGGAACACTGGATATCACTATAAATCTCTCAAAGCCCGAAAAAGATCCAAAGGCCATTGCAGCACTTTTAAAGGCGAAGAACAGCGCCTATCCGAAGTGCCAGCTTTGCATGGAAAACGAGGGCTATGCCGGAAGAGTAGATCATCCGGCCAGAGAGAATCATCGCATAATTCCAATAGAAATAAATGGGAATAGATGGGGATTTCAATATTCGCCCTATGTTTACTTTAACGAGCATTGCATAGTCTTTAATGGCAATCATGTCCCGATGAAGATAGATAAGAATACATTTATTAAACTCTTTGATTTCATAAAGCTTTTTCCTCATTACTTCCTGGGATCAAATGCAGATCTTCCAATAGTCGGAGGATCCATTCTTACTCATGATCATTTCCAGGGAGGACATTATACATTCGCAATGGAGAAAGCTCCCGTAGAGGAGAGCATTATCTTCAAGGGTTATGAGGACATTTCAGCCGGAATAGTAAAATGGCCTCTTTCTGTTATAAGACTTGACGGAGATGATCCTTCAAGAATAATCGATCTTGCAGACAAGATCCTTAAAACATGGAGGGGATATAGTGACGAATCAGCATTTATTTTTGCCGAAACCGACAAGCCTCATAATACGATCACTCCAATCGCCAGAATGAGAGGCAATAGATTTGAGCTTGATCTTACATTAAGAAATAACATTACAACAGAAGAAAGACCTCTCGGGCTCTATCATCCCAGACCAGAATATCATCATATAAAGAAGGAGAATATAGGTCTTATCGAAGTCATGGGCCTTGCAGTCCTTCCTGCACGTTTGAAAAATGAGATGGAGGATCTTAAGCCATATTTAATAAAGGGAGATATTGACGGCATAAGAAATAATGAGACGCTGCTAAAGCATGCTGACTGGGCTGAAGATATATTAAAGAAATATAGCGACCTGAACGAAGGAAATATTTCCGCTGTCTTGAAGGAAGAGATAGGACAGGTCTTCGCCGGAGTACTGGAGGATGCCGGAGTATTCAAGAACACTGATTGTGGCAGACAGGCATTCAGAAGATTTATAGAGAGCGTGAACAAGAAATGAAGACAATTTTTGACAAAAGAAATATTTCCATGATGATGGATCTGTATGAGCTTACTATGGCCAATAGTTATTATCTTCTCTCAGACAGAGACAAAAAGGTGGCTTTTGATGTCTTCTACAGAAAAAATCCTGATAATGGCGGTTTTGCTGTTTTTGCCGGACTTGAGCAGGTTATCCAGTATTTGACAGAAATGCATTTTTCTGAAAGCGATATCGAATATTTAAGATCCTTAAAACTTTTTGATGAGTCTTTCCTTAACTATTTAAAGGACTTCAGATTCAGAGGTGATCTTTATGCCTTCCCCGAAGGCACCATAATGTACCCTTATGAACCAATTATCACCATTGTGGCTCCTCTTATTGATGCCCAGCTGGTAGAGACAGAGATCCTTGCACAGATCAACCACCAGTCACTTATAGCCACAAAGGCAAGACGTATAATGCGTGCGGCTGATGGCAGAGCAGTATCTGATTTCGGAGCCAGAAGAGCCCATAATAACGATGCGGCAATTCTGGGCGCAAGAGCATGCTATATTGGTGGAGTAAATGGAACAGCTACTGTTTCAGCAGGCAAATATTTTGGTATACCTGTAGGCGGGACTATGGCTCACAGCTTTGTAATGTATTATCAGGATGAGCTTACTGCCTTTAGAAATTTTGCAAAAATATATCCCGATAACTGCATTCTTTTGATCGATACCTATGATGTTCTTGAATCAGGCCTTCCAAATGCTATAAAGGTATTTCAGGAGATGAAGGAGGCCGGTATCAAGTCGAAGAATTATGGAATCAGGATAGATTCCGGAGACCTCGCCTATCTCACTAAGGAGACAAGAAAGAGACTTGACAGTGCAGGATTTACTGATGCCAGGATCGTTGTCTCAAATTCTCTTGATGAATATACTATTTCATCGATCCTGGACCAGGGAGCCAAAATCGATTCTTTCGGTGTCGGCGAGAGGATGATTACATCAAAGTCTGAGCCTGTATTCGGAGCTGTTTATAAGATGTGCGCCGTAGAAGAGGATGATGGACATTTTTTACCCCGTATCAAGGTCTCTGAGGCAGTTGAGAAGATCACAAATCCCGGCCTTAAGGAAGTCTACAGGGTCTATATGAAAGACGGCCATGCTGCTTGTGATCTCATCACAAAAAAAGGAGAGAAACCTGATGTAAAGAATCATTACAGATTTGTAGATCCTGAAAAACCCTGGAAAGAACATTATTTTGATGACTGCTCATTAAAGAAGCTCCAGAAGCTTTATGTTCATGAAGGAAAAAGAGTGATTGAGCCGGAATCCCTTGAAGATATAAGAGATTATGTCAAAAAGCAGCTCGATGGAGAGATCTGGGATGAGGAGCAGCGTTTCGAGAATCCGCATATTCACTATCTTGATATGAGCCCCGAATATTACGAAATGAAAATGGATATGCTTTACAAGAAGCATAAAGAAAATTAATGAAGATACCTGAAGGTGGAAACCACCTTCAGGTATTTTTTATGTAAAAAACAGTTGAGAAACTATTGAACTTGTATTCGGTTCCTTTTATTGCCCGAAATATTAACCAAAAATGAGCATTTATAATTATAAGAATTGCCATATTGTTTAGAAACCAGCACAATGATAATATTATTTAAGAAACCGAAACTTGGAAAATAGTTTCTTAAAAAGTAACAGAGAGGATTAAGATGAGTGGTTTTTTGTCAGGCTCAGTTGATGCGACAAGACAGAGGATATTGGACGGAACAGTAGAAGTTTTCCGCAAGAAGGGTTCCTCTTTCACAATGAATGATATATCAAAAGAGCTTTCAATGTCCAAGAAGACAATATATTCGGTATTCAGAGACAAGGAGTCTCTTTTATTTAATCTGGTGGATTATTTCTTTAATACAGTGAAGATCGACGAGGAGAAGATCAATAATGATGAATCCCTTTCCACCAAAGAAAAGCTTATTAAAATTCTTGGAGCAATGCCTGAGGCAGCAGTTGGGATCGATTTTTCTTCTATTAATAGCCTTAGGGAAAAATATCCCAGGGTAGGAAAGAGAATAGAGGAAAGGCTTGAGAGCGGCTGGGACAGCACTATTGCCCTGTTAAAAAAAGGTCAGGATGAGGGCATATTCAGATCTGTTGATACAGTCGTTTTTCAGATGACATTCGAAGCGGCTATAGAGAGATTTCTTTCTACAAATGAACTAAAGAAAGCACATATCTCATACGATGATGCCCTTAATGAACTTGTGAATATACTTGTGAACGGAGTTTGCATTGACTGAAAGAATTTATCTAGACAGAGAATGGAGATTCAAGGACTTTTTTTCCGAGGATTATATAAATAATCTCATGGAAGACGGCGATAAAGTCACTCTTCCTCATACAGTTAAGGTCCTCCCCTATGATTATTTTGATGAAAGTGATTATCAAACTCTTTCATGCTATCAAAGAGTGATTACCTATCAAAGCCAGTGGGAAGGTAAGAGATTGATTCTTACTTTTGAAGGAGCGGCTCACAGAGCTTTTATTTATCTTAACGGAGAGCTTATAGGTGATCATAAATGCGGTTATACCGCCTGCTCCATGGATATAAGCAAGAAGCTTAAAGAGGGCAGCAATCTTCTTACAGTAAAGCTTGATTCGAGAGAAAGCCTGGATCAGCCGCCATTTGGTTATGTAATTGATTATATGACTTATGGCGGACTCTATAGAGACGTTTATCTCACTGTGACAGAAGAGGAAAGCTTTAAAGATATTTTCTTAAGACCATCACTTGATGAAAAAGGAAATGGGATCCTTAAAGTTGATGCAGCCTTTTCCGATGAGGCTATGAAGGCTGTTTCGGAAGAAAGGTCAGTTCTTGAGATAGACCTTGACGGCAAAATGGTCTTCAGGGAAAAAATGGATAAGGATTCTCTTATAAAGGGCAAGGACCTTTCAAATTATCTTAAGGGATTAAAGACAGATGATCATTTTTCCTTTGAAATAAGGGATCTTGATGTGAAGAAATGGGATATAGAAAGTCCGGTTCTTTACAGGGCAGATGTCATACTTCTAACAGATGGAAAAATAAGCGATAAAAAAAGCTTAAATATTGGTTTCAGGAATATAGAATGGAAGGCTGATGGCTTCTATCTTAACGGAAGAAAGGTTAAGATCCGGGGGCTTAACCGCCATCAATCATATCCATATGTCGGATATGCAATGCCGGAAAGCATGCAAAGAGAAGATGCCAGGATCCTTAAAGAGGAGCTGGGCGTAAATACAGTAAGAACTTCTCATTATCCTCAATCACAGTATTTTATAGATGAATGCGATAAGAGGGGGCTTCTTGTTTTTACTGAAATACCCGGCTGGCAGCATATAGGAGGGGAAGCCTGGAAGGATCAGGCAGTCAGGAATGTAAGCGACATGATCCTGCAATACAGGAATCATCCTTCAATTATAATCTGGGGAGTGAGAATAAACGAGTCGAAGGACGATGACAGCTTCTATGAAAGAACAAATGCTGTGGCACACGAGATGGATCCTTCAAGACCGACAGGCGGAGTAAGATGCAGTACGGCCAATAAAGATACAAATATTCAAGAAGACGTTTTTACTTATAATGATTTCGTTCATAATGGGACCAACAGGGGCTGCCTAAAGAAGGAAAAGGCGACAAATGATATGTCAAAGCCCTATCTCGTTACTGAATATAATGGACATATGTATCCGACAAAGAGCTTCGATTTTGAAGAACATAGACAGGAGCATGCAATAAGGCATGCCAAAGTGATGTCCGATATCGGGCTAGAGGACAATATAGCAGGCGGCATTGGCTGGTGCATGTTCGATTATAATACACATAAGGATTTCGGAAGCGGTGACCGGATATGTTATCACGGAGTCATGGATATGTTCAGAAACCCTAAAATGGCTTCGTATGTATATGCAGCCGAGGGTTCAAAGGATAATATTCTTGAAATCACTTCCACCATGGATATAGGAGAGCATCCGGCATCCAATCGCGGAAATTGCTATATTATTACAAATGCCGATTCGGTAAAAATGTATAAGAATGGCAGATTTTTGAAGGAATATTTTCCCGAAGACTCAGAATTCAAAGGACTTAAACATGGCCCCATACTTATAGATGATTATATAGGAAGTGATCTTGAGACCATTGAAGGTATGAAGCATGACCAGGCAGTGACTGCCTCTAAACTTCTTAATTCATATTCCCTTAATAAGGGAAAAATGACAGGAAAGATGATAGGGGAAGCTGCAAAACTGATCCTTAAATATCATATGAACCCGGGAGATGCGGTTTCACTTTTCCAGAAATACATAGGTAATTGGGGAGAAAAATCGACTGAATACGAATTCAAAGCCATAAAGGATGGTAAGGTGGTAGCAGATAAACATATCTCACCAATGACAAAAAGAAGGCTTGATATAAGACTTTCATCTGACCGCCTTTTAAGCGGACATACTTATGATGTTATAGCTCTTAGAATTGAAGCTAAGGACGAGAATGGAAATCTTCTCCCCTTCTTAAATGAGCCTGTAAGGATTTCACTTGACGGGCCGGCTGAGGTGATAGGGCCGGAGGTCACATCGCTAAGAGGCGGCATGGGAGGCTTCTATATAAGGAGCACCGATGAGAGCGGAAGAATAAGAATAACCATTCAAAGCGATAACTTTCCACCACAAATATTTTTTATAGAATCAAGATCAAAAATATAAAAATTAATGGCAGTAATTACTGCCATTAGTTTTAACAGAAAATGGAAACTGAATCAGTGAATTAAGTTTTTTAGAAGAAGGGATGGTAAAATGGAAGACAAGTCCAAGGTAATTTTCGGGAATGTCATATCAGACAAGTCATATAGAAGTGCTTTGAAATCGAAGGCTAAATATCTCAAAAAATATCCCGACGATCCTGATGCAACCTATAATGTAGTTGTGAGAAAAAATCCGGTAATAGGTGATTCACTTGGAGTATCTGATATAAGACTGGAGAATGGAGAAAGCCCGGAGGAATTCGACCACGAAAAGGGTATCATTGTTGGCAATATAAGAATGGGTTTTGGACATTACAGAATTTCAATGGCCATGGCAAGCGCAGCCAAAGCTCTTGGGTTTAAGCCTTATTGGCTTGATCTTAATTCATTTCCTAAGACTACCTGCACCAAGGTTATTTCCGCAGAGAATGATCTTTATTCACTTGGCTCAAGGCTGTCAAAGAACAAGCTTTTCAATAAATTCGTCTGGGAACCTGTAAATTATGAGCTTTTTAGAAAGCTTACATATAATTCATCCGATCAGAAGAATGCAGAGCTTATGGCTCCTGTTTATCAAAATATTCCTAAGGATATTCCTGTAGTAGGAACACATGCATGGCCTTCTCAGGCAGCAGTTCATGCCGGAATGAAGTATGTTGTCAATGCAATCCCTGATAACTGGCCTATGGCTCTTCATCTTTCAGAAGGATCTGTTCATACTATCCAGACCAGAAATTCCTATATGGGATACAGAATACTTAATGGAATGGACAAGGACAGGGTTCTTAAGCCAATGCCTGATGATGCGCTGGTATATACAGGTCATTATATAGACCATGAACTTGTTTCAAATATCGAAAGCGATTGTGAGAAGAGAATGAATAGAAAGTACGAAGGAAAGCCGATGAGATTCCTTCTTACGATCGGTGGTGCCGGTGCTCAGGCTGATATCTTCGAAGCAATAATAAAATATCTTCTTCCTTATATCAAAGAGAATAAAGCAGCTCTTTATGTGAATGTAGGAGATTACAAGAATGTCTGGAATGAGCTTACTTCAAAGATACCCGAAATGAAGGAGCTTTCTACAGAGCATTTTGAAGATTTTAAAGAAGCATCAAATTTTGCCAAAGATGCACTCGATGGAGAAGTTACAGGAATTCACGGCTTCTATCATAGCGACATTTTCGAAGCAGTATATATAACAAATCTTCTTATGAGAAGCTGCGACGTACTTGTCACAAAGCCTTCGGAACTGGCTTTTTATCCTGTTCCCAAGCTTTTTATAAAGAGAGTAGGAAAGCACGAGATGTGGGGAGCCATCCATTCAGCTGAAATGGGTGATGGAACACTTGAATGCAGGGATATTCCTCATGTTGAGCAGATGCTTGAACTCTTTTTGAAGAATGAGAAGCTTCTGGATGATATGTGTAATTCGATCATCCGTAATAAGCAGATGGGACTTTATGATGGAGCATATAATGTCATAAAGATCGCAATGAAATTAAAGGAGAAGTAAAAATGGAAACAAAAAGAAATCTAACCGGTCGAGAAAAGATGTCCTACGGACTCGGAGCTGTAGGAAAGGATATGGTCTATATGCTTTCCGCAAGCTATGTCCTTTACTATTTTCAGGATGTCATGGGAGTCAATGCAGTCGCTATGGGTATTATCCTTCTCGGAGCTCGTATATTCGATGCATTCAACGATCCTATCATGGGTGTAATAGTCGCAAAAACAAAGACAAAGATGGGAAAGTTCCGCCCCTGGCTTCTTATTGGAACGATCACAAATGCAGTAGTTCTCTTTCTGATGTTTGCATGTCCTCCCAAACTTGATGGAGCCGGACTTGTTGCCTATGCAGCTATTACATACATTCTCTGGGGTGTAACTTATACAATGATGGATATTCCTTTCTGGTCAATGATCCCTGCTTTTACAAAGGGCGGAAAGGAAAGAGAAGGGCTTACAACTCTTGCCAGATCTTGTTCAGGAGTAGGTTCAGCTCTCATCACTATCTTTGCCATGCTTTTCGTTCACGGACTCGGATCAATGGCAGGCGCTAAGACAGCCCGTCAGACAGAGATACTTGGATTTAAATATCTGTCACTTATAGTTGCTATATTATTTGTAATATTCATTATCATTACTGTTGCTAATATAAAGGAAAATTCCACTGTAAATATGGAGACAACAACAGTAAGAGAGATGTTCTCATCACTTATTCATAATGATCAGGCCATGGCTGTCGTAATAACAATTGTTCTCGTTAACACAGCCATGTATATAACATCGAATCTTCTTCTTTATTATTTCAAATATGATTTTGGAGGAACAGGCTGGTACAATTCATATACACAGTTCAATATCATAGCCGGAGCAGCACAGATACTTGCTATGATGATTCTTTATCCAGTACTCAGGAAATTTACTAATTCCATCAACATTTTCTATCTGTCACTCACAATGTCAATAGTAGGCTATGTAGTATTGCTTGCCCTTTCAATGACAGGATTTATGAACCTTTACGTTCTTTTCATTCCTGGAGTCCTGATTATGGCAGCATCAGGAATGAACAATGTCCTTGTAACCATATTCCTTGCAAATACAGTTGATTATGGCGAGATAAAGAATAATAGAAGAGATGAATCGGTTATCTTCTCAATGCAGACATTCGTAGTGAAGCTTTCATCAGGCTTTGCAGCTTTCATAGCTTCTCTGGCACTACAGGCCTTCCATCTTTCAAATAAGGCAGTATCCGACAGCGAGAAGAGCATAGATTTTGCAAAAAATGTTGCTCTCGCATCAAAAACGGGTCTACGACTTGTTATGACCATAATTCCTATAGCAGGACTTGTTTTCGCCCTGTTCTGGTTTAGGAAGAAATATATTCTTACAGATGCTAAAATAGAAAAGATAACAGATGAACTCCAGAAAAAGCATGAAAAGGAATTGAATAAATGATCGAGATTTTTTCTGATAAAAATTTCTATCTGTCCACTGATCATACGACATACGCTTTCGGCGTATGTCCGACAGGTCAGCTGGAACATCTATATTATGGAAAAAAGATTCATGTGGATGAGAATACCGATCTTTCCGAGTCACATACAAATGCTCACGGAAACTCGGTTCTCTATAATAACGAAACTCCCCAATATTCACTCGAAGACCTGGATAGTGAGGCAGCATTCTATGGGAAAGGCGATATAAGGGAGCCCCTTATGGAGGCAGTATTCCCAGATGGAAGCACGACTCTTGATTTTGTTTTCTCTTCTTATGAAAAATGTAAAGAGGATGTGATCTTTTCCGGACTACCTCTTTCATATGACGATAAAGGAGAGGCTGAAACCCTTAAGATCACTCTAAAGGAAAAGAATTCTGGTGCCGAGCTTGATCTTTTCTATAAGGTCTACAGTGAATGCGACTGCATAACGAGATTTGCTGTCTTTAAGAATACAACTGCCGGAGAAATAAAGTTAAAGAGAGCGCTTAGTCTTCTTATTGATTTCCCGAAAAGGGGTTACAGAATAACGACTTTCCACGGCGGCTGGACAAATGAGATGAACAGGGAAGATGTAATACTGGAAGGCGGAAAGTTTGTAAATTCAAGCTTTACCGGTACATCTTCATCAAGGAGCAATCCACTTTCTCTTATGTCTTCAAAAGATGCTACGGAGGACAGCGGCAGCGTTTATGGCTTTAATCTTGTCTATAGCGGCAACCATTATGAGGCCTTTGAGGTAAATTCATTTGGAAAGACGAGAGTAGTTGCAGGAATAAATCCTCAAGATTTTGAATTTCTGATCTCTCCCGGAGAGAGCTTTGAGATTCCGGAATGCCTTATCTCTTATTCTGATGAAGGATTCAATGGAATAAGCTTTAATTTTCATAATTTTGTCAGGAAACATATCATTCGCGGAAAGTACAGAGACGAAGAAAGGCCTGTCCTTCTTAACAGCTGGGAAGCAAATTATTTCAATATAGATGAAGACAAGCTTTATAAGCTGGCAAAATGCGGGAAAGATATAGGAATTGAACTTTTCGTTATGGATGACGGATGGTTCAAAGGCCGTGATAATGATAAGAAGAGTCTGGGTGACTGGGAAGCTGATAAAAAGAAGCTCCCCGGCGGACTTAGGGGTATAGCCGATAAGATCCATGGGCTCAATATGAAATTCGGTATATGGATAGAGCCGGAGATGATAAATGTTGATTCAGATCTATACAGAGCTCATCCCGAATTTGCAATGGATATTCCGGGAAAGGATCATTCCGAGGGAAGAAATCAAAGGCTTCTTGATCTTGCAAATCCTGAAATCGTAGATCTAATAACAGAAAAGATCGAAAATGTTTTGAGAAGTGCAAAGATCGATTATGTCAAGTGGGACATGAACCGCATAATTTCAGATGTATATAGTCATTATCTTCCTCCCGAAAGGCAGGGAGAGACACTTCACAGATATGTGCTCGGCTTTTACAGGATGGCAGAAAAACTCACAAAGGATTTCCCGGATATCCTTTTTGAAGGCTGCGCATCTGGCGGCAATCGTTTTGATCTTGGAATGCTTTCATTTTTCCCTCAAATATGGGCAAGTGATGACACAGATGCCCTGTCAAGAATGGATATCCAAAATGGTTACAGCTATGGCTATCCCCAGAATGCATATACCTGCCATATATCATCTGTTCCTAACCACCAGACCTTAAGAATTGTTCCGCTTAAGACAAGAGCAGATGTGGCCTTCTTCGGTAACATGGGTATAGAGCTGAATCTTCTTGACCTTTCAAAGGACGAACTTGCCGAATTAAAGGAAGAAATAGAGCTATATAAGAAATATAGGAAACTCTTCCAATACGGAAGGTTCTATAGAGGCAGAAATGATGAGGTCCTTCAATGGACGGTGGTTAGCCCTGACAGAAAAATAGCAGCCGGAATTGTTGCATTAAAGTATATGCATCCGGCTGATATGCATTTAACCTACTTCCCCAAAGGACTTGATCCTGAGAAGAAATACCATTTCTTCAATATTCCATCCAAGGTAAGTGTAAAGGAATTTGGTGATCTGGTGAACACAGTAGGCCTTCCAATACATGTAAAAAAGGATTCTCTTGTCCATAATATTATTGATAAATTTTATCATTTGGACGGAGAAAAAGAGGACAAACATCTTTATGGAGATGCGCTTATGTATTCCGGAGCAAGACTTACCCAGGCCTATATAGGGACAGGAATTGATAATGTAAGGGTTATGAAGAGCGGAAGCAGTAGACTCTATTTCATGGAAGAAGAGGAATAAAAACTTCTAAAAATTTAAAAGGCCTTTCCCATCGCTTTAGATATAGCATGGGAAAGGCCTTTTTTAAATTTTCATCTTAATCTGCGGGCATTCTTCCTAAAGAGCTATTATCAGGAAAATGCAAATTATAGATAAATAAAAATTATTCTCAATAATCTTTTTACAATGTCTTGTGTTATAGTATTGAGTGGCGTAATAAATTAGAAAATGATCCCGTAAATCAATGAAGGTAAGAGATTTTTTAAAAAATAATATATGGAAAATCAATATAATATTGGCTGTTTTCATCGCTTTTTCAACATGCTTTATAGCCTTAAGAAGCTTTTCCGGGAATAAATCCTCATATGAGACTTATTCATTCGATTACAACGTGGGATGGCTTATTGACGGATCTGACAAATATATAGATCTTGATAATTATTCTTTTAAGAAAAAGAAGAATGGAAAACCTTATACCATCATGAAGAGGCTTCCCTATGGAACTTTTGCCAATGAGAAGCTTATGTTCTATTCACGATATATTTATTTTGAAGTATACAGAGATGGAAATCTAATTTCTTTTTATGATGCTCCTGTACCATCTTCACTCGGTAAAACCTATAAGGGAAAATACAGTCTCATTAATCTGGGGAAAAATACAAGTGGAGCCCTTATAACCATAAAGGTATATCCTGCCTACAGTGATGGTTCATGCATAATAAATAAGGTTCACCTGGGAGACCCGGGTCAATATGTACTTAAATATTTAAGATCAAATGTAGCTATTTTTATTTTTGGACTTCTTGACTTCTTCCTTGGTATAGAGATGTTCTTTATGCTATGGCGGGACGCTGCGGGTCAAAAGAAGAGCAGGGCTTCTATGCTGGCTCTTTCCGGAATGACAATATCAATGTCTGTTTGGGTTATTCTTGATTCGGATATAATTACAGTTCTTTCTCAGCTTGTCATGATAACTCAAGGAGCCGAGATCTATATAATGATCTATGGAATTGCTTCATGTCAGCTGTTCTTTTGCTGCTTCTACAATTATAGAAATCGAAAGCTTTTAATTTATGTAATCTCTATTTATTTCATATTGACATCTTTTATCTTTATATCTGCCAGAACAGGTTTCAGGGATTATCATGAAAATATTTCTATTATCATTATTTATGCTTTTTTTGCGGCAGCCTTCGGAACAGGACTTGTTATAAAGAAGGGACTGGATAAGAAATTTGACAGGATAGATTTTGTAAATCTTGCTTTCCTTTTAATGTGCTTCCTAATAGCCTTATTTTGGAAACTGTTCAGCTTTGATCTTCCTGTTTGCTATTTATTGGTAGGTGCGATAGGTCTTGTGGCTGCCTTGTATCTTATTATCATGATAAATTTCTTCAGCAAAGAATTCCGGGATAATCTTGCTAAAGCTGCCAAGGCTGACACTTTTGAAAAAATGGCTTATGATGATCCTTTGACAGGCATAGGAAACCGGGCTAAGTTCTATAAGGAAATATTTGAATATGCAGATCGTGTTGATCGCGGGGAGTCGGCCGGAGTCCTTATTATCTATATGGATCTTAATAATCTTAAGCTCGTAAATGATATGAGGGGTCATAATTATGGAGATCTTTATATTAAATCTGCTGTAAGTGTAATAAAAAGCGTCCTTGATGGAAAAGGCGAGGTATTTAGAACCGGCGGTGATGAATTCGTTTCTCTTATTCCTTTTGAAGCTCTTCCGGAGGAGTCCATTGAACTTATTAAGGGCAGAATAATAGCTTCTTTGACAAAGAAAGAGCGTGAAATAGGAAAGGTCACTGGACTTTTTAAGGCTATTTCAATAGCCTATGGTTTTTCTGTCTATATTGAAGGCAGAGGTTCTATTCATGATGCTGTTCATGAAGCAGATGATAATATGTATAAGAAGAAAATGCAGATGAAGACGGATTCAGAAGTAAGATGAGATGCCAATGAAGAAATTTCTTAAGAAAAATTATATATTTATTCTCCTTATAATGGGAGTTCTTATGTCTCTTTATGCGGTTATAAGTGATTCTTACTCATTTTATAGTGGCAGAAAAGGCCTTGATTACAGATCTGTGGAATTTGACAGGGACTGGATCGTGAATTCGAAGAAGGTAGATAGCCTTAACAGGGTAAGATTTTTAAAAAATGATGGCAATCAAGGTTCTTTTGTGATCTATAAACGAATGCCGGATGACAGCCAGCCTAACGAGAGATTAATGTTTATCTCACGATATTGTGATTTTAGTGTCTTCGTGAACGGAGAATTTGTATATGGTTATACGCCGTCAAAAAACAAGGAAAGCGGCAGAGTATATGGAGCTAAATTCAATATAATAGATCTTGGCAATAAAGCCCGGGGCGGCATGGTAAAGATAACCTTGTCTCCTTTTTACAATAAGCACCCTGCAGCCATAAGCGATATTGAATTCGGCAACAGCGGCATATATATTGAAAAAGCAGTTAAGAAAAATTTTCCCCTCTTTTTTGTCAGTATGGTCTGCCTTTTCATGGCTATATATTTCTTCGTACTTTCAACAGGATGTGAGAACAATTCCAGAGACAGGATAAACTTTATTTCTATTGCAATAATTACAACTGCCGAAGCTCTATGGCTAAGCATGGAATCAGATATCATTACCATACTTCTTAATTATGTTCTATTAACTGATCTTATAATGACATTCTTAATTATCATTAGTCTTATGATGTCTTTTGTCTATGTGGCGGGCTTTGTCTATGAAATAGGATCTTATAGAAAGATAAGCAGTATTACGACCACTATAATGCTCTTTATTGTGATCCTTACGGCTATATATATTAAGATCACCAATCTTTATTTAGAGAATTTCGAAGGGTTCCTAAATATACTTTTGACTGTATTCGTTATACTTGATGCCTATTTAATATTCTTTAAAGGATTAAAGAAAAAAGGTAGAGTCTTTTTTAAAAATTATCCCTGGCTTTTCATTGGATCTATCAATGCTTTTCTTGAAATATTTTACATAATCAGTTTCAATTTGCGGGGAAGAATATATCATGGGAGATATATTATTCTATTATTAGGAACCATCTATGCTATATGTTCAGTCGGCATAGTTTTGAGTTATGATAAAAAAGTAAGTAATCTTAATCTTTTGGCAGCCAGAGCAGAGGTCTATGAAAAAATGGCTTTTACCGATCCGCTTACGGGACTTGAGAACAGAGCCGCTTTTTTCCAAAAGGCTGATGAACTTTTAAATATGGTTGATACGGGGCGCTCCGCAGGTTTTCTTCTTGCCAATGTTGATCTTAATGATTTGAAAAAGGCAAATGACAGCAAAGGACATGAATTCGGTGATCTTTATATAAAGACGGCAGGATCTGTTCTTAAGGAAACCTTTAAGGACAAGGGATATGTATACAGAACCGGCGGGGATGAATTTTTGATACTTTGTCCTTATGAGAATCTTTCTCTTGATACTATAAGACAGAATCAAAACGAGTTAAGATACAGATTAAAGATATGCCAGGAGGACGCTATAAGAAGAGAACCTTCGCTTGAGGGATATTTTTCTATTGCTATGGGTTTTTCATGTTATGACCTCTCGGATGATAAGAAGATACTTTCATTAAATGATGAAAAAACATATGAGGAACGCCTTATTCAGGTCATGAAAAAGGCTGACGAAGATATGTATGAAAATAAGAATAAGATGAAGAAAGAAATGAATTTCAATTTGTCATAAATTTTTTTATTCCTGAGAAATCGGAAGGGAGTGAAAATATTTGGAGCAGTTTATAAAATGGCTTAAGACTGAGGAGCTTCAGAAAATGAGGCCCACTGTAGACGAAATAAATTTTAAATCTCTCTTTATAGGAAGCCTTGTGAGTGTCGTTGCAAATTTTATGGCGTGCATTTTACGGAAGGATCCCTTACAGTCACTTGAATCAATCGTTTTTGGATTGATGGCGGCTTTCTATTTCTTTGTATTTATTATGGCTCTTTGCATGAGAAAAAAAGAGAAACTTCATCATTATTCTCTCTTTATGCTCTATAGTAGTATCTCATTTTCCCTTATTGTTTACTATATAAGCGGAGTCTTTTTCAAGAATGATATCTTGTCAATAGCATTTTTTCTGGTTATTGCCATATCTCCTTTATTCATATTAGATACCAGAAGAAGATCCATTCTTTATTCAACCATTTTGACAGCTATATATATGATCTCGGCCGGAATTTATAATGATGGATTGAAATGGGAATTTATAAGGCTCAGTCTTCTTGCCTACATTTTAAATATAGCCATTACCATAATTAATCTCGATATGCGTATTACTTCCCTTAGTAATTACAGGAAGCTTCTGGAAACAAATATGTATGATGAGCTTACTGGTCTTTACAACTGGAATTATTTCGTGATAAAGGCAAAAGAGATCATTGAGGCTAAGAAGCTTCAAAATAAGTGCTCAATCATCTTCTATGATTTTAAAGGCATGAGGAATTTTAATCGTGATTTTGGTTATGAGAACGGAGACTGGCTTCTTAAGACATTTGCAGAAATTCTTAAGTCGGTTTACACAGACAGGATCATAGGAAGATTTGGTGAAGATCATTTCATACTCCTCGTCTATAACGAGGAATGGGAGCGTTACAGCCGTACAGTCATCGAAAAATTGAATGTTCTTCTTAATGAAAAAATTGGCCGTGAAATGCCGGTAGAATTTTCCAATGATATAAGAACTGATAATTATTTAGGTGCTCTAAATCTTACAATGAAGATAGGTATAGCTGAAGTGAGAGATGGAGTTGATGTAAATGATGCCTGCGAGAGGGCGAGGCTTGCCTGTCATGCGGTAGACTCAGGACTTTTGAATGGCTACAGGAAATTTGATGAAGAGCTCCGGGAGAAAAGTCGTAATGAGGCCTATGTCCTTAATCATCTTGATGAGGCCATAGAAAATAATTATATAAGGCCTTACTATATGCCTATAGTGAGATCAATGACAAACGAGGTTTGCGGAGAAGAGGCTTTGGCAAGATGGATAGATCCCGTATATGGGATCATTCAACCTTCAAAATTCGTTCCAGTACTTGAAAACAGGCTTCTTCTTTATAAATTGGATATTAAGATTCTTAAAAGTGTTCTGGAAGATTTTTCAATCAGAAGATCAAAAGGGCTTCAAATTGTGCCTGTTTCTATAAATCTTTCCAGAAACGATTTCTACGGCCGCGATATGGTAAAGATAGTTTCGGATATGGTTTCGTCTTATGGCTATAATCCTAGCCTAATAAATATTGAGATCACGGAAAGCGCTTATTCTTCGAATCCTGATATTTTTATCCGGGAGGTAGACAGATTTCATCAGGCAGGATTCAAGGTCTGGATGGATGATTTTGGTTCGGGATATTCATCCTTGAACCTTCTTCAAGACTCACATTTTGACCTTATTAAGCTTGATATGAGATTTATGCAGAATTTTGGCTCGAAGAATAAGTTGATAATAAGCGCCATTCTGTCAATGGCAAGCCGGCTTGGTGTCGATACTCTGCAGGAAGGAGTCGAAACAGTCGAACAGCAAAAATTTCTAAGAAGGACAGGACTTGAAAGACAGCAGGGCTTTCTTTATGGCAGGCCTGTTTCTCTGGACGAGATCCTTAAGCGGGAAGAAAAAGGAAGCGGTATTCATTTTGAGAAGACCTATAATACTGCTTATTATGAAAAGGTCGGAAGTATAGATATTACTGATCCTTTTTCTTTTCAGAGAGATAATCTGGTCAGAGGCTTTGTAGATTCGGTTCCTTGTTTCATTGGTGAATGGGATCCTAAAGAGGAGAAGCTTTATGTCATGCGGGCAAATGAAAGCTTTGAAAAATCAAAGATAATAAAGGAAATTAAAAGTCTTGATCTTAATTCATCTATTCCTGAGAAAAGATTCTTAAAGATTGACAAAGAGATTATTGATATATTGAATGAAAGTATCAGATTAAATAAATGGACAAAAACAATGACCACCATGGGCGGCACTTCAATAAATGTCTATGCTCATGAGGTGGCCATTAACGGACACAATGAGAATCATGCGATTCTTTTGGTAGCGATTTTTACTTAAAGATCAATCTTGTATTCTTGAGCAGGGTAGATGCTTATCTTGTTGGAGAATATGAATGCGAAAGCTATTGTTATAAGAAAATATGGCATTCCTTTCATTCCGAAAAGCTCGAAGCAGAGGAGAAGAGCGCTTATGGGGCAGTTTGTTACACCTGCGAAGAAGGCTCCCAGTCCGCATGCTGCCATGAGACCCGGATCTACTCCAAGAAGATGACCAAGCAGGCAGCCTGAAGTAGAACCTATTACAAATGAAGGAACAATTGCACCGCCCTTAAATCCGGCCCCAAGTGAAATGGATGTCATATAGATCTTAAGTATAAAGGCGAGTGCAGGAGCTGTTCCCGCGACGGCAAGTGCTATAAGGTCTCCGCTCGCACCATTATAAGTCTGAACATTTATTATATTTGAGAATGTAAGAGCCTTTCCGCTGGAAATTACAGAAAAAAGACCTATTATAAGCGTCGAAATAATAATTATGATTCCTCCGGCAAATCCTCTGATCAAAGGATTTTTCCATATTTTTTCAAATAATTCTTTGAAAAAGCGGAGTGAATACATGAAAAGTATTGCGGCAAGGCTTATAAGAATACCGCCTATTACTGTAAGTAGTATACTGTTTCCGTTAACGGAAACAGTATTCAGTGATCCGACATTCATTTTCGGCGCATGAAGAAGGTTTGCTATAAATGAAGCCGTAAGGCTTGAAGATACGACAGGAATAAGGGCCGCATATTGTAATTGGCCAACTGATGCAATTTCTATGGCGAATATAGCGGCTGTCAGAGGGAGACCAAGAAGGGCTGAAAAAGCTCCGGCCATACCTGCCATTACCATTATATCGAGGTGTTTGTCCTTTATTTTCATGGCTTTTGCGGCATTATAGCCTATGCTTCCTCCGAGCTGCAATGCTGCACCTTCGCGTCCTACGGAGGCTCCTAATAGATGTGAAAAGGTAGTTCCTATGAATATCTGGAAGGCCATCCTTTTTTCCACGCCTTCTTCATTACGGGCGGCAAGTATGACATCATTGGTGTTCTGGGCTCTTTTATTTGATGTATATTTATAGAAAAGAGCTATAAGGATGCCACCGAATGGTAAAAGGAAAATGATCCATGGGTGATCAAGCCTTATGGTAGTTACTCCTTTAATAGCGAGTCCGAATAAAGCTCCTGCAAGACCTGAAATGGCGCCTATAATGATCGCTATAACAGTAAATCCGAGGTAGCGCAGGTCTATCTTAAATTCATTTTTTAATTCTTCCATTTTGTATTGCCTTTCTCATAAAAAATCGTGTTTATTTTACAATATTTTAAAATGAATGGCGAGTGCAAGACTGAAAATGATTTGCTATACTATAAAAAAGTATATTTGTCTTATTGGGGAAAGGACGGAATATGAATACAAAATTTGAAAATGCTATGATGCTCATGCCTGATAAGGGGCACTCATTCAAGGTAGTAAGGGGAACCTTGGTTACATCCAAAGATAGGATAGTTTTTGCCGGAAGTGATGAAGAATTCTCTCAATATGAGAATGATCTGAAAGAAGATGCCCTAAAGATCGATGAGACCATAGACTGCAGGAATAATCTTCTTATGCCTGGCTTTAAAAATGCTCATACCCATACGGCCATGACATTTTTGAGAAGCTATGCAGATGACCTGCCTCTTCAGGACTGGCTCACAAAGCAGGTATTTCCAAAGGAAGCCCTTCTTAGAGAAGATGACATATATTGGCTTGATCTGCTTGGGATCATGGAATATCTGACATCGGGAATAACAGCTAATTTTGATATGTATTTTTATCCGAGGACTATTGCCAGAGCATCCATTGATGCAGGCTTTAGAACGGTTCAGACCTCATCCTTCAATAATTTCGGAGGCAGCCCCGAAAGCATGGAGGAAGACTATAATTTCATAAATAATATGGGCTCAGATCTTACTTCCTTTATCATAGGCTTCCATGCCGAATATACGACAAGCATGGACAAGATGGAAAGGGTGGCTTCCCTTGCTGACAAATTAAAGAGCCCGGTCTATCTTCATAATTCCGAGACCAGGAGGGAAGTAGATGAGTGCCTTGAGAGATGGGGCAAAACTCCTACCGAACTTATGGATTCGCTTGGCATGTATAAGTACGGAGGCGGATCTTTCCATGCAATATGGCTTAATGATAATGATTATAAAATAATGAAAGAGCGTGGTCTTTATGCTGTAACTAATCCATGCTCAAATGCGAAGCTTGCATCAGGAATCTGTGATCTTAAAAGAATTATAGATGATGGGATCGGACTTGCCATTGGAACTGATGGCCCTGCTTCGAATAATGCATTGGATTTCTTCAGGGAAATATATATGGCTGCAGTTCTTCAAAAACTAAAATATATGGATGCGGCGGCAGTTCCTGCTGACGAGATCCTTTATGCGGCTGTTTCAGGCGGAGCCCATGCAATGGGGCTTTTTGACTGCGATTCACTTTATCCGGGTAACAAGGCCGATCTTGTAATGATAGATATGGGCCGACCCAATATGCAGCCGGAAAATAATATTGTAAAGAATCTTGTTTATTCGGCTGCTAAGGACGATGTCAAGCTGACTATGGTAAATGGAAAGATACTTTACAGGGATGGAGAATTTTTTCTTCCTTATTCACCTGAAGAGATCTATGCAAAGGCAAATGCCGTTATAAACAGGATGAGATGAGTCTTATCTTGAATGAAAAAGGATTCTATCATATAATTAAGATCTGTCTGAAAATGTATTTGGACTGGAGGTAATCTTATGGCAGCTTTTATGAGTAGTTTTATTACATATCTTTTGATTTTTCTTGTAAGTATCATTTTTGTTGTTATAGCTGTAAAACTCGGAGCGGCATGGAGGAGATCAAAGGATGCCAAAAGTGCTTCCCTTTCGGCAGAAGTTGATACCGAAAGCAAAGAAGAAAAATAAAGGAAAGGTCGACTAGTAATGCAGTACGGTGAAAACGAATTAAGAAAAATGTACCTTGACTTCTTTTCGGAGAAGAAGGGACATCTCAAGATGAAGAGCTTTTCTCTTGTCCCTCATAATGACAACAGCCTTCTTCTTATAAATGCGGGAATGGCACCTCTTAAGCCATATTTCACAGGACAGGAGATACCGCCCAGAAGAAGAGTGACGACTTGTCAAAAATGTGTCCGCACGGGAGATATTGAAAATGTAGGAAAGACAGAGAGACATCTTACTTTTTTCGAGATGCTCGGTAATTTTTCTTTCGGAGATTATTTTAAAACCGAAGCTATTCACTGGTCATGGGAGTTCCTTACAGAAGTCCTTAAATTGGATCCTGAGAGACTCTATGTAACTATTTATATAGATGATGATGAAGCTTTCAACATCTGGCATGACGAGGTTGGTGTTCCTGCCGAGAAGATCATGCGTATAGGCAGAGATGCCGACGGATCATCTGACAATTTCTGGGAGCATGGAGCAGGTCCCTGCGGTCCCTGCACTGAAATTTATTATGACCGGGGACCTAAATATGGTACAGGCCCGGAGGATGTAATGGGTGGAGAAGGCGACCGCTTCATGGAGATCTGGAATAATGTCTTCACTCAGTTCGAGGGAGATGGACACGGCGGATATACTGAGCTTTCCCAGAAGAATATCGATACAGGAATGGGACTTGAGAGACTTGCGGTCGTAATGCAGGATGTTGAGTCCGTATTCGATATCGATACCATGGTTGCAATAAGAAATAAGATATGTGAATTTGCGGGAAAGAAATATAAGGAAAATGAAGAAGATGATATTTCGATCCGCCTTATAACAGATCATATAAGAAGTGCTACATTTATGATCTCTGATGGCATACTTCCTTCTAATGAAGGAAGAGGCTATGTCCTTCGCCGTCTTATAAGAAGAGCAGCTAGACATGGAAGAATGCTTGGCATTAAGGGAACTTTCCTTAACAGACTTACAGATGTTGTTATTGACTGTGCAAAGGACGGCTATCCGGAGCTTCTCGAGAAGAAGAGCTTTATCAAGAAGGTTCTTGAAGAGGAGGAGGAAAGATTCTTAAAGACAATTGATCAAGGCCTTGAGATCCTTGGCGGAATGGAAGATGAATTAAAGAAAGAAGGCAAGACCTGTCTTTCAGGAGAAAATGCCTTTAAACTTTATGATACTTATGGCTTCCCTGTAGATCTCACAGCAGAGATAATTGGAGAAAAAGGCTTCACATATGATGAAGACGGCTTCAAGAATTGCATGGAAGAACAGAGAAAGAAGGCAAGACTTGCTCGAAAAGAGACTAATTACATGGGAGTAGATGCTTCTGTTTACCAGGAGATAGATCCCAGGATTACATCTCTTTTCACAGGCTATGACAGGCTTAGCGATAAGTCCGAGATCCGTGTCATTACTACTGAGTCGGAGATAGTTGAAGGACTTACAGACGGCGAAAGAGGAACCATAATAACAGACAGAACTCCTTTCTATGGGACAATGGGCGGCCAGAATGGCGACTCCGGAATAATAGAAGGTGAGGAAGGAAGCTTCAAGGTAGAGACTACTATCCATCTCCTTGGAGGAAAAATAGGCCATGTCGGCGTCATGACAAATGGTAAGATGCGAACAGGAGAAAAGGTAACTCTTTCTGTCGACAAAGAAAAAAGACAATTAATTTCAAATAACCACAGTGCTACACATCTTCTTCAAGGAGCATTAAGAAAAGTTCTCGGCGATCATGTTCAGCAAAAGGGTTCTCTGGTTACGGAAAACAGACTTAGATTTGACTTTACTCATTTCCAGGCTATGACAAGCGAGGAACTTAAAGAAACCGAAGATATAGTTAATAAAGCTATAAATGAGGCAATCCCGGTAGTCACAACTGTCATGACTCTTGATGAAGCAAAGAAGACTGGCGCCATGGCACTTTTCGGAGAGAAATATGGTGACAAGGTAAGAGTTGTTAAAATGGGTGATTATTCTACCGAGCTTTGCGGCGGTACTCATGTAGACAATACAGCTTCAATAAAAGCATTTAAAATTGTGTCTGAAAGCGGAATAAGCGCTGGGGTAAGAAGGATCGAAGCACTTACAAGCAAGGCTCTTTTTGAATACTTCGAGAAAGAAGAAGAGAGACTTAAAGAAACTTCTCTTTTATTAAAGACTACACCTGATGAGGTCACAAACAGGATTGAGTCTCTTTTGAAGGAATTAAAGACATTAAAATCCGAAAATGAGTCCCTTAAGCAGAAGGTCGCAAATGACTCTCTGGGAAATGTAATGGATCATGTAAAAGAGACAGATGGGATAAAATATATCTGTGCCAAAGTTGAAGACCAGGATATGGGAGCACTTAGGAAGCTAGGAGATTCACTTAAAGATAAGCTTGGTTCAGGAGTTGTTGTTCTGGCGTCCGATAAGGACGGCAAGGCCAGCCTTATAGTAATGGCAGGTGATGATGCCGTGAAGAAGGGCGTAAATGCCGGATCTGTGATCAAAATGTCCGCTTCATTTATAGGCGGAGGCGGCGGCGGAAGACCTAACATGGCTCAGGCTGGAGGCAAGGATCCTTCAGGGATCGATCAGGCTCTCATAAAGGCTGAGGAAGTTCTTTTGGAACAATTGAAGTAATGTGCTTTTCCGAAAGATGCTTTTTATTTCAGGATTTAAAGACTGGCAGGAAATTCCTTCTTAAAATGAATTGACGAAAATATTATTTGTGATATAATTTTTCAAGTGCAATTGTTTTTTGAAATTGAATCAGCACAATACGCAACCGGAGGGAGGTTTGGTTAGAGCATATGGCAACTGTTATAGTCAAAGAGAATGAATCTCTGGACAGTGCGTTACGCAGATTCAAGAGAAGCTGCGCCAAGGCAGGCATTCAGCAGGAAATTCGCAAGAGAGAGCATTATGAGAAGCCCTCTGTAAAGCGTAAGAAGAAGTCTGAAGCTGCTCGTAAGCGCAAGTTCAAGTAATGAGCTTAAAGCCTCTGCTGATTGCAGAGGCTTTTTTTCTGCCAGAACTTATATTAAAATATCTGTAGGATAAGATTTATGATCGGGGGCGATTATATGGGATCTTACAGATTTTTAAAAAACGGGCTCTTATCGAAGGTATTTCTTCTCATCCTTCCAGTATTACTTCTGACGGGATGTGGTTTGCCCGGGAAGCTGACATTCAGGTCATTTGCTTCATCAATGGCTCATCATGACATGAAAGTGGTCGAGCAGGACAGGACGGGGTCAAAGGTCACTATTTCTTCAAATTGGAAAGAAATGGGGATCACAGCATGGAAACAAGCGGAATCCGATGTGAATTCACTTTCCCTTCAATATATTGAATTCGAGAATAATGACAGGGCAAAGACTTTTTTCCAGACTCAGTGCGATTATATAAATACTACGACAGGGGCTGCGGGATCTATAGATGGGAATCTATATACATTGACTGACCAGGGATTTAACTACTATCTTGCTTATGTTGATAATAAAGTAGTCATAGCCACCTGCCAGACAAAAGATATAAAGATCCTTAAGGCCATAATAAAAAAGATGCCTGAGGTTCCGAAAATTGATAAATGATTGGAGTAAGCTTTTGAAATCACAGATAGTTAAGAAAGAGATCGAGAAGAGGAGGACTTTTGCGATCATCTCTCATCCCGATGCCGGAAAAACGACCCTGACCGAGAAGTTTCTTCTCTATGGAGGCCAGATAAATGAGGCAGGATCTGTAAAAGGGAAGGCTACAGCAAGGCATGCTGTTTCAGACTGGATGGAGATAGAGAAACAGAGGGGAATCTCTGTAACATCATCGGTTCTTCAGTTCCGTTATAATAATATGTGCATTAATCTTCTTGATACACCGGGACATCAGGACTTTTCCGAAGATACATATAGAACTCTTATGGCAGCTGATTCAGCAGTCATGGTAATTGACGGAGCCAAGGGAGTTGAGCCTCAGACAAGAAAGCTCTTCAAGGTCTGCGTAATGCGGCATATACCTATTTTTACCTTTATCAACAAAATGGACCGCGAAGCTATGGATACTTTCGAGCTCATGGATGATATTGAAAAAGAGCTGGGGATCCTTACCTGCCCTATCAATTGGCCTATAGGCTCGGGCAAAAATTTTAAGGGCGTTTATGACAGAAAAACCAAAATTGTAAAGCTTTTCTCCGATACAATGAAGGGAACAAAAGAAGGCGAGGAAGAGGATCTTTTAATAAATGATCCTGCCCTTAAGGAGAAAATCGGTAATGATATGCTTTCCAGGCTGGAAGATGAGATGGAGCTTCTTGATGGAGCTTCTGAGCCTCTTAATATGGATGAGGTAAGGGCTGGAAGACAGACACCGGTCTTTTTTGGATCTGCACTTACTAATTTTGGTGTGGAAACTTTTCTTAAGCATTTCCTTAAAATGACAAGCTCACCTCTTCCCAGACATTCTGACAAAGGCTATATAGATCCCTTCTCGGATGATTTTTCAGCTTTCGTATTCAAGATCCAGGCCAATATGAATAAAAACCACCGTGACAGGATTGCTTTTATGAGGATTTGTTCAGGGAGATTCGAAGCCGGAATGGAAGCATTTCATGTTCAGGGAGGAAAAAATGTAAGACTTTCTCAGCCTCAAACCATGATGGCCGATTCGAGACATATGGTTGACGAAGCTTATGCCGGGGACATAATTGGTATTTTTGATCCGGGTATCTACTCAATCGGCGATACCATAACGACTGCAAAGGAACCTTTCAGATTTGATGGTATACCTACTTTTGCACCGGAGCATTTTGCAAGGGTACGTCAGGTAGATACAATGAAGAGAAAGCAGTTTACCAAAGGCATCATGCAGATAGCTCAGGAAGGTGCTATACAGATTTTTCAGGAGTATAATACCGGACTTGAGGAAGTCATAGTCGGTGTAGTCGGAGTCCTTCAGTTCGATGTCCTTAAATTCAGGCTGAAATCCGAATACAATGTCGATATAATAATGGAAAATCTGCCTTATGAATATATACGCTGGGTAGTTCCTTCACCTGATCTTGATATGGAGAATCTGGTGGGAACATCCGATATGAAGAAGGTCATGGATCTTAAGGGAAGACCTCTTCTCCTTTGGGTAAATGAGTGGAGCATAAGGATGACTGAAGAAAGAAACAAAGGACTTCTTCTCGAAGAATTTGGTAAAAATTGATATTTCTTTTAAGGGGAGCTTTTGACGGAACTTCTTTTTATATATTTTTAGGATATTATTTATAAAAGATTCGGGAATCATTGTTTTGTTCCCGGATCTTTTATTTCGTTAAGATAGTTTTAATTGATGAGGACAAATATTACCGCCATAATATTTACAAACATTATTGACAGGGGAATAGGAGTATATTATTATTTACTGGGAACGAACTAATGTTCGAATGGAGGAAAAGAAATGGCTTTAAATTCTGAAGCAGATAAGAACGAGAAGACAAAGGCTCTGGAAGCTGCCATATCTCATATAGAGAAGGAATACGGCAAGGGCTCGGTCATGAGGCTCGGAGACAATTCAAATGAGATGCAGGTTGAGACTATACCGACAGGTTCATTAAGCCTGGATATAGCCTTAGGTCAGGGAGGACTTCCGCGTGGAAGGATCATAGAGATCTACGGACCTGAATCATCAGGAAAGACTACCGTTGCTCTTCACTGTGTCGCTGAAGTCCAGAAGAGGGGCGGAATAGCCGGTTTTATAGATGCTGAGCATGCACTTGATCCTGTATATGCAAAGAATATAGGGGTTGATATAGATAATCTGTTTATATCACAGCCGGACAGCGGAGAACAGGCTCTTGAGATCGCTGAGACTTTGGTAAGATCAGGAGCTATAGATATAATAATTGTCGACTCTGTTGCTGCACTTGTTCCAAAGGCCGAGATCGATGGAGACATGGGAGACTCACATGTGGGACTTCAGGCCAGGCTCATGTCGCAGGCTCTTCGAAAGCTCACAGGTGTTGTATCAAAGACGAAGTGCATTGTCATATTCATTAATCAGCTGCGTGAGAAGGTTGGAGTCATGTTTGGAAATCCCGAGACTACCACAGGCGGACGTGCTCTTAAATTCTATTCATCTGTCAGGCTGGATGTAAGACGTATCGAGTCTATAAAGCAGAATGGAGATGTTATTGGTAACAGAACCAGAGTAAAGATTGTAAAGAACAAGATCGCACCTCCTTTCAAAACTGCAGAATTTGATATCATGTTTGGCACCGGAATCTCCAGATCCGGAGATATACTTGATCTTGCCGCCGAGTCTGATATTGTAAATAAGTCTGGAGCCTGGTATGCCTATAATGGCAATAAGATTGGACAGGGACGAGAAAATGCGAAGATCTATCTTGAACAGCATCCCGATGTGATGCAAACTATTGAAAACCAGGTCAGGGAGAAATATGACCTTGGCGGAGAGATTGAAGTTCCTTCTGCTTTGGATAGTGATACTTCAGATAAGAAGGATTGATGATGGAAGTCATTTCAGTTGCCAAAGCCTTAAGAACTTCCAAAAAGTTCAAAGTCACATTTGATGACGGTTCGTCTTTTTCGCTCTACAAGTCCGACATAAGAAAGTATGGGATCGAAGAAGGGGCTGAAGTTGATCAGGAACTCTTTGACAGATTGATTAAGGAAGTCTTTATTCCGAGGGCCAGATCCAGAGCTCTTCATCTTCTTTCAATAGATAGGAGTGAGAAGGAGCTTATTGATAAGCTGACAAGTGATGGATATCCCGATCAGGCTGTAAAAGATGCCATAGAATATGTAAAGAGCTTTCATTATATAGATGACAGGAGAATGGCAAAGAATTACGTAAGGATTCATCAAAACGAGAAGAGCAGGACAGTGTTAAGGATGAATCTTCGTAAGAAGGGAATTGAGGACTCTGTAATCGAAGAAGCACTTGCAGAGGATCAAGTCGAAACCGAGGATCTTATTCGCCATTTTCTTATGAAGAAGCATTATATGACTGAAAATGCAGACGAGAAAGAAAAGGCAAGGATCTATAGATTTTTACTGTCAAAAGGATTCAGCATAAATGATATTATGAAAGTTCTGTAATCTTGACTTTGCACCCCTGTTCACTTAAAATTAATTTGTTGTAAGTAATAAGAGAATTATTTTTTTCAGATAATTTACAATAAGAAACGTACAGTTCTATGAAAATTGAATAAGGAGGTGCTCCTGTGATAACAATTATCGCTGTAATTGTGACACTTGTAGTATCCGTAACTCTGACTTTGGCTTTTGCAAATTCATATAATAAGAAGGTGGCAGAGAAGAAAGTAGGAGGAGCGGAAGACAAGGCACGTAAGATCATTGATGATGCCGTAAAGGAGGCTGAAGCAAAGAAGCGTGAAGCCATTCTTGAGGCTAAGGAAGAGAATTTGAGATCGAAAAATGATCTTGAGAAAGAGATTGCGGAATCTCGTGCCGAAATCACGAAGAATGAGCGTCGTATCCAGCAAAAGGAAGAAACCCTTGACAGGAAGAATGAACAGGCCGATCGTCGTGAGAAGAATCTTTCCCACAGGGAAGATGATCTTAAGAGGAAGGAAGCTGAGATCGACAAGCTGAATGAGCAGCGTGTACAGGAGCTCGAGAAAATCTCAGGATTAACTAAGGATCAGGCTAAAGAAATGCTTTTAAATGCGGTTGAGAGTGATGTCAAGCTTGATGCTGCAAAGCTTATCAAAGAGACAGTAGCTTACGCTAAAGAGGATGCTTCGAAGAAAGCCAGAGATATAGTAGTGACAGCTATACAAAAATGCGCAGCAGATCATGTCGCTGAAAGCACAATTTCCGTTGTTCAGCTTCCAAGTGACGAGATGAAGGGGCGTATAATTGGTAGAGAAGGAAGAAATATTCGTACTTTGGAGACTCTTACCGGAGTAGAGCTTATAATTGATGATACTCCGGATGCTGTCGTTCTTTCAGCATTTGATCCTGTAAGACGTGAAATCGCCAGAGTTGCACTTGAGAAACTCATTGTGGATGGAAGAATTCATCCCGCCAGAATAGAAGAAATGGTTAATCAGGCAAAAGCTGAAGTTGAAGAGACTATCAAGGAAGCCGGGGAAGAGGCTGTTCTTGAGGTTGGCATTCACGGACTTGATTCTAATTTGATAAAGCTTCTCGGAAGAATGAAATTTAGAACAAGTTATGGACAGAACGGACTCAAGCATTCTATCGAGGTAGCAGAGCTTTCAGGACTTTTGGCAGCAGAGGTAGGAGAAGATGTAAAGCTCGCAAAGCGTGCTGGTCTTCTTCATGATATAGGAAAGGCTGTAGATCATGAAAGAGAAGGATCTCATGTTCAGCTCGGAGTTGAGATCTGCAGAAAGTATAAAGAGAATCCGGTAGTTATCAATGCAGTAGCATCACATCATGGTGATGTTCCTGCAGAATCTATAATTGCTTGTCTTGTTCAGGCTGCTGATACAATTAGTGCGGCACGCCCCGGAGCAAGAAGGGAAACTATGGAAGCTTATACTCAAAGGCTTCAGCAACTTGAAGATATTACTAACGATTTCAAGGGCGTTGAAAGATCCTATGCGATCCAGGCTGGCCGTGAAGTCAGGATCATGGTTGTACCTGATCAGGTTGATGATGCGGGCATGGCAATACTTGCAAAGGATATTGCGACAAGGATAGAATCTGAGCTTAAATATCCCGGTCAGATCAAAGTCAGTGTTATAAGAGAGTCTCGAGCAATCGAATACGCAAAATAAGATTAAGGCATTCGGATGTAAATCCGGATGCCTTTTTTAGAAGAATATTTACTTCGGGAAAGGAAGAGAATATGGGAGCTTTGGAAGACTTTGAAAAAGAACATATAAAGAGGATAGACAGAGAGCTTGTTTTTAAAGGAAACGTAGTGGATTTTTATCAGGATACAATGGAACTTCCCAATGGAAAAAGGGAAAAATTTGATTTCGTGGAGCACAGGATGGGAGCCGCTGCCGTAGTTGCGGTTAGAGATGATGGAAAGCTCATTATGGTTCGTCAATACAGGCCTGCTCTTGACAGGTTTACGATAGAGATCCCGGCAGGAAAGAGAGATTCCATTATCGAGAATACAAAAATCACTGCCAGGCGTGAACTTATGGAAGAGACAGGATATATTCCCGGAGATATCAAGCGTATCTTATCACTCAAGACTACGGTTGCTTTCTGCAATGAATTTATTGATGTTTATCTTGCGACAGGTCTTCATGATAAAAAAGACCAGCACCTGGATGAAGACGAAAATATAGATATTCTCTTCGAAGATCTAAATAAACTTTTGGATATGATATATTCGGGAGATATTCAAGACTCAAAGACGGTAGCAGGGATATTATGCTATAAGACTTTGCTTGATGGAGGAAAAATCTGATTTTTTTATCATTTAATAAATTTTTCAGATATCAAAGATGGCTATCATGATAGACTATAGGTTAATATAAATATATCTATTAAAAGATAATTTGATAAGGTATTATATGAAGAATAAAAAGAGAATAGTCATCATCATATTGATAATTCTGGCTCTTGTAATAGTTCTTGCGCTTCTTTTCGGAAGACGTAAGAAAAAGAGTAAAGCCGCTTCTGTGACTACGGGAACTGTAAAATACAGGAGCATAGCAAATTCTGTCACTGGTACAGGAACAGTTCAGGCAGTAAATTCTGTTGAAGTTACATCAAATCTGGTTGGATCCAAGATAAAGAGCATAAATGTAAATGTTGGAGATATGGTAAGCCCAGGCACTCTTCTTCTTACAATTGATACAAGTTCTGAAGAGGAGGAGCTTAATTCTCTTAACCAAACGCTTTTGGATAATAAAAAAAGCGCTGCAGAAAGAGAAGCAGCCATAAAGAAAGCAGAAGAGGACCAGAAGAAATATCTGGAAGAAGCATCTGAAGCGGAGAGACAATCCTTGGAAGCTTCTCAGTCCGCAAGTATAAATGCCATAAATGAACAAATAAATACATTATCTTCCCAGTATAATGACCAGGAAGCAAGAGTAAGTAAGGCTGAGAATGAGCTTAATGATATGAAGTCTCAATATGATCTTTCTCTTACTAATGGCGTAATTACATCGGGATCTCAAGAAGATCTTCAATATCAGACGCTTATACTTTCTAAAGAGACTGAAGTTAATACATTAAAGCAAAATTTAGATACTCTAAAGACGGGCATAGATACTCTTAATACAAGGCTTAATGGGTTACAGAATTCGGCTCAAGGTAATAATGGTTCTGATCAAATGAATGCTTTGAATTTGAATTCGAAAGACAAAGGATTTTTTTCTTCGCTTTATTCGGCTTCTGATTCAGCCGAAAATACATCCGAATCAATGCTGAAAAGTCAAATCAAGAGCCTTAAAAAGAAAATAGAGAGTAAAAATGTGTTAGCACAATCAGGCGGAACGATTACGGAAATTTATGCAAAACCCGGTTCTCTTTATTTAGGCAACACTCTTATGCTCATAGAATCTGCCGATAATATGCAGATAGTTTCTACTGTCGATGAATATGATATTGCTGATATAAAGGTTGGAATGGAAGCCAAGGTGAAAACTGACTCTACCCGCGATGAGATATTGGATGCAGAGGTAAGTTTCGTTTCTCCCAAGGCTGAGTCAGGCGGAAGCTCTGACCTCGGAACGCTTTCATCTCTTATAGGAGGCTCTGGCAATATGATGTCATCAGGTCTTTTTTCCTCAGGAAGCGAGAGCGCTTCATATAAGGTTATCTTAACACTTAAAAAGCAAAATGAAAGATTGAGGATGGGGATGAATGCAAATATCTCCATTGTTACAAGTGAGAAAGAAAATGCTTTGACTGTTCCTTATGATGCAGTTAAAAAGGACGGCAATGGTTCATATGTCACAGTTCGCACTAAGGCTGATAATGAAAAAGGCTATATTGACAAAAAGGTGAGAATCAGGACCGGGATTGAGGGAACGGATTATATAGAAGTTTTGAGCGATGATCTTAAAGAAGGCGACAAGGTAGTCTATGAAAAGGCAAAGACTGATGACTCGGTAAAGGATCTTATGAATATGATGGGCAGCGATGCCGGAATTTGATGAATGGGAAATGATTTGAGACCGATCATAGAATTAAGGAACATAGTAAAGAAATATTATGAGGGCAAGGAAAACGAGCTTGAGATCCTTCATGGCATATCACTGGATGTATCAAAAGGAGAATTCGTTTCAATAGTCGGACCTTCGGGTTCCGGGAAATCCACATTGATGAATATAATCGGAGCTTTAGACAGACCTAATCAAGGCAGCTACTTCTTAGATGGTGTCGACATTGAAAAAGCCAAAGACAACGAGCTTTCACATATCAGGAATAAGAAGATAGGCTTTGTTTTCCAGAATTATAATCTTATACCAAGGATGAATGCTATCAATAATGTCGAGCTTCCTTTGCTTTATGCAGGCCTTCCTGCAGGGAAAAGGAGAATGAGAGCGAAAGAGCTCCTCGATCGAGTCGATATGCTTGATCGGGCTTTTCATTTTCCGGAAGAGCTCTCGGGAGGCCAGAAGCAGAGGGTGGCGATAGCCAGAGCTATGGCAAATGATCCCGCCATTATACTGGCTGATGAGCCGACGGGAGCATTGGATTCAGTGACAGGAAGGCTTGTCATGGATCTTTTTCATAAACTTAATAAGGAAGACAAAAAGACCATAGTTTTCATAACTCATTCAAATGAGCTTGCGAAAGAGACCGACAGGATAATATCCATTAAAGACGGAAGGATAGTGGAAAAAGAAAGTGATTCTTGAAAATTTGAAAATGGCATTTAAGAATCTTGCCACAAATAAGATGAGATCATTTCTTACCATGCTTGGAATAATCATAGGGATTGCCAGCGTTATAGCTATTTTTACCATAGGAGATTCACTTACTCTTTCTGTTTCTTATAATATGCAGAGCGCGGGTGCAAACGATGTCTATGTTGCTGTTTCCCCTAAGAGCAAAGAAAGTTCTGACAGATCTCTTACTGATGGGATCAGATTTTCCTCTAGATCATCGTCGAATATGGAGGAAAGCGATTATATTACTCCGGAGATGGTACATGGCCTTGTGAAAAAATATTCTTCTTCAATAAGCGGAGTAAATATCCAATACAATGTGGGAAACGGAAATACGTCTCAAGGCAGGAATAAGACCTCTTTCGGTGTATATGGAGTAAGTGCGGGATATTTTCTCACAAATCCCATAAATATAGATGCCGGGACTTTTTTCAGGAAGGATGACATGGATTCCAGAAGATATGTGGCTCTTATGGACAGCTCAGCGGCAGAAGATATCTATGGAAGCTCACTTTCCGCTGTAGGAAAAGACATTACCGTGACAATAGATGACAAGAATTACAACCTGAAGATAATAGGGACATATTCACAGGAAAAAAGCCAGAATAATGGCATGATGTCTATGTTTTCAATGGGGCGGACATCGCTTTATGTGCCGCTTAAGACGGGCTATGCCATGAAGCATGACACTGAATCTTTCCAGTATTTTCAAATAATATCTTCGGTCGGCGCTGATTCGGAAAAGCTTGCCTCAGATGTAGGAGGATATCTGAATTCCTATTACAGGAATAATTCAAAGTATAAGGTCAGTGCTATAACACTTTCGGGCATGCTTGACATGTTGATGAAGCTGCTTAATACAATAACTCTGGCGATTTCAATAATTGCAGGTATTGCTCTTCTTGTCGGCGGTATTGGAGTAATGAATATAATGCTCATTTCGGTTACAGAGAGGACAAGAGAGATAGGCACCAGAAAAGCTCTTGGAGCAAGGAACCGGGATATAAGACTACAGTTTTTAAGTGAAGCTATGATTATATGTCTGATCGGTGGTATTATAGGTGTGGTACTTGGAATTATCATTGGGATCCTTGCGGCATCAGCCATGGGACATCCGGCACAGCCTTCACTAAAAGGAATAGTGATAGCACTTATATTCTCCGTTTCTATCGGAGTCTTCTTCGGATATTTCCCGGCAAACAAGGCTTCCAGGATGAATCCTATTGATGCTTTAAGATATGAATGATATGGAGGTATAAAAATGACACTTGTCTGGGCACACAGAGGGGCATCGGCATATGCACCCGAGAATACTCTTTTGGCATTCTCTCTTGCAGCTGAACAGGGAGCTGACGGAGTCGAACTCGATGTACAGCTTACACGGGATGGAGTCCTTGTAGTCACGCATGACGAGATAATCGACAGGGTAAGCGATCGTGAAGGATGGGTCAAAGATTATACTTATGAAGAGCTTCTTGATATGAATTTCAATGCCGGAAAGAAGAAATTCGGCAAGGTTCAGATTCCAACATTAAAGGAAGTCTATGAACTGCTTAAGCCCTCGGGACTTACTGTAAATGTAGAGATAAAGTCAGGAGTAGTTTTCTATCCCGAAATTGAAGAAAAGACTCTTGAGATCACAAAAGAATGTGGCATGGAAGATCGTGTCATCTATTCATCATTTAATCATTATACAGTAAGAAAATTGAAGGAAATAGATCCGACAGTAAAAACGGGACTTCTTTATGCGGATGGAATTTATGATGTAGTAGGATATGCGAAAGAAAAAATAGGATGTAATGCTCTTCATCCCGCACTTTATAATGTTCAATATCCTGATTACATGAAGAAAACAGCCGAAGCTGGACTTGATGTGAACGTCTGGACTGTTAATGAAGAAAAATATATGGAAATGTGCTGTCAATACGGAGTAAATTCGATGATCACAAACTTCCCTGACAAGGCACTTAAAGTAAGAGAAAGCTTCAGGTGATTTGTTTTTAATAAGCCTGATTTACGGACGAGGTGGGATTTCATGCTGAAGAAGATCTGGAATAATTTTATTTTTTCTGACTACAAGGAATACAAAAATGAGATAATATCGGGAAATACATATGGACTTAATATCCTTCTGGCGGTAAGTCTTCCTATAAGTGTGCTTAACTATTTTCTTCAGACATTGATATATAAGAGGATTAGCGACAGCATCACTTTATTTCTCCTCATTTTTTTGCTTATAGCTATTTTAGTAAAAAAATTCCTGATAACGACCGGAGACAATTTGCTTTTGGTCATGTATTTATTGGCTTCCGTGATCTTCTTCTATACCATCATGCTTGGTACAGTGCTGGATACTGAGCATGATGCACTCACATATTTTCTTTTCCTTATAATCATACCGGCCTTTATACTGGACCGGCCGGTAAGGCTTATATCATTTTCTACGGCATGGACAATAATATTTCTTATATTGTCATTTATATATAAGAGTCACCATATATTCATGGTAGATCTTCAGCATGGTCTTGAATATTATCTTTGCTCTATAACTCTTTCTCTCTTTATTCTGTCCGTGAGGATCGGAGCAGTTAGAACAAATATGCATCTCCATTATCTGATTGAGCATGATCCTGTCAGTGCAGTTTATAACAGGTCAGGCATGCTTAATCATATGAAAAAATATGTGGGATCTAATCTTGCTATTGCGATCATAAAGATAGAGGGCTTGAGCTTCTATTCAGATATATACGGAAGCGAGTATGGAGATGACCTGTTAAATGGCTTTGCCAATATTCTTAAATCTTACTTTAATCCATCCGACCTTTATGAATTATATCGTGGAGACTTTGTAATAGTTCTTCCGGACGGCAATGAGGTTGATTGTTACAGAAAGCTGAATATGGTAAAGGCCGAATTTGCTGATTTCTATAAAGACAAGGATCTGGCGATTATTCCTTCTTTTTCCACGGGCTATGTATACGGAAAATGCAGGACTGTAACAGATTTCAGAATGATGGTACGACAAGCCGACCTTCATTGCTCCAGGGCAAGCTTTAATGGAGCAGGTTCTATCGAAGGCAGTGCATATGACCATACCGATAAATATTCTAACGAAGTCACAGATCAGATCATAAGGCAGATGAAGGCCGGGATGCTGGATCAGCTTACCGGACTTATGAATATGAAAACTTTTTTTACCAGAGCTGCCGAATTCGCATCGGCCAGCCGGACTGGAAAAAGAAAGCTTGTATTCCTTTACTTTAATATTGAGAATATGAAGGAATACAATATGAGATTCGGTTATGAGCGGGGCGACAAATTTATAAAGGCCATAGGAAATACAATTAAGGAGAATTTCCCGGACAGGCCTGTGGGAAGATTTGGAGAAGACCATTTTAGTGTGATGTGCTTTGCTGATGAATGTGATGAAACGGTAAAAAGTATTTCGAGACAGATAATGGCCTATCACAGACTGCCAAGTATGTCAATCAAGTGTGGAGTTTCAGAATGGAATTCGGATATCACGCCTTCCGAATGCTGTGACAGGGCAAAGATTGCTTCAGATAGTATAAAGGGTAATTATGATCAGGTAATTGCCTGGTATGATGACAGCCTGTATGAAGACAGGAAACTTAGGAATTATCTTATAGATCATCTGGATGAAGCCATTAATAAGGAACATATTAAGATATATTATCAGTCAATTATTGATGCCGGAAGCGGAAAGACTATTGGTTATGAAGCGCTTTCCAGATGGATGGATCCAGAGATGGGCATGATAAGGCCTGACAAATTCATTCCTCTTATGGAAGATGCGCATTTGATCTCGAGACTTGATGATTATGTTCTCGATCATGTGCTGAATTTTATACGAATCCTTAAAAACAAAGGCGCCCAGGTCCTTCCGGTGTCTATAAACCTGTCAAGATATGATTTTGCGCTCGGTGATCCTACTGTAACAATACCGGCAATGGTGGATGAATATGAGCTTCCACATGAGCTTATTAATCTTGAGATCACAGAGAGGGCTTTTTCAGATAAGTCCGGTCTTATTATGGATGCAGTTGATAAGCTTAGAGAAGAAGGCTTCCAGGTCTGGGTTGATGACTTCGGTTCAGAATTCTCTTCACTTAATATGATACAAAAATTTCATTTTGACCTTCTTAAGATTGATATGAAATTTGTAAGAGATCTTGGAAGCAATAGAAATTCTGAGATAATTCTTAAGTCAATCATAGATCTTACAAAGAAGATAAACGTAAAGAGCCTTTGCGAAGGAGTCGAAACTATAGAACAGTATAATTTCCTAAAGGAAAGCGGTTGTGATTATATTCAGGGTTATTATTTTTCAAGACCGATTTCAAAGGAAGAACTAATGGACAGATATGAAGGAGGAGAGTGAATGTATGCTCTTATTACCGGGGCAAGTTCTGGTATAGGAAAGGAGTTTGCCCGTATCATGGCTGAGAGGGGTTATTCTTTGATTCTTGTAGCGAGAAGAGAGGAGCTCCTTAAGGAGATAGGAGATGAACTTAAAAAAAGATTTAATACTGAGTCTATTATAATCAGCGAAGATCTTTCCAAGGAGGAATCTGTCCTTGATTTGATAGAAAAGTGCAAAGACAAGGATATAGAAGTCTTTTTTAATAATGCGGGCTTTGGTGATTGCGGAGAATTCTCTGAGACCGATCCTGAAAAAGAACTAAGAATGATAGACTTAAATGTGAGATCATTTCAAATACTTACAAAATATTTTTACAGGAGGTTTAAAAATAAGAACCGGGGATACATTCTTAATACGGGCTCATCGGCAGGTCTGATGCCGGCCGGTCCCTATATGGCGACTTATTATGCTACAAAAGCTTATGTGGTTTCCCTCACTTCAGCACTTGCCAGGGAGCTTAAGGAAGTCGGATCGAAAGCCTATATAGGAGTCCTTTGCCCAGGACCTGTAAATACCGAGTTTAATCAGAATGCGAATGTAACATTTTCACTTCCGGGAATTGAAGCGGGGGACTGTGCTGAATATGCCATTAATATGATGTTCAAGCGAAAAGTTATAATAGTTCCGACGATCACTATGAAAGCGGCGGTATTTTTCGGACATATCCTGCCTAGAAGCCTTATGACTTGTCTGGCAGGGAACCAGCAAAAGAAGAAGCTTTACAATGAAAGGAGTAAAAATGAAAACAGAACTTAATTCAAGAAAAGCGGCCATGATAGGCTGCGGCTTTGTAGGATCGGCCTCGGTATTTGCATTGATGGAAAGTGGTATTTTTTCCGAGATAGTGCTTATAGATGCAAATCATGATAAGGCAGAGGGAGAAGCACTTGATATTAGTCATGGACTTCCTTTTGCTCAGCCTATGAACATTTATGCCGGCGACTATAGCGACCTTTCCGATGCATCAATAATTATTATTTCAGCAGGAGCGGCTCAAAAGCCGGGTGAAACAAGACTTGATCTTGTAAAGAAAAATGTTGGTATTTTTAAGTCAATAATACCGGAGATAGTGAAATACAATAAGGATGCCATCCTTCTTGTAGTCGCAAATCCCGTCGATATCCTGACTTATACAGCATATAAGCTTTCAGGATATCCCAAAGAAAGAGTGCTTGGAACAGGAACTGTACTTGACTCCGCAAGATTCAAATATTTGCTTGGAGAACATCTGGGAGTGGACAGCCGCTCTATTCATGCTTATATAGTTGGCGAGCACGGAGACAGCGAGATCGCACTCTGGTCATCTGCAAATGTTTCAGGAATACCTGTACATAACTTCTGCGAGATGAGGGGTTTCATGGATCATGATAAAGAGACCAGAAGAATTGCAGATAATGTGAGAAATGCAGCATATGAGATAATAGAGAAAAAAGGAGCTACATATTACGGAATAGCTATGAGCGTTCGCCGTGTCTGCGAGGCTATAACCAGAGATGAAAAATCTGTCCTTCCTGTTTCTTCACTTATGGACGGTCACTTTGGTATAGATGGAATCTGCCTTTCAATGCCGGCTATTGTAGGAAAGAATGGTGTCGATACTCTGGTTCCAATTACAATTTCTGATGAAGAGGAAGCTTTACTTAAGAAGTCGGCCGAGACCCTTAAAGAGGTAATTGACAATAGCGGAATTTAAAAAAAGTTTTTTAATCCAGTGGGATCTTTTTTCGTGAAATTTAGCTTTAATTTTTCCAACATTCGTGTATAATCAGTTTATGAATCAAAAAAAGGAAGAACTTTTTGGCTATGAGTCCTACGATATAGAGACTCCCTTCTTTTTCAAGAAGATAGCCGAAAAGAGAAAAAAGCATAAAAAATCCCGAATAGTCGTTTGTATAACATTAGTTTGTTCTGTGGCTCTCATCCTATCGTTAAGCTTTTTTGTAAAAAGTCAGAATGAGAAGACAGTGAAGGCAAAGGGCATGAGCCGGGGAATCGAGAAAGAAGCCCATATAGAAACTCAGGAATCCGCAAAGGCTTTGGAAGGAGCACCAGTAGTTACTTCTGACAGCAATGCTCTTATAAATGAGTCGAGCGATAATTCTTCGAGCGACATAGTTATGTCGGACACCTCGAGATCCGGGGAACACCCGTATTTTATCAGGGTAAACCGGAAATTAAATGTAGTTACAGTTTATATGAAGGACTCTGAAGGAAATTATACTGTTCCTTTTAAAGCCATGGTCTGCTCTGTAGGTCTGAATAATGCCACTCCGACAGGAACCTTCAAGACTTCTACCAAATATGAATGGCATGCCCTTTATGCAAATACTTTCGGTCAATATGCATACAGAATAAATGGACCGATTATGTTTCATTCAGTTCCATATTATTCTGAGAACAAGGATTCACTTGAGACAGAAGAATATAATAAATTGGGGCGGGCTGCATCTCTTGGCTGTATCAGGCTTTCAGTCTCTGATGCCAAATGGATAATCGATAATTGTCCCGAGGGAACTACAGTCGAGATTTATGACAGCGATAATCCGGGACCTTTTGGCAAACCTATGAATATTAATATTGATCCGGGCTCAAAAAATGCGGGTTGGGATCCCACTGATCCTGATCCTTCGAATCCGTGGCTTAATGAGTGATATTAAATTTAATTTATTTACTGCTGTAAGAGCTGTTTTAAATATTTTTTGTCTGAAACAGGTCTTACAGTATTTTTTTTACAAAAAATTTACATTCATTTGCAATTTTTCATGATGGATAAATGTGATAGAATTAATTAAAATATTTAACTGCTGAAGGGGAATTTGTTATGGCAAAATTATATTTCAGATATGGTGCCATGGGAGCGGGGAAAACCATGGACATTCTGAAAGTAGCCTATAATTACGAAGAACGTAATCAAAAGGTATGCATATTGAAACCTTGCAAGGATACAAGGGATGGAATAACCAGGATTAAGAGCAGGGTTATAGGCTTTGAGAGAGAAGGCAGGCTGGTCGAGGACTTTCTTAAGGAAGATGATGAGACTATTTCAAGCTACGACTGCATCCTTATCGATGAGGCTCAATTTCTAACAAAAGAACAGGTCATGGAATTTGCCCGTATTGTAGATGAGCTTAATGTCCCGGTTATATGTTACGGATTAAGGACTGATTTCCAGATGAACCTCTTCGAGGGATCGAAGTGGCTTTTTGCCGTTGCGGATACGATCGAGGAAACAAAGACTATATGCTGGTGCGGGAAAAAGGCCACATGCAATGCCAGATACAATAAGGATGGCATTGTCCGCACAGGAGCTCAGGTAATGCTGGGCGGAAATGATTCATATATCAGTCTTTGCAGAAAGCATTTCATGGAAGGAAATCTCGGACCGGGGTTTAAGAAGATCGGAGGTTCTTTTCATGAAGAATGATAAGAAATTCGATCAAATAAATAATAATATCGCCGAGTCTATTAAGCTTACTGATCCTGATGATTCTGTAAAGCTTTTTCTCAAGCTTTCGTCACAGACAATGCATGCAAGAACTTCGGCAGTCTATGAGATCAGGGAAGATTCATATAAGAGAATATTTTATCATGATCCGGACGGAAGCGGACTTCTTGTAGATGAGATCAAACTTAAGGATCTTCCCGGCCGGCTTGGAGATGCCATATCTAATGGCATGATAGTATCTGCCCATGGGAAAATTATTGATGAAGACGGATTTTCCTCCCTTCTTGTCTGGAAAGATTCTGCTGAAACTTTCATACTCTGTCCTATAGGCATTGAACAGGAATTTTTTGGTTTTATTGTATTCATAGATTCAGATGATATGGGACATGCCGGAAGCGACCTCTATGGTATCATCTCGAATTTCATAAGTGTCCTGATAAGACATAGAAAAATGGTCTCATATCTAAATGATATTTCGGATCATGATTATCTTACCGGGGCTTATAATCTTTCGGGATTTAATTATTTATTAAATCCTCTTATAAGAATGATAAGACAGAATCCTAAGGCGCCAAAAACAGATGTCATCATGTTTGATATCCGTAATTTCAAGATGTACAACAAAGAAACGGGCTATTACAATGGTGACAGAATTTTGATCCGTATGGCAGAAGCTATAAGGAAGGAAGCGGGAACAGACAGATTCTGCAGGTCTCAGGCGGATAAATTTTTCCTTCTGGCTTCTGACTTTGATTCAATAAGAATAATAGAAAATGTTCATAATAGCATCTATGAATTATCGGACTCCATGTGCGAAGTCAGAGCTGGTATCTATACTCTTTCGGGAGATGAAGAAAATCCGACTCAGGCTGTTGACAGAGCGGAAATGGCATGCGACAGTCTTTATGACAATTATTTCCAGATCAGTGAGCGTTACAGCCCCGAGATGGAATCGGATCTGGAGATCCGAAATTATGTCATAGCTCATTTAGAAAAGGCAATTGAAGAAAAATGGATAAAGGTCTATTATCAGCCCGTTGTCGATACGAGAAATGAGAAAACGGCAGGATTTGAAGCTCTTGCCAGATGGGATGATCCCATAAAGGGCTTCCTTACTCCAGATGTATTTATAGGACCTTTAGAGGAGACTCATCTTACTTATAAGCTGGATCTTTTTGTCCTGGATCAGGTCTGCTATGATCTTAAGAAAATGCAGGATCGGGGGAAACCTGTCTGCCCGGTCTCAATAAATCTTTCCAGAAATGATCTTGAGATAGAAGGCATTAATGACAGGATCAATCAAATATTACTTAAATATGATATAGACAGGAATCTGATTCATATAGAGATAACGGAATCAGCTCTTATCAATAATGGAGATCTGATAAGAAAGAAGATAAACCATTTTCATAATGATGGTTACCAGGTCTGGCTGGATGATTTTGGAAGTGGCTACAGCTCACTCAATTCTCTTTCCGATTTCGATTTCGATTTCGTAAAGCTTGACCAGAAATTCCTTAGGACAAAGAGCGGCAAAATGTCCAGCATAGTTAAGGATATAATAAATATGGTCAGCCATCTCGATATAGCTACCATTACAGAAGGTGTGGAAAAGAGAGAACAATACGACTATCTTAAAGATGTAGGTTGCATGCTTGTCCAGGGCTTTTATTTTTCAAAGCCTCTGCCTCTTGAAGAATGCTACAAAGAATTGCAAAACAAGGGCATAGGAATTGAAAAATATGGGAGTGGATTTGGCGATATAATAGAAGTGGAATTATAGAAAGGTAATTTATGAAGATTGCAGTACCCGTTTCAGCAGATGGAAAGATTTTTGAGCACTTCGGAAAGGCTTTAATATTTAAGATCTACGAAGTGACTGATGGAGGCATACTTTCCTCAGAGGAAGTGAAGACAGAGGGAGAAGGCCATGAAGTCATGGTTGGTTTTTTAAAAAGTAAGAATGTAGATCTTGTTATTTGCGGCGGCATAGGGGATGGAGCAGTAAATGCCTTAAGCGAGAATGGCATGGGAATTTTCTCAGGTGTCAGTGGAGATGCAGATCAGGCAGTTAAAAATTTCCTGGAAGGAAAGCTTAAGGCCTCTAATGAAAAGACCTGCAGTTGTGAGGGTGATTCCTGCGGAGATTCCTGTGGAGATGATTCATGCGGAGATTCATGCGGAGATTCCTGCGGAGGCTCATGCGGCTCCTGCGGAGGATGCCATCATGAAGTTATCTATGAGGGAAAAAATGCCGGAAAGACCGTAAAAGTTCATTATACAGGAACCCTGGATGACGGGACCAAATTTGACAGCTCTTATGACAGAAATGAACCTCTCGAATTTGTATGCGGAACCGGTATGATGATCGAAGGATTTGACAAGGCTGTCCTTGATATGGAGATAGGAGAGAAGAAAAGCATACATCTTCTTCCGGCAGAAGCCTACGGCGAGAGATTTGATGAAAATATATTGAGGATCAGATACAATGAGCTTCCGGGCTCAGAAGATCTTAAAGAAGGCCAGCAGATAGGACTTGTAGACCAGTACGGAAGGCAGTTCCCTGTAGTAGTCCAGGAGAAGAACGAGACAGGGGTAGTACTCGATGCAAATCATTTCCTTGCAGGAAAGAATCTTAATTTTGATATTGAACTTATTTCTGTAGATTGATTTTTCTCTGGGGAGGGACCTATGAAAGTTTACGGAAGAAAGCCGTCATATGGCTTTAAGGCCAGGATGATGTATGGTATGGGTGAATTTGCCAACGGCGGAGCATTCGTCATCATTAATACTTTTTTTACTGTATTTATGACAAAAGCTTTGGGCATGCCGGCGGCACTGGCAGGAGTAATTCCTCTTGTCGGTCATGTATGGGATGCAATTACTGATCCTATAATGGGAAATATTACAGACAGGACAAAGAGCAGGCTGGGTGCCAAGAGATTCTATATATTAATAGGTGGAATTCTCACAGCCATAACTTTTGTTACCCTTTGGGTTACCATACCTGCAAAAAGCGTGATGGTGAATTTCATATTCTACATCATTATGTATGTGATCTTCTCGACAGCTTTTACTGTTCTGATGGTGCCTTATAATGGACTCCTTCCGGATATGGTAGAGGATTATACGATAAGATCAAAGTTCTCTAATGTCAGAATGATCTGGTCAACTTTCGGTTCCATGGTATGCGGTCTGGTTCCTTCTCTCATGATCAAAGATACGACTGATTCAGGCCAGTATATAAAGGTCGCCTTACTTTTTGGTATCCTATACGCAATCACAAGTCTTATTACTTATTTTGGTACATGGGAATATGAAAAAGAGCCAGTCAAGGCAGATCTTAAGGAGAGCTTCGCTCAGGCTGCCGGAGTATTCAAAAGCCGCTCTTTCAGGATATTCGTAGGAATATATCTTACAGGTCAATGCGGAATGGATTTCGTTTCCGGAATGGCTGTCTATTATGTAGATGATGTCCTTAATGGCTATGACAGGGGTTATCTGACCATGCTTATGGCGATTCTTCTTGTGGCTCAGCTTGCGGGAATGCTTGTTTTCGGACCTGTCATGGCAAAGACTTCAAAGAAGAGAACTATTCTTATAGGTGCTCCAATAAAGATAGCAGCAACTCTTTTACTTCTTTTCTTCTCTTACAAGAATGCGCCTATAGCTCCGGTTCTTCTGCTTACATTCTTCATAGGATTCGGAAATGCGGCAACACTTACAAGTATCTTCGCTATCCTTTCCGATATGCCGGATGTAGATGAACTTATTACATCCATCCATCGTCCCGGAACAGTCTCCGGAATGGCAACTTTCGCAAGAAAGATATCATCAGGAATTTCTGCAGCTGCAATCGGATGGCTTCTTTCGGCAGCAGGATATGATTCATCATTGGCAAAAGAAGGAGCAAGACAGCTGGCAGGAGTTCAGCAGGGGATCGCTCTTATATATATTTTTGTACCTGCAGTTCTCGCAGCATGTCTTCTTATATGTGGAATAATTTTTCCCATGGAGAAGAAGGAATTTGAGGTCGTTCAAAAGGAAATAGCAAGAAGAAAAGGGCTTGATAATTCGATAGCTTCTGATGAGGAAAAGAAGATCTGTGAAAAAGTAACCGGAGTTTCATATGATAAACTCTGGAATAAAAATAATATCTGATCTGTTGACAAAACAAGAGGTTTTCTCTATAATCATTTTAACAAATGAATAATTATTCAAGTGTTCAAATGAAAAAGTTTTAAAATGAATTGGAGAAAGCCTATGAGAGAGGAAACAGAAGATAAGAAAGAGGATAAAGAAGACGAAATGACTACAAGGCAGAAACTTGCCCAGATAATCATTTCGTCTATTCTTTTATTTGCAGCATTTCTAATAGAAAGATCTAATCCCGGCCTTAAAATGTGGCAGAAGCTTTTGATCTATCTTTTTCCATATTTTGCAGCAGCCTTTGATATATTAAAGGAGGCATTGGAAGGACTTCTGGAAAAAGATCCTCTAAATGAAGATTTCCTTATGTGCATTGCAACAATAGGGGCTCTTCTTGTAGGATTCGTTCCGGGAGGAAGTCCGCAGTTTCCGGAAGCCGTATTTGTTATGCTCTTTTTCCAGATTGGAGAGCTGTTTGAGGGCATAAGTGAAGAAAAATCGACAAGAAGCATCTCGGGACTTCTTGATATAAGACCTGATACGGCAAATCTTTTTAAGGATGGAGAAGTCAAAATTGTAGATCCCGAGGAACTTAAATGTGGTGATATCATAGTGATAAAGCCCGGTGAAAAAGTTCCTGTCGATGGGACTGTTATAGAAGGCTCGACCAGTGTAAATACTGTAGCTATAACAGGAGAAAGCCTTCCAAGAAAAGCCCTTATTGGCGATCAGATACTTTCGGGCTGCGTCAATTTGAACGGACTTGTCAAGGTAAGAGTAGATAAAGAATTTGGAGAGTCTACTGCCTCAAAGATCCTTGATCTGGTAGAGAATGCAGGTTCTTTAAAATCAAAGAGCGAGAAATTTATAACAAGATTTGCGAGAATATATACTCCTCTGGTAGTTCTGGCAGCATTAGTACTTGCATTTGTTCCGCCCTTATTTGTCGGAAATTTTGCTGACTGGCTCCTTAGAGCTCTTACATTCCTTATAGTTTCCTGCCCATGCGCTCTTGTTGTATCGGTTCCGCTTGCATTTTTCGGAGGGATAGGAAAGGCATCAGCCGAGGGGATCCTTGTTAAAGGAGGAAATTTCCTGGATCTTTTGGCAAAAACAGATACGGTTGTTTTTGATAAAACAGGAACTCTTACAGAAGGTGTTTTCAAGGTTACAGATCTTCATCCGGACCAGATAGATAAATCGGAGCTTCTTCATTTAGCTGCCCATGTCGAGCGCTACAGCACTCATCCCATAGCCTTATCTTTGAAACAGGCCTATGGCAATGAAAATGATGGATGTTATGTAAGCCATGTCGAAGAAATAGCAGGAAAGGGCGTTAAAGCCATGGTTCAGGGAAAAGAGGTCTGTGTCGGTAATAGCAGTCTTATGGAAAGCCTCGGCATCAAATGGATCGGCTGCTCAGGGAGCGGTACAATAGTTCATGTGGCAGTTGATGGAAAATATGCCGGTCATATACATATTAGTGATGTAGAAAAAAAGGATTCTTATGAAGCTGTAAAGAAATTAAAGAAACTCGGAATAAGAAATCTTGTGATGCTGACAGGTGACAGAGAAGACGTAGCTTTATCGGTGGCAAAAGATCTGGATCTTGATGGTTATAAAGCGGGACTTCTTCCTGATGGCAAGGTAAATGAAGTAGAAAAGCTTCTTCATGATAAAGATAGAAAAGGAAGTCTTGCTTTTGTAGGGGATGGTATAAATGATGCCCCTGTCCTTGCCAGAGCCGATGTCGGAATAGCTATGGGCGCGATGGGAAGCGATGCAGCAATAGAGGCTGCTGATGTGGTATTGATGGATGACAAGCCTTCAAAGATAGGTGATGCTATAAAAATAGCCAGACATACTTTGAGGATAGCTAAAGAGAACATAGTGCTGGCTCTTGCTGTCAAATTTGCCATCCTTATCCTTGCAGCCTTAGGTCTTGCACCTATGTTTCTGGCTGTTTTCGGTGACACAGGAGTACTTATTATCTGTGTACTTAATTCTGCAAGATTGCTTACGGGAAGGTCAGAAAATAATTAAGAGGTAAAAAATGGATAAAAATATTCCAGGACAAGAGGAACTAAATGAACTGGCAGAACTCTTCAAGGTTTTCAGTGATCTGACAAGGATAAATATCCTTATCTCTATGAATTCCGGTGAGAAAACAGTAAGTGCCATATCTTTGGATGTAGGAATGAGCCCTTCGGCTGTCTCACATCAGCTTAAGCTCTTAAAGACTTCCAGCCTGGTTAAATCCAGACGAGAAGGGAAAAATATTTATTATTCTCTTGCAGATGATCATGTAAAAACGATTATCAGTGTGGGGCTTGATCATGTGGAAGAGAAATTCTGATCAAAGTATTATTTTATAGCAATAATTGGAGCAGGTCTTATCAGGGGAAGGCCTGCTCCTTTTTTATGCCTTTAAAGCTTTTTTGCATTCATATTCATTGTCACTCCGAGAGTCATGAATATTACTCCGGCAATAGTAATTATTATCGAAAAAAGAATGGCTGTATTTACTCCAAGGGTATCAAGAAGGACTCCGCCTGACAGACTTGCGATTATCATTGCAAGTGTTTGCATGCTGGTGAAATAGGCCTGACCCTTAACTGCATCTCCTGCGCTCATAATGCTTCCTATATAATCTACTGATGCAACGCATTCAAGAGCCCATCCCATGCATTGAATAAATTGTGTAAGGAAAATGCCTGTGAGATTTCCAGAAAGAAGGAGACAGATATTTTTTATTAAGAAGAAGAAAGAACAGGTAATAAGCCATTTTCCGGCATCCCATTTTTTTCTCATAAGAGGATAAAGGAGCATGAGCGGGAATTCCATAAAGGCCGCAATAAATGAAGCTGTTCCGTTATCGGCTGCGTCGCCTCCTCTTGAAATAATTATCTGAAGCAGATAGGAATTTACTATTGTATGCCCTGTATGAAGAGCCATTGCGGCCAGAAGGACGAAGATAAATCCTTTGTATTTCGTGACAAATGAGAATCCCGAAGGACCACTATCTCTTACCTCTTTGCTTTCAGGAATTTCCTTTTTATTTTTCCTGTAGGGAAAGATAAAAAGGACTATGATCATGAATATATACATGACAACTGCATATAGATCCATGAACAAAGAACCCATGCGCGCTACTGCATGACCGATTATAAATGTGGATATAGAAAAAAGAAGCGATCCAAATCCACGGCTTATGCTGTAGGCCGTGTTTGAAAGCGGCTCTTCTCCGGTGATGGCGAGAGCATTAACGAAAGGAGCGAAGAGCTGAACCACGATCATTGATACAAGGAAAAAAAGAGCCTGAATCAATTTGCTGGAATTAAATGTCAAAATAAGAAGAATCGAAAAAACAAGACCGATAGAACAGATAATAAGCATGATATTTTTTAATGAAATGCTTTCAGGCCGGTCTGCATAGCCTGCTATCAGAGGCTGAAGGATAGTACACATAAGTCCGGTTATAGCAATAAGTATACCAATATCCGTATTAGAGAATTTGTGATCCAGGAGATACATGCTGGTATTTCCCATGAATATTGAATAAGTCATCCATTGAGTTATCTGGATGAGAGTGTAGGTAAGAAATTTGTAATTGCTTTTTTTCATAATGTCTCCCTGATTTAAACAAGTTTACTTATATATTCTATCAAAAGAACTTTTGACTTCAATTTTTTTTACTGGAAAAATCAAGGAAAATTTTAATATATTTCTAAAAATTTTCATTGTTAATCTGACGGTTATATCTTATTGAGCCATATGGCATTAAAAGAAAATAAAAAGAAAAATTAAGGAAATGCGGGGGCGGAAACTCATTATAGAAAGAACGGTTTCTTATAAATGGGGGCACTAGCCGTTTATGGGATTTTAACGAAAAAGATAGCGAAATTTCGTCATAATCGACATGGAACTTGTAATAATGCACAAAACGTATATCCATTATAACGACAAACTCAGACAAGATATACAATAAAAACGAAAAAATTTAATAACTAACCCAAAAATATTCTATATTTTTTATTTCGAAAATTCTTATACTAATAAGTGATGAGAGGCAGCAAAGGGGTTGCCACCATAAATTTCAAAGGAGGGTTAGTATTTTATGAACACAAAGAAAGTACTTGCACTTGCAACATGTGCTTTGATGGGAATCAGCACAGTAGCCTGCGGATCTTCGGGATCTGGAAGCGGAGGAACAGCAAAGTCGGCTAAATCTTCAGGATCAAAGAACAGCGAGAAGCCGGTCGTATGGTTCAATCGTCAGCCTTCAAACAGCTCAACTGGAGAACTCGACAGCAATGCACTTCATTACAACGACAATACCTATTATGTAGGATTTGATGCTAATCAGGGTGCAGAACTTCAGGGAACAATGGTAGCTGATTATATCAAGGCTCATTCAGATGAGATTGATCGTAACGGAGATGGCACGATCGGATATGTACTTGCTATCGGCGATATCGGACACAATGATTCAATCGCACGTACAAGAGGAGTTCGTAAGGCACTCGGCACAGCTGTTGAGACAAGCGGAGATATAGATTCAAAGCCTATTGGAACAAATACAGACGGATCATCTAAAGATGTTCAGGATGGATCTATCGAGGTTAACGGCAAGACTTACAAGATAAGAGAGCTTGCTTCTCAGGAAATGAAGACAAGTGCCGGAGCTACATGGGATGCTCCTACAGCAGGAAATGCCATCAGCACATGGGCTTCTTCATTCGGTGATCAGATTGATCTTGTTGTTTCCAATAACGATGGTATGGGAATGGCAATGTTTAACGGCTGGGCACAGAAAGAAAAAGTTCCTACATTCGGATATGATGCAAACTCTGATGCAGTTGCAGCTATAAAAGATGGATATGGCGGAACAATTTCACAGCATGCTGATGTTCAGGCATATCTTACACTTCGTGTTTTAAGAAATGCTCTTGACGGAGTTGACAAGGATACAGGAATCGGAACAGCTGATGAAGCCGGAAACGTTCTTTCAGATGATGTTTACAGATATGATGAAGAGAATCGTTCTTATTATGCATTAAATGTAGCTGTTACAGCTGATAATTATAAGGATTATCTTGATTCAACAGTTCCTTATGCACCTGTTTCAAAGCAGCTTGATTCCAAGTCACATAAAGAGAAGAAGGTATGGCTTGATATTTATAACTCAAGTGATAACTTCCTTGGCTCTACATACCAGCCGCTTCTTGAAAAATACGATGACCTTCTGAACCTCAAGGTTGAGTATATCGGCGGTGATGGCCAGACAGAGTCCAATATCACTAACAGACTTGGTAACCCGAGCCAGTATGATGCATTCGCAATCAATATGGTTAAGACAGACAACGCTGCAAGCTACACATCTATTCTTAATCAGTAATATAAGCGGAAATTCATGGGAGAGGCTATCATTGATAACCTCCCCCTCTTTTTAAGAAGACAGGAGATAAAAATGTCAGACAAGAAAGACGATATCATTTTATCGATCCGCGACATGTGCAAGTCTTTCGGCCGCAACAGAGTCCTTGATCACATAACTCTTGATGTAAAAAGAGGAACCTGCATGGGACTCATGGGCGAGAACGGCGCCGGCAAATCGACAATGATGAAGTGCCTGTTTGGTACATATCAGAAAGACGAAGGACACATCTTTCTTGATGGCAAGGAAGTAAGTTTCTCAGGACCCAAAGACGCCCTTGAAAACGGAATAGCCATGGTTCATCAGGAACTTAACCAATGCCTTGAAAGAAGTGTTGTTGATAATCTTTTTCTCGGAAGATATCCGGTAAATTCTCTGGGAGTCGTAGATGAGCAGAGAATGAAGAGAGAAGCCGCAGAGCTTTTCAGAAGACTCAATATGACTGTAAATCTCACGCAGCCAATGAGAAATATGTCTGTTTCACAAAGACAGATGTGTGAGATAGCAAAAGCAATTTCCTATAATTCGAAAATTATCGTTCTTGATGAGCCTACTTCATCGCTTACAGTTCCGGAAGTAAATAAGCTCTTCAAAATGATCAGAATGTTAAAAAGTCAGGGGATCTCAATCATATTCATTTCTCATAAGATGGATGAGATCTTTGAGATCTGTGATGAAGTCACGGTTCTGAGAGACGGACATATGGTCATGACCAAGGACGTTAAAGATACTGATATGAACGAACTCATTGCCGCCATGGTCGGCCGTTCGCTCGAAAATAGATTCCCGCCGGTAGACAATAAACAGGGAGATACAATACTTGAGATAAAGCATCTTTCTACAAAATACAAGCCTTACTTAAGTGATATTTCATTTGATGTAAGAGAAGGAGAGATCTTCGGACTATATGGTCTGGTTGGTGCCGGACGTACAGAACTCATGGAGACTATCTTCGGAGTAAGAACAAGAGCATCAGGCCGTGTTTATTACCGCGGCAAGCTCATGAACTTCAATTCGGCAAAAGAAGCCATGGATTATGGTTTCGCAATGATCACAGAGGAAAGAAAGGCAAATGGACTTTTCCTGAAAGGAGATCTTACATTCAATACCACGATCGCTAATATGGATAAATATAAATCGGGTATTTCTCTTTCAGATGAAAAAATGATTAAGGCTACTGAGCAGGAGATCAAGGTCATGCATACAAAGGCCCTGGGCCCCGGCGATCCTATTACATCTCTTTCCGGAGGAAACCAGCAGAAGGTCATTTTTGGCAAGTGGCTTGAGAGAAATCCTAACGTCTTCCTTATGGATGAACCCACAAGAGGTATTGACGTAGGAGCCAAGTATGAGATTTATGAACTTATTATACAGATGGCAAAGCAGGGCAAGACTATTATAGTCTGCTCATCGGAAATGCCTGAGATACTGGGTATCACGAACAGGATCGGAGTCATCTCGAACGGAAGACTGGCAGGTATAGTCAATACAAAAGAGACTAACCAGGAAGAGCTTCTCAGACTCAGTGCCATGTATCTGTGATTAGGGAGGAAAAGAAATGGCTAATTTAAGCAAAGAGACTGTGGATGAAAAAAAGATCCTTTCAGCCGAAGAAGAGCAGGAACTTTTAAAGCCCATAGATAATGAACTGGGAAAGATCCAGGAAAAGATAAATGCTCTTCGTAAAGACGGAAGTGATAAGGTTCGCAGTTATTCATACCAGATTCAGGTCCTGAAGACCGATAAGACAAGAACAAAAGAGGAGAAAATACCTCTAGAAGAAGAAGCAAAAGCCGGACTCGAGAAGGCAAAGAAGGTCGAGGAGAAAAACAAGGCCGAGATCGATAAGCTTATAGAAGAGGGCGAGTCCTATCTGGAAGCTCATTATGAAAAAGATTATTTCTCAAAGGTGGAAAAGAGCTGCCAGGAAGAGAAGAAAGCTGCCTTAAATAAATATGTAGATACCCTTGCAAAAATGAAAGCTTCTCACGAGCAGGAACTTTCGAATATTAAAAATTCGAACGCCGCTGACAAGAATCAGGAATTAAAGGACGAGAATTACGTCTACAAAAACAAGGTTTATGATGCAAAACTTACATATGAGAGAGATCTTCAGGAAGTCAAAGACAGAAGACATGAAGCTTTTGCATATAAGTATCATCTCATAGATCTTCTTAGAAATTCCAATTTTACTTTCAGTCAGAAGAGAGCACAGAGCAGTGAAAACAGAAGGTATACATTTAACAGAAAGCAGTTCTTCCTTAAGAACGGACTTTATATTGTAATACTTGGAATTTTCATTTTCCTGTGTATTATAACTCCTGTTGTAAAAGGAACTCAGTTACTTACATTTAATAATATCCTTAATATACTTCAGCAGGCTTCACCAAGAATGTTCCTTGCACTCGGAGTTGCAGGACTTATCCTGCTGACCGGAACCGATCTTTCAATTGGGCGTATGGTCGGCATGGGCATGGTGGCATCTACTGTTATCATGCACCAAGGTATAAATACAGGTGCTGTTTTTGGTCATATATTTGATTTTTCAGGTATGTCCATAGATGGAAGGATCGTCCTTGCACTTGTTGTCAATGTAATACTTTGTACGATATTCACAAGTATTGCCGGATTCTTTACGGCAAAATTCAAGATGCATCCTTTTGTATCAACAATGGCCAATATGCTTATTATCTTCGGATTAAACACATATGCAACAAAGGGAGTCTCCTTCGGTGCCATTGATTCTTCAATACCTAATAAAATAATTCCTCACTGGGGAATGTTCCCGACAATCATTCTCTGGGCAGTGGCAGCAACTTTCCTTATCTGGTTCATCTGGAACAAGACTACATTTGGAAAGAACCTCTTTGCAGTCGGCGGTAACCCTGAAGCTGCAGCTGCATCTGGTATTTCAGTATTCGCAGTTACATTCGGAGCATTCGTTCTGGCAGGTATCCTTTACGGATTTGGTTCATGGCTTGAATGCGCAAGAATGGTTGGTTCAGGATCAGCTGCTTATGGACAGGGCTGGGATATGGATGCCATAGCTGCCTGCGTTGTAGGTGGTGTATCCTTTACAGGTGGTATAGGAAAGATCTCCGGAGTTGTAACCGGTGTCATGATCTTTACAGCTCTTACATATTCGCTTACTATCCTCGGTATTGATACAAATCTTCAATTCGTATTTGAAGGTATCATTATTCTCGCAGCAGTAACTCTTGATTGCCTGAAGTACGTACAGAAGAAATAATTAAACAGCTTATCAGATATCTCACTGAATCTTCTTAGGCCGTCGGTCTGTCATAGGACTGGCGGTCTTTTTTTCTGTATTAAAAACTGTTAGAATTTGTAGATAAAGATTTGATTAAAGAGGTAAAAAATGGCTGAATATAAAGTACTTCTGGTTGATGATGAAGAAGAAGTTATCCGGGTCATTATGAATAAGATCGACTGGAAGAGTCTGGGCTTTACAGTATCAGGCTGTGCTAATAACGGCGTACAGGCTCTTGAAATGGCAGAAGATGACGAGCCGGATGTGGTTATGACGGATATCAATATGCCTTATATGGACGGACTTGAACTTGCAAGAAGATTGAAAAAAGAGTTTTCAAATATCAAGATATTGCTTTTTACCGGCTACGATGAATTTTTGTATGCCAAGGAAGCTGTCCATCTGGAGGTGGAGGAATATATTCTTAAGCCCATAAATGCAGATGAGCTTATGAAAGTTTTTGCCCGCATCAAGGAGAATCTGGATAAGGAAAAGGCAGAGAGGAATAATCTTGAGAAATTGAAGAACTATTATATGGATAGTCTTCCGCTTTTCAGGATGAATTTTTTCACAACACTAATTGAGGGGCGTATCAAAAAAGAAGATGTGAAAAAATACATGAGCGACTATATGATAGAGCTTTCTGATCCTTATTATGCAGTTTCGGTTTTTCATGCAAGCACCCATAATATTCCGGAAGGCATGACGATTGTTCTATTAAATATAAGCATTGAGCAGGCAATAAGGGAGAGATTCGGGAAGCACCGAAAGATAGAATGCTTCACATATCTCGGGAATGTCGTAATGATTACAGGCCTTTTGAATGAAAATGAAATATCTGAACTTACCGATGAATGTAATCGTTTTGTTCATACTTTCAGCCATAATTTTGGCTGTACACTTACGGCAGGAATAGGTACTTTGGCAAATGATCCTTCTCAGATCGCAGAATCATATTCGACAGCCAGAGAAGCTGTTTCCTACAGAGTCATTTATGGGACAGTCCGTGCAATAAATATTAATGAGATCAGTCCTTTCCAGGATAGTAATGAAGATGAAATAAGGGATGACAGCGCTCTTTTAGATCTTTTCAAAAAGATAAGAATAGACAAAGAGGATGAGATAAAAAAAGCCAGTGACGCTTATGTGGATTCGACTCTTTCCGGTATAACAAATCTAAAGAATTATAAGATCGCTGTCATGGAACTCGTCGGTCAGATCTACCGCTTTGCTTCCAATAATAAAATTGATCTTGATAAGATAAGGGAAGATGACGACAATATCGATCTTTATAAGGAACTGCCAGAATTAGGAGTGGACAGGATAAGGGAATTCCTCCGCGATTTTTCATGCGCTATGCATGAAAAAATTGTTGATGACAGGAATTCTAACTCACGTTCATTCGTGGAAAAGGCTATTTTATATATTGAGGACAATTATAGCGATCCCGACCTTTCTCTTGACAAGATTGCCGGAGCAATGGGAGTTTCGTCTTCTTATTTTTCAACTATATTCAAGAAGGAAACGGGGAAAACTCTGACTTCTTATCTTACTGATCTTAGGATGGACAAGGCTCTTTATCTTCTCATGGAAAAAGATGAGAAAACCTATATAATCGCGAAAGAAGTGGGCTATCAGGATCCCAATTATTTCAGTTATGTATTCAGGAAGCGCTTCAAGATGTCACCATCCAAATATAAGAAAGAGCATTCTAAATGAGATCTAAAGATCTTTATAAATTGAAAAAACGGATCCGGTCTATCTGGCCGAGAGGTATCCAGCCAATGATCATGGTAACCTTCACCATAATCTCCGTTATATTAATATTGATAACCACTATTATTTTATACAGCCGTTTCATTACAATATCAGAGGAAGAAAATACCCGGAATGCCGAGGACATGATGAAGCAGTCGGCTATCAATATTGAGAATTATCTTTCTAATATGAGGCAGATCTCGGATTCTGTTTATTATGGCATCATAAAGGATGTTAATCTTTCAGATACAGACATAAAGGATAATCTAAATCTTCTTTATCAATCAAATTCTAATAATATAGTAGAGATTGCCCTTTTCTCTGCCTCAGGTGAGCTGATAGCGGGGACTCCAAATTCCAGCGAAAAAGAAGACTCTGATCCTGCTTCACAAGGCTGGTTTATGGATGCCAAGAAAGATACGGCCAATCTTCATTTTTCCGTGCCGCATATTCAAAATCTATTTAATGACAGCGGGAAATCCTTTCGCTGGATAATATCTTTAAGCCGGGCTGTAGAGATCACCCATGGAGGAGATTCTGAGATAGGTGTTCTTCTGGTAGACATGGATTTCAATAATGTTGCCGAGCTTATGAAAAATCTTAATGACAAGAAAGATGGCCAATATTATTATCTTTCCGACAGCACCGGCGAACTTATATACCATCCAAGAATGCTTGAGATCAGCGAGGGCTTCAGCGATGAGACCAACAAGCTGGCTGCCACTCATTCAAACGGAGCTTACAGGGAAATATTTAATCATGAGAAAAGGGAGATAGTGATCCAGACCATATCTTATACCGGCTGGAGGATAGTAGGAACTATTCCCGACTCTGCTCTTAACAAGGGGATGCTTAATGTAAGACTATTTGCGATCCTTATTTTCCTTCTTACCCTGGCAATTCTTATCATTATTAACAGGATCGTGACTGCTAGGATCACTTATCCTATTCTAAGACTTGATGATTCGGTAAAATCATATGAGACCGGAGCCAAGGGACAGAGCATATATATAGGTGGTTCAAACGAGATCAGACATTTAGGCCGCTCCATTCAGGCTAACTATGACCAGATAGAGGAATTGATAGAGGACATAAAGATAGAGCAGGATGAGAGAAGGCGGAGTGAGATCGCTGCTCTTCAAAGCCAGATAAATCCACATTTTCTCTACAATACCCTGGATTCCATAACATGGATGGTTGAAGGAGGCAAAAATGATGAGGCCTCTCATATGATCCAGGAGCTTGCAAGACTGCTTCGTATTTCGCTTTCAAAGGGCAAGAATATTATAAAAGTAAGCGATGAGATCCAGCATGCAAGAAGCTATATGAATATACAGAAGGTCCGCTATAAGGATATTTTTTCCGTTTTATTCGATGTGAGTCCTGATATTGAAAATGCCTGCATAGTAAAGCTGGTTGTACAGCCTATACTTGAAAATGCGATCTATTATGGAGTCTCCAGCATGGACGGAGACGGCGAGATAATTGTCAGAGGCCGCCGTGACGGGGACGATGTCATAATAGAGGTAAGTGACAATGGTATGGGAATGCCTCCGGAAGTTGCTGCCAATGTGCTTACGAACACAAAGCATGTCCATAAGCATGGGAACGGAGTCGGCCTTGTTAATGTCCATAACAGACTCAAGCTCATTTTTGGCGATGAATACGGCTTAAGCGTTATGTCGGAGCCGGACGAAGGAACAACCATAAGGATCAGGATTCCTTATATAGAAATGACTGAGGAAAACAGGACGAGACTGGAAGGAGGAAGACAAGGTGTTTAAGAAAATATCCTTCCATAAAAACAAGAAAAATGTAAGCGGAAAGACCTTCCTTATAATTGAGCTTATTTTAATAAGCATGATTATTATTGTTCTTTTTTTCCTTCTTTATGGGAACCGCAGCGAGAGGAAAAAGAAGGTAGCAGTAATAATAGAAAATTCAGATGATGAAAAATGGACAGGTTTCTTACTTGGCATAAAGAAGGCTGCCCAGGACAAGAATCTGGATATAGATCTTATATCTTCAAATCATATTGATTCTGTGGAAAAAACAGAGGAGCTTCTTAATGAGGCTGTTGAAGCAGGAGATAAGGCTTGTATCATGTCCGGAGGGAATTTTGACTTAAGCTCTATAAAACAGTATGAAAGAAAAATTCCTGTAATTCTTGCCAGATCAGGCAACGAGGGAAAGGCTGATTTTACTGAAGTAAAATGCGATAATTACATTTTGGGAAAGACCCTGGGAGACGAGATAAAGAAGGATCTTAAGGGAAACAAAGATGTTAAAAAAGTCGGTATCCTTACCGGGGATAAAGATACCGAAGCATCTATTGACAGATTAAAAGGCCTTTTAGATTCCTTAAAGGGAAGCAATATAAATATAATGTGGTCCCTCGACAATAAACAGATAGATGATAATTCAAATGAAGTCTTAAGGGTTCAGAGGCCTGTTGATATAATAATAGGGCTGGATACATTTTCATTGAATAAGGCTGGAGAACTTGAGACCGAGTCGGGATCTTTAAGGGCTTCGGTCTATGGAATAGGAAATTCACTTGATCTTTTGTCTTATATAGATGGGGGCTATTTAACCACTCTTGTGGTTCCGGATGAATTCGGAATAGGTTATCAGAGCTTATTAAAGGTTTGGGAGAGACTAAATGAAGCTTTTCCCGACAAACAAGATGAGATTCTTTCATATAAGATAATTAGAAAAGAAAATCTATTTGATTCTGAAAACAGCGAGATATTCCGCTATCTTCTCCAATAAAGGGGGAAATGATGAAAAGATTTATGGCATTTTTACTTGTGACAGCACTTATTATTTCTTTCCAGGGCTGTGGTGCCAGGCGTGAAAAGGCAAAAAATATAAAGGTAGGAGTCCTTTGCTATGCGAGAAATGATACCTTTATCAATGAACTCATGAATTGCTACAGCAAGGACATGGGTAAGTATGACAGGAAGAATTTAAATTTTAATTTGACTGTAAGATGGGGCAATAATTCTCAGCGGACCCAGAATAGCCAGGCAGAGGAACTTATAGAGGATGGAGCAAAAATTCTTATTGTGAATCTTGTCGACAGAACTTCACCTTCGCAAATAATAGATATAGCAAAGAAAAATTCGGTCCCGGTTATATTTTTTAACAGAGAGCCTGTAAATGAAGATCTAAACCAGTGGGATAAGCTTTTTTATATTGGTGCTGAAGCCGGTATGTCCGGAGATCTTCAGGGAGAGCTTGCTTCTTCTGATATAAAGAAAGATCCTTCTGCCGACAAAAATGGAGACGGAAAGATCCAATATGTTGTTCTCCAGGGGCAGACGGGACATCAGGATTCTATAATACGTACCGAAAAATCAATCGCTAAGATCAAGGAAGAGGGCATAGTGCTTGACAAGCTTTGCACTGAGACAGCCAATTGGAACAGATCTGAGGCCGAGAGCCGTATGCAGGAGATCCTGGAAAAATATCCCGGCCAGGTGGAACTGGTACTTTCAAATAACGATGATATGGCACTCGGGGCAGTAGATGCTTATAATAAAATGAATATAAGTGAAGATTCAAGGCCGCTTATATATGGCATAGACGGAAGTGTGGTAGGCCTAAATGCTCTTCTTAACGGAGCCATAAATGGGACTGTCTATAATGATAAGGTCTCACAGGCTGCGGCAATGGCGGAATTAAGCTATGATCTTGCACTAGGTAAGGATTATTCCGATCTAAATCTTACCGATGGCAAATATAAGCTTTTTCCATATAAAGTTATAACTCGTACCAATGCGGAACAATTCAAGAATTGATAGAAGAAAGGAAAGAGAAAGATGGAAAAGATTACTGAAGAATTATTGGAAAAAATGAATAAAGCTATAAGAAGTGACAGACAGGTTCGTACAAATACAGCCGCCATGGCAAAAACTGAACTTAAGGACCTTGCTTTTCTCCCTGTCAATGCAGCAAAACTTAATGGAGAATTCGAGATCGAGATAAAGACTCATGGAATAACAGCCCAGCAAAAGTCAGGAAGATGCTGGCTTTTTGCTGCACTTAATATTATGAGAGAGGAAGTAATAAAGAAAACAGGAGTCAAGGAATTCGAACTTTCCCAGAATTATCTCTCATTCTATGACAAGCTTGAGAAGGCAAATAACATACTTGAAATGGCTATAAGAGATGCCGGGCTTCCTCTTTCGGACAGAAAAGTCGAATACGATCTCCTTAGGGGCATGGGAGATGGCGGCTATTTTGATATGGCAAAGGATCTGGCTAAAAAATATGGAGTTGTTCCAAAGCAGGCCATGCCGGAAAGTTATCAGTCAGAGCATACTGATAAATTAAGATATCTTACAAATTATCTTCTAAAAAAGGACGCAGGAATACTTCGCTCTGCCGTTAAAAATGGAGAAGATACCAGGGCTTTAAAGGAAAAAATGCTTACAGAGATCTATAAGATTGAAGTGATGGCATTCGGTGAGCCCGTAAATAAATTTGATTTTTCATATCGTGACAAGGATGGTAATTTCCATGAAGACAAGGGAATCACTCCCAAAGAATTCTATGACAAATATGTAGGCCTTGCTCTTGATGATTATGTGACACTCATAAATGAACCTACAAAGGAGAGAAAAGTAAATACTCTTTATAAGTTTCATTACACAGGCTCAATGGCAGAAAGCGATGTCTATTCCTTAAATGTAAGTCAGGAAAGAATGGAAGAGCTTGTTGTAAAGCAGCTAAGGAATGGCTGTCCTGTATGGTTTGGCTGCGATGCCGGCGCTTTCGGTGATAGAAAAGAAGGAGTATGGGATCCTGACAGCTTTGACTATGAAGGACTTCTGGGAGGAATAGATCTTTTTGACACTAAGGAGAATCATCTTCTTTACAGGGCAAGCAGCGCTACTCATGCCATGATACTTACGGGAGTAAATTTTGACAAGGATGGCAGACCCGAAAGATATAAGATCGAAAATAGCTGGGGCAAGGATGTAGGACATGACGGCTATTTTGTCTGCAGTGAAAAATATTTCCGTGAATTTGTTTATGAAGCTGTAATCAAAAAGGAATTCTTAAGTGAGGCCGAAATTAAAGCCATTGAAAGTGATGCGACTCTTCTCGAACCTTGGGAAGTATATTAAGCCTTAAAGGTGTATTTTATAGAAATTTAATCATATAATATTTGACAAAATATAATCGCAGGCCTATAGTCTACTTAGTTAGTATGAATTAAGGAAAGGAAGACAAATTGACTTCTAGAGTAGTTGATATACTGATAAAGTCATTTCCAAAGATACTTCTTCCGGGATTGATAACGACACTTCCCCTGACGGCATTGGCTTTTTTCTTAGGACTTATAATAGCTCTTATTACTTCGCTTATACTCTTTTCACAAACGCCCATACTTAAATATATAGCAAGATTTTATATATGGGTGATAAGAGGCACTCCGCTTCTGGTGCAGCTTTTTGTAGTATTCTACGGGCTACCCAGCATTGGCCTTCTGGTTTCGCCGTTTCCCTGTGCTGTAATAGTTTTTGCTATTAATGAGGGAGCTTATGCGGCTGAAACTTTGAGAGGCGCTCTTGAAGCAGTGCCATCGGGGCAGCTGGAGGCCGGAACATGCGTAGGCATGACCTGGTGGCAGACCATGAGACGTATAGTCCTTCCTCAGGCCTTCCGCACAGCTTTCCCTGCTCTTGGAAACGAACTTATTTCCATGGTCAAAGATACAAGTCTTGCAGCCAATATCACTGTAACGGAAATGTTTATGCGTACTCAAAGGATCAATGCCGTTTATTATGAACCTCTCGCCCTTTATATAGAAGTAGGAGTCATTTATCTTATTTTTTCGACCTTGCTTTCACGATTTGAAAGATTTGGAGAGAAGAGGCTTTCTTCTTACGGCAGAAGATGATTAAGGAAAGGAGTCGCTTTGGCAATTTTAAAAGTAAAAGGGATAAGAAAATCCTTCGGTGACAATGAAGTCCTTTCCGGAATAGATCTTGATGTGGAAAAGGGCGATGTGGTCGCTGTTATCGGTCCTTCCGGCGGCGGAAAGACGACCCTTCTCCGCTGCATTAATTTCCTTGAGAGAGCAGACTCCGGTAGTCTTGAATTTGATGGAAAGACCTATGATCTTTCAAAGATCAATAAGAAAGAAATTCTGGATATCAGGAAAAAAACAGCCTTTGTTTTTCAAAATTATAATCTTTTTTTAAATAAGACTGCTCTTCAAAATGTAACTGAAGGCCTTATAGTTGCAAGAAAGATCCCTAAAGATGAAGCTGAGAAAAAGGGAAGAGAGATGCTTTTAAGAGTTGGTTTGCCTGACAGAGCAGATTTTTATCCTAATCAGCTGTCGGGAGGCCAGCAGCAGAGAGTTGCAATTGCACGTGCTCTTGCTACAGATCCTGAGATAATCTATTTTGATGAGCCTACATCGGCGCTGGATCCCGAGCTTACAGGGGAAGTCCTTTCTGTAATGAGAGAGCTCGCCAAAGATGGAATGACAATGATAGTTGTTACGCATGAGCTGGGATTCGCAAGGAATGCCGCAAGTCGTGTGATTTTCCTTGATAAGGGCAGGATAGCAGAAGAAAATACGGCAGAGGAATTTTTTCTATCGCCAAAGAATCCGAGAACAAGGGAATTCATAGAAGCCATAAGCCAGAAATAGGAGTAATTATGAAGAAAATTTTTACCAGCATAACAGCAGCACTTTTACTTGCATCCACCGTGCTTTCGGGATGTGGATCGAAAAATACCTCTTCCAAAGACGCACTGGACAGAATAAAGGACAATAAAACACTTACAGTAGGACTTGAAGGAGATTGGCAGCCCTGGTCCTATCATGATTCAGATACTAATAAGATCGTAGGCTATGACGCTGATCTTGCAAGAGCTCTCGCCAAGAAGCTCGGAGTAAAGATTAAGCTCGTTGAAGCCCCCTGGGAGTCGCTTTTCGCAGGACTTGATGACGGAAGATATGATCTTGTTATAAATGGTGTCGAGATCACCAGCGAGCGTAAGGAAAAATATGATTTTTCAGAGCCTTATGCCTATATACATACAGCGCTTGTCGTTAAAAATGATAATACTGATATCAAAGACTTCAAAGATTTAAAGGGAAAGAAAACAGTAAATTCAATAGGTTCTACCTATATGACTATGGCAGAAAAGTATGGAGCCGAGGCAACAGGAGTTTCTACACTTGACGAGACTATCCAGAATGTAATAGATGGACGTGCCGATGCGACCCTTAATTCTGAGGACTCTATAGCAACATATCTTCAGGAAAAACCTGATGCGCCTATAAAAGTAGTTGCAATTACAAAGGATTCATCAAAGGTTGCCATTCCCATGAAGAAGACCGGGAGCGCCTCTCTTAAAAAGGCTGTAAACAAGGCACTTTCTGAAATGTCAAATGACGGAAGCCTCGCCAAGATATCTCAGAAATATTTTGGAAAAGATGTATCAAAGCAGAACTAAATGAATTTAGATGAGAAGAAGGTCCTAAGGACCAATTTCGCAAAGTTTGTGTCTCAGAATATAGTCGGCATGATAGGAATCAGCTGCTATATTCTTGCAGACACTTTCTTCATTTCCAAGGCTTCTGGAAGTGAAGGAATAACGATTCTTAATTTATGCCTGCCTATTTATAATTTTATAGCAGCTATGGGATGCATGATAGGAGTGGGTTCCGCTATAGAATTTTCGGTTGAGAAGGCCAGAAATAGTGAAAAAACGGATGTATTCTTTACGAATGCATCTTTTTTCGCGCTCGTTTTTGGCTTTATCGTTATGTTACTTGGTCTCACAGTTCCTGACAAGCTCCTCTTTCTTATGGGAGGCCGTGGGAAAATAATTATCGATGGAATTCCATATATCAGGACTTTCATGTTCTTCGGACCGACATCGGTTCTCTATCATGTAATAGATGCCTTCGTAAGAAATGATGATGATCCCTTTCTTGCCATGATTGCTACTTTCGCCGGATCTTTATTCAATATTGTATTCGACTACATTTTCATGTTCCCTATGGGACTTGGAATTTTCGGAGCCGCACTTGCAACTGCTATATCTCCAATTCTTGGAATACTTATATCTCTTGTGCATTTTTTTCATAATCCGGAGAAAAATCATATAAAGATAGTCAGAATGCGTCCCTCAATAAAGATACTTCTGGGTTCCTGCCGTTATGGTATCTCGGCTTTCATAGGAGAATTTGCATCAGGAGTCACGACAACTGTATTTAATTATGTGATTCTTTCAATCAGGGGAAATATAGGCATTGCAGCCTATGGCGTGATAGCAAATCTTGCTCTCGTGGTAGTCGCTGTATTTAATGGAATTGCAAATGGAAGCCAGCCGCTTATAAGCGAGCGTTATGCCAGAGATGATATAAGAGGTGTGAATTATCTTAGAAGGATAGAATATATAACATCTCTTTTCTCGGCTCTTATAATCTATATTCTTATAATTATTTTCAACAGGGGAATAGTTTCTGCCTTTAACAGCGAGGCAAATAAAGAACTGGCAGGACTTGCAAGAAGCGGACTTTTCATTTATTTCTTTGGATTCTTTTTATCGGGAGTGAATACTGTAACATCAGGTTACTTCAGCGCAGTGAAGAAAACAATTCCGTCTCTTGTCATATCTCTTTTAAGAGGTCTTATAGTCATTGTTATAACAACAATTGTATTGGGAAAAATATTCGGAATGAATGGAGTATTTGCATCTTTTCCGCTGGCTGAATTTATAACATTTCTTTTTTCCCTTGCTTTTCTTAATGGTGAGAGTAAGAAAAAGAGGTAATTTTCAGGCAGCAGGTAGACGGAAGCCATCTATAATGCATTGAATGCTTTTCATAAGATCCGGCTTCAACTCCTCAAGCGGGCAGGGCTCACCATATATAATGGAAGAGTAGCCCGCCGAACCTATAAGCTCTATTATAAGGAAGATCATGGTCTCAGGATCGCGGAAGCGAATGGATGATTTTTCAAAAAGTTTCCTTATATATACTTCGAGGCTGTTGTCATCAATGACAGTGGCCTCTTCAAATGATTTCTTAAAAGCACTCCAGCTCAAATCCTTATGGAGAAAGGCTAGGAGTGTTTTATTTTCGTTTAATTCATTAAGGATATGGTCTGCTATATAAAGAAGGCCTTCCTCAAATCCGGCATCAGGCTTTTCTGTCAAAAGATCCATGTAGGCTCTGCTGAAGAGCTCTGCAGACTTATTGGCGATAAGCCTGTTTCTTATATCATATTTATCCTTGAAATAAAGATAAAAAGTTCCCTTTGCTACACCTGCCTTCTCGGCAATGTCCGATATGGTCGTTTTATTCAATCCTTTTTCAGTAAAAAGAGTAAAAGCATTATTAAGAAGAGAATCTTTTTTATGCTGTTTATTATTTTGTACTTTACTCATGTTTATAACACCTGATTCTTAGATTTATGAATAAAGTATATCACAGCCTTTACAAAAAAAATGAATATTGGTCATTTTAATCATACAGATCTCCATGAATGTATTTTTTTCATCATTAAAAGATTGACCGAAAGTCATTTGCGATTATACTAGGAATTGTTAAAAAAATGAACAGAAGTCATTTGTTTGAAAAGCCAAATGAATCAGGTTTTTCGTAAGAAGAAAAGGAGTAGAGAAATGAAAGGATTCTCACGTGCAGTTGTAAAGCTGCGTTTCGTGATCCTGGCGATTGCCATTGTTCTTCTTATCCCTGCAGGAATAGGATATATGAAGACAAGGATCAATTATGATATCCTTACTTATCTTCCAAAGAATATCGAGACCATGAAAGGTCAGGATATTCTGGAGGATGAATTCGGTACCGGAGCTTATTCAATGTTCCTGGTAAAGGGCATGAATGAAAAGCAGGTAGCCGCCCTGAAGGAGCAGATAGAGGGCGTAAAACATGTTGATACTGTATTGTGGTACGACAGCGTTGCCGATATATCGGTACCAATGAATGTTATTCCTAAGAACTTAAAAGAAAAATTCAATAATGGCGATACGACTATGATGTTCATCATCTTTGATGAGACTACATCATCGGAAGGAACAATGAACGCCGTTCAGAAGATAAGAAAGATTGCCACCAAGGACTGCTTCCTTGCAGGAATGTCCGGAGTTGTTACTGATACCAAGATTCTTGCTGAAAAGGAAGCTCCGGTCTACATTCTTATTGCAGTAGTACTTGCAATCATAGTTCTGTCTCTTACAATGGATTCATTTATGATTCCTTTTATATTCCTTATTTGCATAGGAATGGTAATTATTTACAATATGGGAACAAACATCTTATTTGGTGAGATTTCCTTTATTACACAAAGTATTGCCGCAGTTCTTCAGCTGGGAGTCACAATGGATTATTCAATATTCCTCTGGCACTCATATGAGGAAGAGCAGGAGAAGAATCCGGGAAACAAGAATGAGGCCATGGCGAATGCCATTTCAGCTACCTTCCAGTCAATAATCGGTTCATCTATAACAACAGTTGCAGGCTTCATAGCTCTCTGCTTCATGAGTTTCAGAATCGGATTTGATCTCGGAATCGTTATGGCAAAGGGTGTTATTTTTGGAATCATATCTTGTGTTACATTACTTCCTTCAATGATCCTTGTATTGGATAAGCTTCTTGAGAAGACAAGACATAAGCCTTTAATGAAGGAATTCCACAGACTTCCCGAGATAATAGCAAAGCGTTACTGGGTATTCGGACTTATCTTCCTCTGTCTGCTTCCGCCTGCTATCTACGGACAGGCACATACAAAGGTTTATTATAACTTAGGAGATACTCTTCCGAAGTCATTGCCAAGCACAATGGCAGCAACGGAACTCGACAAGAATTTTTCTTCTAATACAACCTATATGATCCTTAATGACAGCAAGCTTTCAGCTAAGGATACATCACTTATGTATTCTGAATTAAAGGATGTAAAGGGCGTTGATTCAGTAATAGGAAAGAGCACTTTCGTAGGGCCTCTGGTACCGGATTCGATGATTCCTAACAGCGTAAAGAGCAAGATCGAGAGTAAAAACTGGAAGCTTACGATTATTACTTCCAAATACAAGGTGGCAAGCGACGAAGTAAATGCCCAGATCAATAAGGTAAACAAGATCGTAAAGTCCTATGACAAGAAAGCCATGGTAGTCGGCGAAGCACCGGGAACCAAGGATCTTATTACAATAACAAATCATGATTTCCAGGTTGTTAACTGGGTATCAATAGCATTGGTATTTGTAATTATAGCCATAGTTCTTAAGTCATTTACATTGCCATTCATATTGGTGGCAGTCATAGAATTCGCTATTTTCATTAATATGTCGGTACCTTATTATACGAATACGACCATACCCTTTATAGCATCTATAGTAATTGGTACTATTCAGCTGGGATCTACGGTCGATTATGCGATACTTATGACAACAAGATATCTTACAGAGAGAAATGCCGGAAATACAAGGACCCAGTCGACACGTATAGCTCTTTCGACAAGTATGAAGAGTATTATAGTAAGTGCCTTGAGTTTCTTCTCAGCAACATTCGGAGTAGGACTCATTTCCTCAATAAGCCTTATTTCTTCACTTTGTGATATGATGGCAAGAGGAGCGCTTATTTCAATGGTTGTTGTACTTTTGGTTCTTCCTTCACTTTATATGCTTCTTGATCCTGTGATCATGAGAACAACGTTCGGTATGAAAGATGCAAAAACTTTCGATAAAGAGAGAAGAGAAAAGTGGGAAAGAGAACATGCCAAGGCATGAAAAGAAAGGTGATATCATGAATCAGAATCATAAAATCATAATAAAAAAAGGTGTTGCAATTGCAGCAGCAGCAATGATCGGTTTAGGAACTGTTGCTTGTGGTACTTCAAGTGCTGATACAAAGAGCAGTGAAAAAACAGCAAAGGAATACAGCATAAAGAGAAAAGAGCTTGAAAGTGCTCTTACAACATCTTCTTTTGGCACAGCCGATAAGAATGCCGAGAAAGATGAGACTGTATATGTAAATGCTGATGCAAACGGAAAAACAACAAATATCATAGTTTCCGACTGGCTCAAGAATTACAAGGGCGAGGATACTATATCTGATAAGACAAATCTTACAAAGATAAAGAATGTAAAGGGTAATGAGAAGTATACAAAAAACAGTGACGGAAGCATTACCTGGAATGCTAAGGGAAATGACATTTTCTATCAGGGCAGGACATCAGAGGAACTTCCTGTAGGAGTAAAGGTTTCATATAAGCTTGACGGCAAGGATATAAGTCCTGAGGATCTTGCAGGAAAGAGCGGTAAGGTCACTATCAGATTTGATTATGAAAACAATACCGAGAAGACAGTAAATGTAAATGGCAAGGATATTAAAGTCAAGGTGCCTTTCGCAATGATTTCAGGAGTCATCCTTCCTTCTGATAATTTCAAGAACATTTCTGTTACAAACGGACAGGTTGTTTCCGATTCTTCAAATAGTATTGTTGTAGGTGCAGCACTTCCCGGATTAAAGGAAAGCCTTGACCTTGATTCCAAGAAGTTAAACGAGCTTGAAGCAGCTGATAATGGTCTTTCAATTCCTGAGTCAGTTGAGATAACAGCAGATACAACTGATTTCGAACTCGGAATGACAATGACAATGGCAAGCTGCAATGTCCTTTCAGAACTTGGCTTTGATGATATGGATAATTCTGAAGCAGTTACAACTCTTAAAGATGACATGGATAAGCTTACAGATGCCATGAACCAGCTTGAGAATGGTTCAAACCAGCTTAAGAATGGTACATCTACTCTTAAGAAAGGAACAGGCGATCTTAAGACAGGAACAAATAAACTTAAGTCTGGCGCAGGAGATCTTAAGTCCGGAACAAGCGAACTTAAGTCAGGTGCAGGCGAACTTAAGTCAGGAAGTGGAGCTCTTAAGTCCGGAATTGAGGCATATACAAGCGGCGCCGACGAGATCTGTGCCGGTATAACAGGCAAAAATGGTGTCTATAATAGCATGGCGGCCATGAAGAGCGGAGTTGATAAGCTCTATTATGGTATGGCTGAGATAAATAAAAATATCAAATCTTCCAGCATTTCTACACAAAATATTGGAAATGAGGCCAATGAACTTGCTACTTATCTTGCTGCATTTAGTAATGGAAAGCATATTAATGCAGATGATGCTTCAACTATCCTTTATGGAGCACTTCAAGAATCAGGGATTATTCAAAAGAAATTTACACCTGAAAATATATCAGCATTAAGTCAATTGGCTGCTGCTGTTCAGAGTGATCCAACTAAAGCACAGGAATTACAGGCAGCACAAGCACAAATTACAACTGCTATAACAGAAGCTGTTAATAGTAAAATAAATGATGTTGCAACAAAATATATTTCATCTCCTGAAGGAAAAAATGAGGTAGAAAAAGAGGCTGAAGGATTAAAGCAAAATCTTGCTGCTCTTTCAACTAATAATCCACTTGTTTCTAAGCTGGTTTCGTCTTTAGGAACTAATCTTGACTCACAAAAGGATGTTGTTGTAAAGAACGTAAATCAAACAATTGATACTACAGCGAGCGGCGAGATCTCTAAAGCAATTTCTCAGGCAGCAGGAGAATTAAAGAAACAGCAGCATTCACTTTCAGATTCTGAAGCAGAACTTATAGTTAAAGCAGCCCTTTCAAGAAGCATAAAGAATAAATTGGCCGCTGGAGGCAATGCTTCTGATGTATTAAATCAAACATATCTTACGGGTTCTGACTTTAAAGCTGTTCTTACAGAGACAGCAACAGATTATGTGATCGGCAAGAATCTTGAAGCTACAGATGACAATTCTCTTTATGGCGGTCTTAAGAAACTGGATGAATCTATAAATGCTTCTATGCCTGATTTATTAAAGCTTTACAATGGAGCAAAGGCATTAAGTGCCAATTCATCTTCACTTTTAAAGGGAGCTGAAAAGCTTGATGCAGGAGCAGGAAGTCTTCTTACAGGTTCTTACAAACTTGATGCAGGGGCAGGTCAGCTTTTTACCGGAACTGTGCAGCTTGATAGAGGAGCTGGCCAGCTTGATTCAGGTGCTGCAAAGCTTCTTTCAGGCATCAATGAGCTTTCAAATGGTTTAGTAAAATTCGACCAGGAAGGTGTTTCAAAATTAAGCGAAGCTTATAACGGAGACATCAAGGAATTCGCAGACAGATTAAAGGCAGTTGACGATGCTTCAAAAGATTATATATCATTCGGAGGCTTATCCGATGGCATGACAGGTACTGTTAAATTTGTCATTGAGACAGACGGAATCGAAGCAGATAAAGATTGATAGATCATATTTTTTCTTATGAGCTGGCCCTTCCCTCATCGGGGAGGGCTTTTTCATGTCACAATCTTGATAAGTATTTTATTTTATAGTATAGTGAAAACGTTGGTGGCAGAAAAAATATTAAAAGGAAAATAATTTATGGAGAATTCAAATTATTATAGCGACGATGATGAAAAGGAGATCAGCATCAAGGAGCTTTTTGCCTATATAGTAAAGCATGGCAAGAGCTGCCTTGTTTTCGCACTCGTTTTCATGCTTTTTTTAGGAGCTTTCAAGGCCTATAAGTCCAGGGATGCTTTTAAGAGTACGATATCAGGAAGTAATTCTTCTTATAAGTCGCAATTTGAGCTTTATAATTCACAGAAGCTTATCGCAGAGACTCAGATCAAAAGTCTTAACAAGCAAATAGATGCAGAGAAGAAGTACAAGTCTCAATCTATTCTAATGAATATTGATCCATATAATGAGTACAGGAATACGGCAACTTACTATATAGCAGTGAACGATAAGAATCCGAATACTGTAAAGAGTCTTCTCAAGGCTTATCAGAGTCTTATTGGCGGTGATTATGTATATAATGAAGTGAAGTCGGATCTTTCTTATGCTACAAAGGAATGGATGATAAATGAGCTTATAAAGGTAGATATCGGAAACCAGAAGTCTGTTTCTATAATTCAAACCGACGATGAAGTCAAGGAAGATTCTATTTCGTCCGGCAGCTACGGCGGAAGTGTTTTTACAGTAACCACTGTCGGGAATACGGATAGTCTTTCCGATAATCTCATGAAGGCTGTTGAAAAGCAGATAGAAGAAAAGCAGCCTGATATTGCAGCGTCTATAGGAGCTCATACAATAAAGCTTATTAATTCTACTTCAGGACTTTCTGTTGATAATGAGCTTGCATCCAAGATATCATCGTTTTCAGATGATCTTAAGAATATGCAGCAGAGCCTTACAGATACGAAGACCGCACTTGACGGCCTTACAGAGCCTGAAGGCGCTCAGGTGATCACAAAGCAGGGCGCTCTTAAATCTGTTTTAAAGTATGCCTTGATTGGTCTTGTTGCTGGTTTTATACTGGCTCTTTTCTGGTTTTTCATTAAGTATATTGTAAGCGGAAGAATAAGCAGCGAGAGCGACCTTGAGAGCAGATTCGGTCTAAAGGTTCTTGGAACTATAGCTTCTTCTGAAAAAAATGGTTTCTGGCAGAGGCTGTCAGACAAGATGCTTCACATTAGAAGAGATAAAGGTCTAAGTGACCAATGTTCTTTCATAGGAGAATATATTTCCGGAATGAAGATTTCGGATCTTTCTCTTGCATTGGTAACTTCTCTTTCTGAAGATAAGAGCAGCGCCATAATTGATTCACTTAATACAGGAAGAGATTTCAAGATTCATTATTGCGGAAACATTACAGATGACAGCAATGCAGTGAAGATTTTAAATGAGAGCCAGGGAGCTCTTATCCTTCTTGATATGGAAAAGACTACTGAGGCCAGGTTTGAAGAGATGATAAGGATTCTGTCAAATTGTGGAAAGAAGATAGTAGGAGTAATTATCTACAGATAAATTTGAAGATATAGTAAAGTCTCTTAAAGACAAAAAGCAGTCTTTGATGAAAAAAACTTATTATGTAAAAATAGAAGAGCTATGAAGTGTCTTCACTCTGATATGTACCCTCTTTACTGGACAATGTAATGAGGTGACCCCAAAAAGTTAGACTTTTTAAGCGTAGCAGTGTTTTGGCTGCTACGCTGTTTTTATGCAGCCAAGAGTTTAAGCCTGTATTGAACAGGACTCATCCATCCTAGTTTCTCTTTAATTC
>Ga0256406_1000216_pt1 | contig 112612 bp, 87 predicted proteins | sample RumenRJG_03DNA_FD_185986 | JGI IMG/M metagenome (GOLD analysis project Ga0256406, IMG submission 185986) | Bovine rumen microbial communities from Lethbridge, Alberta, Canada - RJG_03 | ecosystem: Host-associated > Mammals > Digestive system > Stomach > Rumen | place: Canada: Alberta...
GGCACCACTGCCACACCGTCTGCACGTTGAAGCCTTCGCGCTTCGCCCAATCGCTTACTCGCATGACTCAATCATAACACACGAAAACAAACAGAATCAGGCATTACAGGTAGCCGATAAACGCCCCGAAACGGCGTCAAGATCGGGATTGTCCGATTCCAGATCCACCCATACGCTACTTGTCTGTGCCGGAATCCGGATGGATGCGGTATCCGTTGCATCCGCGGCATTCGCCATCGGAACGGACAGTCCGCCCGAAGCCAACGCGATGGAGAGGAATCCTATCGCTCCCCATCTGCGTAGTCTGGACGCAGTTCTCTCTTCTTTCATTATTGGTTTCCCTTCGGGCAGGCACGTGATCTTTTCTCCATCAACGGCCTGTCTGTGATTCTCTCGGAATACGCGGCAGAACACCGCGGACCCATGAAAGACTCATGAATCACTTGTTACTTTACACGACGGAGACAAACCGTTCCCAACCCAATGGGGAATTCACGGTGAGCAGCCGGCACCATCGTGGCCATGGTGATATCGCAGCCACGGCGACATCGACGGCGCGACTCCGTCATGCTCACGGCACCATCGCCGGCGTAGCAGAACGAAGAAGGCTTCCGATTTCTCGGAAGCCTTTCGGAATCGTGTCCGGAGCGGGACTTGAACCCGCACGGTCGTTTAAAAATGACCACTAGCACCTCAAGCTAGCGCGTCTACCATTCCGCCACCCGGACATTTTCTGTTTTCTTGGCTGCGCTCCTTGGCGCAACAGTTGAATAGAATACCACCGCTCACGATTGTCGCAACTTACGGCGTGTCGCGCGCTTTTGTGCGGTTTCCGGCCTTGCCTACAATGATGTTCGCAATGCACGTCATCCGTCTTCGAAGGAGCCTCATGCGCATCATCCACGTCTCCACGCTCGACGACCCCCGCCTCGCGGCGTACACCAGCCTGACCGAAATCCAGCTGCGCAATCGCCTGGAACCCGAGAAAGGCATGTTCATCGCGGAAAGCCCGAAGGTCATCGACCGCGCCCTCGACGCACATGTGGAGCCGCTGTCGTTCCTCGTCGAGGAGCCGTGGCTCGAGGGCATGGGCCGCGAGTTCGCGCAGGTGGACGCCGAATGGGGCCCCGACATCCCCGTGTTCGTGGCCTCCCCCGACCTGCTCAAGCAACTGACCGGCTACCGCATGCACCGCGGCGCCCTGGGCGCGATGCGCCGGTGGAAGCTGCCCACCGTGCAGGACGTATGCCGCGGCGCCCGACGCATTGCGGTGATGGAGAATATCGTGGATTTCACGAATGTCGGCGCGATCATGCGCTCGGCCGCGGCGCTGGGCGTGGACGCCGTGCTCGTCACGCCGTCATGCGGCGACCCGCTGTACCGCCGCGCCGCGCGCGTGTCGATGGGTACGGTTTTCCAGGTGCCGTGGACGCGCATCGGTTCGGATGTCCACGATTGGCCTGACAAAGGTCTGGCGCTGCTTCACGATTTGGGTTTCACGACGGTGGCGATGGCGCTGACCGACGATTCGATCAGCATGCAGGAGCTCACGCGACGGCTCGGCCTGCCCGAGGGCGACGCGCAGCGCATCGACCGCATCGCCCTCGTGTTCGGCACGGAGGGCGATGGGCTCAAGCACCGCACGATTGCGCGCACCGACCTCACGGTGAAAATTCCCATGTACCACGGGGTGGATTCCCTGAACGTGGCGGCGAGCACGGCGGTCGCGTTCTACGCCACGCAGCCGACGCAATAACACGCAATAAAAGCGAGGGTGCAGACACCTGATGCGTCTGCACCCTCCGTTGGGATCCATGCCGTGCCGAAACCCGCGGCCTCAGTACTGGGGCAGGTTGCCGGGGTTGAAGCCGAGGGCGGCCATCTGCTCGGCGCCCTCGGGGGTCATCATGTCGACGTTCCACGGCGGGGTCCACGTCCAGTCGATGCGGAACTCGTCCACGAGGCCGGCGAGCACGGTGGCGCATTCGTCCTCGATCAGGGACGTCAGCGGGCATGCCGGAGTGGTCAGCGTCATCGTGATGATGGCGCGACCCAGGCTGTCGATCTCGATTCCGTAGACGAGGCCGAGGTCCATGACATCGACGCCGAGCTCCGGGTCGATGACCTGGTGCAGCGCCTCCTTGACGTCGTCGGCCGTCGCGCGCCCGATGGAGTCGACCGCGGTGATGTCGACCTTGCCCTCCTGATGGTCGGCGGCGATGCGGCGCGCCTTGGCGCGCATATCCTCCGCTGTGGGCGCGGCGCCTTCGGCCCCGTCCGATCCTGCCCCTCCGTCTGCCGCCGCATCGGCGGCACGCTCGCGCTGCTGCTGCGCCGCGTCGAGCAGCTGCCCGGTCGCCGCAGGGTTGCGCACGATGTTCTCCGCCGTCGATTCGTCACCCAGCGCGTTGTTGACGGCGCGCAGGATAGAATCATCGGGCTGGGGCACGAGGTTCGTTCCTCCCATGGCCCTTCTCCTTCCGTTGTATCTACATTCGGTGTTCTGGCCGTCTTACGATTGCGCCGCCCGGAAAGTCGCCGCGAACGGCGCCACCGGCCCTACGCCGTCGCGTCGAGACGCGCAAGCGCCTGGGCCGTGGAGGCGCGCATGCCCTCCCAGCCCAGCAGGGCGCATTTGATGCGCATCGGGTATTTCGACGCGCCCTGGAAGGCCACGGCGTCCTCGAGCTCGTCCATCTCCTCGTCCGAGTCGAGGCCTTTGCCGCGCGACTCCATGAGGCCATGGAACAGGTCGAACAGATGCATGGCCTCGTCAACCGTCTTGCCTTCCACGAGGTCATGCATGATCGACAGGCTTGCCTGCGAGATGGAGCAGCCGTGGCCGTCCCACACCAGGCGCTCGATACGGCGCGGGCCGCCGTCGGAGCCGTCGGTCAGCTCCACGCGCACGGTCGCCTCGTCGCCGCAGGTGGGGTTGAACTGGTGCGACTCGCCGGGCACGCAGTATTCATGCGTGACCTGGAAGGTGGAGCTGCCGGACGCCCCGGCGGAACCGGCAGCGCCTCCGGCTTCGCCCGCCGCCCCGCGCGTGTCCTCGCTTTCGTCGGCCAGGTCGGGCGCGAAATGCTCGCTGCCGTTGCGTGCGCGGGAGGCCTCGAGAATAACCTCCTGGTACATCTGGTCCAGACCATCGGATTCAAAACCCATGTCGGTACGACCTTTCGAAAATCGTCTGCAAAGCCATGCCGCGGGAAACGCCGCGGCCCGAGAAATCCGCCTAGCGCCCGAGGAAATACTCGCGCACGCCGCCGAGCACATCGAGCAAGCGCTGCACATCGTCCACGCTGTTATACACACCGCAGGACACGCGATTGGACGCGTACAGACCGAAATGCCTGTGCACCGGCTGCGCGCAGTGGTGCCCCACGCGGATGGCGATGCCCTGCGCGTCGACGAACTGCCCCACGTCATGCGGGTGCACTCCCTGGACGTCGAAGGCCACGGTTCCGATGCGGTCCTTCTCGTCGCGCGGACCCAGGATGCGGAAGCCGTCGAGGTCTCCGATGCGCAGCAGCTCGTGCGTGAGCGTGCGCTCGTGCTCGGCAATGTTTTCGACGCCGATCTTCAACATCCATTCGGCGGCCACGCCCGCGGCCACCACCTGCGCCACCGGCTGCGTGCCGGCTTCGAAACGCGCCGGCGGCTCCATATACTGCGCAGGCCTGTCCATCCAGGCGAGCTCGACCATCGACCCGCCGAAGAATGCCGGCGGCAGCGCCTCGAGCAGCTCGCGCTTGCCATACAGGAAGCCCACGCCGGTGGGGCCGTACATCTTATGCGCGCTCCAGCAGGCGAAGTCCACGTCCAGCGCCTTGACGTCGACGGGGATATGCGGCACGGACTGGCACGCGTCGAGGATGAACAGCGCGCCCACCTCGTGCGCGCGCCTGACAAGCGTCGGCACATCGGTGATGGCGCCCGTCACATTCGATACATGCGTCACGGCCACGATTTTCGTGGTTCCGTCGATGACCTCGTCCGCATTATCGGTGCGCACACGGCCATCCTCGGTCAGATCGAGCCATCGCAGCGTGGCGCCCGTGCGGGCGGCGAGCTCCTGGAACGGAAGGAGCACGGAATGGTGCTCGGCCTTCGACACCACGATGCTGTCGCCGGGGCCGACGGCGAATCGTTTCGCCGCCTCTCCCCCGCGTCCCAGGCTCGCGTTGCCGATGGCGATGGCCAGCTCGTTGAGGCCGCCGGTGGCGCCGGGGGTCACGACAATCTCTTCGCCGCCTTCCTCGGCGTTCGCATTGACGAGCCGCGCCACCTGCGCGCGGGCGTGTTCGAAGGCCTCGGTGCTGCGCGCGGCGAGCTCATGGGCGCCGCGGTGCACGCCGGCGTTGATGGTGCGGTAGAACTCGCTTTCGGCGTCGATAACGCATTCGGGCTTCTGCGCGGTCGCGCCGGAGTCGAGGTACACGAACGGATGTCCGTGGATCTCCTGGTCGAGGATCGGGAACTGGGCGCGGATCGCGTCGAAATCAACCATACCTGTCACTGCTTTCTTACGATGGCTTTTACGATGGTTTCCTGACGATATGCGCGCCCCTACGCGAGGGCGGATTCCGTGCTTCCTTCGGGGAGGTACTTGTCGTAGCCTTCCTCCTCCAGCACGTCGGCGAGCTCGGGGCCGCCGGTCTCGACAACCTGGCCGTGGGCGAAGACGTGCACGACGTCGGGCTTGATGTACTTGAGGATGCGCGTGTAGTGGGTCACCATCATGATGCCCAGTCCCGTGTTCTCCTTGGCGCGGTTCACGCCCTCCGACACGATGCGCAGGGCGTCGACGTCCAGGCCGGAATCGGTTTCGTCGAGGATGGCGAACTTCGGCTTGAGCAGCTCGAGCTGCAGCACTTCGGCGCGCTTTTTCTCGCCGCCGGAGAAGCCTTCGTTGACGGAGCGCTGTGCGAACTTCGGATCCATGCGCAGGCGCTTCATCGATTCGCCGAGCTCCTTCGTCCATGTGCGGATGGACGGCGCCTTGCCCTGCACCGACGTGACGGCCGTGCGCAGGAAATTCGTCATCGACACGCCCGGCACCTCCACCGGGTACTGCATGGCGAGGAACAGGCCCGCCTTGGCGCGCTCGTCCGGCGTCATCTCGAGGATGTTCTCGCCGTCGAGCAGCGCCTCGCCGCCGTCGACCTGGTACTTGGGGTGGCCGGCGAGCGTGTAGGCGAGCGTGGACTTGCCCGAGCCGTTGGGGCCCATGATGGCGTGCGTCTTGCCCGACTCGATGGTGAGGTTGACGCCGTTGAGGATCTGCTTGCGTCCTTCCTTCGTCTCGACGGAGGCGCGGAGGTCTTTGATAACCAGGGTTGACATTTTTCGTTACTCCTCAGTGGACTGCGCCTCGTCGGAGGCGGCCTGGAACGTGTGGTCGGTCAGGGCTTCGTCGGCGGCGTCGATGGCCGCGGCATCGCCGGACAGGCGAGCGTCGAGCGCCGCCATCAGCGTGTCGGAGATCTGCGGGATGCCGATCTGCTCGACGAGTTCGCGGAAGAAGCCGTGCACGACGAGACGGCGCGCGTCGGCTTCGGACACGCCACGGGACTCGAGGTAGAACAGCTGCTCGTCGTCGAAGCGTCCGACGGAGCTGGCATGTCCCGCGCCCACGATCTCGCCGTTCTCGATTTCGAGGTTCGGCTCGGAGTCGGCGATGGCGCCGCGCGTGAGCAGCAGATTGCGGTTGAGCTCATAGGAGTCGGTGCCCGGCGCCTGCGGCTGGATCAGCGCGTTGCCCACCCATGTGCTGTGGGCCCCGGCGCCGCTCAGCGCGCCCTTGTAGATGACGCGGCTCGTGCATTCGCGTTGGTTGTGCACCACCATCGTGCGGTGCTCGATATGCTGGCCGGACTTGACGAAGTAAATGCCGAGCATATCGGATTTACCTTGCGGGCCCTGGAAATCCTGGTCGAAACGCAGGCGCACCACGTCGCCGCCGAGGGTGACGACGCTGTGGCGCAGCGTGGCGTTCTCGCCGATGGACAGGCGGTGGCCGCCGACGTGCTTGGAGCCGTCCTTCCAGTCCTGGATGGAGGTGACGGAGATGTCGGAGTCGCGTCCGGTCACGATTTCCACGACTTCGTCGAGGCGTGCGCTTCCCGTGTGGGAGATGACGACGTCGCCGCGTGCGCCGGCGTCGGCCTCGATGACGATATGCAGCGCGTCGAGGCTCTCGGCGTCATTCCCGACGACGGAGACGAGGACGGGCGTCTCGGTGACGCCGCGCAGGCGGATGACGAGCGCGCTGTCGACGCTCGCCCATTCCACGGCCTCGATGATGTCGGCCGGCTTGCCCACCGTGCCCATCGGCGCGGTGCCTTTCTCCACGGCCTCGACGGTCACGGTGTCGGGCAGCTCGGAGCCGTCGATCGCCTCGACGGACACCTCGCAGGAGCCGGAGGGTTCGAAGGGCGCGAAGAACTCGTTCAGGCGCTCGACGGGCGTGTAGCGGAAATCCTCCTGCTTGCGCGTCGGCTCCGCGTAGTCCTTCCACTCGAAGGAGCGCAGGGCCCGGTCGGCGCTCGACGGCATGAGCGCGGGCATGGCGTACGGGTCCTTCGGATCGGCCACCGGCAGGGTGACCTCGTGAATCGTCTTCTCGGATGCGTTCTGGGAATCTGCGTCGGACATCAGCCCACCGATCCTTCCATCTGAAGCTCCACGAGCCTGTTGAGCTCGAGGGCGTATTCCATCGGCAGCTCGCGCGAGATCGGCTCGACGAAGCCGCGCACGATCATTCCCATCGCCTCGTCCTCACTCAGGCCGCGGCTCATGAGGTAGAAGAGCTGGTCTTCGGAGACCTTCGACACGGTGGCCTCGTGCGCCATGCGCACATCGTCCTCGCGCACATCCACATGCGGGTACGTGTCGGAGCGGGAGAACTCGTCCACCAGAAGCGCATCGCAGACCACGGAGGAGCTGGAGCCCTCCGCGCCCTTGACGATTTTCACCAGTCCGCGGTAGGCGGAGCGGCCGCCCGCGCGGGAGATGGACTTCGCCACGATCTGCGAGCTCGTATGCGGGGCAAGGTGGATCATCTTGGCGCCCGTGTCCTGGTACTGGCCTTCCGATGCGAAGCTCAGAGACATCGTCGAGCCGCTGGCGTAGGGCTCGGCGAGGATGCACGCGGGGTATTTCATCGTGGCCTTGGAGCCGATGTTGCCGTCGACCCATTCCATCGTGCCACCCTCGCGCACATAGGCGCGCTGGGTCACGAGGTTGTACACGTTGTTCGACCAGTTCTGCACGGTGGTGTAGCGCACGCGGGCGTGCGGCTCGACGAAGATCTCGACCACGCCGGAGTGCAGCGAGTCGGTGGAGTAGATCGGGGCCGTGCAGCCTTCCACATAATGAACGTAGGAGCCTTCGTCGGCGATGATCAGCGTGCGCTCGAACTGGCCCATGTTCGGCGTGTTGATGCGGAAGTACGCCTGGAGCGGGATGTCGACGTGCACGCCCTTGGGAACGTACACGAAGGAGCCGCCGGACCACGCGGCCGTGTTGAGGGCCGCGAACTTGTTGTCGTTGCTCGGGATGCACTTGCCGAAGTACTTGCGCACGAGGTCGGGGTATTCGCGCACGGCCGTGTCGGTGTCGACGAAGATCACGCCCTGCTTGCGCAGATCCTCCTGGATGGAGTTGTAGATGACCTCGGACTCGTACTGGGCGGCCACGCCGGAGACGAGGCGCTTCTTCTCGGCCTCGGGGATGCCGAGTTTGTCATACGTGTTTCTGATATCCGTGGGAAGGTCGTCCCATGTCTGGGCCTGTTTGTCGATCGGCTTGACGTAGTACTTGAAGTCATCCGCGTCGAAGCCCTTGAGGTCGACGCCCCACTGGGGCATGGGGCGGTTCACGAAGTCGCGATACCCCTGGAGCCTGTAGTCGAGCATCCACTTCGGCTCGTTCTTGTCGGCGGAAATGGCGCGGACCACGTCCTCGCTGATTCCCTTCTTCGCCGCCTGGCCCGCCGCGTCGGAATCATGCCATCCATAGGTATAATCCCCGAACTCGTTGATGATCTCGTCGTCCTGGCGGATCTTCTCCTCGTTCACTCGCGCACGGTCGGCCACATACTGGCTCATCTCCACGTCAGCAGCCTGTTTGCCGGCGTTCTCGGCCATATGCACCTCCTTATCGATGGGGCGCCGGCATCCGCCGACCACCCCCGTCACTGACAGCCTACCCTAACAGCTCGCGGCCGGATTGGGAAGGGTCCGGCCGATTTTGCCGTGATTACGTCGTGCGCGAAAACCGCATCGCGGACATCGTGGAGGCGCGCGGAAACAAAGAAAAACAAAAGGGCGCCTTCCTTCCGGAAGACGCCCTGGGAGCTCACCTTCGCTCTTGCTGGATATGCGCTATTGCTGGATATGCACGGAGGTTCCGTACAGGCACCAGTTGTAGAACCATTCGGCCACGTCCCAGCCCAGGCCAACGCAGCCGTGCGACTCGGCACCCGAGGTGGGCACGTCGGCGTCGTTGATGGCGTAGGTGGAGTTGATGCGGTGGATGGCGCATCCCGAGTGGGAGAAGTAGTTGACGTACTTGACACCAGGGGCGTTCCACGATGTGGTGGAGCCGTTGGAGAGCGTCAGCGTACCCTTCATGTCCTGGGAGTCGAGCTTCCACCAGATGGTGAAGTCGCCGGTCGGCGTACACAGGTCGCCGGTGCAGCTGCCGTCCGCGGCAATGCCCGCGCCATCGGCGATGTTGAAGGTCTTGATGACCTGATCGTTCTCGTATGCGTACAGCTTCTTGTCGGACAGGTCGATCACGACGTGGCGCTTGGTCTGCGTCGTGTTCATCGGGGTCACGGTCGCGTCGATCGTGACGGTGCCCGAACCGTTGGCGAAGGCCTTGACGCCATCCGTGCCGACGTTGCTGTCGCCGCCGTCGGCGACCGTGACGCCCGGATGTCCTTCGGAATTGGCCTGCAACACGTCGCCGTTGTTATTCACGATGACGTTGCGGTCCTCCTCGGTGGGCTGGTAGTTCGCCTTGATCTGCGTGTCGTAGTAGTCCTGCAGTTTGTCGGCGTCGAACACCACGTACCCGTTTCGGGTCTCGGTGCTCGACAGGTCTGCGTTCTGGTCGGGCTCGACGCGCATGCAGGCGGCAAGGGCATCGGCGCCGAGCGTCGTGATGTCGCCGCCATTGCCGGTGATGGTGACCGGGCTGGCGATCAAAGCGTTGAGGGTGTCGGCCGCAGAGGAGGCGATGTCGTCGGTGACGCTCGGATCGATGTCCTCCACCTGGAGACTCACCGGGGCCGGCGACGTGGCGTTGCCGCCCTTGATGGTGTCGATAAGCTCCTTGGCCGCGTCGGATGCGTTCAGGCCACTGCCCTGGGAGGCGGCGGTCGTCACGAACTGGCTGTGGTCGTCGTTGAGCACCACCGTGGCGTCGGTGCTCGGGGACGAGGCCACGCCGAGGGTGGAGCCGATGCCGGTCGGATCGGCCTCGGCCGGGTTGCCGATCTCGGGGGAGATATCGGCCTTCGTGGAGGAGGCGTAGCGGCTGAAGAAGGAGTCGGAACGCTTGGCGTCCATGGCCTGCTGCGCAATGGAATTGGCGTCGATCGTATAACCGAGGTCGGCCAGCGTCACATCGGCGGAGTCACCGTTGTAGCTGACGGTGACGGTCGTATCGTCGAAGGCCTTCTGCACCTGGTCGGAGATCTCGGACTGGGTTTTGCCCTGCACCGACACGCCCCAGACCGTCACGCCGGGAAGGGCGCGGTCCTTGTACTTCTGCGTGGTGCCGACGAACACGCCCACCGCGATGCCGACGAGCACGAGCAGAACCAGGAGAATCCACGGCCACACATGGCGGCGCTTCCGGGTCGCCGTCGCGGCGGCCTCGCCATCGGAGGCGGCGCCGGCCGTCGGGGCCGGGGCATCCGCACGGGTCGAAGCGGCATCGGACGATGCAGTCGCCGCAGCGGTTGCGAAACCGGCGGCGGGAGCCGCGGAATCCGCCGCGGAGTAGGACGATTCCGCGCGGGGCACCGTATACGTCTGATCCGAGATGGAATCAAAGGAGACGGCGTTCTGCGCAGGCACGTCGGCGCCGGCGTAGACATTGCCGAGCACCTGGGTCTCCGCGTCGGGGGACGCCGAGCGGCCGGGGACGGCGTATGCGCCGTCAAGCGGCTGCGATCCCGCGTAATCGGCGGAATCGTCGGCTACGAAACGCGGCGCCGGCTGCCATGCGGCGGCGGAACCTGCCGCATCGCCCGCGGCATCCGCCGCGCCATACGTCGCATCGAAACCGCCGCGCACGGCATCGTCCTGCCCCCCGGCATTCTGGCCCGCGGCATTCCGCTCTGCGCCGGAACCCGCCAGGAAATCGAAATCGTTCGATTCATCACCCATGCGTGTAGTGAACTCCTCTTCACATGAAACGCGCCATCCCCTTGCGGGGGCGCGCCAAATACAGAATTAGTTCCGATTCTACGGTTGTGCGCCGACACATGCAACCGATGCGAAGGTGACGCTGGTCACATGATGCGCTGCCGGCCGGCCGGACACACCGCGCTACATGCCCGGACGCGCGAACGCGCGAACACCTGGATACGAAAGGCGGGGCGCCCCCGAAGGACGCCCCGCCATGGATGCGGATAAGAAGGTCTCGGCAACCGCCGCTGGCCTACTCGCCGATCTTCTGCTCGCTTTCGCGCTCGTGCTTGTGCTCGAGCGCCGCGGCCACGAGGCCCTTGAACAGCGGGTGCGGCTTGGTCGGGCGGCTCTTGAACTCCGGGTGCGCCTGCGTGCCCACGTAGAACGGGTGCACGTCGCGGGGCAGCTCCACGAACTCGGTGAGCTCGCCGTCCGGGCTCGTGCCCGAGATGACGAGGCCGGCGTCCTCGAGACGCTGCTTGTAGTCCACGTTCACCTCGTAGCGGTGGCGGTGGCGTTCGCTCACGTTCGTCGAACCGTACAGCTGCGCGACGAGGGAGCCTTCGCGCAGCACGGCCGGGTAGGCGCCGAGGCGCATCGTGTGACCCATGTCGCCGCCCTGTTCGACGTACTTCTTCTGCTCCTCCATCGTGGCGATGAGCGGATGCTCGCACTCCGGGTTGAACTCGGTGGAGTCGGCGTCCTCGATGCCCATGACGTCGCGCGCGTATTCGATAACCATCGACTGCAGGCCGAGGCACAGGCCCAGGGCCGGCACCTTCTTCTCACGGGCCCAGCGCAGCGCGCCGATCTTGCCCTCGATGCCGCGGATGCCGAAGCCGCCGGGGATCACGATGCCATCGACGTCGCCGAGCTCGCGTTCGGCGCCGTCCATCGTGGCGCAGGAATCAGCCGGGATCCACAGCACGTTGACCTTCGCCCAGTTGCCGAAGCCGCCGGCCTTGAGGGCCTCGGTGACGGACAGATAGGCGTCGGGCAGGTCGATGTACTTGCCGACGATGGCGATCGTGACCTCCTCCTTGGGATGGTGCACGCGCTCGAGCAGGTCGGACCACTCGGCCCAGTCGACGTCGTGGAACGGAAGCTCGAGCTTGCGCACCACGTAGGCGTCGAGGCCCTCGTCGAAGAGGATCTTCGGAATGTCGTAGATCGAGTTGGCGTCGATGCAGTTGACGACGGCCTCCTCGTCCACGTCACACATCAGGGAGATCTTGTCCTTGATGCCCTTGCCGAGCGGACGGTCGGAACGCAGGACGAGGGCGTCCGGGCGGATGCCCAGCTGGCGCAGGCTCATGACGGAGTGCTGCGTCGGCTTGGTCTTGAGCTCGTGGGCGGAGGCGATATACGGCACGAGGGAGACATGCACGAACATGCAGTTCTTCTCCCCCAGCTCGCGGCGCACTTCGCGCGCGGCCTCGAGGAAGGGCTGGGATTCGATGTCGCCGACGGTGCCGCCGATCTCGGTGATGATGACGTCCACCTTGTCGGAGGCCTGGGCGCGCATGCGGCTCTTGATCTCGTTCGTGATATGCGGGATCACCTGGACGCACTGGCCGAGGTATTCGCCGGCGCGCTCCTTGCGCAGCACGGACTGGTAGATCTGACCGGTGGTGACGTTCGCCTTCTGGGACAGCGGGACGTCGAGGAAGCGCTCGTAGTGGCCGATGTCGAGATCGGTTTCGGCGCCGTCCTCGGTCACGTAGACCTCGCCGTGCTGGAACGGGTTCATGGTGCCGGGGTCGACGTTGATATACGGATCGAGCTTCTGCTGGAGAACGCGCAGGCCGCGGCTGCGCAGGAGACGGCCGAGGGAGGATGCGGTCAGTCCCTTGCCGAGGGAAGACACGACGCCGCCGGTGACGAAAATATGCTTGGTGACGTGTTCTTGGGAGATTCCATTTTCAATGACCATGGAACTCCATAGTAACAGCCGAATACGACGAGGCGCACCCGTGTCGCGCCGCGTACCGAAGCCGCCCCGAAAGGCGGTTCGTGCACGCGGGCGGCGCGGATGCGCCAAGGCCCGGTTATGCGGTCAGCGGCGGGCTTGTTCAGTGGCGTCAGCTCAGTGGCGGGCCTTGAGAAGCACGGCGATGGATTCGATGGCCAGCTTGTAGCCGTAGAAGCCCATGCCGGTGATCGTGCCGGTGGCGATCGGCGAGATCACCGAGTACCGGCGGAAGGCCTCGCGTCCCGCCGGGTTCGAGATATGCACCTCGATCAGCGGCAGCCCCGCGTCGGTCACCTGCACCGCGGCGTCGCGCAGGCCGTAGCTGTAATGCGTGAAAGCGGCCGGGTTGAGCACGACGGGCGTGCGGCGGTCGACTGCCTGGTGCATCCATCCGATGACCTCGGCCTCGTCATCGCTCTGGCGCACGTCCGCCTCGAGGCCGTATTCGCAGGCCCAGCCCACGCACAGCTGGCGCAGCGCGTTGAGGTCCTGCTTGCCGTAGACCTCGGGCTCGCGCACGCCGAGGCGGCCGAGGTTCGGTCCGTTAACCACCACGATTTTGTTCGCGGCGAAGTTCTGCGTTCCTGTCTGGATTGTCTGGGCCATGCGCCCCGTCCTTTCTGTGCTGTGGCTTCCTGCGGCCGGCGAATGAACGCCGGCCGCGCCGTCTGCTCCGTCTGCGCCGCCGCTTCGCTTCTACCGGCGGATGAGCTCGAAGGCCTCGCGCACCGCGTCGAGCGGCGGATTGTCGAGGTGGATCGGATGGGCGACGTCGTCGAGGATGACGAAGCGCAGCGTGTTGCCGCGCGCCTTCTTGTCTCGGTGCATGAGGGCGAGCACATCGTCGAAGCTTCCGCCGTCCCAGCTCGTGCGCAGGCCCAGCGAGCCGAGCAGCTCGCGGTGATAGTCCACGAGTTCCTGGTCGATATGCCCGGTCAGGCGCGAGAGCTCGGCGGCGAACACCATGCCGACGGCCACGGCCTGGCCGTGGCGCCAGCGGAAATGCTCGAGCTTCTCGATGGCGTGGCCCAGGGTGTGGCCGTAGTTGAGGAACTCGCGCAGGCCGCGCTCCCTCAGATCGTTGCTCACGTGGTAGGCCTTGACGGTGACCGTGCGCTCGATGAGCTCGGCGATGACGTCGAGCAGTTCGGGGCTGATGTCGGTGCAGTCGAAGGAGCGCAGCTGTCCGGCGTGGTCCTCGAGGATGTCGAGGATGCGCGGGTCGCGGATGAAGCCGGACTTGGCCACCTCGCCCAGGCCTTCCACAAAGATGTCGTTGGGCAGCGTGCCCAGCGCGTCGAGGTCGGCAAGCACGCCTGCCGGCGTGTAGAAGCTGCCGACGAGGTTCTTGCCCTCCTCGGTGTTGATGCCGGTTTTGCCGCCCGTCGAGGCGTCCACCATGGCGAGCAGCGACGTGGGGCAGTTCACGTAGCGGATGCCGCGCATCCACGTGGCCGCCACGAAGCCGGCCAGGTCGGTGCAGGCGCCGCCGCCGAGGCCCACGATGGCGTCGGAGCGGGTGAAGCCCTCCTGCCCCAGGCGCTTCCAGATGCTGTTGGCCACGTCGATGGTCTTGCCCATCTCGGCGTCCGGGATGATGATGTCGCTGACCGTGTACCCGGCGCGCCTGAGAATCGTGCGCGCCTTGTCGGAATGACGCTGCACCGAGCTCGTGTGGATGAGGGCCACGCGCACGGGCGCCTCGCCGAGCACCTGCGGAAGATGGCTGATCGTATTCGCCCCGATGCGCACGTCGTAGGGTTCGATCGTGCTTCCGGTGACATGCACAACTCTTTCGTTCATACCTTCCATCACTGCCTTTGCTGCTTTCATGGGTGTTTTGCCGCGCGTGGGCACCGCCACGGTGGCGATGGCGGAGTACACGGGGTCGCGCTGCGCGTACAGGCGCATCCACGTGGCGCGTGCGTCGTCCGCCAGAAGCGGGCGGTTGCCGCCGTGCTGCGAACGGAGCATGGCTTCCTCGGGGTCGGCGCGAAGATACACGATTTTCCCGCCTTCGCGCTCGTAGCGCACCAGCGCCTCGCGGGTGCCCTCATGCATGGGCGAGCCGCCGCCGAGCGACAGGATGCCCTCGAAGGAGTCGAGCAGGCCGACGACGACCTCGTTCTCGATGGCGCGGAACCTGGGCTCGCCGAAGCGTTCGAAGATCTGCGGGATCGTCATGCCCTCGCGCCGTTCGATCTCGTCGTCGGAGTCGAGGAAGTCCATGCCGAGCGCGCGGGCCACCTCCATGCCGATGCGCGTCTTGCCGGCGCCCGGCATGCCGATGAAGACGGCGGCCGGATGGCCAGGGTTGTGCAGCCGGCGCGGGTCGACGATATCGCCCAGCTCGGCGCGGGCGGCGCGGCGCGACCCTTGCTGCGGGCGGCGCGCGGAGCCTTGCGGGCGGCGGCGCGAGGAATGGCGGTGCGTGTGATTCTTATGACGGTTGACCATAATGCCTCCCCCGCCCGCCTGACGGCGGGCGGCGACAAGTGTCTAGCGCAGGTGCTCGGGCCAGGAGGCGACGTATGCCTCGGCGTTGCGACGGACCTCGGCCACGGAGTCGCCGCCGAATTTCTCGAGCGCGAAGCGGGCGAGCGTCAGGCGCACCATGGCCTCGGCCACCACGGAGGCGGCGGGGACGGCGGTGGCGTCGGAGCGCTGGTTGATGGCGGTTGCGGCCTCGCCCGTGAGCACGTCGACGGTGCGCAGGGCGCGCGGCAACGACGGGATGGGCTTCATGGCGGCGCGCACGCGGATCGGCTCGCCGTTGGACATGCCGCCCTCGATGCCGCCGGCGCGGTTGCTCAGGCGCGAGATATGGCCCTGCGCGTCCGACACGATTTCGTCATGCGCAAGGGATCCGGGACGTTCGGCCTCGAGGAAACCGTCGCCGACCTCCACGCCCTTGATGGCCTGGATGCCCATAAGCGCGCCCGCGAGGGCCGCGTCGAGGCGACGGTCGGACTCCACGTAGGTGCCGAGTCCGGCGGGAACGCCGTAGGCGATGACCTCCACGACGCCGCCGAGCGTGTCACCGTTGGACTTGGCCTCGTCGATGCGCTGCTTCATGCGCTCCTCGGCCTCCTTGTCCAGCGTGCGCGTGGCGGAGGCGTCGAGGGCCTCGAGGTCGTCAGGCGTGGGAAGGGGCAGGGAATCGTCGGCATGCACGCCGCCGAGCGACACCACATGCGCAATCGTGCGGATGCCGAGCGCCTGCTCGAGGAATTTCGCGGCCACGGCGCCGAGGGCGACGCGGGACGCGGTTTCGCGCGCCGACGAGCGTTCGAGCACGGGGCGCGAATCGGTGAAGCCGTACTTGCGCATGCCGGTGAGGTCCGCATGGCCCGGACGGGGGCGGCTCAGCGGCGCGTTGCGTCCCTCGGGCGGAAGCGTGACGCCCTCGGGCAGCGGGTCGGCGCTCATGACCTCGGTCCACTTGGGCCATTCGGTGTTGCCGATCTCGATGGCGACCGGCGAGCCCAGAGTGGAGCCATGGCGCACGCCGGTCAGAAGACGCACCTGGTCCTGTTCGAATTTCATGCGCGCCCCGCGGCCGTAGCCCAGGCGGCGGCGCGCCAGCGCCTCGCGGATGTCGTCGGTGCGAATCTCGACGCCCGAGGGAAGGCCCTCGATCATGGCCACCAGTGCCTCGCCATGGGATTCGCCCGCGGTCTGCCAACGCAACATTGCTTACTCCTTCGTGTCCGTGTCTGAAAGGATATCTTACGTAAGACCCGCGCCGAAAGGGAAAATCGTCCGGGAATGCAGACGGCCGGCGCCGATATGCATCGGAGCCGGCCACCGTGGGTATGCCGCCGCCGAGCGACGGCGGCGGTGGCGCGAAGCCTGTGTCAGCCGTCGAGGCCGTTGTCGGCGAGCCATTGCTTGTACTCGTCGCGGAACTGGTAGAACTCGTCCTCGCTGGCCGTGAACTTCGTCTCTCCGGTTTCGAGATTCACAGTGCAGAAGTACAGCCAGTCGCCCTCCTCCGGAGTGACCGCGGCCTGGATCGACGCGTCGCCGGGGTTGTTGATCGGCGTCGGCGGCAGGCCGGTCCGGATGCGGTCGTTGTACGGGTTCGTGGAATCGTTGAGCATGGCGTCCGTCAGCTGCGAGCCGGTCACGCCGTTGCCGTAGGCCACCACGGAATCCATGCCGAGCGGCATATTCGCGGCCAGTCGGTTCTCGATGACTCGGGCCACCTTGGCGCGGTACCGGTCGCTGTTGGATTCGCCCTCCACGATGGACGCCTTGATGAGGATCGTCTCGCGCTGGCCTTCGGCGACGCCGAGCGATTCAAGCTTCTGGATGCGCGCGTCCACGAGCATCTTGATGATGCTCCCGGCCGTCAGCGACGAATCGGTGACCACATAGGAGCCCGGTTCGAACCATCCCTCGTAACTGCCGCCCGCCTCGGCAGGCAGAATCGTGTCGCCGCCGGCCTGGATGACGGCCGTGAACTCGGACGCGTCGATGCCGGAGGCCTGCGCGGCCGCCTGGATGACATCACTGACGGTCTCGCCCGAGCGCACCTCGAGGATGCCCTGCGCGGCGGAGGTGTCGGTGAGCACCGTGACGACAGTGGCCGAACTCATATGCTTGTGCAGCGTGAACACGCCCGGCTGCAGCTTGGCGGAGGCGTTCGCCGCATTGACGGCGGAGAGGAAGCCGGTCGTCGTCTTCACGATGTCCTGCTCCACGAGATGCTGCGCGATCGTGGACGCGTCCTCGCCGGAGCTGACCGTGAACTGCACCTCCTCGCCCTCCTGCTCGTCGTAGTAGTCGAGGGCCTGGGCCGTGGTTTTCGAGGCGGAGGCGCCGGGCGACGAGGCGCGGCGGTGGGCGAAGGAGACGACCGTGCCCACGAGCACGAGGACGAGCACGAGGAACACCGCCACGAAAACGATGCGCATGCGGCGTTTCTTGTCGGCGGCGCGGCGGCGCTCGCGCAGCTCACGGCGGTTGCGCACGGGCCCGGACTGCGCGGCCTCCGCCGGAGTCTCGACATCGCGGTCGTCCGTCACCTTGGTGAAGTTGTCGTCATCGAAGAACGAATCGAAATCATCGGCCACTGCCGAGTCCCCGCTTTCCTTATCTCTTTTACCATGGGCATGCCTGTGTGTTTGTGCCATGGGCATGCCACACCCTGCATCCGCCGGATTCCCGGCCGGCGGATGCGATTCGACGCCGCCCTCAGCGACGGGCGTCAAGGGCCGTCTGGAGGATGACGACGGCCGATTGCTGGTCCACGCTTGAACGATGCCGGCGCATGGACATGCCGGCCTCGGACAGCTGGTGGTGCGCCGTCACCGTGGTGAGGCGCTCGTCGAGAAGCTCGACGGTGACATCGTCGAAGCCCTCGACCGCAAGCCTGTAGCGCAACCTGTCGGCCCACGCGCCGGCCTTGCGCGCGGATTCGCCCTCTTTTCCGCTCAGAAGAAGCGGATGGCCGACCACAACATGGCTGACGTGCTCGTCCTCGATACGGTCGATGACATCCTCGACGGTCATCGAGTAATCGCCGTAGGCGCGGATGTTCCCGGCCGGATGGGCGAAGGTGAGCTCGGGGTCCGACAGGGCCAGGCCCACCCTCGCGTTGCCCAGGTCGACGCCCATCCACACGGACGGGGCATCGACCTGGGAATCGTCATGCACGGCCATGCGCGTCAGGCCTTGGCGCGCACATCGTGCTCGAGCTGGGCCAGCGCGTCCGCAACCTTCGTCGCGTCCTGGCCGCCGCCCTGGGCGAAGTCCGGCTTGCCGCCGCCACCGCCGCCGAGCACCTTGGAGGCGGAGCGCACGAGGTCGCCGGCCTTGATGCCCTTGTCTCGCGCCGGGGCGTTCGTGGCCACGACGATCGACGGGGAGCCGGCCTCGGTCAGGCCCGCAAGGGCCACGACGACGGGCTTGGCGTCGCCGATGCACTGGCGGATGTCCATCGCGGTCTTGCGCAGCGCGTCGTTCGAGCCGAAGGAGCCGACGTTCTCGGCCACGACCACGATGGAGTCGGCGCTCTTGCGCGCGTTCTCGACGTAGGTGACCGCCTTGTCGGCCAGCTCGCGCTCGTACAGGGCGGCGAGCTTGGCGTCGGAGTCCTTGAGGCGCTGGAGCAGCTTGGCCACGCGGTCCTGCAGCTCGTCCGGACGCGCGTTCAGCGAATCGGACAGCTGCGAGACGAGGGCGTGCTCGCGGGCGTTGTACTCGTAGGCGGACTTGCCGACGAGCGCGTCCACGCGGCGCGTGCCGGTGCCGACGGAGGCTTCGGACAGGATCGTGACCTGGCCGATGACGCCCACGTTGCTCACATGGGTGCCGCCGCACAGCTCGCGGCTCCAGCCGTCCTGGCCGATCGTGACGACGCGCACCACGTCGCCGTACTTCTCGCCGAACAGGTGCATGGCGCCGAGCGCGATGGCGTCATCGTATTTCATCTCCTGCGTGGTGACCGCAAGGTTGTCGCGCAGCTTGTCGTTGACGCGGGCCTCGACGGCGTTCATCGCGCTCTTGCTCGGAGCGCTGCCCCACTGGAAGTCGAAGCGCAGGCGGTTCGGCGCGTCCTCGGAGCCGCGCTGCGTGGCCTGCGGGCCGAGCTCCTCGCGCAGGGCCTTGTGCACCATATGCGTGGCCGTGTGCGCACGGGCGATGGCGCCGCGGCGGTTGAGGTCGATGGAGGCGGAGACCTGGGCTCCCGCGAGCAGGCGGCCCTCGACGAGGCGGCAGCGGTGCACGGTGATGCCCTTGATCGGGTTCTGCACGTCGTCCACCTCGAGCACGGCGCCGTCATCGGTGAGGATCTGGCCCTGGTCGGCCAGCTGGCCGCCGGCCTCGGCGTAGAACGGGGTCTTGTCGAGGATCACCTCGACGGAGCACGGTGCGACGGCGACCGGCACGGCGCCCTCGCCTTCCTTCACGATGCCAAGCACCGTGGAGCGGGTGGAGAACGTGGTGTAGCCGACGAACTCGAGCGGCGCGGTCAGCGACTTCTTGATCTCGTCGTACACCGACACGTCCACGTTGCCGCGCTTCTTCAGGGCGTCGGCGCGTGCACGGGACTTCTGCTCGGCCATGAGCTCGCGGAACTTGGCCTCGTCGACCTTCACGCCCTCCTCGGCGGCCATCTCGAGCGTCAGCTCGATCGGGAAGCCGTAGGTGTCGTGCAGTTCGAACGCGTCCTTGCCGGACACGACGTTGCCGGCCTTCTTAGCGTTGCCCACGGCCACGTCGAGGATGGTGGTGCCCTTCTCGAGGGTGCGGCGGAAGGCGTCCTCCTCGCCGTACGCGGCCTCGGAGATGTCGTGGAAGGTGTCGTTGAGCTCCGGGTAGTTCGGCGCCATGGCGTCCTTGCTCACCGGCAGCAGGTACGGAAGAACCTCGCTCGTCACGCCCAGGCGGCGCATGGCGACCTCGGTGCGGCGGATGAGGCGGCGCAGCACGTAGCCGCGTCCTTCGTTGCTCGGGCGCACGCCGTCGCTCATGATCATCAGCGCGGAGCGCACGTGGTCGGCCACCACGCGGAAGCGCACGTCGGCGTCGGCATCCTCGCCGTACTTGCGGCCCGAGAGCTTCTCGGCGGCCTCGATCACCGGGTACATCTCGTCGGTTTCGTAGATGTTGTTCTTGCCCTGGAGCAGGTAGGCCACGCGCTCGAGGCCCATGCCGGTATCGATGTTCTTGTTCGCCAGCTCGCCCACGATATGCAGGTCGGTCTTGGACTTGACGTTGTCGACCTCGTAGTTCTCGAACACGAGGTCCCAGATCTCGGTGTAGCGGTTCTCGTCGGCGATGGGGCCACCCTCCTTGCCGAACTGCGGGCCGCGGTCCACGTAGATCTCGGAGCACGGGCCGCCGGGGCCGGGGCCGCCGGTGGTCCAGAAGTTGTCTTCCATGCCCATCTGCTGGATGCGCTCGGGGTCCATGCCCTCGTTGCGCCAGATGGAGCGGGCCTCCTCGTCATCGGTGAAGGTGGTGACCCACAGCTTGGCAGGGTCGAAGCCGAAGCCGCCCTTGTCCTGCGGGGTGGTCAGGAGCTCCCACGCGTAGTGGATGGCCTCCTCCTTGAAGTAGTCGCCGAAGGAGAAGTTGCCGAGCATCTGGAAGAAGGTGCCGTGGCGGGTGGTCTTGCCCACCTCGTCGATATCGAGCGTGCGCACGCATTTCTGGTTGCTCGCCATGCGCTTGCGCGGCGGGGTTTTCTCGCCCAGAAGATACGGGATGAACGGCACCATGCCCGCGATGGTGAACAGGGTGGTCGGGTTCGGCGAGATCAGCGATGCCGACGGCACGACCAGGTGTCCGCGCGTTTCAAAGTAGTCGAGATACCGCGATGCTATCTCCGCTGTACGCATGTATGCGTCTCCTTATGTGTTGCGTTCGTGTTGCGCCCGGCGTCGTCAGCAGCCTCATGCCGGGTTCTGCCGATAAAGAATATACGCCTCCCCGGCGAATTGCCATTCATCGGGGAGGCGCTGGGGATTCGGTTCGTGGGTGCGGCCCGCGCTCAGCCCTGGCGGCGCTGGCGCGCGCGGCTGCGCTCGATGAATTCACGATTCAGCTCGTCCTCGCGCTGCAGGCGGTACGCGTTGAAATCGCTCCACAGCGACTGCACCGTGCGCAGGGCCACGTTGTTCTGGTCGGGACCGAGCACGAACTCACGCGCCTGCTTGGGCGTATGTGCCTTGACGTAGGCGCTGGCCTTGCATGCCACCACGATGCCGGCGGCGACTCCCACGCCGACCCAGAAAACTCGCTTCGCCATCACTTGCCTGCCTTCGTCGATGCGGATGCGGATGCCGCGGCCGCCGCGGGCTTGGATGTCGGCTTCTCGGCGGCCGGCTTGGCGGCGGCGGGCGTCGCGGTGGACTCCACGACCTTCTTGCCTCCCCTGCCGAAGCCCTTGAAGAAATCACCGACGGTCTGGCGCACGGCCCACAGTGTGGACGCCACCTTGATGGCGGGCTTGCCAAGCATGGAGCCGTAGAGGTCGGTGAGCGAGGACATATTGTTCGCGGTGGTCGACAGGGCGTCGGACACGTCGTTGACGTCATCCAGCGACTGGTTGATCTTGCGAACCGTCTCGGTGCCCTCGTCGAGGGCCGGGAACGCGTGGTCGCCGGTCTCCTTGACCGTCTGCGACAGCTGGTCGAACAGCTTTCCCAAGCGAATGAGCGGATAGATCAGGAAGCCGACCAGCACGACGAATGCAATGGCGGCGATCAGCCCTGCGACGTCACCCAAGCTCATGGATACCTCTTCTTTCCTATCAGGTCAGATACATCGTCAAGGCTAGCACGATGGCGCCGCCCCGCCGTGATTTCCCCGCGCCTTTTCGCCGCTGGCCGCAAGCGCGGCGTGCGGAACCATTCGGTGGGACTGATCGGTGAATCTATTCGTTGTACGACACGACGGTGATGGCCTCGTCGAGCGGACGGGCGGTGTCGAAGTCGAAACGCGTGACCGATCCGTTGCCGGGCCGCTCGGACAGGTCATAGCCGGTCGGGGCGAAGCGTTGCATAAGGCTCAGCAGCGTGTTGCCGTGCGAGATCTGCAGCACATTGTCGCCGTCCTTGAGGCCCGGATGCGCAGCGATGAGGGCGAAGGCGCCGTCCACGCGATGCCAGTACTCATCGTTCGATTCGGCGTCGTGGAAGGGGTCAGCCTCCTTGAGGAAGTCACGCGTCGCGGCAGGTCCGTACTGCTCCACGATTTTGTTGTACGTGGGCGCCCCATGCGGCGCCCCAGCAGCCCACCAGGCGAGGTTCATGTCCTGGCCCTCGAAGTAGCCGTAGTGCTGCTCGCGAAAATGCATGTCGCTGACAAGCTCCGGGCGGGAGGGACTGGCCGTGTTCATATCGAGAATCGTGCTCGCCGTCACCTGGGCGCGCGTCGTGTCGGAGCAGAAGGCGGCGGCGAAGGGCACGCCGGCCAGCTTGCGACCGGCCCGGCGTGCGTCGGCAAGGCCTTTCTCGGTCAGCGGCGAGTTGCTCCACCCCTGGAGGCGGTTATAACGATTGAACTCGGTCTGTCCATGGCGGACGAGAAACAGATGCAGCATCATGCCTTCATTGTATGGTCCTCTCCGGTTCAGCCGCGCAACCGCACGGATCAATCCGAAATCGTCTACAGCGGGTGCCACGACACCCGCCCAACGCCATTCCGACCACCCAACACGCCGAAACCAACCCAAAACCGCCTTAAACGGGTGTCCCGACACCCGCCGAAGCCCATCTCGGTCGGTAAATCGTCGAAAACCAGCCCAAAACCGCCTTAAGCGGGTGCCGCCGCACCCGCCCAACGCCATTCCGACCACCCCGCAGGCCGAAACCAGCCCAAAACCGCCTTAAACGGGTGCCACCACACCCGCCCAACGCCATTCCGACCACCCCGCAGGCCGAAACCAACCCAAAACCGCCTTAAACGGGTGCCACCACACCCGCCGAACCCCACCTCGGCAACCAAACGCCCCGTTATCATACCAGTGTTCCGGAGAAGAGGAGGAGAAAGAAGCATAAAGCATAAAGAGAGAGGAAGAAGAAGGAGAAGAGGGAGAAGAAAAAGGGAGAAGAAAAAGGGAGAAGAAAAAGGGAGAAGAAAAAGAGGGGAGGAAGAAAGAAGACTGGAGGGGGGGCAGGATCAAGGAGAAGAGCAGGATTAGGGAGAAAACGATAAGAGGAAAGAAGGAGAGAAGGAAGAAGAGCAGCCGAAGAGGGGGGGAAGACAGAAGATGAAGAGGAAGAGCAACAGAAGAAGGACAGAAGAAGAAAAAGGGAGAGAAAGAAGAAAGACAACAGCCAACAGAAGATGGAGAAAGAGAAGGAACAGGAACAGAAACAGAAGAAAGACAACAGCCAACAGAAGAAGGAGAAAGAACAGAAGAAGGAACAGAAGAAGGAAACGAACGTAGCAAAGGAAGAAGAACAAAAAACGAGAAAGGAGAGGAGAAGGAGGTAAAGGTGGGGACCGAGGAGAGAAGAAGGCACCCCTCTCCTACTCCATAAACAAGCGAGGGACCGGCAGTTCCGGTCCCTCGTATCATTGCGTATCACACACGCGTAACCTGCGCACGCGCGCCACGCAACACGCAGCGCACGCCCGTCACGCGCTTACCCAACGCACGCAACACGCACGCGCCACGCAACACGCAACACGCACGCACCACGCGCACCGCGCAACACGCACGCGCCACACATCTACACACGCGCATCAGTCAGCGCGGGCATCGTGGCGCAGCTCGCGCGCGATCAGCGCGGCTGCGATCACGCCGGCCACGATCGCGAACACATACGCCCAGTGCGCGCCGGTCACGGTGGCGGAGGCGAAGCTTGCGCCGGATGCCTGTTCGGTGGCTTGGAACACCGACACGATGGTCGCGCTCACGGTGGTTCCGAAAGCGCAGCCGAACTGCTGCATCGTGTTGAACAGGGCGTTGCCGTCGGGGTTCTCGTAGCCGGGCACCTTGCGCAGGCCGACCGTGAACATATTCGAATACGTGTTGGAGAGGCCGATCTGGCAAATCGCGTACCCGAGCATGAGTCCGCCGATCGTCAGGCTCGACGTGAACACCGCCTGGTACACGAGCCCGAGGACGAGCACGGTCACGCCGCATGCGATCGGCAGCACCGGTCCCCTGCGGTCGAGCACACGACCGCTGAGGATGGTGAGCACGGCGCCGATGAGAGCGCCCGGCAACACGGTCAGACCGGCCTGCAGCGACGAGGCGCCCAAGCCCATCTGGCTGAAGTTCGGCACCACGTACGAGAGGGCCAGCTGGATGAACTGCGTGAAGATGGCCGCGCACACGCCGCAGCGCAGCGCCGGATGGCGCAGCACGCGCAGGTTGATGAGCGGGTTGTCGGAGAACAGCGACAGCCGCGCGAACAGCGCGATGAACACGATTCCCACGATCAGCGTTCCGAGGCACACGGCCGGAAGCGAGCCGAGATCGGCGCCGGTCGTGGCCTTCTCGATCCAGGAGCCGGATTTCTGCAGACCGAAGATGAGCAGCGCGAAACCGCCGGCCACGAAGATGGTCTGCATGACGCTGATGCGCGCGCCCTTGTCAACCGGCGAGCTCTGGTGCAGGCACGCGGCGCCGGTGATGCCGAACGCCACGATAAGCGCGATGATGATGACGAAGATATGCCGCCACGGCATGATCTCGATCACGAGACCGCCGAAGGTGGGGCCGAGCGCCGGGGCGAGGGCCACGACGAGGTTGCACAGGCCCATGAGCATGCCGAGTTTGGCGCGCGGCGACTGCTCGAGCACCACGTTGAACATCAGCGGCATGCAGATGCCGGTGCTCAGGCCCTGGATGATGCGCGCCACGATGAGCACGGCGAAGGAAGGCGACCACATCGCGATGAATCCACCGACGATTGCGAGGATGACGGACGCAAGGAAGACCTGCTTGTACAGGAAGCGCTTCTTGAGGAAGGCGCTGACGGGGATGGTGGCGGCGACCGTGAGGATGCACGCGCTCGTGACCCACTGGACGGTGGCAGCGTCGATGCCGAACTCGCCCATGAGATGCGGGAACAGCACGTTCATCATGGTTTCGGTGAGGATGTTTACGAAGCAGATGCCGGCTGTCGCGACGATGGATCCGACGAGTTTGCCGGTGACCTTGCTGACGTTGACCTGCGGAGGGATGAATTCGCCGGCGGCGGCTTTCTGAGTTTGCGCGGCGGCGGACGGCGTTTCCGAAGCCGTGGAGGCCGCGGCGGTCGCCGCCTTCTCCTTCGCGCTGGGACGGGATATGGATGCTGTCTTCTTCTGTGCCTTGTTCTTGTCCTCTGTCATGTTCCGATTTCCGATAGAGCTCCACTACTGCAGTGAGGCACCATGGTGTCTCGCCACACTCGCGGCTGACGATTGTCATTGTTGGGAAAGCCCTAGACAAAATCGTGGACCTCCATACGGAAAACGCCCACCGCGCAAGGCGATGGGCGTTCCGGTATGTATGGCTGTTGATCGAATCCGCGTCAGGGACGCGGGTCAGCGCGCATCAGCGGCTGTAGTATTCGACGACGTACTGGATGTTGACCTGCACCGGGATCTCCTCCGGCTCGGGGATACGCGTCAGCGTAGCCTTGAGGGACGGCAGGTTCACGTCGAGGTAACCCGGGACGGCGGGCAGAACGTCGCGATGCACGCCTTCGGCGGCCTGGACGAACGGCTCCATGGTCTGGGACTTGGCACGCACCTGGATGGTCTGGCCAGGCTTGACGCGGTAGCTCGGACGATCCACCTTGTTGCCATCGACGAGGATGTGGCCGTGGACGACGAACTGGCGAGCCTGGGCGGTGGTGCGGGCGAAGCCGGCGCGCAGCACGAGGGCGTCGAGACGGGTCTCGAGCTCGCGCATCATGGCGTAACCGGTCTGGCCGGCAACGCGCGTGGAGCGGTCGTAGACGGCGCGCAGCTGCTTCTCGGAGATGCCGTACTGGGCGCGCAGACGCTGCTTCTCGCGCAGACGCACGCTGTAATCGGACTCGGTGCGGCGACGGGTGCGGCCGTGCTCACCAGGAGCATACGGGCGCTTCTCGAAGATGCGCTGGGCCTTGGGGGTAAGCGCAATGCCGAGGGCGCGGGAAAGGCGCACCTGACGGCGAGCACGCTGAACTTTGGTCATTGTGATCCTAACTTTCTGTCGTTATCTGAACGCAGGCGGAAACCCGCCGAGCCAGCCTCTCCAGTGCTTCACCGTGCATCGCACGAACGGCTTGCGCCGCCGACCCACTGACGGGCTAAGGCTCCAGACGTGCGGCCCTCGCGGGCACACACAAAGGGACACTATACACGATGTCGGGGACGGCGCGCGCACAGGCGGCCCGGAAACGCATCAGAGTTTCTCGATCGGCGCCATGCGCAACATGAGGCGCTTGACGCCCCCGTCTCCGAAATCGATCGTGACGACGGAGTTCTCGCCCTTGTCCTCCATGGCCACGACGGTGCCCAGGCCGTACTTGTCATGCGTCACGAGGTCGCCGGCCGCGAGGTCCTGCGGGGTGAGGCTGTTGCGCGGCGCCGACGAGGAGGCGTGCGACGAGGACGCGGAATGCGTGGCGGCGACGCGGCGCGTGGAGACCTTTCCGTTGCGCGATCCGTAGGACGACGAGCCGGAGCCATACGACGACCCCGACCCGTAGGACGACCTGCCGCGCGAACCGTAGGATGACGATCCGCCCCGCGACCCGTACGACGACGAGCCATACGACGACCCGCCGCGCGACCCATACGACCCCGACCCGCCGCGCGAACCGTACGACGACGAACCCGAACCATACGAGGACCTCGATCCCCCGCGCGAGCCGAACGTCGAATACCCGTCGGAATCGTCGAAGCCCGCGAAACCGCCGAACCCGCCGAACTCATCGGAATCGTCGTCGCCGAGCATCATGCGCCGGTCGACGGCCGTCTCCTTGCGCTTCCAGTCGATCAGCGCATCGGGGATGTCCTCGAGGAACTCGCTGGGCGTCTTGGACTCGGAGCGGCCCCACTGCGAGCGCTCGCCGGCGCGCGTCACGTACAGGCGCTTGCGGGCGCGCGTGATGCCGACGTAGGCGAGGCGGCGCTCCTCGGCGAGCTCGCTGACGTTCTCCATCGCGCGCTGGTGCGGGAAGGTGCCTTCCTCGAGGCCGACGAGGAACACGACAGGGTATTCGAGGCCCTTGGAGGTGTGCAGGGTCATGAGCGTGACGCTGCCGTTGTTCTCGCCCTCGTCGGGCAGCTGGTCGGAGTCCGCCACCAACGCCACGTTCTCGAGGAACCCGGCGAGGGTGGAATCGGGCGTGTTCTGCTCGTACTCGGCGGCGACGGACTGCAGCTGCGCGAGGTTCTCGACGCGTCCCTGGTCCTGCTCGTCGGGCGATTTCCTGAGTTCCTCCACGATTCCCGTCTTGTCGAGGACCTCGGCCACGATCTCGCTGGGGTTGGAGTCCTTCGCCTGCGCGTCCGCGATCAGCTCCTCCATGAGGTCCCGGAAGGCTTGGAGCGGTCGGGCCAGGCGCGTGGTCATGCCGGGGATCTCCTGCAGGCGGCCGAGCGCGTCCCAGAAGGTCAGGCCGGCGGATTCGGCGTAGGCGGCCACGGTTCCCTCGGCGCGCTCGCCCAGGCCGCGCTTGGGCACGTTGAGGATGCGGCGCATGTTCGTGTCATCGGCCGGGTTGGCGATGCACTGCAGGTAAGCGATGGCGTCCTTGACCTCCTTGCGCTCGTAGAAACGCGTGCCGCCGATGAGCTGGTAGGGCACGCCCGCGTTGATAAGGGCCTCCTCGAAGCGGCGTGACTGCGCGTTGGCACGGTACATGATGGCGACGTCCCCGTACGTGAAGCCGTCCTCCACGGTCAGGCGCACGATTTCCTGCACCACCCACTGCGCCTCCTCGTAATCGTTGTCGGCGGCGTAGCCCACGATCGGCGAGCCCTTGCCCGCGTCGGTCCACAGCTTCTTGGGACGGCGGCCCTGGTTCTTGGAGATGACGGCGTTGGCCGCGTCGAGGATGGTCTGGGTCGAGCGGTAGTTCTGCTCGAGCATGATGGTCTTGGCCTCGGGGAAATCCTTCTCGAAGTCGAGGATGTTGTGGATGTCGGCGCCGCGGAAGGCGTAGATGGACTGGTCGGAGTCGCCCACGACGGTCACGGCCGCCGGCCGCTCCCCGTCGTCGGCGTCGAGTCCGGCGAGCTCGCGGATGAGCACGTACTGCGCGTGGTTGGTGTCCTGGTACTCGTCCACGAAGATGTAGCGGAACTTGTGGTGATAGTACGCGGCGACCTGCGGGTCGAGACGCAGGAGCTGCACGGTGCGCATGATGAGGTCGTCGAAGTCGACGGCGTTCGCGGCCTGCAGGCGGCGCTGGTATTCGGCGTACAGGCAGGCGTATAGCTGCTCCCCCGCCTCGAGGTGGCCCAGGCGCACGCCCGGCTGGCCGGGGCGGAAGTCGGGAGCGAATTCCTTGAGCTGGCTACGCCAGTCCTTGAGCTCGTTCTTGCAGTCGGAGATGGCGGTCAGCACGTCGCGCGGCTTGATGCGCTTGGGATCGATGCCGTATTGCTGCTCCACCGTGCGCATGAGGCGCTGGCTGTCGGCCTGGTCGTAGATCGTGAAGCCCCGGGTCAGGCCGACGGCCTCGCCGTCGCGCCGGAGGATGCGCACACACGCCGAATGGAAGGTCGACACCCACATGCGCTGCGCCACGGGGCCGATGAGGGTCTCGAGCCTGTCCTTCATCTCACGGGCGGCCTTGTTCGTGAAGGTGATGGCGAGGATCTGGCTGGGCCAGGCGCGCCATTGGCTGAGGGCCCAGGCGATGCGGCGCGTGAGCACGCGCGTCTTACCCGAGCCGGCGCCTGCGCCGATGAGAAGCGCCTGCCCCTGATACTGCACGGCCTCGGATTGCTGCGGGTTGAGGCCGTCGAGCAGCTCCTGGGGATCGCGTCGGATGACCTCCGGCTCCGGCATCTGGGATGTGGCGAACGACATGGGGCACCTCCGGGTCTGCGCCGCGCGGCGGTATGCCGACCGCGGGGCGCGCGTTGCGATGTTGCGATTGTTGCTGTGCGGCGCGGGCCGTGCGGCGACAGCAAGACACCAAGTCTAGCGCCCGTCATTGCGCCGGCGCGGCGTGACCTGCGGCGAGCCATGCCGAGATGCTGTCACGGATGGTCTGCACGTACAGGTCCTCGCCCGCGGCGCCCTGCGGGTGCACGCCGTCGACCAGGAGCCCCGCCTGCGGCGAGATGGCGGCGTACCAGTCGGCGAGCACCACGTTGTCGGGGTGCGCGGCGGCGAAGGAGGTCAGGATCTGCCTGTCGGGGTCGATCCACGAACGGCTCTCGGCGTAGCCGGTGACGAGCACGATGACGCGCGAGCCGCCGCAGATGCGCAGGAGGTTGTCGAGTTCCGCCTGGCTGACCGTTCCGTTCGTGGACAGGCCGATGACCACCCACTGGCGCAGCGTGCCGTTGTCGACGCCTTGCTGCGCGAGGATCGGCCCCTTTCCGAACTGGCGGGACACCTCCGCGTCGATATCCGCGCCCGGGAAGGATGCCATCAGCGAGGGCATGGCGCTGAGCATGACGGAGTCGCCGATCATCGACATCTGCGCGCCGGTCGGCATGCCCGCGGTCGCCGCGGCCTGCTGGGGCGCCGGTGCGGCGTCAGTCGACGATTGCTGCGTCGGATTCTGCTGCGACTGCTGCGATTGTTGCGCCTGCTGGTTCTGCTCGGCGTTCGCCGCGTCAAGGGCGGCCTGGCGCTGGGCCTCGGTGGCGGCGTCGGCATCGATCTGCGCGTCGAAGGCGTCGGCGATCGAGGACGGCGCGTCCTTGGCGGAGCGCCGCGCCTCGCCCATGGCGTTGACGCCCGAGGACATCGTGGAGGCATGCGTCTGCAGAATCTCGTCGGCTTCGAGAATCGCCTGGGTGGGCGTCATGCATGGCGCGTTCCAGACCACGAGGCCGCTGCCGAGCGCGAGGCACACCACGATTCCCAGTCCCGCGGAGGCGCGCGCCACCTGCGCGCCGCGGCCGATCCACACGTCGCGGGCGAAGAAGGCGCCGGCCACTCCCCCGCGCTGTGCGACGGGGCGGTCGAAAAGATGGTGCGAGGCGGTGCACAGGGCGGCCGTCAGGGCAAGCGTGCCGGCGTACAGTCCGGCAGCGCGCGCATCGGGATGCGCGAGGTCAAGCCCCGGCATGCGCGAGGCGATGATGACGAAAACCGGGTAATGCCACAGGTAGATGCCGTAGGAATGGCGGCCGAGGAACGCGAGGGGGCGGATTCCCAGCGCTCGCGAGACGGTGCCGTCGGCATCGAGGCAACCGCGCAGCGCAAGGACGGCGAGCCCCGCGGCCAGGACGAGGCCCCCGCGCATGGCGATGCCGGTGTCGCGCACCGCGACGGCGCCGACGACAAGGCCAAGCAGCGCCAGCGCCGCGAGCGCCTGTGCCGCTCCCCTGCCGTGCACCAGGCGCTGGTCCGGCCGTGCGGCGCCGGCTCCTGCGATCGGGGCGGGGCCGGTGCGTGTGGCGACGGACCAGCCGTAGGCCATGCCGAGGAGCAGGCCGAAGCAATGCGTGTCGGTGCCGAAATAGGCGCGCGTGGGGTTCGCCGGGTCGTACAGGATGCCCATGGCGAGGGCGGAGGCCAAGGCGAGGGCGGCGAGGATGACGGGCGGGGCTTTCGGGGTGCGCCGGCCGATGCGGCGCAGCAGCGCCACAAGGGGCGGGGCCACGAGAAGCACTTGGGCGAGCAGGGCGACGAACCACAGGTGCTGGAGCGGTTCGGGCGTGAGATTCGCGAAATAGCTGGCGTCGGATGCGAGGGCCACCCAGTTGTATGTGAAGGTCAGGGCGCCGGCGACCTGCGTGCCGATGCCGACGAGGGCGGCGCGGCACAGGAACCACGCGGCGAACACCGTGGCGAGCGTGACGACGAGAAGCGTCGGGTACAGGCGGCGCAGGCGGCGCAGGTAGTAGGTGCGCACGGGGTGCGCGGACCCGTCGGCGGCGTGGTGCAGCAGGCCGGTGACGGTGAGGAACCCGGAGACGGCGAAGAAGACGTCGACGAAGAGGTATCCGCCGGCGAAGCCCACCACCTGCAGGTGGTAGAGCACGATGGCGATGATGGCCACGCCCTTGAGCCCGTCGACGCCCGCGTTGCGTCGTCGCGCGGCGGACGCCGTCCCGTTCGAGGGCGTCCCGTTGCGCGACGCCCCGGCGGAAGGCATTGGGCTACCTGACATCCTGCTGACCGACGCCATGCTGACCGACACCCCTGGTCCTCCTATGGACGATGCTTGTTTCCTCTCGATGCGCTCGAACCTTACCACGTCTCGGTGACCGTCAGCGAGGGCGGAACGGGCATCCGGCGCACACAAGGGACTGCGGGTCGGGGCTGCAGGAGCCCGAAGCGCAGGCGTCGCGCCACTCGGGCATGTCGAGGCGACCCTGCGCCGCGGCGACGTCGATGATCTGCCGCACGAAGGGCACGGGCAGGCGGAGCCGTCGCGCGATGTCGAGGGGCGGCGTGCCGCGCCCGCACAGCTCGACGACGGAATCCATGACGGTGGCGGTGTGTCCCACCGCGACACCGCGTTGCGCCGCGTCATCCTCCGCGCGGCGCGTCGTCCTCCATCGTCCCATATCCGTCTCCCGTCCCGCCGCCGGCCTGTCGTCGGCCGGCGGCGCCATCGTATGCCTTGTCCGCCCCAGGTGCTTTCTTTTCCGCCCTGGGTGTCTCATATGCCTTGGGTCTGCGCGGCGCGTCACAGCACGAGGCGCAGCAGCTGGAAGGCGACGACCGCGAGGATATACGCGCTCACGAGGCCGATGCCCACGGTTTTCGCGGCGATCCGCCCTCCGTACTGGCGTCTGAGCTCCGCCACCGTGGCGAGGCACGGCGTGTACGCGAGCACGAACAGGAGGAAGGCGATGGCCGCGGCGCGACCGTGGCCGCCGGAGGACTCGTCGAAGCCCTCGCGCAGCGCCTCGCCGAGCGCTCCCCTGCCTTGGTCCGCCTCGGAGACGTCGTCGGGCTCGTCGACGCTGTACGACTGGCTCATCGCGCCGACCACCACCTCCTTGGCCACGAAGCCGGTGACGAGGGCGGCCGAAGCGTGCCAGTCGCCGAAGCCGGCGGGCGTGAACACGGGGGCCACGGCGTCGGCCAGGCGCCCGTAGGCGGAATCGTGTACGTTCTCCACATGCCCGAAGCTTCCGGCGGCGGCCGTCACGGGGATTCCCTGCAGAAGCCACAGCACGAGGATGGTGGAGATGATGATGGAGCTGGCGCCTTTGACGAAGGCCCACAGGCGGCCGAAGACGCTGCGCAGCAGCGCCACGACGCGCGGGCACTGGTACGGCGGCAGGCTCATGGCGAAGGGCTCGGGCTCGAGGCTGCGGAACATGGTGCGGCGCAGCAGCAGGCCGATGCCCAGGATCACGAGAATCGACATGACGTACATGCCGAACACCACGAGGCCTGCGTACCGTTCGAAGAACGCGTAGGCGAGCACAAGGTACACGCTCAGGCGCGCCGAGCACGAGGCGAAGGGGATGAGCATGCCCACGAACACGCGCTGGCGCGAGTCAGGCAGCGTGCGCGTGGCCGCCAGGCCCGGCAGGTTGCAGCCGAAGCCGACCACGACCGGCAGGAACGCGCGCCCGTCGAGGCCCAGCGAGCGCATGGCGCGGTCCATGACGAACGCGGCGCGCGCCAGGTAGCCGCAGTCCTCGAGCAGCGACAGCAGGATGAACATGATGCCCATGGGCGGGATGAACGTGAGCACCGTGATGACGCCGTCGAGCAGGCCGTTGACGATCAGCGAGTGGAACCATCCGTCGAGCGCGGCGGGGCCGGCGAGGCCGAACAGCCAGTCGATGCCCGTGGCGAGCCAGGCGCGCACCGTGACGTCGAACCAGTCCTGCAGGGGTCCGGCGAGCCACGTGGTGCACTGGAACACGATGAACATGACGGCGAGGAACGCGGCGATGCCGCCGACCGGGTGCAGCAGCACGCGGTCGATGCGGTCGGACGTCGTCATGCCGTCCGACGAGCCGATGCCAAGGCGCGTCAGAACGGACGACGCCCACTCGAAGCGGATGTCGGAACGCGACTGCACCCAGTCCTTCATGGTGACGCCGGGCCGCGGCGCGGCATTCTCGAGGCCATGCGGCACGGGTGTGCCGTCGAAGGAGCGGCCGATGGCGTCCGCGAGCGCGGCGCATCCGGTGCCCACGCGCCCGTCGACGGCGACGACGGGCACGCCGTCGAGCGCCCGTGACAGGCTGGCGGCACCCACGTCAAGGCCCTGCTTGGCGGCGAGGTCGACCATGGTGAGGGCGACGACGGTGGGGCGCCCCAGTTCGAGCACCTGCGCGAGGAAGTACAGGGAGCGCGGCAGGTTCGTGGCGTCGATGACGGCCACGACGAGGTCGGGCGTCGTGTTGCCGTTGGCCCCGATGACGGCCTCGGCGGCCACCTCCTCGTCGGGTGACATGGGCAGCAGCGAATAGGTGCCGGGCGTGTCGACGAAGCTCCAGTCCTGCGCGGGCTGACGGTTGCCGTGCGGACGGTAGGAATAGGTGCCGCTTTCGAGCAGCACCGTGGTGCCGGGCGCGTTCATGACGCGCGTGTGCATGCCGAGCATGGCGTTGAAAAGAGACGACTTGCCCACGTTCGGGTTGCCGATGAACACGACGCGCGGCATGCCGCTGCGCGCCGCGGCGCCGGTCGCGGCGTCGGCGCCATCGGCGGTGTCGGACGGGGCCGCGGGCGCGGCGACCGCGAGCCGTTCGCCATCGCCGGCGTCGAAGGCGATGGTCGAGTCATGGGAGTCGAACAGCGCCGCGATGCCGCGATGGTGCGCATGCCCGCCGCCTCCGTGGCATCCGCCGCCATGCCCGGCGTGCGTGTCATGGCCTGTGCAACACGATTCCGTCGCTCCGTGGCCGCACGGCGCAGCCTGATCGTTGCGCGAGCCCTGGTCGTTGCTTGCGGTCGGGTCGAGCTGGGCCCCCGGCTCCCGCGTCGTTGTGGATTCGGTCATCGTCTCGTTGCTCCTGTCCCGCGTCATGCGTCCCGGCCTGCCTCGCGTCGTCCCTCGGCGCCATCGTGCTCGGCGCCATCGTCAAGCGGCGGTTCGCGCAGCACGATGGCGCGCGCGGTGGCGCCGTCGACGGCGATGCGCTGGCTGCCCATGGCCACGACGCGCCCTCCGAAATTGCCCTTCTGGATGACGCGCACCCTCATGCCCGTCCGGATGCCGATCTCGGCAAGGCGGAAGGCGTGCCTGCCGTCGAGGTCGATGGCCGCCACCTGCATGTCGCGGCCCAGCGGGGCGTCGGCCACCGTCATGTGGGGCGCCCTGCCCCGGTCCGGCTCACGGGACACGCCGGAGCCGCCGCGCGGATCGTTCGTCACAGTTATTTTCGTCACAGACCCTTTTCTAAAGGACGATCCGGGGAAAATCAACCCTTTCTTTTTGGGCGGTTTCATGATATTGGGCGTGGCGCGACACGCCGGTTGCGGCCCCGGGACCGCAACCGGCGTCCGAAGCGCGACAAGGGGCGCGACGGGTTTCCCCGCCGCGCCCCTTGTCGCGCCGCCCTACCGGGCGCCGTGCTCAGCGCCGATCAGACATTGCCTTGCTCGGAGGTGCTGAACTTCGGCACGTTGCTGCCGTCGTACTCGTAGATACCGATGCTCGCGGTGCTTGGGTCATGGTCGTCGTTCCACGGACCGATGCCGCACTGGCCGGAGTACTGGATCTCCTTGCCCCCGTCGAGAAGCGCCTTGCAGTCCTTGTAGTTCTCGCACTTCTCGCCACCGGTGGAGCCGGAGACCGCCATCATGTTGGCCTGCACGGTCTCGCCGTCGTTCGCCTTGCCCTTCTCGGCGGCGAGCGCCTCGAGGATCACCGCATCGTATGTCTCGGCCGCGTAGGTGAAGTCGTCGATCTGCGTGCTGGAGACGCCCTGGAGCCTGCTCTGGAACTCGTCGGAGGCGTGGGCGCCCGGGATGGTGCCCTTGGAGCCGGTCAGCGCCCCGGCGGCGAACTCGTTGGAGTAATCGGACGTGTTGCCATCGACCAGATACAGATGCGTCGTATCAACGCCCTGCGTGATGAGCTCGCGGATCAGCGTCTCGGTCTGGTCGAAGGCGACGATGGCGATGGCGTCTGCGCCGCTGGCTTTGATGGCCGTGACGATGGACGAGAAATTCGTCTCCGTCGGGTCGAAGGCCTGGTCCGCGCCGTACACGACGTTGACGCCTTGGTCGCCTGCCGTCTTGGCGATCTGGTCGCGCAGGCCGGTGCCGTACTCGTCGTTGAACGCCGCGATGGCGAGGTTCTGCACGCCGTCCTGCGCGATGACGTTGCCCAGCACGGTGCCCTGTACGGTGTCCGGCGGGACGGTGCGGAAGAAGTAGTCGCTCAGGCCGGAGAACGCGGTGGATGTCGAGCCCATGGACGTCATGGGCACATGCGCCTCGGTGATCTCCTGATAGACGTTGCGCACGACGGCGCTGGAGGCGGGGCCGACGATGGCCGACGGGTTATGCGACAGCACGTCCTCGGCGGCCGACGTGTTCTGGTCGGCGTGGTCGGCGTCGGAGGTGTCGGCCTGATAGAAAGTGGCATCCGCCCCGTTGACGCCGCCGGCGTCGTTGATATCATTGATCGCCAGCTGCACGGCCGCGACCTCCGCCGCCGACAGATACGACAGCGAGCCGGTCAGCGGCATGAGGGCGCCGAGTACGAAACCGCCCGAAGCCGCCGACGAACCGGATCCCGAGGTCCCGGAGGACGACCCGCAGCCGCCCAGCGCGAGAACCGCCGCCACGGCCGCCGCGGTCGCGGTCATGGCCATTTTCTTCGCCTTGTTCCTGATCTGTCCCATATGAATCACCATTCTTCCGTCCTTGCCGCCTGCGGATCGCGCAGGCGGCCCCCTGTCCCGTCCATCGCCGCCATGCGGCCGGTTGTGCCAGGGTGGACGGGCACGTGATGTAGAAGGAACCGGATGCGTCGGTGCTTCGTCGCCCCGGTTCTTGATTGTGAAGATACGGGGGCTTCGATTCCTCCGTGTGTTGCGCGTGTAACCGCGTCATGTCACCGTTAAACACGTCGGAAACATAGGAATTCCAACGATGTTCAGGCATGCCGAAGGCCCGCCGCATACGCATGCGGCGGGCGTCGCGAATCGTTTCCGGAGGCTCAGCGCCCCTCCTTCTCCACCTCCTCCTCGAGATTGCCCAGATACAGGGAGACGACCTTCGGGTCGGTCATGAGGTCCCGGCCCGTGCCCGAATAGGCGTTTCGTCCCTGGTCGAGCACATAGCCCCTGTCGCAGATCTGCAGGCAGCGCCGGGCGTTCTGCTCCACGATGACGACGGACACGCCCGCCTTGTTCACCGTGCGCACGCGGATGAAGGTCTCGTCCTGCAGCATCGGGGACAGGCCGGCGGACGGCTCGTCGAGCAGAAGCACCGACGGCTTCATCATGAGGGCCCGCCCCATGGCGACCATCTGCCGCTGGCCGCCCGACAGGGAGCCCGCCACCTGGTTGCGCCGCTGCCCCAGCACGGGGAAGATCGACGCCACGTAGTCGAAGCGCTCGCGGAAGGCCTTGGGCGCCTGGAAGCCGCCCATGCGCATGTTCTCCTCGATCGTGAGGGACGGGAACACATTTTCGGTCTGCGGCACGAATCCCACGCCGCGGCTGACGAGCTTGTCGGCGCGGAGGTTGGTGATGTCCTCGCCGCGCAGCAGGAGCTTTCCGGAGTGGATGTGCACGAGGCCGAACAGCGCCTTGAGCAATGTGGATTTGCCCGCGCCGTTGGGGCCGATGATGCCCACGATCTCGCCGTCATGCAGCGACAGCGAGGCCCCGTTGAGGATGTTGACGCCGGGAAGGTACCCGGCTACGAGGTCCTGCGCGTCGAGCAGCGGCTCGCCCTCGGGCTCGCCCACGTGGATCGCCGCCCTGTCGGGGGTGCCGGGGGCATCGTGTTCCGTCTTCTCCATCGTCGTCATCTCCATCACTTCCCTTCCCGCGCCACGACCGGGGCCTGCGGCGCTTCCTCGAGCACGGAATCGTCCCCGAGGTCGACGTTCGCGTGCGAGCCGAGGTAGGCGTCGACCACCGCCGGGTCGTCCATGACGGTTTTCGGCTGCCCCTCGGCCACGATCTTCCCCTCCGCCATCACCGTGACCCAGTCGGCGATATGGCGCACCATGGCCATGTCGTGTTCGACGAACAGCACCGTCGTGCCCTGTTCGCGCAGCGAGAGGATCGCGTCGAGCAGCGACTGCTTGAGCGCGGGGTTCACGCCGGCCATCGGCTCGTCGAGCATGACGAGCTGCGGGTCGCTCATCAAGGCGCGCGCCATCTCGAGGAGCTTGCGCTGGCCGCCCGACAGGGAGCCGGCGAGGTCGTCGCGCTTCTTCCACAGCAGGAAGCGCTTGAGCAGCGCCTCCGCCTTGGCCCGGTTCGCCTTCTCGTAGCGGCGCCACCGGGCGGGGAACAGCGCGGTGACCATGCCCTCCCCCGGCTGCACGGGGGCGCCGAGCAGCATGTTGTCCATCACCGACAGGCGCGCCATGACCTTCGTCAGCTGGAAGGTGCGCACCATGCCCAGCTTGGCGACGCGTTCGGGCGACACGGATTTCAGCGGCACGCCGTCGAATTCCCAGCTTCCGCTGTCGGGCCGGTCGAAGCCGGTCATGAGGTTGAAGAAGGTGGTCTTGCCCGCGCCGTTGGGGCCGATGAGGGCCGTGATGGCGTGGCGTTCGATTTCGAAATGCCCTACGTCGACGGCGGTGATGCCGCCGAAGCGGCGCGTCACGCCGTCCGCGATGAGAATCGGGTCGGGCTTGGGTACGCCCGGCTTGTTCTCGACGGGTGCGAGGTCGGCCTCGACGCGGTCGGCGAGGGCGGTGGAGACGAGCTTCTCGCCTGCGGGCGCCTTGGTGGCCCAGTCGGACAGGTCGCCGTAGGCGGTGCCCGGCGTGATGCCGTTGTTGATGAGGCGGCGGCTGTCCTGCGTCATGCCCTCGTCGCGCAGGAACGGGACGTCGGTCCCGGCCGCCCCATCGTGCGGTTCCTTGTCATCATGTGACCCAGAGTTACGTGACCTAGACATTGAACGCCAGCTCCTTTCTGTCGCCGAGGATTCCCTGCGGCCGGAAGATGACGATGCACATGAGCGCGACGCCCATGATGATCCAGCCGATGGCCTCGACCTGCGACGATGTGATGACCGTGGTGGGGATGACGCCGCGCATGAAGCCGCGGATAAGCGTCAGCGCCACCCACATGATGACCGAGCCGAGCACGGGGCCCAGCACCGTGGCGGCGCCGCCCATGAGCAGGATCGTCCAGGTGTTGAAGGTGACCTGGCGTCCCAGCGAATCGGGCTGCACGGAGCGCGGCAGCACGAACACGATGCCGCCGAGGGCGCCGAAGAAGCCGCCGAGCACGAGGGCCTGCATCTTGAACTTCGTCGGCGACTTGCCGAGCGACTTGATGGCGTTCTCGTCCTCGCGGATGCCCTTGAGCACGCGGCCCCACGGCGATCGGAACCACGCCCAGGTCAGGAGCACGGCGATGAGCACGAGGCTCCAGGCCACGATGCGCAGCCACCAGGAGTTCGCCACGTTGTTCGAATACGTCCACAGCAGGAAGTGCGTCCTGCCCTCGGGCAGCGGCGACAGGGCGCGGAAGCCGTCGGAGTAGTGCTCCGGCGAGATGCCCGAAGAGCCGCCCGTCACGTTCGTCATGGCCGTGGAGCGGCCGACGATGCGGATGATCTCGGCAGACGCGAGCGCCACCATCGACAGGTAGTCGGGGCCGAGCTTGAGCGTGGGGATGCCCAGGAGCAGCCCGTATGCGCAGGCCAGGACGAGGGACATGAGTACGGAGCCCAGCACGCTCCAGCCCATGGACTGCGTGATGGCGAAGCCGTAGGCGCCCAGGAGCATGAAACCGGCCTGGCCCATGTTGAACAGACCCGTCATGCCGAAATGGATGTTGAGGCCGATGGCCGCAAGCGCGTAGGCCGCGGTCGTCGGGGCGATGATCTCGCCGAGTGCGTTGCTGATGATGTCGTTCATATCATCCCACCCTTTGAGCCTTTCCGAAAATGCCCTGCGGACGGATCAGCAGGACGATGATGAGGATCGCCAGCGCGCTGGCGTAGCGCATGTCGGTCGGAATCCACAGGGAGCTCATGTCGGACACGATGCCGATGACCAGCGAGCCGACGATGGCGCCGGACGCGGTTCCCAGACCGCCGAGCGTGACGGCGGAGAACATGAGCAGCAGGAGCACCGCGCCCGTGTTCCACGCCACGCCGTTGAGATAGATGCCCACGAGCACGCCGGACAGGGCGGCGAGGGCGCAGGACAGGATCCAGACGATGCGCACGACGCCGTCGACGTCGATGCCGGAGGCGGCGGCGAGCGCCGAATTATCGGAGACGGCGCGCATGGCCTGGCCGAAGCGAGTGCGGTACAGGAACCAGGACGTGCCGAGGATCACGACGATGGCGATGGCGGCGCAGACAAGGGTCGTGCGCGTGGTCGTGACCGGGCCGAGCTGGAATCCACGGTCGATGTCGTTGCGAATCTGCTTGGTGTCGCCGCCGTAGAAGAACTGGAAGGTGTACTGCATGAACATCGACAGGCCGATGGTGACGATGAGCTTCTGCGTGACGCCCAGACGCTTGCGGCGCAGGGGCCGCCAGATGATGGCATTCTGCAGCCAGCCGGTGAGCGCGCCCACCACGATGGCGAACAGCGCGGAGACGAGCAGCGGCCAGTGCAGCAGCTGCGTGCCCGTGTAGGCAAGGAGGCCGCCGAGCGTGACCTGCTCGCCGTGCGAGAAGGAGCTCAGGCCGGTCGTGCCGTACACGAGGCTCATGCCCATGCTCATGAGGCACAGCATGAGGCCGAAGATGATGCCGGAGTACAGCTGCTGCCAGAACCTCATCGCGAAATTCGAGGACGGAGCCGAGGATGATGCGGATGATGACGACGAGTCATCGGACGAGGCTTGCGACGAGGCGGAGCCGGCGGCCGACGACGCGGCCGACGAGCCCGACGACGCTCCGGCCGATCCCGACGATGCCGCGGAGGACGACGAGGCGGATGCCTTGTCGAAACGCACCACCTGGCGCTGGCCGGAGAAGCTCTGCCTCTCGATGGTGACGGAGGCGCTCGAGGCCGCCAGGCCGTTGGCGCTCGCGACGTCGGCGGGGATGGACACGGTGTAGTCGCCGTCCGATTCGACGGCGAAGGCCCATTTTCCGTCGGCGCCGGTCGTTGCGGTGGCGCTTTCGGCGCCGTCGAGCGTGACCGTCACACCGGCGATCGGATTGCGGGAGGGGTCCTGAAGGATTCCGTTGATGCACCCCGTCGTTTCGCTCGGGGTGCAGGTTTCGGTGGCTTCGGCGGCCCTGGCCGTGGCAGGGGCCGCGACAAGCATGGATGCGGAAAGCAAAAGAAGCGACATCACGATGATGGCCGTCGCCGTGCGTAGGACGGCGGGAAGGCCGGAGGCGCGACGTCGCGCGTGGAAGTGTGCGACTGTCATATCACTGTCCTCTCTGAATGTGATTGTGACGGTATCTCCTCCGGCTCCATGGTGCGTTGTGGTTGCATTTCGCGCACGTTAGAAAGCGGCCCCCTTTGTTTCCTTTGTGTTATTCCGCGTCGCCCGCCCATGCATCGGCGGGTGTAACGTATCGCGCCCGCGCAGGCATGCGGCGCATACGACGACGCCGGCGGATTCCCGCCGGCGCACCTCATTCGGCATATCGAGCCACACCATTCGCATCGGCGCCACCCCATCGTGGCGCCGCGCCATCGTATGCCCCTCAGAGCGTTGACATATCCAGCCTCTCCAAGTCCGGCGGCGTGTGCGAATCCAGGCCCTGGCGGCAGACGTCGACGAAGGACCGGAGGATGGCGCGCTGCTGCGCGTATTTGCGCCACATGAACTCGGGATGCCATTGCACACCCCACACGAAGCGGCGCAACGGCATGCACACCGCCTCCACGAGGCCGTCGGGGGCGACGGCCATGGCCTCGAGCCCCTCGCCCAGCCGGTCGATGCCCTGGTGATGGTAGCTGTTGACCTTGAGCACGCCTTCCCCGACCACCCCGGCCAACGGCGTCCCGGCCAGAACGTCGACCGTATGGATGGGCCGATCGTAGGGCGGCGACATGTGGTGGCGCACCGACGAGGGATGCTGCGACGGCAGGTCCTGGAACAGCGTGCCGTCCATCATGACGTTGATGAACTGCAGGCCACGGCAGATGCCGAACACGGGCATGTCGCGCTCGAGCGCCTTCGAGAACAGCAGGCATTCCAGGGTGTCGCGCCCCTCGTTCGCCGGCCCGCACGACGGCAGGCGCGTCTGGCCGTAGACGGCGGGGTTGATGTCATGGCCTCCCGTGAGCAGAAGGCCGTCGAGGCCGTCGACAAGCGCCGCCACGTCCGTGGGGTCGGAGGTGAACGGGAGGATGACCGGAAGCGCCCCGCACGCCTTGAGCAGATTCATATAGCCGGGCAACATCCAGATGCTGCGCTTGGCGTCATCCCACAGCGGTGTCACCCCGATAATCGGTTTATCCCTTTTCATGGCGCCCACGCTACGCCGGGAAGCTTTCGCGCAGGCTAAAGCTGTGTTACACGCCGCCCGGCGGCAGAACACACGGGAAACACCCTGTTCCGCCGGCTTGGCTCCGTCCGGCCCGCCGGACTGCCCGCCCGCCGGCCCCGTCAGCCGTCGGCGCGTTGGAGCTTCACGCGGAACGCGATGGCGCGCGGCGTGGGCATGTCGTCGAAGGCGATGACGTAGGCGCCGGCCTGCGTATCGATCTCGGTCACCGTTCCCGGTCCGAACACGGGATGCGCCACCCTGTCGCCCACGGCGAAGGAGGCGGACGACGACTCGGTCCATCGTTGCGTCAGGCGGATATGGTCGCGCGTGCGCGCCAGGAGCGTATCGTCGGGACGATTCTCGAACTGCAGGAGACCGGGCCTGACGTCGAGCAGGAAGCGCGAGGGATAGCGCACGGAGGAATCAGGCGAAGTGAATCCCTCGGCCTCGGAGATATGCAGGCCCAGCCGCGCGCGTGTCATCGCCACGAAGGCGAGGCGGCGCTCCTCCTCCATCTGCTCGGCCGTGCGGATCTTGCGCGAGGGGAAGATGCCCTCGTTCATGCCGCACAGGAAAACATGCGCGAATTCGAGCCCCTTGGCCGCGTGGACCGTCATGAGGCGCACCTTGTCACCGGAGTCGGCGGCATCCTGGTTGCTGAACAGCGCCACATGCGACAGGTAGTCCTCCATCGTCGTCTCCTCGCCGCTGTCCACCTCCCAGTCGTAGGCGGACTGCTTGAGCTCGGCGAGGTTGTCGAGGCGGTCCTGGCTTCCCTCCGTGCGCAGCATGTCCTCGTAGCCGCTGGCGTCGAGCACCGCCGCCAGCGCCTCCGACACGGGCCGGTGCGCGTATTCGAGCGACATGTTCTCGACCATCGACAGGAAGGGCCGCGCCTTCGTGCCCTTGAACACGGCGTCGTCGATGGTGCGCTCGAGCGCTTCGAACAGCGTGCAGCCGTGGCTGTCGGCATAGGCGCGCAGGAAGGCCATGCGCTTGCGCCCCATGTTGCGTTTGGGCCGATTGACGACGCGCTCGAAGGAGAGGTCGTCGTGCTCGGCCACGAGGCGCAGGTACGCGAGCGCGTCCTTGACCTCGGCGCGGTCGAAGAACTGCACGCCGGAATAGATGACGTACGGGATCTTGGCGTTCCTCAGGGCCTCCTCGACGGCGCGCGTCACGTAATGGGCGCGGTAGAGCACGGCGATGTCGCGAAAGGCGGCGCCCGACCCATGCAGGGCGCCGATGGACGCCGCGATCTGCGCGGCCTCGGAGTCGGCGTCCTTGGCATGGTTCCATGTCACGGGAGCCCCGTCGGGCAGCACGGGCACGAGGTCCTTGGCGATCCGGTGCCTGTTCTTCGAGATCAGCGAGTTGGCCACGTCGAGGATCTGCGGCGTGGAGCGGTAGTTCGTCGTCATCATGACGGTGCGCGTGCCCGGGAAGTCCTGAGGAAAGTCCATGAGGAAGCGCACGTCGGCTCCGCGCCACGTGTAGATGGTCTGGTCAGGGTCCCCCACCACGAAAAGGTTGCGGTGGTAGCCGCACAGCTGCGTCATGAGCTCGTGCTGCGGCCCGTCGATGTCCTGGAACTCGTCGACCATGACGTATTCGAGGCGCTTCTGCCATTTGAGGCGAATCTCCGGGAATCGTCGGAACATGTACAGCGTCAGGAAGATGAGGTCGTTGTAGTCCACGCCGAAGCAGCGGCGCTCCTGGTACAGGTAGCCGCGGAAGATGATGTCGTCGGGTTCGCTCGCCGCATCGTAGGCCTTCTTGAGTTCCTCGACGGGAAGGGTGACCATGTCGAGGTAGTAGTCGGGCTCGGTGACGCATTTGCGCATCTCGATCATGTCCCTGGCCTGCGAGAAGGTCATCTGCCGCAGGGTCAGATCCCTTTCCTCGTAGATGCCGGCGAGCATCTGGTCGATGTCGGAATTGTCGAGCACGAGCATGTTGCGCGGGTATCCCAGGCTATGGCCGTCCTCCTGAAGGATGCCAACGCACAGCCCGTGGAATGTGTTGACGTAGCCGGTGTCCCGGTCCCCCGTCAGCTCCCGGATCCTGCGGCGCATCTCCTGGGCGGCCTTGTTCGTGAACGTGGCGCACAGGATGTTGCCCGGCATGATGCCGAGGTCGTTGACGAGATAGGCGAAGCGCCGCGTCAGTGCGCGCGTCTTTCCCGACCCGGCGCCGGCGACGACGCGCACGTACCCCTCCGTCGTCGTCACCGCCTCGCGCTGGGCGTCGTTCAGTCCGTCAAGAATGTCTTCCATACGCCCCAGCATACACGATTTCGTACACATGTTCGAATCGGCGTGCCGCGCCGCGTCGACGCCCGTGAACCGCCCCGTGCCAAAGTCAGACCGTGAGGAACACCATCGCGATGATCATGGCGAATCCGGCCAGGTCGGTCGCCGCGAAATGCGCGCCGAGGCACGCCACGGACGAGACGGTGGCGGTCAGCGGCTCGATGGTGCCCACCATGGTGCCGCGCACGGGGCCGATCATGGTCACGCCCTTGAGGAACATGCCGAAGGAGGCGAAGGTGCCGAACACCACGGACGCCGCCAGCAGCCACCACCCGGCGGCATCGAGCGGCGGCACGTGCCCCCATGGCCGGTCCACGGCCACGAGCACGGCGCCGGAGAACAGGAAGGTGACGGCGTTGACCGTGAAGCTGCCCCAGGTGCGGATGGCGCGGGTCGGGAAGATCGACAGCGCGGCGCCGCCCGCGGCGTTGACGAGGCCCCAGACGATGCCCTGCCACGGCAGGGCGAGGTTGTGCGGGTTGCCGCCGGTGGCGAGCAGATAGACGCCTGCGAGGGCCAGAAGGGAGCCGACGATATCCCTGGCGCGCGGCGCCTTGCGGTGCGCGATGCACACATACACGAGCACCATGACGATGTTGACGCTCTGCAGCACGGTGGCGGTGGCCGAATTCGTCCAGTCGATCGTCTCGAGGTAACCCAGCTGCACGATGAGCACGCAGGTCACCGACAGCATGGCCATCGTGCCCACATGGCGCCAGCTCGAGAACACGTCGGCCAGGCTCCGGGGCGTGCGAAGAAGCGCGAAGACGAGGAACAGAAGCCCCGCGCCCACCTGCCTGACGCAGGAGAACCACAGGGGCGTGACGGCGTACCGCGTCATGAGGTATTTCGACAACGTGCCGTTGAGGCCCCAGAGCACGGCGCCGCCCGCGGCCAGCAGGAAACCGATGGTGAGGCTGCTGCTCATGGCGCGGCGCGAATGACGCGAGACACGGGGCTTTCTCATGGATTCCACATTATTCCCAGACCGCGATGACGGTGTTTCGCCCGCATGACGGGCGACGCAGGCGACGCCGGATCACCGGGCCGTTTCAAGAACGGCCGCCGCGAGCGCCGCGGAGCACCGGGGCACGGCCTCGGGCGACAAGCCGTCGTATTGCATGACGAAGCGCGGCATCGTATCCGCATAGCCGGGAAGGGGCACCGACGCCCCCACGCCGGCATATCCCGCGGCATCGTCCCACGGGGCGCCGTCGTCCGCCGTCGCGTACCGGGACATCGGCGCCAGGCGCACGCCGTGGCGCAGACCGGCCCGGGCGATCTGCGCCTCCGTGGCGCCGGTGCGCACGGCAAGCACGAAATGAAGGCCCGAATCGGCCTCTTCCACGCTCAGACGGGGTGCGGCCGGCGAGGCGGCGAGGGCGGCGAGCAGGGCATCGCGCACCTGACGGCGCTGCGTGCGGTAGCGGTTGACATGCCGCGCATAGTCCCCCGATTCGAGAAGGCGCGCCAGGCAGATCTGATCCACCACGCCGACGGTGCTCGAGTAGAAGCCGAGCGCCGCGTCGTAGCGCGCGGCGAGGACGGGCGGCAGCACCATATAGGCCAGGCGCAGGGCCGAGCCGAGGGATTTGGAGAAGGTGCCGATGTAGATGACGCGGCCCAGCACGTCGATGCTGGCCAGCGACGGGATCGGCCGGCCGGCCATGCGGAACTCGTTGTCGTAGTCGTCCTCCACGAGATAGCGCTCGGAGCCGCCGGCGAGCCAGCCGAGCAGCTCGTAGCGTCGCGTCACCGACGTCACGCGCCCCGTCGGGAACTGGTGAGAGGGCATGATGTGGACGATGCCGGCGCCGCTGGCGTCCAGGGCGTCGATGTCGATTCCCCCGGCGTCGAGCGGCACATGGCGCACGTCGAAGCCGTAGGAGGCGTAAATGCTCGACAGGCGCGGGTAACCGGGGTTCTCGACGGCGATGACGGGGCGGGGCTCCCCGTCGCGGGCGGGGTGTCGCGCAGCGCCCGCGCCCCGCGCCGTCGCCTGGCGCCCGGCCGTGCCACGGCGCACGCCGCCCCACGGCGCGGCGGCGCCCCGGTTCCCGCCGGTGCCGACCTCGCCCAGGGGCGCGACGAGCTGGGCCACCTGCCCGTAGAGGATCTGGGCGCCGGCGCCGATGACGATGCAGCCGGGGTCCACGTCCATGCCGCGCACCGCCGACAGGTGGGCGGCGATGGCGCGGCGCAGGCGCAGCGATCCCTGCGACGGCTGGGGCGCATAGAGCTCGCGGTCGCTTTCCTGCGCCAGCGTGGCCTTCAGCGCCTTGCTCCACAGACCCGAGGCCACGCCTGGGTTCGACACCGGCCAGGAGAAATCCGCCACCAGGGACGAGGCCGGATCCGCCGCGGACGAGGCGGATGACGCAGCGACGGACGGAACGGTGGGCGCGGTGGAGCCGACACGCGCACCGGAGCCGGCGTGCGCCACCCGGACGAGGTCATGGTCCGCGACACTCCTGACAATCGAGGCATGTCGCGCCGCACCCGGCAGACGCGACACAAAATACCCGCGGCGCTGACGCGACTGGATATACCCTTCGGCGGCCAGCTGGGCATAGGCCTTCTCCACGGTGATGACGCTCACCCCGGCATCGGCGGCGAGGGCGCGCTTGGACGGCAGGCGGTCGCCCGGGTCGACGGCGCCGCGTTCGATATCCGCGCGGATGCAACGGTACAGGTACTCGTACAGCCCGCATGACCCGCGTCTGGTCATATCGTAATGAAAAGCCATTCGCACCTCCGTGGCGACCCTCGCCGTCACCAATCCGTAACAATCCCGGAGCCGTTGGGGCTCCGGCGCTTCCTGCATGCCGCGACCCGCGCGACACACCGAGTCTGGTCTTATCGTAAACCGCCTTCTGGTCATGTTCTGGTCTTATACATCGCGCCGTTTTCGCCGGAAGAAGGGTCGCGCGACCGGCACTCCCTCCGTAGTCTCTCGAATCGTTCCATCTCGAATCGTCGCAGTCGCGCGAGCCCCTCGCGCGATGCCGATGTCACAAGCCGCGCGAGCCCCGCACATCCACGGGAGTCGCGCCCATGAAAGGAGCCCCATGACCAGCGAAACCACAACCGACACGGCAGCATCCCAAGACACTCCAGCATCCCAGGACACTCCGGAAACCGGCCCCGAGCGCATCAGCCTCAACCGCCAGCTGGCCCAGATGCTCAAGGGCGGCGTCATCATGGACGTCACCACCCCCGAGCAGGCGAAGATCGCCGAGGACGCCGGCGCCTGCGCCGTCATGGCCCTCGAGCGCATCCCCGCCGACATCCGCGCCGCCGGCGGCGTGTCGCGCATGTCGGACCCGGCCATGATCAAGGGCATCCAGCGCGCCGTGTCGATCCCGGTCATGGCGAAGGTGCGCATCGGCCACATCGCCGAGGCCCGCATCCTGCAGGCCATCGACATCGACTACATCGACGAATCCGAGGTCCTCTCCCCCGCCGACGACGTGTACCACATCGACAAGCGCCAGTTCAAGGTGCCGTTCGTGTGCGGCGCGAAGAACCTCGGCGAGGCGCTGCGCCGCATCGCCGAAGGCGCCACCATGATCCGCACGAAGGGCGAGCCGGGCACCGGCGACGTGATCCAGGCCGTGCGCCACATGCGCACGATGAACCGCCAGATCCACGAGCTCACCGCCCTGCGCGACGACGAGGTGTACGAGGCCGCCAAGAAGCTCGAGGTTCCCTACGACCTCGCCAAGTACGTGCATGACAACGGCCGCCTGCCCGTCGTGAACTTCGCGGCCGGCGGCGTGGCGACGCCGGCCGACGCGGCCCTCATGATGGAGCTGGGCGCCGAGGGCGTGTTCGTCGGCTCCGGCATCTTCAAGTCCGGCGACCCCGCCAAGCGCGCCGCCGCCATCGTCAAGGCCACCGCGAACTGGCAGGACGCCGACCTGCTCGCCTCCCTCAGCGAGAACCTCGGCGAGGCCATGGTGGGCATCAACGAGGACGAGATCAAGACGATCATGGCCGCGAGGGGCGAGTGACATGGTCGTCGCGGTTCAGTACATCAGCAAGGAACGCGGCGGCGACCAGTCGCGCGGCGTGACCGGAATCCTCGCCGTCCAGGGCGCGTTCGCGGAGCACGCCGCCATGCTCGACCGCCTTGGTGCCCCGTGGCGCCTGCTGCGCGCGGCCGACGATTTCGACGATTCCATCGCCCGCGTGATTCTTCCCGGCGGCGAGAGCACGGCGCAGTCCAAGTTGTTGCATTCCAGCGGCCTGTTCGACCCGATCGAAGCGCACATCAAGGCCGGCAAGCCGGTGCTCGGCACGTGCGCGGGGCTGATTCTCCTGGCCAAGCACGTTCAGACCGCCGACGGCGACACGATCACCGACCGGCATGACGGCCCGTATTTCGCCACGCTGCCCGTGCATGTGCGGCGCAACGCGTACGGCCGCCAGCTGGGCAGCTTCCACACGACGGCCCCGTTCGAGGGCATCGGGACCATTCCGATGACATTCATCCGCGCGCCGTTCATCACCTCCGTGGATGACGGCGCCGAGACTCTCGCCACGGTGGACGGCCATGTGGTGGCAGCCCGCAGCGGCAACCAGATCGGCATCTCCTTCCACCCCGAGCTGGACTCCGACACCCGTCTGCACGAGGCGTTCCTCGCCCTGTAGGCCCCGGTATCCGGCGCAATGCGTTCAAAGGAAAAACAATGGCGGCGGCAGCGTTCCCACGCTCCGCCGCCTTTGGCATATGCGCAGGAGAAAGGAGCACCATGTCTTTCGAAACCGCTTCCGACGCCACGGATCTCGAGATCCTCGACTGGACCGAGAACGGAGATCTCCTCGCCCGCCCAGTTCTCGACGCGCTGCGCGGGCTGCCGCCCGAATGCATCGTCGGCGTGACCCGCAACACCGACCGCGCTGTCACATCTCGCCAAGCGCCACGAGCACGATTCCCAGCCCGATGGCGCCCACGCCGGCGATGCGCCAGCCGTCCATGCGCACGCGCGGGGTGCGCATGAGGCCGAAGGCGTCGATGACCATGCCACCGCCCAGCTGCCCCAGCATCTGGCACGTGACCATCAGCCCCACGCCGATGACGGGAGTGGACCGGACGGCGAGTATCACGATGGCCACGCCGTATACGCCGCCGGTATACTGCCACGGGCTCGTCCCCCGCAGGTCCTGCACCGGCGGCAGAAGGCGCTCCCCGTGCATGCGGGAGGTGACGGCACCGACGACAAGCGCCAGAGCGAGTCCCACCGTGAAGTTGACCAGCGGCGCCTCGAGCGAGCCGACATGCCGCACGAGGGCGGCGTTCGTCGGCGACTGGATGGCGCTGAGCACCCCGGAGCAGAACACGAGCGCGAGCAGACGCAGCGCCGCGCCGTCCACGCGGAACGGGGCGTCGGCCTGCCCTCCCAGACCTTTCTGCAGCCTCTGCCGGCTGATATACACGAACACGATTCCCACAAGCGTGGCCAGGCAGCCGAGCACGCGCAGCGCGTCAAGGGGCTGGCGCTGCGTCTCGAACCACCCGAAGGCGTCTATGACCATGCCGCCGCTCACCTGCCCCAGCATGACGGCCGTCAGCGACAGCGCCACCCCCAGCACCGGCGTGGCCGTGGCCACGGCGAGCACGACAGCAATACCGTAGAACCCACCCAGGAACTGCCACCACGGGACGACCGCCAGCTGCGTGAGGTCACCGGTGCCGAACAGAGCCACCGCGAGCACAAGCAGGATCTCTCCGCCAAGGAAGTTCACGATGGTGGCACGGTGTGCGCCGATGCGCGTTCCCAACGAGCCGTTCGTCGGACTTTGCAGGGCCATGGCCAGACCGGCGCCCGAGGCCATGACGATCGCCGCAACCTCGCCCATCACAGCATCGCCCCGATTCCCCGCACCGTGGCATCCGTCGCATCCGTCGCATCCGTGGCATCCGTGGCATCCGTCGGTTCCCGCATTGCTTCCGCCGATCCCTCCTCTTGCCCGGCACTCCGGCGTGCCTCAAGCCTTGCGGCCTTCGCCGCGGCCTTGGCTTCCTGCCTGGCGATTTTCTCGGCCTGCTTCGCCTCGCGTTTCGCGGCCTTGCGCTCGGCCTCCTCCTGCCGTTCGGCGTCCTTCGTGGAGCGCACCAGCGCCTTCGTGGTCCGTCCGAGCGCGTCGGCCATCACATCGTAGACATGCCGCCATGCGGTGTCGTCAAGGGCGAACAGGCTCTGGAAATCGTCACGCGCATGGTCGATGGCGAAGGCGACGCGCCGGCCCTTCTCGGTAAACTCCACGCTCGGCTCATTGGCGCTGATCCAGGTGACGTCGATCCAGCCGCCCATGTCGAGGCGCTGCAGATCGAGCATCGTGGCGGGGCGCGGCTGGCCGATGAAATCGCTCAGCGCCGCCATGTCGACGGAGCCCCGGCCGTAATGAAGGTAGGCCAGGATGCGCACCTGGCGCAGCGGCAGGTCGGTTTGCTCGGCCACGCGGTCGAGGTAGCGCTCGAGGATGCGCACGGCGTAGTACGTGCCGAGGAAGGGGTTCGCCTCCATGCCGTCGGGGACGTAGGCGAGCACGCGCTCGTCGCCGAGCTTCATGGTGCCGGGCATGACGGAGATGGCCGCGTCGTCGGTGGCGAAGGAGACGAGGTAGCGGTACACGTCGGCACGGCGGCGCCTGTATTCGTCCTCGTCGAACACGTCCTTGTAGAAGTCGCGGTAGTACTGCAGCACGGTGCGCTTCATGCGCACCGTGTCGGACACGTCGTTGCGCGAGACGAGGGAACCTTCGGTCTTCACGTAGTAGTAGATCGGCGAATGCAGCGGGAACACGGTGCGGGCGTGAAGCACGTACTCGAGGTTGAAGATGAAGTCCTCGCACCAGTCCAGGCGCTCGTCCATGCGCACCTGGTAGCTTTCGACGATGTCGCGCCGGTACAGCTTGTTCCAGATGACGCCGTAGTAGAAGTCGGCGGGGCTTTTCATCATCTCGTCGGCGTATTCCTCGCGGGTCATCAGCGTCTGGCGCTGCGCCATCTGGCCTTTGACGGCCACGTCGGATCCGACCACGCGGTAGAAGTCGGCGATGACCATGTCGGCGCCGTTCTCCTCGCCGGCGCGCACGAGAAGCTTCGTGGCGTCCTCGGTGATCCAGTCGTCGGCGTCGAGGAACTGGATCCAGCGTCCGTGGGCTTGGCCGAGGGCGAAGTTGCGGGTGGCCGACACGCCGGAGTTCCGGCGGTGCCAGACCGTGACGCGCGGGTCCGCGGCCGCGTAGGCGTCGAGGATGGCGGGCGAACCGTCGGTGCTGCCGTCGTCGACGAGCAGCAGTTCGAAATCCGTGAATTCCTGCCCCAGTATGGAATCGACGCAGCGGCGTATGCCTTTCTCGGCGTTGTAGACGGGCACGATGATGCTGACGTTCGGCTGTTGCATGTCTCCTCCTTGTCTGTCCCATCGTAAGCCGGCCGGCGCCATCGTGCACCGCGCCGCCGGAACACACCGTCATCGTCCGCCTCCGGCGCGTGCCGCTGCGCCCGATCGCACCGCGCCGCACGCGCCGTCATCCCCGCGATCAGAACACAATCAGAACGCGCGGGGCAGCCAGCCGTGCATCTGCGCGCGCCGGAAGTCCCAGCATTCCTTCCACATCGCGTCCGGCGCGGTGTGCTGGGACGGCTCGAGCTTCCAGCTCCAGTACACCCACCCCGAGCATGCGGCGAAGCATTCGAGCTGCATGCGCGTGACAAGGGCGAAACGCCGCTGCTGCTCGTCATCGAACTCGTCGTCCGTCAGTTCGCCGCGGTCGAGGTCCTTCGCCCAGTCGTTCTCCACGCACCATTCGCCCACGATCACGGGCACATGCCGCTGCATATCGCGCAGACGGTGGCGTTCGAACGCCAGGATCAGCCGGTATGCGAGCGGATTGTGCATCCTCACCGCGCGTTCGACGGCGGACAGGTAGATGTGAGCGTCCACATACACGTTCGACATATGGTGCTTGGCGAAGAACGTTTTCCAATGTGCCAGGCGGAAACCGTCATGGAACACGATCGCCTTGTCAGGCGGCAGGCATCGGCGCAGCCGCTTGTAGCATGCCAGATAGTATTGCCGCAGGAACCGCAGCGGCACGTAGGTGGAGATCGCCGCGTCCTTGGGATTGCGCGGCGCATAGCGTTTGCGTGAGGAACGGAACACCGTGTAGCTGATCGGCTCGTTGATCACCTCGATGCCGAACAATCCTTCCCGCGTGCCATACCGGCGCGCCAGCCCCTCGAGCACTTCGATGGCCTGCTCGACCTTCTGCGGTTTTAGATGCCAGGTGACTTTGCCGATCACGCCGGAGCTGTCGAAGCCGTTCTGCCCGCCGGGCGCGGTGTGCAGGTCGAGGAGCAGCTTGAGTCCGTATTTCTCGCACCAGTCCATCGCCTTGTCGACGTAACGGTAGCATCCGCCCAGCGGCGGTTTCTTCGACAGCACCGTGTAGGGCACGGGCAGGCGCACGAGGTTCAGCCCCGACTGGGCGATCTGGCGGAAGTCATCCTCGGTGATGTACAGGTCGCGGTGATGCTTGATGCGCTGCTGCAGCCACTCGGGATCGGCTTCGCACGCCAGTTCGTTCTCGTCGTCGGCGGCGAGGCCTTCGAACAGGTGCGGCTCCATCCATTTTTCGAGTACCAGCCAGTTGCCTAGGTTCACGCCATGCCATTGGCGGGGCTGCGACGCCTGTGTACGATTCTTCATGGCTGCCTCTTTTCGTTCTCGCCGTTGGGGTCGTTGCTTCCGGCACCTGCCACCCTGCGCGTGCCTTCTGCCTCCATTATGCAACGTCGCCATGCGCCGCCGCCGAATGTCCTGCTGTAGAACCGTGCCACCGCGGAACCTGTTGCAAAAATCAGCAATCCGAACCTACAGTTAAGTAACTAAGTAACCCGCTGGTAACAGAGGCGGCGTGATGCAACGATTGCGAATGAGAGACGGGAGGAGATCATGCGCAACATCATCATCCTGGGAGGCAACGGATACGTGGGCCGGGAGCTCACGGCGCAGTGGCTGTCACACGATCCGCGCGCCGAGTTCTACATCGTGTCGCGTTCGGGCAAAGGCGCCGTCGACAACCCGCGCGTGCACTCCATCAAGGCGAACGCGCGCGATGTCGCCGCCGTCGAATCGCAGCTTCCGAAGGACACCGAGTACACATGCATCGTGGACCTCGTGGGCGACGTGACGAATATGGCACGCAACGTGCAGGCCGCGCGCAGCGCCCTCGCCCTCGCGCGGCGCCACGACATCCCCGAGATCGGCTACGTGGCCGGCTGCGTGGGCCCGGCCCGCTTCCGGCACACGAAACGCAGCATCACCGAACATCTGGAACGCTCGAACCGGAAGGTCGTGGTGGTGAATCCATCCGTCATCTACGGCGGCGGGCGCAACGACGCCTACGTCAAGGCCGTGCCCGCTCTGTCCGCGCTCGGGCACGTCTTCCCGCGCCTCATGCCGCGCACCGTCGATGACGTGGCGCACGAGCTGGTTATGGAATTGTCCACGATGTAACCCGCCCGGATGTAACCCGCCTGCGAGGCCCGGAGCGAGGCCCGGAGCCAGGATGCCCCGAGCTCAGTAGCGCGCCATGGCGAAGGGCCTGCCGCCCCGCTCCCCCGACAGCATCGGCCAGCGGTCGCGCGTCAGGCACATCTCGTGGCGCGCATGCTTGCCGGTCGTGGTCGTGACCCACGGCTCGGTCTGTTCGTAGATGAAGTGCAGGCGCTCGAGAACCTTGTGCGCGCGCTCGTTATCGTCGAAATAGCACGCCCACACGGCCACGCAGTCGAGAACCGTGAACGCGCGCTCGATGACGGCCGCCACGGCCTCCTCGGCGAAACGATGCCCCCAGTACGGCTCTCCCAGCCAGAAACCCACCTCGGGTTCGGAATCGTCTCGGGTGAACGCGCCGCGGTGGAATTTCAGCGACACCGCGCCGATGATGTCATAGGTGTCCTTCGACACGATGGCGTAGGACTCGGGCCCCATGAGCACGTTGCGGATCACCATACGGGTCTCCGCCACATTCGCATGCGGCGCCCAGCCACAGGCAGGGCCGACGACGGGACTCGCCGCCAGCGGATACAGGGCGGGGGCATCGTCGGGAATCCACGGCCGCAGAAGCAACCTGTCGGTTTCCAGCACCACGTCTTCCATTTTCCTCCTCCATGGCATTCGTCCCGCATGGGTCACGGCATGGCTCCATGCGGCACGATGCGTCGCCTAGCCGTCGCATGGCAAAGCCCGCCGGCGCGCCATTGCCTAGCGCAACTCCGGCGGGCACATGGCCGCCCCGCGCAAAGCCCCGGAAACGGGGTCGGGACGGCTTTGCGAATGCGGCCGCCGCGTCACATCGTAGCAGCCGGCACGGCAATCGTCACTTCTTGGTGATGTAACCGATCGCCTTGAGCATCTCGGCGCTTTCGAGCGCGCCGCCGGCGGCACCGCGCAGCGTGTTGTGCGCCAGGCCGACGAACTTCCAGTCGAAGATGGAATCCTCACGCAGACGGCCGATGGTGATGCCCATGCCACCTTCGTAATCCACGTCGAGCTTGACCTGCGGACGGTCGGGTTCCGTGCGGTACTGGATGAACTGCTTGGGGGCGTGCGGCAGGCCGAGGCGCTGCGGTTCGCCGGAGAAGGTTTCGAGCTTCTCGATGAGCTGCTCCTTCGTGGGCTTCTTGGCGAAGTTCACGAACACGGTGGCGGTGTGGCCGTTGAGCACGGGCACGCGGATGCACTGCGAGGTGATGCGCAGGCCGTTGTCGAGCTTGACGATCTTGCCGTCCTCGATGTGGCCGAACACCTTGAGCGGCTCCTGCTCGGACTTTTCCTCTTCGCCGGAGATGAAGGGGATGATGTTGCCGATCATCTCAGGCCAGTCCTTGAACGTCTTGCCGGCGCCGGAGATGGCCTGGTAGGTGCTCACGACGACCTCGCGCGGCTCGAATTCCATCCATGCGGCCAGGCACGGGGTGTAGGCCTGGATGGAGCAGTTCGGCTTGACGGCGATGAAACCGCGGGTGGTGCCCAGGCGCTTGCGCTGGTCCTTGATGACCTCGTAGTGCTGCGGGTTGATCTCGGGAATGACCATCGGCACGTCGGGGGTCCAGCGGTGGGCGGAGTTGTTGGAGACGACCGGCGTCTCGGTCTTGGCGTACTCCTCCTCGATGGCGCGGATCTCGTCCTTGCTCATGTTGACTGCGGAGAAGACGAAATCAACGTCCTTGGCCACGTTCTCGACGTCGGAGACGTCCTTGACGACCATGTTCTTGACGAACTCGGGCATCGGCGTCTCCATCTTCCAGCGGTCGCCGACGGCCTCCTCGTACGTCTTGCCGGCGCTGTGCGCGGATGCCGCCACCGTCACGAGCTCGAACCACGGATGGTTCTCCAGAAGCGTCACGAATCGCTGACCAACCATGCCAGTGGCGCCCAGAACGCCGACCTTCAACTTCTCAGACATGTCAACCTCTCACTTGGTGCCGGTCGCCCGGCCACTTCGGATGTCTTTGGCATTGCACGAGGTCGCGGCACGCTTTTGCACAACGCGCGCAGCACCGCACATTCCTCATCATGATACGTTCACCCGTGGGCAGATTCCACGGAATGCCCGTTTTCCGAACCCGGCTCCGTGGTTGCAGCCGCTTATGATGCCGTTGCTCTGGGGCAGGGCGATGACTCGTACGGCATCCGTCGTCATCAGACCAGTGCGGGATGCAACAACGTCCGGATGCCGAAACAGCCGACACGCCGCACGCCTCTCAGCCAGCCGCCGTCCGACACGCCGCACGCACCCCAACCCACCGCTTCCCGACACGCCGCACGCATCGCGGCCGGTTGACGTCCGCCGCGCCGCGAAAGGCATCGCCGCCTCGGCACCGCATGCCACTGTCATCTTTATCACACTCTCCCATGGCCTTGCGAAAGCGACGAAGCGACCGAAAAGCGTTCTCCTGACTGAAATCCACACACTAGATGTGGGCGTGTCGAGCAGTTTTGACAACACATCTAGTGCATTTCGCTCATCGAGGGGCGGTGTAGCCTGACTATCACCCGCCGCGCACTTCCGCGCGACGCCTACCGATCATGCACCCACCGATCACGCAAGGAGACCACATGGACATCACCGTGTTCGACAAACCGAACTGCCCACAGTGCGCCGCGACGGAACGCCGTCTCGCGCAGCTGGGCATCGAATTCGACGTCGTGGACCTGAGCCGCAACCCGCAGACCCTGGCACAGCTCGTCGAGGCAGGCTACCGCCAGGCTCCCGTCGTCATCACCCCGTATGCGACGTGGTCCGGCCACCGCCCGGACCTCATCGATGACCTGGCGCAACAACTCGAAGCGCACCGTCTCGAAACCTCCGCCGCACAGCAGAGGCGGATGGCGTGAACGCCATCGATGCCGCACCCCGCCAGCCCGCGTCACCTGCGCCGGCCGCACCATCCACCCCAGCCGAGCCGACCACGCCGCTTGCGCCGATCACACGCCCTGAGGCGCCGGCGGAGGGCGCGCTCGAGGTGCGGGAACCCTATGTGATCGTGGTGCCCACGTATGGCGGAGGTGATGCGACGAAAGCCCTGCCCCCGCAGGTGCGGCGTTTTCTCAACGATCGGGCGAACCGCCGGTTCCTACGCGGCGTCATAGCCTCGGGCAATACGAATTTTGGCGACGCGTACTGCGCTGCGGGAGACATCATCGCCCGCCGCTGCCACGTGCCGTTCCTCTACGGATTCGAGCTGACGGGCACGCCCGAGGACCGACGCACGGTGAGAGTCGGGCTGCGTGATTTCTTCCGCTCCGCCCAAACAGAAAACAAGCGACAAGGGACAACGTAGCCGCGTAACCGCCTGCCCGCCCAACCAAGACCATCCCACACCAATGGAGAAACCCATGACATCAGCACTGCAAACCCCCGCCGCGATTCCGCCCGCCCCTGCGCCGGACTACCCTGCGCCGGACTACCCTGCGCCGGACTACCATGCGCTCAACGCGCTGCTCAACCTGTATGACGAGCACGGCCGCATCCGATTCGAAGCCGACACCGAGGCCGTGCGAGCCTACATGCGCACCGCCGTCGAGCCTGCCACGCGTCGCTTCGCCTCCCCGCTCGAACGCCTGCTCTTCCTCATCGACAACGACTACTACGACCCCGCCGTCTTCGCCGCCTATTCGGATGAATTCCTCGATTCGTTCTATGCCCGCGCGCATGGCATGGGCTTCGAATTCGAAACCTTCCTCGGCGCGTTCAAGTTCTATGCATCGTATGCGCTCAAGACCTTCGACGGCACGCAGTATCTCGAGGACTTCCCCGAGCGGTGCGCCGCCGTGGCGCTCGCCTTGGCAGGCGGCGACGAACACGCGGCCATCGGCTACCTCGACGCGATGGTGCAGGGCCGATTCCAGCCGGCAACCCCCACGTTCCTCAATCTCGGCAAGGCGCAGCGCGGCGAGGCGGTGAGCTGCTTCCTGCTGCGCATGGAAGACAACATGGAGTCCATTTCGCGCGGCATCAACGCGGCGTTGCAATTGTCGAAGCGAGGCGGCGGCGTGGCATTGCTGCTGACGAACCTGCGCGAGACGGGCGCGCCGATCAAGCGCATCGAACACCAGTCGAGCGGCGTGGTGCCGGTCATGAAGCTGCTCGAGGATTCGTTCAGCTACGCCAACCAGCTGGGCGCGCGCCAAGGCGCAGGCGCGGTGTATCTCAACGCACACCATCCTGACATCATGCGCTTCCTCGACACGAAGCGCGAGAACGCGGACGAGAAGATCCGCATCAAGTCGCTGGCGCTGGGCGTCGTGATTCCCGATGTGACATTCGAGCTGGCGAAGCGGCGGGAGCGCATGGCGCTGTTCAGCCCGTACGACGTGGAGCGCGTGTATGGCGTGCCGTTCGCCGACATCTCAGTGACGGAACGCTACGACGAGATGGTGGCGGACGAGCGCATCCGCAAAACATACATCGACGCGCGCGAATTCTTCATGACCCTGGCGGAACTGCAATTCGAATCAGGCTACCCCTACATGCTGTTCGAAGACACGGTGAACCGCGCGTCACCCATCCGCGGACGGGTGACGATGAGCAACCTGTGCTCCGAAATCCTGCAAGTGCAGGAGCCGAGCACCTACCGGGAGGACCTCGGCTACGAGCATGTGGGGCGCGACATCTCATGCAACCTGGGGTCGCTCAACATCGCGAAGGCGATGGACGGGGGTCTCGCGGGCAGCGTCGAGACAGCGGTGCGTGCACTGACCGCGGTGAGCGACACCACGAGTCTGGACTGCGTGCCTTCCATCCGCCGCGGCAACGAAGAAAGCCATGCCATCGGTCTGGGTCAGATGAACCTGCACGGGTTCCTGGGGCGCGAAGGACTGCGCTACGGCAGCGAGGAGGCACTGGATTTCACCGACATGTATTTCATGACGGTGGCCTACCATGCGTACCGCACGTCCCATGCCATCGCGGCCGAACGTGGCGTATGCTTCGCCGGTTTCTCCGACAGCGCGTATGCGAGGCCGGCGGGCGAGGGCAATTACTTCGACCGGTACGTGAACGGCATGTACCGCACCGAGCCGCGCACCGATGCCGTGCGGGCAATCTTCGACCGTCTTGGCGTGGCGATTCCCTCGGCGCAGGACTGGCGCGCCCTGCAAGAGCAGGTGCTGCGCGACGGCATCTACAACGCTTACCTGCAGGCGGTGCCGCCGACCGGGTCGATCTCGTACATCAACCATTCGACGAGCTCGATCCATCCCGTCGCCGCACGCATCGAGATCCGCAAGGAAGGCAAGACCGGCCGCGTCTACTACCCCGCGCCATACATGACCAACGACAACCTCGGCATGTTCGAGGACGCCTACACGATCGGTTGGAAGGCAATCATCGACACCTACGCCGAGGCCACGAAACACGTGGACCAAGGGCTGTCCCTCACGCTGTTCTTCCCCGACACCGCCACGACGCGCGACCTCAACAAGGCGCAGATCTATGCGTGGCGCAAGGGAATCAAGACGCTGTATTACATCCGCATCCGCCAGCAGGCGCTCGAAGGCACGGACGTCGAAGGGTGCGTCAGCTGCATGCTGTGAGACATGCGGTCGCCCAATCCTTGCCATCGACAATTCCGTCGTCGAAAGCCACATCAGCGAAACCAGTCACCGAACATCCCTGCGAGCCGAAAGACCATCATGACCGAAACCACACCAATCCCCACCGCACCCATGCCGGCAGCCGCACGCCGCACCGTCCGCATCGCCGACGAAGCAACCATGGCCGCCTCGATTACCCCGGCGCAATACCGCTATCATCATGGCGCCCGCGTGCGACCAGTCAACTGGAACCGCATCATTGACGACAAGGATCTCGAGGTATGGAACCGCCTCGTCGCCAACTTCTGGCTGCCCGAAAAAGTGCCGCTGTCAAACGACACCGCTGACTGGCGAGCCTTGAGCGAACGCGAGCGCACCACCACCGTGCGCGTATTCACCGGCCTCACGCTGCTCGACACCACGCAGGCCACCATCGGCGAAATCTGCCAGATCGAGCATGCGCGCACCGAGCATGAGCAGGCCGTGTACACGAACATCGCGTTCATGCAATCCATCCACGCACGCTCGTATTCATCGATCTTCTCCACACTGTGCTCCAGCGAGCAAATCGACCAAGCGTACCGCTGGGCGGTGGGCAACGACATCCTGCAGGAGCGCGTTGATACCGTGCTCGAGCAGTACGAGAGCGATGACCCGCTCAAACGCAAGGTCGCCGCGACACTGCTGTCGTCGCTGCTGCTGTATGCGGGGTTCTATCTGCCGTTGCATTTCGCGGCGCGCGGCACGATGATGAACACCGCGGACATGATTCGCCTGATTCTGCGCGACAAGGCGATCCACGGGTATTATTCGGGCTACAAATTCCAGCGCGGCCTCGAGTTGCGCAGCGCCGAGGACCAGCGGATACTGCGTGATTTCACATATGACCTGCTCGACCGTCTCTACGAGTTGGAGATCGAGTACTCCGCGGATGTGTATGCAGGCTTTGACTTCATGCCGGATGTGTTTGCGTTCGTGCGATACAACGCCAACAAGGCACTGATGAACCTCGGGTATCCTACGCGGTTTGCCGCGGAGGAGACGCACGTGAGTCCGGAAATCCTTGCAGCGCTCTCACCGTCTGCAAATGAAAACCACGACTTTTTCTCCGGCTCGGGGTCGTCCTACGTCATGGGCAAGGCAGAGGAGACAGACGACGACGATTGGGATTTCTAGGGCGCCGAGCGCGTTTACACAGTGAATGAGCACGGCAGGTCATAAAACGGACGGTGCGCCGGAGCAAACAACTCCAGCGCACCGTCCCTCTACGCACTCAAACCCCCTACTCAGATGGGAGAGAGAACGTCAAGCCTGCCTCTCCGTCATCATGCGCTGGGCGCACCGTAACGCTGTTCGATTGGACATTTCGTAAGTGTTTTTTTCCACGGTCTCGTGTGCCCGTTACCAGCGGGATTCCACTGCATCTTCTCTTGGGTAGAGGTGGCAGCAGCAATCTTGTTGGGGTTGTCCTTCTTTAGTACTTGACCAGTCGCCGAATCATACACGTAGTAGACACTCAGATTGTTGCTATTGGTCGTATATATCCGGTAGGTGTTGCCAGTTCCAGTTGTTGCGTAGCACATCGACACGCCTGGGGAAAGCGTAACCTGCGTTTGAAGCTTAGGGGGTGTTTTGCAACTGTAGCAAGGTTTGACTTTGCTCGCTATCGGGTGAACAACGCCCTTGGATTTTGCTGCAACCATGAAATTCGGAGGCAGCGTACCGCCGAGTTCAACGCTTGCGTTCTCAATGGAGTCTGCCGCGTGCTTCAAATCGGATTCGGCTGCGCTGTTCCATGCCGCCTTGCGCACATTCAGATATATCGGCACGCTCACGGACGCAAGGATGCCGATGATAATCACCACGACAAGCAACTCGACGAGTGTAAAACCGGATTGCCCGCGGCTACGACGTCCCAATGATCTATATATACCACGCATGGTTTCACCTCTCTTCCCTCGCATGCACCCACCGTTGGGCGCACGGAACCACGTCATCGGAGTCGCGCTATCTAGCTGAATCGTTCCGAGTCGTCTCCTGTCTTCGGCTGCGTAACCAAAGACCTATAAGTCAATTATAGGACTATTTTAACCATTCCGCTACGCCCCTGATTTATTCAGCGCCCTGGTTCTACTTATGCTTCAGGCTTGAGCGCACCGACGGTGTTCGCGACCTCAAGGAAAGGACGCACCGCGGGCTGATCCGTCACGTGCTGTCCGATGATGCGCTCCATCCACACCATGTCATACCATGTGCGGAACTTGTAGCCGCACTGTTCAAAACGTCCCACCATACGGTAACCGAGCTTGTGGTGGAAGTCCACCGACGCGTTGCCCAAACGCTCGTCAGGGTGCTTTGTCACGGCGATGCAAGCCTCCATGTTGGTGATTCCCATCGCTTGCAGGCTCTGAAGGAGTGCATTGTGCAACGCGGTGCCCAAACCGAGGCGGCGCACGTCGTTATCAACGTAAATCGAGGTTTCCACCGCCCAGTCATAGGCGGGACGCGCATGGAAGGGACCGGCGTACGCATAGCCGAGCAGCGTGCCGTTCGGCGCTTCCGCCACCACCCACGGGTAGAACGACAGCGTGTTGTGGATGCGGGTTGCGAATTCCGAGATGCTCGGCACATCGTATTCAAAAGTGATGGCAGTGTCGCGCACATAATGAGCATAGATCACATCAAGCTGACCGGCGTCGCGCGGGGTGGCGACCCTGATGAAGAAATCCGGTGATGACATGCGTGCGTCCTTCCTCTGGTTCGCTCGGCTACTGCGGGAGGTTCGAGAGGCTGCGAGAACGGTTGCCGCAACTGCCCTTGTGCCTTGTATCCACCTTATACCACCGCGGCGAGCAGCACGCGAGACCGTTCCATTGAATTTTTGCACGAAGGCATACACGGCACAGTCAGACGGCACAGGGCACATGGCACACGGCGAGAGCCGGCAACAGGCACTGGGCATACGAAAAGGGCTCCCGACGAATCGGGAGCCCCTCAGGCTAGCCAATCAGATGAACTCGATCGGCTGTCGAGCAAGAAACCTTACTCGTTGTCGCCAGCGGTTGCCGCGGTAGCGGTCACAGCGCCAGCAGCCTCGGTCTTGGCCTTGGCCTCGTGCCACACCCAGTCGGTGTACTCCGGCGCATCCTCGCCGTTGTCGCACGCGTACTGGAAGGTGTCGACGCGGTGCTTCTCAAGGTAAGCGATGCGATCGGCGAACTTGTCGGCGTCGATTGCACGCAGAGCCTCGGCCTCGAGCTCGAAGCGGTCGAGGTCGTTCACACGCACCATGTCGTACGGCGTGGTCGTGGAGCCCTGCTCCTGGTAGCCGTGCACGATGAAGTTGTCGTGGTTCGGGCGGTTCCAGATGAGGGAACGGATCTCGCGAGCATATGCGTGGTATGCGAACAGAACCGGCTTGTCAGCGGTGAAGAGCTCGGTGAACTCTTCGTCGGAGATGGCCTCGTCGTTGTCCTGAGCGTTCTCGATGGAGAGGAGGTCCACAACGTTGACGACCTTGAACTTGATGCCTTCGGCGTCAAGCTGCTCGGCCGCAGCGAGGGTCTCCTGCACCGGGATGTCACCGCAGGTGGCGAGCACGATGTCGGGCTCTTCGCCGTCCTTGACGTTGGAAGCCCACTTCCACTCGGCAACGCCCTTCTCGAGCTCTGCGCGAGCCTCGTCGAGGGTCAGCCAGGTGGCGGCCGGCTGCTTGCCAGCGATGATGGCGTTGATCTTGTTGGTGGACTTGAAGCACTTCTCGGCAACGGCGAGCAGCATGTTGGCATCGCACGGGAAGTAGATGCCGATCACGTGGTCGTTGTTGAAGTTCTTGTTCAGGAGGATGTCGATGACACCCGGATCCTGATGCGAGAAGCCGTTGTGATCCTGACGCCACACGTGGGAGCTCACGAGGAGGTTCATGGAGGCGATCGGCTTGCGCCACGGGATCTCACGCACGGTGGCCTCGAGCCACTTGGCGTGCTGGTTGAGCATGGAGTCGATCACGTGCACGAAGGACTCGTAGGAGCTCCAGATGGCGTGGCGGCCGGTGAGGATGTAGCCCTCGACGAAGCCTTCCATCTGATGCTCGGAGAGCTGCTCCGTGACCTGGCCGGTGACGGCCATGTGCTCGTCCACGAGGGAGGACAGGTAGCCGGCATCCCACTGCTTGTTCGTCACCTCGTAGGCGGCGCCGAGACGGTTGGACGCGGTCTCGTCCGGTCCGAAGATACGGAACGAATCCGGGTTGAGCTTGATGATGTCGCGGGTGTAGTAGCCAAGGACGCGCGTAGCTTCCTTGCCGCCCTTCATGCCGCCCCAGCCGTGGCCGTACTTCTTGACCTCGGTGACCTCGTAGTCCTCGAGCTTCGGGAGCTTGAGGTCCTGGCGGATCAGGCCGCCGTTGGCATTCGGGTTGGCGCCGATGCGCAGCTCGCCCTTCGGCATGAAGGAGATGACGTCTTCCTTGATGGAACCGTCCTCGTTGAAGAGCTCCTCCGGCTTATAGGACTCGAGCCAGCCCTTGAGCACCTGGAAGTGCTCCTCGGTGTCGCGGGCGGAAGCGAGCGGCACCTGGTGAGCGCGCCAGGAGCCCTCGGTCTTCTTGCCGTCGATGAACTTCGGGCAGGTCCAGCCCTTCGGCGTGCGGAAGATGATCATCGGGTAGAACGGACGATCCACGTCGTTCGTCTGCGCGGTGGCCTTGATGTCGCAGATCTCGTCCCAGATGGACTCGAACAGATCGGCGAAGCGACGGTGGATGGACATGTGGTCCTCGTCGTCGAAGCCGGCGACGAACTCGTACGGCTCATAGCCCATGCCGTGGAAGAACTCGTGGAGCTCTTCGTCAGAGATGCGGGACAGGATGGTCGGGTTGGCGATCTTGTAGCCGTTGAGGTGCAGGATCGGCAGCACGATACCGTCGGTGCGCGGGTTCACGAGCTTGTTGGACTGCCAGCCGGTGGCCAGCGGGCCGGTCTCGGCCTCGCCGTCGCCGACGATGGCCGGCACGAACAGGCTCGGGTTGTTGAAGACGGCGCCGTATGCGTGGGACAGCGCGTAGCCGAGCTCGCCACCCTCGTGGATGGAGCCCGGGGTCTCCGGAGCGTAGTGGGACGGGATGCCGCCCGGGTAGGAGAACTGACGGAAGAACTTCGCGAGGCCCTTCTCATCGTTGGTGATGTCCGGACGAATCTCGAAGTAGGTGCCGTCCAGGTAGGACTGGGCGGTGCCGGCCGGGCCGCCGTGGCCCGGGCCCATGATGATCACGGTGTTCTGCTGGTGATCGGCGATGAAGCGGTTGATGTGGCCGATGAGGAAGTTCAGGCCCGGGGTGGTGCCCCAGTGGCCGACAAGACGATGCTTGACGTCATCGCGGGTGAACGGCTCCCTCATGAGCGGGTTCTTCAGAAGGTAGATCTGGCCGATGGACAGGTAGTTGGCAGCGCGCCAGTACTTGTCAACGCCTTCGAGAGATTCCTCGGAGACAGCACGGTTCAGCTTCTTCCAAGGTGTGCCAATAACAGGACTCGTCATATGTACTCCTGTAACTTCCTGCACCGCAGTGCGTTTGCTGTTAATTTGTGGGGTCAAGGCGTCCCCGCCTTTTTCCCAACCGCAGTACAGCATACGATGTGCATTCGACTTTTGACGCCTTGCGCGACGCGCCAAAAGCCGCGCCGTTTGTGGAAGTTTCACCATGCGACGGAACCCGCCGCCGCAACAGCGCCCTGCTGCGCCCTCTCATGCACCGCGCAGGGACCCCGCGGCAACTTCTCAGGTGGCGTCTCCTCCCCTGCTCTGTGCATCGCGACGAAAACCCTCAGGCCTCGCACTTATCACTGCTTGCCTTAATGGTAGTTATGGGAATACAAGTCGAGAATAGGGACATCCTTTTATCACTCAAATAATTCCCTACCGCTGTTTCCGCCTCATCACGGCTATGTTTGTTGCCAACCGCAGAATCCAATGGGTTCAACGGGAAGATGAGAACAAACGACGTATCCCACTCCAGATTGCATGATTTGATAATTTTGTATGAATTTGTATCAGAATCGAAGTTGATGTCATTGCTTGCGGCCACCACTCCAAGATGTCCGTCATTCGCAAACCTCATCCAGATTAGTTGTTTCGCCGATGTCAATCCACGAGGCTTCAATTTTTTCTTCGTAATATTCACTGTCATAGGAACGGCTCAGCAACCCTTCCAGCACATCACCTTTCAATACAGAGTCCTGAGCGTCAACAGGCTGAAAGCCACCTGCCGCCAGAATCTCGTTCGTTAACTCAACGATCGTGTCAGGGGAAATAACAGGCCTCTTTTTTCAGATTGAGCCGTCTTCTGCCTTAACGCCAGTTTGCCCTGGTATTCCGGCTGTTGGTAATAGGCAGACCTGCCACACCTCTCGTGTCTCTTGTTGTAAAAGAAGGCATTGGGATTAGGTTTTGCATATTTTACAAAATCAGCATCATCCATGCCCTACAGGTTACTTTGACACGGCTACTTTGACACGGCACCCCGCCGAAAAGCGATACCCCTCTCTCAACATTGAGAGCTCATGGCAGAAGAACACCATACCGGAAAACACAGGCCAACGAAAAACACGAGCCGTGAGACCTTGTATCCACAGGTCTCACGGCTCGTGTTTTCACGGCTGTTGCCGGAAGCTCACTCCCACTCGACAGGACTTAACTGATTCCGTTTAGGAAATATTGTTCGTCCAGCCCGTGGTTCCTTTGATTATTTGATATATCCAGGTTATCCAGCCTACCCCCCTTCTGTTATCATTTTGTTATCAGCGTTGATAACAGTGGAGCGGAGTTGCTATGGATAATAGTGTAGTTATTATATTTGCCTGAACGCTGTTCTTCAAGATTTATGTGCTTTTTGTCATTCCAGAAAACAATCCATTCATTGTTGGATTCTGCGCAGCATGGAAAAATATTTCCGTTTTTGTATTGCCTTGCCGATCGGATTAGACAGAATACCGGCTGCAATACCAATGATCCACACATATTTCCAGCTGAAAAGAAATCCGATCAGATTGATGGCGGCGATGATTATCGCCCAGTATATGAAGTGGAATCTCACTGTCGTTTTATTCAGCTCACCGACAACATCTAATCCGTTCGATGAATGCGGTGCATTCTCGATAAACTCCGCTGCTCCGGCAGCACCGGTACAAGAACGAAAATCTGCACTGCACACTTCTGCGGCTTTTCCGTAGGCGGCGTTGCTCAGAATCTCATGTACAGACGCCCGAATTCCGTCAATGGAATCGTCATTTAAAGCCGTACCTGCACCGATTTCCATTACCCTTCTCGCCACTGCTTTCTGCTCACTTGTCTGGGGATAGAGCACCATCGGTGCAGCCATATAGAGGCTTTCGGAAACGCTGTTCATGCCGCAGTGCGTTATAAAAACGTCCGCTTTGGAAAGAATGTCAAGCTGATCAACATAGGGATACACATGGATGTTGTCAGGCAGCACTCCCAATGACTCGCGGTTTACCGCATTCCCGCATGAAATGACGACGTTGACATTCTGATCCCGCAATGCTTCAATGCATTTAGCGTAAAAATCCCGTCTGTCGTTGATAACGGTTCCCATGGAAATATAAACGAGAGGGCATTCCTTCGTTAGAGCTTTCGGAAATGTTAAATGCGTGGGCGGAACAAGCTGAAAAATATCGCAATGGCGACATCAGCCGTGAGGACTATGACAAGTGGCGTTATAACTATCCGAAATATGATGAAACTTCGGGTTATGTGAAAGTCCCGTCACAGGCCCTCAGCGATATGTTGTTGAATAATCTAAGCGGTGAAAGAAAATGATGGATTATATTGAAGCCCATAAATTTTCTATCAATCATAAAAGAGAGCTTGAGAGAGATGTGAAATGCGGATGTTTTTACTGTTTAGAAATTTTTGACCCAAAAGAAATTACGGAATGGGTTGAAGATACATCCGGAACCGCAATATGCCCATATTGTGGGGTGGATTCTGTTATTGGTGCATATACCGGCTATCCGATCACCTCTGAATTTCTGAAACAGATGCGCCAATACTGGTTCTAACACAATAAAAAAGAGCTATCAGACTTTCAAAAAATCTGATAGCTCTTTACTTTTACAATAATTCAAATAATGTTGCCATTTTGTTGCCACAGAGGGCACGAACACGGCAAAAAGCCTTTATTTATGGGCTTTTTCACGGGTGCGAAATCATTCCCACTCGATGGTTGCCGGCGGCTTGCTCGTCACGTCGAGCACGACGCGGTTGATGCCGCGGCACTCGTTCGTGATGCGCGTGGAGATGCGCGACAGCACATCGTAGGGCACGCGGCTCCAGTCTGCGGTCATGGCATCCTCGGAGCTGACCGGGCGCAGCACGATCGGATTGCCGTAAGTGCGCGCATCGCCCTGCACGCCCACGGAATGCACGTCGGCGAGCAGCACGACGGGGCACTGCCAGATGTCGCGATCAAGGCCGGCGGCGGTCAGTTCCTCACGGGCGATGGCATCGGCGTCACGCAGCAGGTCGAGGCGTTCGCGCGTGATCTCGCCGATGATGCGGATGCCCAGACCGGGGCCGGGGAACGGCTGGCGCCACACGATGGCGTCCGGCAGGCCGAGCTTCGTGCCGATGGCGCGCACCTCGTCCTTGAACAGCGAGCGCAGCGGCTCGATGAGCTTGAAGTTGAGGTCCTTGGGAAGGCCGCCGACGTTGTGGTGGCTCTTGATGTTGGAGGCACCGTCGCCGCCGCCGGATTCGACGACGTCCGGATACAGCGTGCCTTGCACGAGGAACTTCACTTCCCCGCCCTGCTCGCCGGCCTGCGCCATGACTTCGCGCGTGGATTTCTCGAACGTGCGGATGAACTTCTCGCCGATGATCTTACGCTTGCGCTCGGGTTCGGTGACGCCCTTGAGCGCGGTGAGGAAGTCGTCAGAAGCATCTTCGGCGATGAGCTTGATGCCGGTTGCCTCGACGAAATCGTGCTTGACCTGCTCGGCCTCGCCCTTGCGCAGCATGCCGTGGTCGACGAACACGCAGGTAAGCTGGTCGCCGATGGCCTTGTGCACGAGCGTTGCGGCGACGGCGGAATCCACGCCGCCGGACAGGCCGCAGATCACGTGGGCGTCGCCCACCTGCTCGCGGATCTTGGCGATCTGCTCGTCGATGATTCCCTCGGTGGACCAGTTGCTTTCGAGGCCGGCGCACTTGTGGATGAAGTTTTCGATGAGCTGCTGGCCAAGCTCGGTGTGGCGCACCTCGGGGTGCCACTGCACGCCGTAGAGCTTGCGGGATTCGTCTGCCATGGCGGCGACCGGCGCGCCCGGCGTGGTGGCCTGCACGGTGAATCCCTGCGGGGCCTTCGTGACGGCGACGCCGTGGCTCATCCACACGTTCTGCGTGGCGGGCGAGCCGGCGAGGATGCCGGTTGCATCGCTGATCGTGGCCTCGGTGTGGCCGTATTCGCCCAAGGCCGCGCGGTCGACGGTGCCGCCGAGCGCGTATGCCATTGCCTGGAACCCGTAGCAGATGCCGAGCACCGGCACGCCGGCTTCGAACAGCTTGGGGTCGACCTGCGGCGCGCCGTCTTCGTACACCGAGGACGGGCCGCCCGACAGGATGATGGCGCTGGGGTGCTTCGCGAGGACTTCCTCCACCGACTTGGAATGAGGAATCAGCTCGGAGTACACGCCGGTCTCACGCACGCGACGCGCGATGAGCTGGGCGTACTGGGCGCCGTAATCGACAACAAGGACGGGACCTTGGGTCATGTAATGCTCCTTGAACTGTGTTCGATGGGCTGGATTGTGGTCTGTGCCGCCACCCGCTCGCTCCAAGCCGGGCAGAAGCCGGGCGGCCAGACCTCTCGTGCCGATTATCCCCGCGGCTTGCGACAACGGCGGGCACGGGGCGGCGGGATGACGAGTGACGGTCAGCGACGCGGCTTTCAGTTGTCTTCGCCGTACAGCGCATCATGCACGGCGCGCAGCTTGCGGTCGCGCTCGGCGGTCGCCTGGCGGGCCTTGTCGCCGGAGTAATCGTAGAAGCCCTTGCCGGTCTTGACGCCCAGCTCACCCGCCTCATAATGCTGCTTGAGCAGGGCGGGCACCTCGTGGGAATCCTCCAGGTCCGGCATGAGGTATTCGCTGACATGCTCGAACACGTCGATGCCGCCGAAGTCCAGCGTTTCCAGCGGTCCCAGGCACGACCAGCGGAAGCCAAGGCCGTATTTCATCACGGCGTCGGCGCCTTCAGGCGAGATGATGCCCTTGCTCACCATCGAGCACACTTCGCGCACCACGGCCAGCTGGATGCGGTTGGCGGCGAAACCGGGCACGTCTTTCTCGACGATCGCCGGCTTCTTGCCGATGGCGAGCGCCAGGTCATAGATGGTGCGGGCGACGGCGGGGTCGGTCGCATCGTTCTTGATGATCTCGATGAGCGGGATGAGCGTGGGTGGGTTGAACCAGTGCATGCCCAGGAACCTCTGCGGGCCGGTGACGGCGGTGGCGAGCTTGTTGATGGACAGCCCGGAAGTGTTGGTGACGATGATGGCGTCAGGGCGCGCCAAGGGAGAGATCTGGCGGTAGAAGGCGAGCTTGGCGTCGACGTCCTCCACGATGCTTTCGACGATGAGGTCGGCGTCTTCGAACGCGTGGTCGGACGCACTGTAGTCGATGGAATCGGCGACTTCAGGCGCGATGAGGGTCTTGGCGCGGTCGAGCGCAGGCCAGCGATGATTCCACAACGTGACCTCATAGCCTTTGCGCGCGAAGATCTCGGCCATCGAGTAGCCCATCGTGCCGGCGCCCGCCACGGTGATGCGACGGATGGACGCTGCGGAATCCGAGGGCTGTGCGGCAGCTGACTGCGCCTGCGCCACAGGGGAATCACTTGCCTGGGGATCAGTGGTCTGGGAATCAGTGGGAATGGTCGTCTCGCTCATGGGTGTCTCCTTCTACGAAACGCTTCGGCGCGGCTCCCGCGCCGGCAATCGATGCGACCTTGCATCTTGCAGCCATTATAGGTGTCAGGGGTTCTCTTGTGGCGGTGTGCGCCGCTCTCGACTGGCATTGTGCAGATAGGACGTGGGCGGGACAGGCTCGTATTCAATGAATCGCTGCATTTCTCTTTGATAGTATGTTTTCAGTGTGTTGCACACCTTCAGGCAATGATGCGAGAAGAGGATGCATAAATGTTCGATAAGTTTCGTTTGAAAGAGGCGCTCGTCCAGTACAAGAAGGACTTCCTTCCAAAACACTGGGAAAATGAAAAATACAAGTGGGAAGCCGTCAAATGCTTTCAGGATAACTGGGATGTCAACGCGGAGGATTTCGCGGATATGCTCAGTCGGTCTCTTTCCGAGACCGGCAACCTGCTGGTCTCGAAGAATAAATTCCCTAAGCTAATGATTACTAACTTTGCCAAGACCGCGCCGGAGGAAGTCCGGGCGATGTATATTGATTTGTTTGACGAGACCAAGGAGGTCTACGAAAGAATCAATGCATTCAAAATGCAGTCCTCCATTCTGCTTGAAAAGTACGGAAACGGAGCCGGACAGCATTATCAGCGTGAGGATGCCATTACAACATACCTGTGGCTGCGCTATCCGGATAGGTACTATGTTTATAAATTCGGTGAGGTCAAATCGGTATCCGATGAACTTGAGAGCGATTACCGCTTCAAAAAAGGAGCCTATGCCGACAACATCCGAAACTTCTTCAAGTTCTATGATGAAATCTGCGATGAGCTGAAACAGGACACTGAACTGGTGAACTTATTCCGTGGTCAACTGACCGCTGATTGCTATCCAGATCCGGAATTGAAAACGCTGACCTTCGATGTTGGATTCTACATCTCGAGAGAATATTCAAAGAAAGGCGACAGCGATTCATCTGAGAATGTGTGGTTCCCTTCTCAGGAAGAATATACGACTGGAATAACGGTTCAGGAATGGGTTGCTCTCTTAAATGATAAAGATGTCTTCACACAAAACAGCCTTGAAATCATGAGGCGGTTCAAGGACTACGGCGGTGAGGCCACCTGCACTCAACTAGCAGTGAAATACGGAGAAAGTAAGAATTTTTATAATGCCGGTTCAGTCGGACTGGCAAAGCGTGTGGTCGAGAAAACCGGCTGTCCGGTCATGCCGCGCGATTCAGATAATTCCAGATGGTGGCCGGTTCTTTATGTCGGCAGGCATGCTACCAAAGATGAAGATGGTGGCTATATCTGGAGACTCCGTAGCGAACTCTCCGACGCATTGGATCAGGTTGACTTGAAGGACATTGACCTTTATGCACAATCTGACGACGGCGAAGAAGAACATGGATACTGGTGGCTGAATGCAAATCCGAAGATCTGGAGCTTTTCTAATCTGCAGGTCGGTGAAGTTGAGGACTACACGCTCTTTAACGAGAACGGAAATAAACGCCGCGTGTTCCAGAATTTCATCAACGCAAAGGCTGGTGATCTCGTTATTGGCTATGAGGCCAATCCTGTCAAGCAGGTCGTTGCTCTCGTAAAGGTCAGCGCGGCAAATGACGGCCAAAAGATCTATTTTGAAAAGACAGAGTCGCTCGCAAATCCGATTGATTACCAGACACTGAAGGAATGCCCAGAGCTGGAGAAAATGGAGTTCTTCCAGAATCCGAACGGCAGCTTCTTCAAACTCACCAAGGGCGAATACGAATTCATCATGGACATGATTCGTGATGAGAATCCGCTGAACACTGAGGTAAAGATCCCACCATATACCAAGGAAGATTTTCTGTCCGAGGTTTATATGACCGAGGAGAAATATGACCGGCTTACCGGTGTGCTCCTGAACAAAATGAATATCATCCTTCAGGGTGCTCCCGGTGTCGGGAAGACCTTTGCCGCCAAGCGCCTCGCCTACTCCCTGATGGGTGAAAAGGACGACAGCCGGATTGAATTCGTACAGTTCCATCAGAATTATTCTTATGAGGATTTCATGATGGGCTACAAGCCGTCCGGAGATAGTTTTGAATTGAAGTACGGCGTGTTTTATCGCTTCTGCAAGAAAGCGGAGAATCAGCCGGATAAGAAGTTCTTCTTTATCATTGACGAGATCAACCGAGGGAATCTGAGTAAGATTTTCGGCGAACTGTTAATGCTGATCGAGAAGGACTATCGCGGCACGAAAGCAACGCTCGCCTACAACGGGATGCCTTTTACGGTGCCAGAAAACCTCTATATCATCGGCATGATGAATACGGCGGACCGCAGTCTTGCCATGATCGACTATGCCCTGCGGCGGCGGTTCAGCTTCTTTGAAATTGATCCGGGATTCGAATCGAAGGGTTTCAGCGATTATCAGCAGACGCTGGAGAATGAGACATTCGATGAGCTCATAAAGAAGATTATCGAGCTGAATGAAGAAATCAGTCGGGACAAGTCTCTCGGAAAAGGATTCTGCATTGGACACAGTTATTTCTGTGGCAGAACAAAAGAAACCTGCACGGATGAGTGGATGCAGTCGGTCACAGATTACGACATCCTTCCAATGCTATCGGAATACTGGTTTGACGACGACAGCAAAGTACAGCGCTGGGATAACATCCTGCATGGAGTATTTCAATGACAAAGGATAAAAGCATATTCATCAAAAACATTTACTATATGCTGTCCTATGCTTTCACCACGCTGAAGGAATCCGTCTACGACGATATTCAGAAGGAGTCATTCGATAACATTCATAACCTGTTTGCTGCGATTCTGGCAAAAGGCATCGGCCTGCAGCTCAAGCAGGGACTTTACCGGGAATACTTGAACAGGGTGGAAACGCTCCCTGTCGTGCGAGGCAAGATCGATATGCCGGGAACGATCCGAAACAGGCTGGAACACCGTATGGTCGTGACCTGCGATTACGACGAACTGTCGGAAAATAATCTGCTTAACCAGATCCTGAAATCAACGGTTTATCTGCTCCTTCGTCAAAACGATGTGCAGGAGAAATATAAGTCGGAACTGAAAAAGGAAATGCTCTTCTTTTCAGGGGTGGATCAAATAGAGCTGCCGCATATCCGCTGGTCACATATCCGTTTCCAGAGAAATAGCCGCACATATCAGCTGTTGCTTGCTATCTGTCAGCTGCTGATTGAAGGTTCACTTCTAACAACGAAAAACGGAGAGTACCGGCTTGCGAGTTTTGTGGATGAGCAGCGGATGAGCAGACTGTATGAAAAGTTCATTCTCGAATACTACGCTCAGGAATTCGGCCAGCGGTTGAAAGGATTCTCCTCGAGAGCGCTTCAGATTCCGTGGCAGCTTGACGATGGCTATGACGCTTTGCTCCCGGTTATGCAAACAGATATCACGCTGACTTATGGGAACCAGACACTTATTATCGACGCCAAGTATTATGAGCGTACGCTGCAGACAAACTTCGATGTACAGACATTGCATTCTGGCAACATGTATCAGATTTTCACTTATGTAAAGAACAAGGATGCGGAACTGAAAGGCACAGGGCATCAGGTATCTGGCATGCTTCTGTATGCCAAAACGGATGAGAAACTTGTGCCTGATAATGTATATCAAATGAGCGGCAACCAGATATCGGTGCGGACGCTTGATCTTAACCAGGAGTTCTCGAGGATTGCGGAACAGCTAGATGGAATTGTGGAAAAATATTTCGGGATCGCTGTTCCGAATGTGGTTAGTTAGGGGGATGAAATAGGAGGATGAAATGTGTGAAGCATGAACACAATATCTGCCGGAGCTGAATGAGGTAAAGTATGGCGATTAGGTAATTGATACACAGAATGATGGCTCTCCGGGACATCCGAAGCATTTTCCATATGTAAATTACGACACCATTGTTGATAAGATTTGGCATGCTATTTATGCCTTTGAGAGGTGAAACTACTATTAAACGATGAAACTTTTTGACCCCGAAAGTTTCATCGTTATTTTGTATCAAAACTGACAGTCTTATGAACGACTCATGTCTGGGCGGCTCATGTCGGCGCAGTACCTTGTATGCCCCGCCGTCATCACATGACCCGCTGATTTTCCATGAATGATTGATTCGCGATGTTGTTGATTCTTTATGATTGTGATGACGGCATCATGGCGTTGAAACGCCAGCGAAACGGCCAGAGCGGCTAAGGAAATACTAGACATCGAAGGGGCACCGTGCGAGACGAACGAAAGAATGCGACGCAAACCGCCGCTGCGCAACGTGAACCGAAAACCGCACAGCGCCGGCCAGCATCAGGCAAGCCCATCCGCAGGCGCATCATGGAGGCCGCAGATCGACCGCTGCGCCCTGGCACGCTTGCCGGCGTCATCACTCTCCTGCTTGTGCTCGCATTCCTCGTGGGCGCCGTGGTGGGCATCGGCACGATTGGCACGTTGCGGCTTTCCGAGCTGCTGCAACGCCTGCTGTGGGACCGCCTGCATGACGCACTGCCCACTGCCCTGCTGCAGCAAATCAGCCCGGTGGCGCTGGGCGTCGTAGGCGGAGCTCTCATCGGTTGGGCGACGCAGTGCTTCGGCTACAGCCTGGATACGCTGGGGCAAGTGATCGCCAAGGCCAGGGCAACAGGCACCTACCGGCTGCCGAGCGTCGGCAAGTCGCTGGCGCTGTTTGTGCTGCCGATTGCGTTCGGCGGTGCGGTTGGCCCCGAGGCGGGCGTATGCGGGTTCGTGACCGCGGGCGTGTATGCGGGCATCCATGCGCTGCGCCGTTCCGGGCTCGCCGCCGTGCGCAACCCCGACCACGCGCTGAGCGCCGCCATCCGCAGCCTCACAGGAACGCAGGGGCCGGTGGCGCAAGGTGCCGAACGCCATCCTTTCACCTATGCATATTCCCGCCCTGCTTCGGGCGTGCTGTGGGTGGTCGCCGCCGCCGGATTCGTGCTCGGCATCATGGGCTTCGTCACATGCTTCGGCACTGCCGGTTCCCTGCCCCGCTTTGCGCCGATCGACTACCTGCGCGCCAGCACCCGCGACTGGATGTGGGCGCTGGCGGCGCTCGTCATCGGCTACGCGCTGGCGCAGTTCTCGCTGCTGTGCCACGCGGTGAGCGGCATGATCGCCACCGCCATCGGCGAACAGCGCCATGTGACGCGCGCGCTGATCGCCGGCGCGTTCCTGGGGCTGATGGCGATCGGACTTCCCGACGTGCTTTTCTCCGGCCAGACCGGCACCGTGGCGCTGCTCGGCAGCTGGCAGCGATCCACGGCGCCGTTCCTCGCACTCACCTGCCTGGCGAAGCTCGCGGCGACCGCTGTGTGCGTGGCTGGCGGCTGGATCGGCGGCGAGTTCTTCCCCATGATTTTCTGCGGGGTGAGCGCGGGCTATGCGCTGGCGCTGGCAATCGGCTGCGACCCGATGATCGCGGTGGCGTGCATCACCGCTGCCCTCGTGAGCGCTTGCACGCGCAAGCCGGTGCTCACGATCGTCGTGCTCGCGCTATGCTTCCCACCCACTACCCTGCCGCTCGTAGCGGTGTGTGCGGTCCTCGCGGCAAAGGCACCAGGGTTGCGGAGATAGGGGATGTAGACAGTGTAGGAAGCACGTCAATCCTTGAACGGCATCGAAAATGAGCATATCCAACGTTTCATGAAGAGCCCTGAACAGGACATGATGATGGCATGTCCACGGACAGGGACGGAAACGTTTTATCATGAAGACACGCCAACGGTTGCATTCATCATTTCCTTCCTTGGATAGGAGAGGTTTATGGTTTCATTCACATCAAATGACAGCATTGCGAAAGCGCTCATTCTCGGAGGGGCTGTCGGCGATGCATACGGAGCGCCGTTTGAAACATTCCACCGCGACACGTTCGTCCCTTCATGGACAAGCGCCGCCATCACCGGAGGCGGTCTTATCGGACGCGCGCCGAAAGGGACGTGGACCGATGACACAAGCATGACCATTGCGACGATTGCAAGCCTGAAGGACAATGACGGCAATGTGAACACCGCTGACATGCTTTCCAAATATGCGGAATGGGTCAATGACGGGACCTATACCATCGATGGCGTATGTATGGATTGCGGTAGGACGACATGGCAGGCAATCGCTCAAAAGCATGGATGCGATGACGAGCGCAGCAACGGCAATGGTTCCCTCATGCGAATCGCCCCGCTTGCGTTGACCGATGCGACAGATGATGAGATCATGCGCATCAGCGCAACAACGCATGCCCATCCCGTTTCGATGCATGCATGCGTGCAATGGGTCCATGCGCTGAGGCTTGTCATCGGCGGGATGGATGCCGCCGGTGCGTTCGCCGAATCCGCTGATTACATGCGTGCGAACGGCATGGGATCCGTATCGGAACGGTTCGCCCATATCGGGGATTATGACAAAAGCGAAATCAGCGGAAGGGGTTATGTCGTGAGCACGATGGAAGCCGCTGCATGGTCTGTCATCAATGCCGACAGCTATGAGCAATCCGTGTTCAACGCATGTTCGCTTGGCGATGACACGGACACCGTGGCATGCATCGCAGGAGGCGTCGCCGGGATGATCCATGGAATCGGCGGAACGAACGGCATCCCGGAACAGTGGATCCAGGATCTACGAGGCATGGAGCTTATCAACACTGCCATCAATGAAATCGAATCATTATGATGACAGCCAATGCGATCATCATCATTCCCCTTCTATGAAACAGGCTGAACATGCCGGCGAAAAACGCAATGGCGGTCATGAAAACACGTATCCTGGCATGCTTGTTTTCATGACCGCCATTGACAGCCGTTCGGATGGAAGGTTTCCGTTCATGTTTCCTGTTTTGTTTTCCGTGAACAGGCTCTCAATGAAATGCCGGGAGATGAATCCCGGCGATGATGTAACGGGAACGCTGGTTGGCTCCGTTGTTCACGGCTGACCCGGCTTCCTGTTGCGAACATGATCCATGGTGGCACGGCATCGCTTGTAGGCATTCTCGCTCATTGCTACGAATGCGATGGCCCCGACGGCGGGAATGATGATATCCCTGAGCCAGGGTCCCGCTTTGCGAGCCGAATCGATGATTCGTTGTTTCATAGTAACCCCCTTATCTATGGTTGCTGGTTTTATTATAAAAATATATGGTCGGCATTTGGCACGATTCCCCTCATGAAATGTCGGGAAACGGATTTCGGCAATAACATGCGCGCCGCCCATTACATTGAGCCGAAGGCAAACGCCACAACGCGGCGGTCATGTGCCTGGCACGCAGACGATGCAACGTCATCTACAGCATGCTGCGCAACGGCACGCTCTACCAACCAAGCGGAACCCACACCACCACAACGACACCACCGCGAACCGAGACAATCCCCGCACACGCCCCCGACCACGACAAGACACGACACACCCCGGAATCAGACGCACTTGACAAATTACATAGGGACCCCCCACCCACCACCCCGCCGCAGCGCGGACGGTGTTCCGCGAGCGTCCCGTGACACTGCTAAAAAAGGTACGGACTCATCACTTATATAAGGTGCGGCAATCCTTATATAGCGCCCCGCGCCCCGCACGCCCCGCGCCATGCCGCACCCGGTAACGGCAAACCGTCCAGAAAGCAGACACACATGGCATCACAACTGCTGCGCAAGAAAACCGTGGAGGAGCTCACCGCCTCCGCCACCCCGCTGAAACGCACGATGAAGACCTTCGACCTGACGATGCTCGGCATCGGTGCGATCATCGGCACCGGCATCTTCGTCCTCACCGGCAAGGGCGCCCTGACGGCTGGCCCGGCCCTGTGCATCTCGTTCCTGCTGGCCGCCGTCTGCTGCGGCTTCGCCGGCCTGTGCTACGCGGAGTTCGCCTCCATGGTGCCCGTCTCGGGCTCGGCCTACTCCTACGCCTACGTGGCGTTCGGCGAACTCATCGCGTTCGTCATCGGCTGGGACCTCATTCTGGAATACGCCCTGCAGGCGGCCACTGTCTCGGCCGGCTGGTCGGGCTACTTCAACAAGCTGCTCGAGGGTTTCAACATCCACATCCCCACCGAGCTGACCGCCGCCTACGGCACCACGCCGGGCGTGACGACGTATTTCAACCTGCCAGGCTTCATCATCGTGCTCATCATCACCACGGTGCTCGCCATGGGCATCAACCAGACCAAGCGCACGAACGACATCATGGTCATGATCAAGCTCGCCATCATCATCCTGTTCATCGTGTGCACCGTGTGGTACGTGAACCCGGCGAACTGGCATCCGTTCTCCCCGTACGGCATCTACACCTTCCAGCCGGGCTCCACGAAGCCCATGGGCATCATCCCGGCCGCATCCATCGTGTTCTTCAGCTTCATCGGATTCGACGCCGTCTCCTCGTCCGCCGAGGAGACCGTCGAGCCGAACAAGACGCTGCCGCGCGGCATCATCTACTCGCTGATCATCTCCACCATCCTGTACATCGCCATGACGCTCATCATGACGGGCATCGTCAAGTACACCGACTTCGAGCAGTTCGTGGACGCGCCGGTGGCCGGCGTCATCCTCGCCACTGGCCTGAACTGGCTGGCGTTCATCGTGAACCTCGGCGCGCTGATCGGCATGACCACCGTCATGCTCGTGCAGCTGTACGGCCAGACGCGCATCTGCTACGCCATGAGCCGCGACGGCCTGTTCCCGAAGTTCTTCGGCGAGGTGGATGAGAAGCACCACACGCCGTGGAAGGGCACATGGTTCTTCGGCATCCTCACCGCCATCGCCGGCGGCCTCATCAACATCAACGTGCTGTTCGAGCTCGTGAACATCGGCACGCTCACGGCCTTCATCATCGTGTCGGCCGGCGTGCTGTGGATGCGCCACACGCAGCCGGACGCCCACCGCGGTTTCCGCGCCCCGGGCGTGCCCGTCACGCCGATCCTCGCCATCGCGTTCTGCGCCGTGCTCATCGCCGGCCTGACGTGGCAGACGTGGGTGCGCTTCGTGGTCTGGTTCGCGCTCGGCCTCGTGGTCTACTTCACGTACAGCCGCCGCCATTCCAAGCTCAACGGACGCACCATGCCGTCGTCCGTCGCCAGCGCCGACGACCCCGAACCGCTTGTGGACTGACGCATCGGCATGACATCCCACGATTCCGGAACGCCGGCGGCGCAGCAACCGCCGGCGTCGCCGTCTCCAGACACCGGCTCGCACACGCGCGCCGGCACTGCGCGCACCGTTAACCCCGACACCACTCGCACCGCGCACACGCGCGCCCTGGGCGCCGCCTTCCCCCGCACCCTCCCCGTTCTCGCCGGATATATATTCCTGGGTATCACCTACGGCCTGCTCATGGTGTCCAACGGATTCCCCGTCTGGCTTCCCGTGCTCACGGCCGGTCTCATCTACACGGGGTCGCTCGAGTTCCTCATGGTGCAGATCCTCACGTCGGCGTTCAACCCGCTGTCCGCCTTCGTCACGGCGCTGATGGTCGGCTCGCGGCATATCTTCTACGGCATCGCCATGCTGGGACGCTACCGCGATACCGGCCGGCGCAAACCCTACCTCATCTTCGCCACCACCGACGAGACCTTCGCCGTCAACTACTCGGCCGACATTCCGGCCGGCGTGGACGCGGCGCGCTTCTACACCGTCGTCTCCGCGCTCGACCAGGTCTACTGGATGTCCGGCTCCCTGCTGGGCGCAATGTTCGGCTCCCTGCTGACCGTGAACACAACAGGCCTCGACTTCGTCATGACCACGATGTTCATGGCGATTCTGCTCAACCAATGGCTCGCCGACTCCGCCGCCGCGCACCGCGCCGGCATCTACGGCTTCCTGCGCTCGCATATCAGCGAAATCGTGGGCGCCGTCTGCTCGCTGGCGTGCCTGCTGGTTTTCGGACCGGACCAATTCATCGTGCCAAGCCTCGCGCTCATCCTCGTGGTGCTCACGGCGTTCCGCCGCCGCATCGCGCCGACGCTGCCGAGCGATGCGGTGGCGGTGGGAGACGGCGCGAAGGACGGCCCGGAAGACGGCGAAGACGATGGTAAGGAGATGACACGATGACGACGCTGCAGATGGCCGTCACAATCGGCGTATGCATGCTCGGAACCATCATCACGCGCTTCCTGCCGTATGTGCTGTTCCCCGGCAACCGGCCGATCCCCGCCTACGTGCAGTACTTGGGCAAGGTGCTGGGGCCGGCCGTGTTCGGCCTGCTCGTGGTGTATTGCCTGCGCCATGTGAACCTGGCGGCCTGGCCCTACGGCATCCCGGAGGGCGCGGCGCTGCTCGTGACATGGGCCACGTTCATGTGGCGCCGGTCCATGATGCTGTCGATGGCGGCGGGCACGGCCATGTACATGGCGCTGGTGCAGACCGTGTTCGCGGCCGTGTAGCGGCACGGGCGGGCGCCGCGGCTTGGCGCCGAGGTATACGATGGTCGCATGACAGATCCGGGGGATGATATGCGACGCGACGATGGCGGCATCGATACCGCCCCAAGCACCGACGACTTTGGCAGCGCCGTCCGGCGCCCCGACCGCATGCGCGCCGCCGAACGCATCGTCGCCATCGTCGTGATCGCACTTCTTGTAGCACTCGGCGCCATCGCCGTCGCGGCGCTGCGCCGCGACATACCCGCCGTCCTGCGCGCCGGTCGGACGGGCACGCAGGACGCGGCGCAGTCGGCATCGTCTGAATCCACATGGACGGGTGCGCCCATCGCCCAGTTCCATAGCGGCCACGACGAGGACGGCGACGGCGTCGACGACCAGCAGGACATGCTCGACGGCGCCAAGGCGTATGTGGCGACGAAGCCGAGATACGCCAGCAGGTACTACGCGGGCGGTTACCCCGACGATGGCTACGGCGTGTGCACCGACGTGGTGGCGCAAGCCATGAAGGCGTCCGGCTACGACCTCATGCAGGAGGTATCCGACGATATCGCCGCCCACCCGGGCGACTACGCCATCGACACGCCCGACGCGAACATCGACTTTCGCCGCGTGCCCACGCTCAAGGTGTTCTTCGCACATACCGCCGTGGCGCTGACGACCGACACATCGGCCATCGACGAGTGGCAGGGCGGCGACATCGTGATCTATGACAATCACATCGCCATCGTTTCGGACAAGCGCGACGCCGACGGCGTGCCGTACATCATCCACCACTACAGCCCGGACCAGGCGTCCTACGAAGAAGACGCGCTGCGCAACTGGGGCGCCATCAACGGCCACTACCGCCTGTCCGAGTAGAGTGCCCGAAAGCGCGACAGGCCGTGGCCGAGGACGGCGCCAGACACGGCATATGATAGATGCTCTATGACGACACGCCCCGACTCCCCTGGTTCCCGTACCTCTTGCACCGACTCGGATTCCCTGTTCCGCCGCGAGCTGCGCCGCATCGCGCTGCCCGTCACGCTGCAGTTCCTCCTGCAATCATCGTTCAGCGTCATCGACCAGATCATGATCGGCCAGCTCGGCACCGTCAGCGTCGCCGCCATCGGCATCGCGGCCAATTTCATCGGCCTGTACAACACGCTTGTCTCGTCCACGGCCGGCGCGGCGAGCATCATCCTCGCGCAATCCATCGGCGCCCGGAACCCGCAGCAGTCCGGCAAGGCCTTCTATTCGAGCCTCGCCATCATGACCGTGGTCTCGTTTGCGTTCGCCGCCGTCTGCGGCATCGCGCCCGCCGCCATCATGGGGCTGTACTCCTCGGACCCGGCCACGGTGGGGGCCGCCGCACAGTACATACGCATCTACGCGCTGGGATTCATCCCGCAGGTGGTGGAGAACATCATCGCCGTGTACCTGCGCTGCACCGACGCCGCCAAGGTGCCGCTGTATGCGGGCATCGGCGCGGCCGTGACGAACACGGGCCTGAACCTCGTGCTGATCTTCGGCACCCCGCTCACGCCGGCGCTCGGCATCCGCGGCGCGGCGTGGGCGTCCACGGCCTCGCAGTTCGTGGCATGCCTGACCGTGCTCGCGTATTTCCTCGGGGCCCGGCATGCGGGGCGCATGCCGGACGCCGCGGCGCATCCCGAGTGGGAGCTGCGCCCCGGCGTGTACCGCGACCGGCAGGGTCTGCGCACCTTCGCCGCCGTGCTGACGCCGATGGTGGCCGGCGACTTCCTGTGGCAGCTGGGCAATAACGTGTACGCCTCGGTCTACGGCCACGTGGGCACGATGGCCATGGCCGCGATGACGCTGATCAATCCGCTGACCACGCTGGTGTTCGGCGCATTGGCGGGTCTCGCGCAGGCCGCGCTGCTTATGGTCGGCCGCCGCCTCGGCGAAGGCGACGCGGACGACGCATACGCCACCGGGCGTCGCCTGCTGCGCGACGGGTTCCTCGCGTCCCTCGCCATCGGCGTCATCGTGGTTCTTCTGCGCGGGCCGTATGTGTCGATTTTCGACGTGGACCCCGAGGTGCGTGACACGACGCGCGGGATCCTCATCGTGTTCGCCGTGCTGTTCCCGCTGCGCGTGGTGAACATGATCATGAGCAGCGGAATCCTCAGAAGCGGCGGCAAGACGAACTACATCATGGCCATCAGCCTTCTGGGCACCTGGTGCGTGGGCGTGCCGCTTGGCCTGCTGTCGGCGTTCGCGCTGCACTGGCCGATCGTGGCGGTGTACGCGATGGTGTCGCAGGAGGAAGCGGCGAAGTTCCTCATATCGTTGCCGCTGTTCCGCTCCAGACGGTGGATGCACCGTCTGGCCTCCGGACAGGGCGCGGATTCCATGCAGTGACGGGGCAATCGTGGATCATTGCCGATGTTCCGTGGTGTTGCCATAATGGGCGCATGACCAACAACACTCAGACAAGCCTTTCCTCCTCCGCAGTGGCCGAACTCGACCGCCGCCTCCCCGCCGCCGTGTTCTGGGACATGGACGGCACCCTCATCAACTCCGAGGTCTACTGGGCCGCCGGCGAGAAATACGTCATCGAGAAGCACGGCGGCACGTTCAGCGAGCAGGTGCCGCTGCGCGCCCGCGGCCAGTCCACGCCGAAGCTGCTGCAGATCCTGCAGGAGTACATTCCCGAGCATGTGGATTCCGAGATCCTGCGTTCGGAGATCATCGGGTACGTGATCGACCGCGAGCGCGAGAAGCCGTGCTGGGCCACCGGCGCCGTGGAGCTGCTCAACAAGCTGGCCGAAGCCGGCGTGCCGAACGTCATCGTGTCCGCATCCCCGCGCGCCATGGTCTCCAACATGGCCGAGCAGGCGCCGGAGGGCGCATTCGTCGGATACGTCTGCGGCGAGGACGGCCTGGCCCCCAAGCCGGACGCCGCCCCGTACCTGCGCGCGGCCGAAATCGTGGGCGCCGATCCCGCCGACTGCCTTGTGTTCGAGGACTCCCCCGTCGGCCTCGAGTCCGGCGGCGCCGCAGGCTGCACCGTGGTGGCGATAACCGGCTTCACGCCCGAGCAGGTTGTGTTCGACGGTCCGCAGGTGACGAATATCAAGGACTACGTCGGTCTCGAGCTCGACGACGTCGCCAACTTCATGGAGCTCGGCGCCATCGAGAAGTAAGGCATAGGATTCCCGCCGAATCTCCCCATCAACAATTCTGATTTCCCCTTGCGGTCGCACCACACGGCGTTGGGCGGGTGTCCGAACACCCGCCCAACGCCATTTTGACCACCCAAACCCCAAAACCCGCCCGAAATCGTCTTAGGCGGGTGCCACCACACCCGCCGAACGCCATCTCGCCAGGGAAATCGTCGAAAACCCGCCCGAAACCGCCTTAGGCGGGTGCCACCACACCCGCCTAACGCCAAAACCAACCTCCGCACGAAGGTGGGCGCCCACCACCCGGCGAACACCCGCCCGGCATCGCTCACTTCCCGGAGCGACGGCGCGTCTTCGACATCGACTTCGCCTTGTCCTCCATCTGCTTGAGGCGCCGGTCCTCGAGCGTCTTGGCAAGCTGGAGCAGCGCCACCAGCGCGAAGCCGCCGAGGCATCCCGGGATGCTGAACGAGCCCGGCGACATGGCAGGCTGCGGCACGTCGAGCGTGGTCGGACCCATCCAGATGGCATACAGGGAGCCGACCATCATGCCGAGCACGAGATACATCATCTGCGGACGGTACTTCTCGAGGCTTGTCTTGATGAGCTTCACGATGCACAGCGCGCCGGCGATGACGCCGACGACCAGCGCCAGGATGGCGGGCAGCGCGGAGAAATCAAGCCCGAACACGCGGCGCACGCCGGAGATGACGGGCATGTAGGCGCCGAAGATCAGCAGGATGGTCGAGCCGGAGATGCCGGGCAGGAACATGGCGCCGATCGTGAACGCGCCGGTGATGACGAGACGCAGCAGCATGGTCCATGTAACGGGCACGAGCGTCAGCGCGCCCACGCCGCCGACGCTGGACATCCACGCCACGGCCACCACGATGGCCGCGCCGAGCAGCGCGAAGAACACGCCGGGCATGACGTGGCGGAAGCCGTCCTTCTCCTCCATCACGATGACGGGGATGCCTCCGATGATGAATCCGAGGAACACGGAGCTCACCACATAAATCTGCGAGGCGAACAGCGACGAAAGCACGAGAATGGCGAGGATCATGCCGACGATCCAGCCGCATCCCAGGCGCAGGAGGAATGTCAGCGCCTCCTTGCGCTCGTCGCGCGAGCCGAAGAACAGGTTGTGGATCGAGCCGATGAATTTGTCATAGAAACCGAGAAGGAAGGCGACGGTGCCGCCCGACACACCGGGCACGCTGTCGGCCAGGGCCATGCAGAATCCTCGGATTGCGTCTTTTATCAATGGGGGAACCTCCTGTATGTGTCCTGTATGCGTGGTGGCATCCGCGCATCGTGTTCCAGACTATCGGATGCCGCGGCGCCGGCAGCGCACGGCGGCGCGGTCTGCACATGTCGTTCATCGTTTCTCGCCACCCCCGTCACACCGCCGACATGTCGCCGCGCCTATCATGGAGCCACGCCACATACGCGGCACACAGACTTCCGAGGCGAAGGAGACACGATGTTCCCATCCATGCGACGCATCCGCCAGCAGATTCCCGACGAGGAGGCCATCGAGATCCTGGAAAAAGGCGAGGACGGAGTGCTCGCGCTGTCGAGCCCCGACGGCTACCCCTACGCCGTGCCGGTCAATTACGTCTACGATGGCTCCGCCTATGACAACGGCCGCCTCATCTTCCACGGCGCGCTCACCGGCCACCGCATGGACTGCATCGCCCACAACCCGAAGGCATCGTTCTGCGTGGTGGGCCGCAACACGGTACTTCCGGAGGATTTCTCCACCGAATACGTCAGCGTCATCTGCTTCGGCACGATCCGCGTGATCGACGATGACGCGGCCAAGCGCCAGGCGGTGGAAACGCTCGGCGCGCATTTCTCCCCCGACAGCGTGGGCCAGGCCCTCGACGAGGAGATCGCCTCGACGTGGCGCCGCCTGTGCATGTACGAGATGGTTATCGAACATATGACGGGCAAGGAGTCGAAAAGCGCCATGAAGCGCCGCATCGCCGCCGCCCGCGGCGAATGACGGCGTGATGCCCCGCTCGGAGCGGTGTCCCGGCGGACTGCCTAGTATGGGATTCGGCCGGCGGCCCCAGACGATTCCGCCGCCGGACAGACGCAAGGAGACCAGCGCCATGACCGATTTCGACCACGACATCCGCACCGCCGGAACGGCGACAGCCGCACCGGATCCGCGCACCAGCATCTACGGCGAGTATGCGGCGTACCTGCCGCAGGTCATGGATATGGTCGTCTCCCGCATCGAGGACTTCGACCGCGCCGTTCGCGAGCGCACCGGCGAAGGCGCCTACGAGCATTTCAACCACCGCATCAAGGGCGACGCGAGCATGCGCGAGAAATGCGATCGCAAGGGCCTGCCGCAGACGCCGTTCTCCGCCCTGCACGATATCCACGATGCCATCGGCTGCCGCATCGTGTGCAGCTTCGTGGACGACGTGTACGCGCTGGCGAAGCATATCGAGGCCCAGCCGGAGTTCACGGTGCTGGAGACGAAGGACTACGTGCGCCGTCCCAAGCCGAACGGCTACCGCAGCTATCACATGATCGTCTCCGTCGAAACGCCGTTCCCCGACGTGACGCGCTCGACGCCGGGCCGCTACCCCGTCGAGATCCAGCTGCGCACGATCGCCATGGACTCGTGGGCCGCGCTCGAACACCAGGTCAAGTACAAGAAGGACCTGGGCAACGCGAACGTGCAGATCATCACGCAAGAGCTCAAGCGCTGCGCTGACGAGCTCGCCTCCTGCGACCTGCAGATGCAGACGATCCGCAACCTCATCAACGAGAACCGCTGAACCCGCCGCGCCGGCTCCGCCTGGCCAAGTGCGCCCGCGCATATTGCGTGAGCTCTGGGAGAATCCCCAGCCCGGGCACAGCCCCGCACGCTACTGTGGAACACGATGGGTCGAAGAACCAACCGAGGAGGGGCTCATGAGGATTCTCATCGCCGAAGACGAGAAGGAACTCGCACGCGCGGAATCGATGGTGCTCAAGGTCAACGGATACGACGTGGACGTCGCCTACGATGGCGCCGAGGCCATCAACTTCGCCGGCACGACAAGCTACGACGTCATCGTCCTGGACGTTATGATGCCGGGCATCGACGGCATCGAGGCGCTGCGGCGCATCCGCGGCATGGGCGTCACGACGCCCGTCATCATGCTCACGGCCAAGGCGGAGGTGGACGACCGCATCACCGGCCTCGACGCCGGCGCCGACGACTACCTGACCAAGCCCTTCGCCATGAAGGAGCTGCTCGCGCGCATCCGCTCGCAGGCACGCCGCGCCACCACCTTCACGCCCACCGTGCTCAGCTTCGACGCGCTGAGCCTCAACGTGGGCGAACAGCAGATCAGCTGCGAAAGCACGATGCGCCTGTCGTCGCGCGAAACCAAGCTGCTCGAATACCTCATGCTCAACGCCGGGCACGACCTTGACACGAAGACGATTTTCGAACACGTCTGGAAGGACGAGCCCACGGCCTCCCCCGAACTCGTCTACGTGTACGTCTCGTACCTGCGCACGAAGCTCAGGGCCGTGACCGACAGGGTGACGATCGACGGCGAGCGCGGCGGCAGCTACCGTCTCGTGACTCTGGAAACCCCGGGCATCGAGCCGGCCGACGACGCCGTGCTCGCCGCCGACCACCAGGCGGCGAGCCCCACGATGCGCTGACACGATTCGCACCGGAAAGAACAGACCGAGGAGGACCACATGGCCGACACCGAAGACGAGCGCGCGTCGAGCCGCGGAGCGGACGACCCCGTGCAGCACGCCCCGGATCCCATCCGGGGGGCGCACCACAAGATGGCCAGCCGCGTCAGGGACGAACGGCGCATCGGACACAGCCAGATCGGCCAGCTGCGCCGTAAGTTCATCCGCATCTCCACGCTGGCGATCGCCATCATCCTCGTCACGATCCTTCTTATCATCAACGGAGCCATGTCGCTGTTCATCGGCATCACGCTGGACCGCTCGCTGGCGCGCATCGCCGGCGAGAACCCCGACGCCTACGTCACCGACGGCTCGGCAGACAATTCCCTGGCCGCCCAGTTCATCCCGAGCCTTCGCACCGGCACCGTGGACTACTACGTGTTCACGGTGGACGCCGACGGCAATCTCGTGCGTAGCAGCGCCCACGCCATGTCGGACCTCTCGGCGAGCGCCGAGCAGGAGCTGATGTCGCGCTTGCTCGCGCATAACCCGGACCTCCAGTCCGACCGCACCGTGAAATTCGAATACGACGGCGAGTACTTCGCCGTGCGCGTCGTCGACAAGAACGCGCAGGAGGAGGCCAAGGCGGAGGCGTCATCGTCATCGTCGCCGGATAGAGCCACGTCGACGACATCGGCTCCTTCATCGTCTTCATCTTCCCCGGCCTCCGCCGCCTCCGGCTCTCCCACAGCATCATCCGCCACACCCTCCCCTTCCTCCTCGTCCACCAAATCGCCAAGCGCCTACAACGCCACATCCGACGGCTCGGGAACGGACAGCGAACCCGGCACGGCGGATATCATCTTCCTCAACTACACTGAGATCCGCAGCTGGCAGCGCCAGCTGCGCAACCTCTCGACCGCCGTGGCCCTCCTCGCACTGCTCGTGTTCTGGCTCATCGTGGTGAGTCTGTCTCGCCGCGCCATCGAACCGACCGTACGCACCATGGAGAACCAGAAGCGCTTCATCACCAACGCCTCGCATGAGCTCAAGACGCCCGTCGCCATCATCTCCGCCGACGCCGAGGTTCTCGAGATGATGAACGGCGAGAACGAGTGGACACAAAGCATCATCAACCAGTCCAAACGCCTCAACGACCTCATCTCCGCCCTCGTACGCCTGACGAAGGCCGGCGAAAGCCAGAAATTCGAGCTCACCGACGTCGATATCTCACAGGTGGCCTCCGACGCGGCCGCCTCGTTCCGCCCTGTCATCGAGCAGCACGGCCTGACGCTCGACACGCGGATCGACGAGGGGATCGCTGCGAAGGCCGAGCCCCAGTCAATCACCGAAATCGTGAACATCCTGCTCGACAACAGCGCGAAATACTGCGACGAGGGCGGCACCGTCACGATTTCGGCCGCCTCGCGCGGAGGCCTGCGCTCGGGCGCGACGCTCACCGTGTCGAACGACTACAAGGCGGGCGAAGGCCAGGACTACAGCCGCTTCTTCGAGCGCTTCTACCGCGCCGACGAGTCGCATAACTCGAAGAAGGAGGGCTTCGGCATCGGCCTGGCGATGGCGAAGGAACTCGTGACGCGCATGAACGGCACGCTCACCGTGGGCTGGCGCGACGGACGCATCGCGTTCACGGTGACGCTGCGCTGATGCGGTGGCGGCGCGGCGGCTGCGGTGGCAGCGGCGCCTCGAAAATCCACGATGGCCCCATCGTCAGGCGCGAATATCGTCGGGCGTAGAATGAGAGCGTCGTACACGCCGGCATCGTCGCCGGCCACCTGAACTCCCGAGGAGATGGACATGTCCGTTATCAGTGTCTTCGTCGCAAGTCCGGAAGGCGGCAACGGCCGCAACGTGGTGGCGAACGGAATCGCCGCAGTCCTGGCGACCGCCTACAAAACCCTGATCTACCGCCCCGCCACGGACCCCGGCGAACGCTTCACCTCGGTTCTTCTCAGCACCGTCGGCTCCGCCATCTCCGCCAAGCAGGCCACCGCCACCAGCACCGCGGCCGTACGCGCCGACCAGACGCTGGCGCGCGGCGACGTCGCCCGCGGCTACCACACCTTCTGCGACGCCACGCAGCCCGAGGCCTGCGTGCTCGTCGGCCGCGACGCCTCTCCCGTCGCCGACCCGGAGGCCGCCGTCATGGACGCCCGCTTCGCCGCCGACACGCAGTCCGTCGTCATGCTCGCCGTGTGTACGCTCAACCGCGACGCCGTGCAGCTGCGAGCCACCGTCAACGCCTACCAGGCGCTCTACCGCCGCGCCGGCGTGCATCTGGCCGGCGTATTCGTCACCGGCTGCGAGCCGGCCAAGGAGGCGTCCAGCGAGGAGGCGCTGCAGGACATCGGCGTACCGGTGTGGACCATCCCGCCCATGGACTGCCAGACCTCCCAGGAGGCCGCGGACAGCCTGCCCGTGTTCCTCAGCAAGGCCCCGACGCGCGACGTGCTTGCCGCCTGCACGAAGAAGCGCGACCTGCCCGTCACCCCGTTCTTCTTCCAGAACGACCTCATCGCCCGCGCGCGCCGCCAGCACCGCACCATCGTGATTCCCGAAAGCCTCGAACCACGCATGCTGCGCGCCTGCGACTACCTCATCGAGCGCGACGTGGCAGACATCCTCTTCGTCGGCGAGCGCGAGCAGATTCTCCAGGCCGGCTCCGAACTGGGCCTCGAGCATCTCGAGATGGCGAAATTCGACTCCCTCGACGACGAGCGCCTGCTCGTGCCGATGGTCAACGAGCTCGTGCGCCTGCGCGCGAAGAAGGGCATGACGCCCGAGAAGGCGCGCGCCGCGCTCAAGGACCCCACGTATTTCGGCACGATGCTCGTGCAGCTCGACCTCGCCGACGGCCTCGTGTCGGGTTCCGTCAACTCCACCGCGAACACCGTGCGCCCCGCGCTGCAGGTCATCAAGACGGCTCCCGGGGCCTCCATCGTGTCGGGCGCGTTCCTCATGTGCTTGCCGACGCATGTGGCCGTGTTCGCCGACTGCGCCATCACGCCGAACCCGACGGCCGAGCAGCTGGCAGATATCGCCATCCAGTCGGCACAGACCGCACGCTCCTTCGGCATCGACCCGCGCGTAGGCATGCTCTCCTACTCCACGCTCGGCTCCGGCCAGGGCCCCGATGTGGAGCTTGTGGAGGAGGCGACGCGCCTCGTGGGCGAGAAGGCGCCGGACCTGAAGGTGGTCGGGCCGATCCAGTTCGACGCGGCGTGGTCGCCCGAGGTGGCGGCCACGAAGGCGAAGGGCAACCCGGTGGCCGGGCATGTCAACGTCTTCGTGTTCCCGAACCTGTCTGCCGGCAACATCGGGTACAAGGCCGTTCAGCGCTCCTCCGGCGCCGTGGCCATCGGCCCCGTGCTGCAGGGTCTGCGCCGCCCGGTCAACGACCTCTCGCGCGGCGCCACGGTGCCCGACATCATCAACACGATCGCCCTGACCGCCGTCGTGGCGCAGGACAATCCGCATTCGCTCGGCGAGTGAGCGCGGACGGCTGTACCGTGCCGCGACTAGTCTGGCACGTGGAAAGCAGAATTTTCCGACAAATCTGATGGAGGAATCCAACAATGGCGAAAACCGCTCTTGTCATCAACTCGGGCTCCAGCTCGATCAAGTACCAGCTCGTCGACCTCGACTCCCAGGAGGGAATCGTCTCCGGCCTCGTCGAGAAGATCGGCGAGCAGGGCGACGGCCACTATGTGTACAAGTACAACGGTGAGAAGCATGAGCTCGAGGAGCCGATTCCGGATCACGAGACCGGTCTCAAGCGCGTCCTCGGCTTCTTCAACGAGTTCGGCCCGGATCTCAAGAACGCCGGCATCGTCGCCGTCGGCCACCGCGTGGTCCAGGGCGGCTCCGTGTTCCCGAAGCCCGCTTTCGTCAACGCCAAGACCATCCAGCAGGTCAAGGACCTCGCCGTGCTCGCCCCGCTGCACAACGGCCCGGAGGCCATCGGCGCCGAAGTCATGGTCAAGCTCCTCCCGGACGTGCCGCAGGCCTTCGTGTTCGACAGCTCCTACTTCTTCCAGCTTCCTGAGGAAGCCAGCACCTACGCGCTGAACAAGGAAGTCGCCGAGCAGTACCACATCCGCCGTTACGGCGCCCACGGCACCTCCCACGAATACGTGGGCGGCCTCGTGCCCGAGCTCATCGGCAAGCCCGCCGAGGGTCTCAAGCAGATCGTGCTCCACGTGGGCAACGGCGCCTCCGCCTCCGCCCAGATCTCCGGCAAGCCGATCGACACCTCCATGGGCCTGACCCCGCTCGAGGGCCTCGTCATGGGCGGCCGCACCGGCGACATCGACCCGGCCGCGGTGTTCCATCTCATCCGCAACGCCCACATGGACGTTGACCAGCTCGACGAGCTGTTCAACAAGAAGTCCGGCCTCGCCGGCCTGTGCGGCCACTCCGATATGCGCGAAGTCCATGCGCTCGTGGCCAAGGGCGACAAGGATGCCAAGCTCGCGCTCGACGTGTACGTGCACCGCATCATCAAGTACATCGGCGACTTCACCGCGCAGATGGGCGGCGTGGACGCCATCACCTTCACCGCGGGCGTGGGCGAGAACGACGACATCGTGCGCAAGATGGTGTGCGACCGCCTGGCTCCGTTCGGCGTGAAGATCGACGAAGAGGAGAACGCCAAGCGTTCCAAGGATCCGCGCATCATCTCCACCCCGGATTCCTCCGTGTTCATCTGCGTGATTCCGACGAACGAAGAGCTCGCCATCGCGCAGAAGGTCACCGCCCTGGCCGAGGCCGGCGTGGATTCCTACGGCAACAAGGTCGGCGAGTAAGGTTTCGCCGCCTTTGCCGCGACGCGGGTGGCACCGCGGTGCCGCCGCCGCTTAACGTAAGGGGCCGGTTCCCTCCGGGGGCCGGCCCTTTCCATACCCGAAATGGTGTTCGGCGGGTGTCACCACACCCGCCGAACACCATTTCAGCCCCAAAACCGCCACACAACAACCCAAAATCGTCTTAAGCGGGTGCCGCCACACCCGCTTAACCGCATCTCGGCCCCAAAACCGCCACCCGACAGCCCGAAATCGTCTTAAGCGGGTGCCCGCACACCCGCCTAAGCGCATTTCCGCCTCCCCAGCCGTCCCAGCCTCCCCCAACCGGCCCGAGCCGTCTATCGTGGATTCGCCGCACGTCCTACCGCAGCGCCGCGAGGATCTGCTCGTGCAGCAGACCGTTCGTCGCCAAGCCGCAGCCGCCCCAGGGGCCGGGGTTGCCGTCGAGGTCGGTGAACGTGCCGCCGGCCTCGGTCACGATCGGCACGAGCGCGCCCATGTCGTACAGGTCGAGCTCGGGTTCGGCGGCGGCGTCGACGGCACCCTGCGCCACGAGCATGTACTGCCAGAAATCGCCGAATCCGCGCAGGCGCCACATGGAGTCGGTCAGGTCGAGCAGCTGCTGGCGGTCGCCGCGCTCCTTCCATCCGGTCAGGCTCGACAGCGACATCGACGCGTCCTCGACTTTCGCCACATGCGAGACGTGGATGCGCACCGCGTCGTCCACCCCGGCGCCCATGTACGCGCCGCCGCCCTTGACCGCGAACCAGCGGTTGTGCAGCGCGGGCGCCGACACCACGCCCGCCACGATCTCGTCGCCCACCTGCAGGCCGATGAGCGTGGCCCACACCGGCACGCCGCGCACGTAGTTCTTCGTGCCGTCGATGGGGTCGAGAATCCAGCGGCGGCCGGTGGATTCGGCCTTGCCGAGCTCCTCGCCGTATACCGCGTCGCCCGGGCACCGCTCGGCGATGGTCTCGCGGATGGCGCGTTCCACGGCGCGGTCGGCGTCCGAGACGGGCGTGTTGTCGGGCTTGGATTCGACGTGCAGGTCGAGGGCGCCGAAGCGCGCGGCGCTGATGGCGTCGGCGCGATCGGCCATGGCGAGCGCGTTCTCAAGGTCGGCGAACAGCGGGTTCGCGCTGAGCTCGGCGCGGTAGGAGCGGGTGTCGTAAATGGTTGCGGTCATGGGGTCTTCTTTCTTGTCGGTGACGGTTTCTTGTTGGTGACGGGTTTTGGTGACGGGGCGGTTGGATGCGGCGTGTCGTGGTGGTAGTACGGGCGGGCGGTCGGCGCGGCGAGTTCGGAGAATCCACGATTTTTCCGCCTCTTCGCGCCGCGTGCCACCGGCGCTCAGCGCGCGGTCAGTGCTGTCTGCGCTGCGCGCTCTGTGCGAGCAGCGACGCCCACAGGCCGGGGAAATCGGGGATTGTCTTGCGCGTCGTGGCGACATTCGTCACGCGCACGCCAGGCACGACGAGGCCGATCATGGCGGCGAAGGTGGCCATGCGGTGGTCGGCGTAGGTCTCCATCACCTCGCCGTGCAGACGGTCGAGCCCCACGGCGCCGATATGCAGGCCGTCGTCGAGTTCCTCCGCCTCTCCCCCGATGCGTGTGATCTCCGTGACGAGCGCCTTGAGGCGATTCGTTTCGTGGCCGCGCAGATGCGCGATGCCGTGCAGGTCGGTGTCGGACGATGCGAGGGCTGCGATAGCCGCGAGCGACGGCGCGATCTCGCCGGCCGCCGACAGGTCGAACGATCCCAGTCCGTGCACGGCACCGCTGCGCACGCCGTCGCTGGTGACGGTCATGATGCCGTCGTCCGTGCGGCGCACGTCGGCGCCGAAATCGTGGAGGTATTCGGGCAGCAGGCCGCCCGGCTGCGTGGTGCTCGCCGGCCAGTTGGGCACGCGCACGGTGCCGCCGGCGATGAGCGCGGCGCCGAGGAACGGGGCGGCGTTCGACAGGTCGGGTTCGACCACCACTCGCTCGGGAAGCTGCACGTCGCCGGGCGTGACATGCCATGTCACGGTGCCGTCGCCGCGCTCGCCCTGGGCCATCGTGACGCCGATGCCGGAGGCCTCGAGGTCGGCCATGGTCATGCGGATATGCGGCAGGCTCGGCAGATGCGTGCCGTCGTGCGTGAGCGTGAGCGGCGCGCCGAGGCGGGCGGCGGCGAGGAGAAGGCCGGAGACGAACTGTGAGGAGCCGGAGGAGTCGATGGTGATGCTGCGTGCGGGGGCGGATGCGGGGGCGGCAGACGATGCGCCCGGCGCGGTCGGCGGCGTCAGTGTGAACGGCAGGAATCCGGGCTCGCCCTCGTACTCGATGTGCGCGCCGAGCTGCTCGAGGCCGTCCAGCACGGGCTTCATGGGGCGCTCGTATGCCTGGGTGTCCCCGTCGAAGCGCACCGGGCCGTCGGCGTAGAGCGCAAGGCCGGGAACGAAGCGCATGACGGTTCCGGCGAGGCCGCAGTACACGGTCTGGCCGCCGCGGAAGGTGCCTGACGCGGGCGGCGTGACGCGCACCGTGGTGCTTTTCGCCGGGTCGACGTCGCATTCGACGCCGAGCGAGCGCAGCGCGCCCATCATGAGGTCGGTGTCGCGCGAGCGCAGGAGGCCGACGAGCGTGACCGGCCGCGAGCCGAGGGCGGCGAGGATCAGGTAGCGGTTCGATAACGATTTGCTTCCCGGAATTTCCACGATGGCGTCGAGCGGCCCCGCGGCCATCGGCGCCGGCCACGGATCGGGATACGACGGCGCCTTCGGCGTGGCGGCGGGTGCGACCGGGGCCTCGATTGGGGTCGGAGCCTGGTCGGGATTGTTCTCGAAATCGTTCTGTGCGGCGGTGAGCGGATTCGTCATGCCTCCCATCGTAGCGACTCCGCACTCCGGCACCCGCCGAACCGTCACCTCTCAGACAACCCGCCAAGCACCCACGACGGACCGGACCACCCGAAACCGCCTTAAGCGGGTGCCACCACACCCGCCGAACCGCATTTCAACCGGAAAACCATCGAAAACCAACCCCAAATCGCCTTAGACGGGTGTCCTCACACCCGCCGAACCGCATTTCGGTACCCAAACCGCCTCCCACCCCACCGAAACCGCCTTAAGCGGGTGCCACCACACCCGCCGAACGCCATTTTGGAATCCGGAAGACGAGTGGGGTTACGATCGCGCGGTCCATACCGGAGCGTGAGAGGCCGGTGCGAATCGTGATCGGGCAATCGGGTGGTCGGGGATTTCCTAGAGGCGGGTTTCGTCTACTTCGTCGGAGTCGGGTTCTTCTGAGGCTGTTTCTTTGGAGTCGACTTCTTTTTGAAGCTGCTTCTTCTGAACGCTTACCTTAGGAGCCTGACTCTTGGGAGCTTGATTCTTCGGAGACGACTTCTTCTGAGGCTGGACGGCCGGCTTCTTGGGGGCGGTCGGTGTCGGCTTCTTCGGAGCGTTGGCCTTAGGAGTCTGGCTCTTGGAAGACTGATTCTTCTGAGGCTGCTTCTTCGGAGACGACTTCTTCTGAGTCTGGACGGCCGGCTTCTTGACAGCCGGCTTCTTGGGGGCGGCAGAAGTCGGTTTCTTCGGAGTCGGTTTCTTGGCGGCGGCCTTCGCCGTCTTGCCGGACTTCTCCTTCTTCTCGGCTTTCTTCCCGGCCTTCTCCTTCTTGTCCTTCTTCTCCTTCTTGTCGGCCTTTTCCTTCTTCTCGGCCTTCTTGGCGGCTTTCTTCTCCGCCTTCTTCTTGGTCGCCTTGGTCCCGTCGGTCGCTGCATCCACCGCAGCCGCCTCGGCCGGCTCGGAATCGTTCGCCACCGCGGCCTTCTTCGGGGCGCGGCTGAGGGTGACGGCGGCGCGCGTCATGGCGGCGACGATATCATCGTGTTCCTGCGCCGCAGCCGATCCCGCGCCGTCATATGTCACGACGCGCACGGATCCGCCCTGGGGAATATCCTCGATGGTCCTTGCGTTCTCCGTGAATCCGACGCCCGTCGCCGCACCCGCATCCGTCGCCGCGCCCGTGCCAGCGTCCGAAGCGTCTGCACCTGCAGCGCCCGTCGCCGCACCAACACCCGCATGGACGCCGCCGTTTACGCCGTCACTGCCGCCGTCACCGCCGACACCCTCACGCGCAACCCCCACGGCCGCGTCAAGCAGCGCATTGATCGACTTGATCTTCCCCGCGTTCGCCGGGGTCAGCACATCGAGCACCGACATGCACGCGGGCACCTTGTTGTTGTTCGCGCGGCAGAATTCCGCCACCTGCAGCTTCGACGGAGTCTGTACCCCGCCCCACTTGCGCTGCCACGCATCGACCTCGGCCTTCGAGAAATTGCCGCGCTCGCGCATCGCCTTCCACACGAATCCAGGCGTCAGGCCCTTGACGTATTCCTCCTCGAGATCACGCCGGCTCACATACACGTGTCTGGAAGACAGCTGTTCCACGTGCACGCCGAGCTTCTTCGCCACCTCCTCGGCCGCGTCCTGGTCGATGAGACGGAACATGGGCACGTTGAACCCGCGCGGCCCGAACAGCCTGTCGAACGGAATCATCTTGCCCACGCCGTCGGTCTGAACCAGAGACACTCCGAGTCGGTCGAGGTCGCGCCCCGTCAGCTCCGCCACGCGCTGCACGAGAAGCCGGTCGGTGATGCCCTCGACGAGGATGAGCTTGGTGGCGGTCAGCGGCTCGAGCCGGTCATGCGTCCACAGCTTCATGCGCACGCGCGCGTCGGAATCGAGCGCGCCGGGTTCGAGCTGGCGCGCCTCGCCGTTCTTCATGGCCACGATGCAATCGGGGTCGAAGGCGCTGACGATGTCGGCCGAATGAGTGGACACGATGCACTGCGTGTCGTTCGCGGCGAGCATCTTGGCTAGGCTGCGCTGCGAGCTGGGATGCAGGTGCAGCTCCGGCTCGTCGATGGCGAGGATGCCCGCGCCGCGCATGGCGAGCACGAACTGCGCGATGGAGCCCATCACCTCGGAGCGCTCGGAATGCATGTCCCCCGTGTTGACGCGTAGGTCGACGCCCTCCATCGGGTTCGAGGAGTTCTCGGGCAGGCCGGCGTACGCGAAGCTGACGTCCTCGGGGCGCACGGTGCGCGGCGAAATCTGCGACAGCTTCTGCGCGATCTGCTCGCGCAGAAGGCGCAGCTCCGGCGACTGGTGCAGCGCGTTGTCGACGGAGCGGTACGATGCCGCGATCTTTCGCGCATCCTTGCCCAGATCCACGCTCGACACGGCGGTGTTGAGATACGAATCCCCCGGCATGCTCAGCCCGTGCAGGCGCCGCAACTGCATATACACCTTCTCCTCGGGCGACGGCGCCGCGTACATGGGCCGGCGCTGGGAGCTCGCGAAACGCCAGCGCAGGGCGGAAAGCTCGACATCGCGCAGCAGGCGTTCCCCGAGTATGCCGCGCGCATTGCGCTCCCACACGAGCCGCGCGGCCGTGACGCCGCCGTGCCCATCCTGGGTGACGAGCAGGCGTATCGAGACGCCCCCGCCCACCACGGCATCGCCGAAGACACCGGCTTCCTGCGGCGTCAGGTCGTCGAGACGGCAGCGCACGATGAACGGCGCCGACTTGTCACGCAGGTCGTCGGGGCTCAGGCGCAGCGCGAGTTCCTCGGGCGCCGCGCCGAGCAGGAGGTCGAGGCATCGCATAACCGACGATTTTCCCGAGTCGTTGGGCCCGACGAGCACGAGGTGGCGGCGCACCTCGATGTCGATGTCGTGTATGAGCCGGCTGTGGTTCTCGATGGATAGGTGGGAGAGCTTCATCGCATTCCTTGTCTTTCGCGGACGATCCGCGCTTCCACCAATATAGACCCCCAAAAACGTCCCCACGCGAAAGGGCGCCCCCACTTGAAAGGGCGGTTTCCGGCGAGCGCCGCCGGAAACGCATTCGTCGGGCTGGCGGGATTCGAACCCGCGACATCCTGCTCCCAAAGCAGGCGCGCTACCAAGCTGCGCTACAGCCCGATGCGCGGACACGCCGCGCACCTGAACCATGATAGCCGAAAATCGTGCGCTGTCGAGCCACAACGGGATAATGAACGCGGCCCGGGGCACGCAGCCCGCGCCAAGGAGGAGGCCACAGATGGGAACGCGGATGGGAACGCATCAGCGATCGGAGACCGGAGCGCTTCTCGCCTCGATGATCAGCCTCGTCATCGGCTACACGGCGATGAACGAGTACATGTCGAAGGCCCCCGCCATCTGGCTTGTGTCAGGCCGTAAGTTCCTCGCATCCGCCGCCATCATCGCCATCTCCTCGTTCGTCATGTTCGCCATCGGCTACGCGCGCACCCCGCCGACGCCGCTCCCCCATGCCATGGCACGCCGCGCACCGCGCGCCATCAACGTCATCCGCCGCATCATCGAAGCCGCCGCCCTGTCGACGGTGTTCGCGGCCACCACGTTCTTCACCTCCTACGCGCTGCTGTCTGCGGCGAACGTGGCGCTCGGCCGTGAGCTGTTCGAGCAGTTCACGCCGCTGATCGTAGGCTCCTTTGCCTCCGTGGCCGCCTACCTGGGCTTCATCCAGGCCTCGGCGCTCAGCGCGAAGGCCATCGCCACCATGCTCCCCCTGTTCGTCATCTCCGGCGTGACGGTGGCGGCGCTGACCAGCGACGACCCCTGGTGGTGGCATAACAACTTCTCCCAGCTGGGCGACCGCACCACCTTCGCCGCCCGCCTGTTCAACACCACGCTCATCTTCGCAGGCGTGTGCATCATCATCGTGGCGTATTTCGCCGTGTTCGAGCTCGTCACGTCGCAATACATGGCGCTTCCCGACGATTCCGCAGCTGCCGATGGCGAGGCGGGCGCCGCCACGGACGGCGCGAGGAATACGGAAAGCGCGGAAAGTACGAAAGGCATAGAAAACGCGGAAGGCGCCGCAGACGCGGCGCGAACACACGATTCCCACTCCGTCACGCCGTCCGAGGCCGTGGCGGCGAAGGCGGCCGACGTGACGAAAACCGATGCGGCGAAGGCCGCCGGCACGGCGGATGCGCCGCACCCAGCCAGCACGGCGCGGTCCGGATCGGACCAGACCACCCATTTCGTGGCGCGCACCGCCACGCTCGCCGTGCTGCTGTCTTTGACCGGCGTCTGCCTGATCGGCGTGGGCTGCTTCCGCTACACGCCGCATCCGGTGCTGCATAACGTGTTCGCGCGCGGCATGTGCGTGCCGATCGGGCTGTTGCTCATTCTTCTTCCGTGGGCGATGCCGCGCATGTCACGCATCGTGTACGTGGTGTCCGACCTCATTCTCGTGGCCGACGCGGTGGCGTTGCTCGCCTGGCTGCGCGGTCAGATCACGCTGACCGCCGTCGAGGCGCTGGCGTGCCTGACCCTGTTCGCGTGGATGATCGTCTTCGCCCGCCAGATCGCCGCCATGCAGGCCGACCGCATCCAGACGCGCATTATCGCACTCGCACAGGGAAACGTGACGCAGGGAAACGTAACGCAGGGAAACGTAACGCAGGTCGCAACCCCGCAATCGTCGTAATCTCCCCCCGCGCACAGCTCATACAGCGCACGCCCACCCACGCATAGGAAACCGGCGGCAGGCACAACGCCCACCGCCGGTTTCCTATGCCGCGTACCGAGTCCGCGCCCGGCTACCCCACGCCTCAGTCCGTGCTCATCAGCACGATGAGGCTGCGCGGATCGGCCGTGATCGAGAACTTCGCCTCGTACGCCAGCTGGGGCGCGTCCGAATCCGAGGTGTCGATGAGCAGCACCCACTTGCGCGCGTAGGACTCGTCGGGCAGCGTGAACACCATCGACTCGTAGTATGCGTTGAAGATGAGCAGAAAGTCGTTGTCATCCTGATGGAAGCCGTTGATGTCGGGCTCGGGAATGTCATGGCCGTTGAGGAACAGCATCAGCGACATGGCGTGCGTGTTCGCCCAGTCGGCGCGGTCCATGATCTCGCCGTCCGGCCCGAACCACTCGGCCTGCGGGATCTTCGACGAGGAGTCCCCCGCGGCGCGGCCCGTGAAGAAGTGCCGCCTGTGGAGCACGGGGTGCTCGAGGCGCATGTGGATGACCTTCTTCGTGAACGCGAGGAACTGCTTCTGGTATTTGTCGAAGTCCCAGTTCGTCCACGATATGGCGTTGTCCTGGCAGTAGGCGTTGTTGTTGCCGCGCTGGGTGCGCGCCACCTCGTCGCCGCCGCAGATCATCGGGATGCCCTGGCTGACCATGAGGGTGGTCATGAAATTGCGCATCTGTCGGGCGCGCAGCTCGTTGATGTCATGCATCAGCGTGGGGCCTTCCACGCCGCAGTTCCACGAACGGTTGTCGTTCGTGCCGTCGCGGCCGCCCTCGCCGTTGGCCTCGTTGTGCTTGTTGTTGTAGCTCACGAGGTCGTTGAGGGTGAAGCCGTCATGCGCGGTGATGAAGTTGATCGACGCCACCGGCTTGCGGCCGTTCGTCTGGTACAGGTCGGAGCTGCCCATGAGGCGCGAGGCGAACTCGGGCATCGTAGACGGCTGCGAGCGCCAGAAATCGCGTACGCAGTCGCGGTAGCGGCCGTTCCATTCGCTCCACAGCGAGGGGAAGCCGCCTACCTGGTAACCTCCGTTGCCGAGGTCCCACGGTTCGGCGATGAGCTTGACCTGGGAAAGCACCGGGTCCTGCTGCACGATGTCGAAGAAGGCCGACAGCTTGTCGACGTCCTGGAACTGACGCGCGAGGGTGGCCGCCAGATCGAAGCGGAAGCCGTCGACGTGCATTTCGGTGACCCAGTAGCGCAGGGAGTCGGTGATGAGCTGGAGGGTGTGCGGCGAGCGCATGAGAAGCGAGTTGCCGGTTCCCGTGGTGTCGAAGTAGTGGCGCAGGTCGCCTTCGACGAGACGATAGTAGCGCTTGTTGTCGATGCCCCTGAAGCTGAGCGTGGGACCCATGTCGTTGCCTTCGGCGGTGTGGTTGTACACGACGTCGAGGATGATCTCGATGCCCGCCTTGTGGTAGGCCTTGACCATGGACTTGAATTCGTTGACCTGCTCGCCGCGCGAGCCGGAGCTCGAATAGGCGTTGTGCGGGGCGAAGTAGCCGATGGTGTTGTAGCCCCAGTAGTTGCTCAGGCCCTTTTCCTGGAGCATCGTGTCGTCGATGAACTGGTGCACCGGCATGAGCTCGAGGGCGGTGATGCCGAGGTCCTTGAGGTATTTGACGACCGACGGGTAGGCCAGGCCGGCGTAGGTGCCGCGGATCTGCGGCGGGACGTTCTCGTTGAGGTTCGTCATGCCGCGCACATGAGCCTCGTAGATCACGGAATCGTTGTACGCGATGTTCGGGTGCTGGTCGTTGCTCCAGTCGAAGAAGGGGTTGACGACGACCGACTTCATCATATGCGGCGCGGAATCCTCGCGGTTGCGGCCCTCGGGGTCCTGCGGGTTGTAGATGTCGTAGGAGAACAGACTCGCGTCGGAGTCGATCATGCCATCGATCGCCTTGGCGTAGGGGTCGAGCAGCAGCTTGCTGGGGTCGCACCGGTTGCCGTTGTCGGGGTTGTATTCGCCGTAGATGCGGTAGCCGTAGCGCTGTCCCGGCTGGATTCCCGGCAGGTAGATATGCCATACGTACGAGTTCTGCTCGGTCATTTCGACGCGCGTCTCGTTGTCGTCATCGTCGAAGAGGCACAGCTCGACGCGCTCGGCGGCTTGTGAGAAGAGTGCGAAGTTGACACCCGCGCCGTCATACGTCGCCCCAAGCGGAAACATGGACCCTGGTTGAATTCGCATGTCCCCATTCTCTCACGGAGTGGCCCCATGCGATTCCTTTCGGCCCAAAACACGCCGGTAAGGCGTCCGTATGGCGGAAATCGACGTCCACAAACGCGTCCACATGGTGGCGTTCGCCCGCGTTTGGTGCTATTGCGGCTGCACCGCCCCGGCGCACCGGACGGATGCGCCGAACGGGTTCGCCCGCGTTTGGCGCTACAGGCGCAGCGTCCACGGATCGGTGTTCGTCGGGCTCATGGCGATCTCGACGTCGACGCCATAGCGGGCGCGCAGCGCCTCACGCACGTCGGGCACGGCGTAGCGGAACAGCATGCGTTCGATGGCCGAATGCGGCGTGTTGATGAACGCAGGGCGCGGCGTGGAGTCAAGCGTGCCGGCCGCTGCATCGCCCGGAGTGCCGACCGCGATGCCCTGCGAGCGCAAACGCGCCTCGTAGGCGGCCTGCTGATAGGCGTCGGTCACCGGGTGGTGGCGCAGGTCGCTGGTCACGTACACGTCCACGCCCAGCGATCGCGCCGTGTCGATCAGCGAATCTCCGGAGCCGGGCAGCACGGCCACGCGGCTCACCGTCCGGTCGAGGTCACCGGCCACGAGCACGCCCAGCTCGGTGGGGATGAGGGTGTCCCTCACACGCACGGCGAAGTCGCGCAGCGTCATGGGCTCGGGCAGATGCCCCACGCGCCCCTCCCCGACCGGCCCGCGCGCGTCGGGGTCGTCGATCGGAACCATGGCGCCCTCGTCCACGAGGCCGAAGGCGTCGAGCGCGGACTGCGCCTGCCCGCGGTAGGCCGCGTCGGCGTTCGTATGCCCCACCCACAGGCCGCATCGTGCGGCAACGAGCATATTCACGATGTCGCCGCGGAAACCCGCGCCGCCCACCGTGTGCACGGAGCGGAAGAACAGCGGGTGGTGTGTGAACAGCAGGTCGGCGCCCCAGTCCAGCGCCTCACGCACGACGGCGTAGGTGGGGTCGACGGCGCAGTAGATACGATGCACCGGCCAGTCGAGCCCGCCGACGATCAGCCCCGGCTCGTCCCAGCTCTCCGCGTATCTGAGCGGATACAGCGTCTCCAGCACGTCCGTCACCTGCTTGAGCGTCAGCGACTGCGTCGTTTGTGCGGCCTGCGTGGTCTGTGTCATCGTCAATCCTCCTGTGTCATGTGTCGTGATGCGTCATGTGTCGTGGTGTCACGCCGCGCCCTCAGTGCGCCGCGAGCTGCCAGTCGCCGCCCACGCCCGTCGACACGTCAAGCGGCACGCTGAGCGTCACGGCGTGCTCCATCGCGTCCTTCACCAGGGCGGTGACCTGCTCCTGCTCGCCCGGCGCCAGCTCCACCACGAGTTCATCGTGGATCTGCAGCATGACGCGGCTCGCCACCTTCGCGGCGCGCAGCGCCTCGTCCACGCGGATCATCGCGATCTTCATGATGTCGGCCGCGCTGCCCTGGATCGGCGCGTTGAGCGCGGCGCGTTCGGCGGCGTCTCGGCGCTGCCAGCTTTTGGCGTTGAGGTCGGGGATGTAGCGGCGGCGGCCGAACATCGTCTCCGTGTAGCCTTTCTTGCGCGCGTCGGCCACCAGCGACTCGAGGTAGTCGTGCACCTTGCCGAAGGTGGAGAAGTACTTGCCCTTGAGCACGTCGGCCTCGGCCGGCGAGATGCGCAGCTGCTGGGCCAGGCCGTAGGTGCTCAGACCGTAGGCCAGGCCGTAGCTCATCGCCTTGACGTGGCTGCGCTGGTCGGACGTGATCTGCTCGACCGGCACCTGGTACACCAGGCTCGCCACGTAGCGGTGGAAGTCGCGGCCGGAGCGGAACGCGTCGATCAGTGCCTCGTCGCCCGACAGATGCGCCATGATGCGCAGCTCGACCTGCGAGTAGTCGGAGCTCAGCAGCGCCACGAAGCCGTTGGCCGGCACGAACGCGCCGCGGATCTCACGGCCCTCCTTGTTGCGGTTGGGGATGTTCTGCAGGTTCGGGTTGGCCGAACTCAGGCGGCCCGTGGCGGTGACGGCCTGCTCGAAGGTGGTGTGGATGAGCCCGTCGGACGGGTTCACGGCTTTCTGCAGCGTTTCGACGCACTGCTTGAGCTTGTTGATCTCGCGGTAGCGCAGCAGGGCCGTGATAAAGCCGGACGCGCGCTCGTCGGAGGCGTTGCGGATGGCCAGTTCGGTCAGCGAATCGCTGTCGGTCTTGAACCCGCCTTTCTTCGTGCGGCCGATGGGCTGCAAGCCCATGTCGGTGAACAGCACCTCCTGCACCTGCTTGGGGCTCTGCAGGTTGATCTGGCGGCCGGCGGCGTCCCATGCGGCGCTTTCGGCCTGCTTGGCCCCGGCGGCGAAGGAATCGTACAGTTCGCCCATGCGTGCGGGGTCGACGGCGGCGCCCGTGTCCTCCATGCGGGCGAGGATGCGCGAGACCGGGTATTCGATGTCGCGCAGAAGGCCGGATTCGCGGCGTTCGTCGAGCTCGCGCACAAGGGTCTGCGCAATGGCCACGATGGCGGTGACGCGGCGCGCGGCGGCTGTGACGGCCGCGGAATCGTCGGCGGCGGGGTCGTCGAACAAAGACAGCGGCTCGGCGGCGTGCTCCTCGGGCGCGGGCAGGGCGCCGGTGGGCAGCACGCGGGCGATGACGCTTTCGAGGTCCTGCTTGGAGCCGGCGGATTCGAGGTAGGCGGCGAGCTTCGTGTCGATCCACGGCTCGGGGCATTCGAGGCCGAGTGCGGAGAAAAGATGCAGGTGTTCCTTGTACCCGTGCAGCGCGAGGGAGCCGGAGAGCTCCACGATTGTCCCTCCGATGGCCCGCGCGGTGTCTTCGTCGATGTCGGCCGTCGGCACCGACGCCACATGGGAGTCGGGCGCCATGATGGTCAGGCGGGTCGTGCGGACGGCGCCGGGCGTGGGGTCGCCGTCGATGTCAAGCGCCCACACCGCGTCGTCATCGATGGCCAGGGCGAGGTCCGGGTCGCAGACGGGGGCGGGTTCGGCGGGCTTGCTCGCGGCCGGTTTGCTCGCGGCCGACTTTTTCACAGCCGACTTGCTCGCTGCCGGCTTCTTCGCAGCCGATACGGCGGCGCCATCGTCGCTGTTCACGGAGCGCGGGGCGAGCGCGGCGGAGCCATGCTTGGCGAGCCATGCCGGCAGCTGCGCGGCGGGAACATCGTCGATAACCGGCGTGCGCACCTCCACCGCGTCGACGGACGGCGCGTCGTTCTCGCCGCCGCCGAGGTCGCTTAGGTCGAGCGTCACCTTCTTCACGGGCGCGCCGGCGGGGAACGGTTTGAGGAAGTTATCGCGCGTGCGGGCGCTGAAGCCGAGGCGGTCGAACAGCTCGCCCACCGCCTGACGGTCCGGGGGCACGATGGCGAGGTCGTCCACCGTCACGGGCAGGTCGAGGTCGCGCACCAGCGCGTTGACCTTGCGGTTCAGACGCACCTGGCCGATGCTTTCGCGCAGGGCCTCGCCCTTCTTGCCGCCGATCTCGTCGGCATGCTCGATGATCTGCTCGAGGCCGCCGTACTGGTTGATCCACTTCGCGGCGTAGCCGTCGCCCACGCCGGGCACGCCGGGGATGTTGTCGGCCTGCTCGCCGCGCATGGCCGCGAGGTCCGGGTACTGCTGCGGCGTGACCTTGTATTTGGCGAGCACCTCCTGGGGCGTCATGTGCTTGAGGTCGCGGAAATGCTGGCCCGGGTAGAGCACGGTGACGGAGTCGTCGATGAGCTGGAAGGCATCGCGGTCGCCGGAGAGGACGAGCGTGTCGCAGCCCGCGTCCTCGCCCATCTGCGCAAGCGTGCCGATGATGTCGTCGCCCTCGTAGCCGGGTTTCTCGATCCAGCGGATCGAGAACGCGTCGAGCATCTTCTGGATCAGCGGCAGCTGGCTGAGCAGCTCCTCGGGGGCCGCGTCGCGCGTGCCCTTGTACTGCGGGAGCATCTTCTGGCGGAAGGTGCCGCCCTTCATGTCGAAGGCCACGCCGATATGCGTGGGCTTCTCGTCTCGCACCACGTTCGACAGCATGTTCGCGAAGCCGTAGATGGCGTTCGTCGGCTGGCCCCATGACGACGTGAAGTTCTCCACGGGCAGGGCGAAGTACGCGCGGAAGGCCAGCGAATGGCCGTCGATGACGAGCAGCCGTCGGCGCGGTGCGGCGGAATCGTTGGAATTCCCTGTCTTCACGGCCTGCACGGCCTTCACGGCCCGCACGGTCTTCACGGCCTGCACGGCGGCGCCATCGTCGTTCCTGCCGCCCTTGCCCCGCGGCGCGCCCTTTGGCCGTACCGTCTTGTTATCCAGCGCCATCTGACCTCCCGATTCCATGCCTGTCGCCTGCATACACAGTCTGCGTCCCGCATCCGTCCGGCGCGGCGCCGGCGGAATGCCTGCCGCCATCATATCCGCACCTATCCGCACCGCGCGCCGGCGTGTGGCCGCGCCGCGTGACACGCCGTGACACGCCGGGGCCGCGGCCACATCGTATGCCATTCCCATGCCCGACGCGAGGAGTTACAGACACTGCCGGATGTCGAGGCAGGGCGGGTGCTATCATCGCAACAGGATTGAAAGCATCGGGACGGGGCGAAGCCGTTACCGTCCGGTTCACAGCGTTATCCGCACGAATCCGACAAGACGTCCGCACAATGAGATCCAAAGAAGGGGTCCATACGGGCGCCCGATGCCGTGCAGGACCTGCTACAGACCGAGGAGGATCAATGAGCGCCGCTGAAGAGGAAAAGAAGGACGCGCCGCGCGTGGTGGTGGCCGAGGACGAGGCCCTCAACAGGATGGACATCGTCGAATCCCTCGCGTCCGCCGGATACGAGGTCGTCGGCGAGGCCGCCAACGGCCAGGAGGCCGTCGACCTGGTCAAGAAGACGCGCCCGGATGTCGTCGTCATGGATATCAAGATGCCCGTCAAGGACGGCATCACCGCCGCGCGGGAGATCAACGAGGAGTTCATCGCCCCCGTCGTCATGCTCACCGCCTTCTCGCAGAAGGACCTCGTGGCCGAGGCCGTGGACGCGGGCGTGATGGCGTATCTCGTCAAGCCGTTCGTGCCGGGCAAGCTCTTCCCCACCATCGAGGTGGCCATGCAGCGCTGGCAGCAGATGACCGCCCTGCGCAGCCGCCTGTCCGACATCCCCGCCACGCAGACCGAGGCGGAGGGCTCGGACGAGGAGGTCGAGAAGCTGCGCGAGCAGGTGGAGGACCTCAAGGGCCGCCTGGAGTCCCGCAAGCATGTGGATCGCGCGAAGGGCCTGCTCATGGAGCATATGGGCCTGACCGAGCAGGAGGCGTTCCGCTGGATCCAGAAGACGTCAATGGACCGCCGACTGACCATGCAGGAGGTCGCCGATGCCGTGATCTCCCAGATCGACGGAGACGGCGCCGTCGCGTAGGCGGTGTCTCCATTGTGGTGAGCGTGCGGTGCGCATGCGTGATGTGAGCGCGGCGAGTGCTTGCAGTGTGCGCACGATAGACGCAATGTGAGCGCACGATAGACGCAGGGGCCGATTGCCAGCAGGCGATCGGCCCCTTTCCTTTTTCTCCCTCCCTACCCCATAACCTCACCGCTCCCGCCACTTCTCCACTCTCCCCAATAACCACTCTCCCCAATAACACTGTGATGGCTTTCGGACCAAAATCGCCAGAAAACGACCCAAAATCGTCGAAAAATGTCCGCAAAGCATCACATTGTTCCCGTGTTGTCGTCGGCCCGCCGTCGAGGGCGCACCATCGTGCACCCTCGACAGCCATTACCCCCGCCAACGCCACCCAAACCCCACCTAACCGCCACCGAAGGCGCACCATCGTGCACCCTCGACCACGATTACCCCGCCCCAAGCGCCCTCCCCGCACCCTAACCGCCACCGAGGGTGCAATCACGTGCACCCTCGTGTGCAATCACGATGACGGAAGACGCCGGCGGACAAGACCACGCCTCCCCATACGCATCTCCCCCATAACAATGTGATGGCTTTCGGACCAAAAACACGATTTTCGCGCCCAAAATCGTCGAAAAATGTCCGCAAGCCATCACATTGTTACAGAAATGAGGGCACTGTTTCAGAAGGGAGCGTTCCGGAGGCGAGAGGGTTTTCGATAGAGCCGCGAGTGTATATAGAGCCGTGAGTGTATAGTTAGTCGTTGTCGTGATTTCGCGAGGGCGGCAATCCCCGCGAGCGCCCGGCACGCCCCGGTATCCCAATTGGTAGAGGAAGCAGCCTCAAAATCTGCGCAGTGTGGGTTCGAGTCCCACTCGGGGCACACTTCCCCCATCCATCGCGCCAGGCATGACGAACGCCCTCGCGCGACCATTCCTCCCCGGATTCCGGCCATCCCCATCCTCCGGACGCACAAAGTAGCGCGCACCCGCAGGAGCCACGGAACCATCCCTGTTTCCCATAAATGCATGCTCGTCAACCAGATCGCTCGGGTTGATGTTGAAATACGACGAGATAATTGCGAGATCATCGACCGTCCAGGAAGTCTCGCCTTTCAGTTTCAAGCTGACAGTTCCTTGGGTAATTCCCAAGACTTCCGCCAAGTCTTTCTGCTTTGTATCATTCAGAGCCATCAGAACCCTGATGTTTCGATTGATAATCTTGCGAAGTCTCAGTGCATTTTCATTTTCCGTATGTGTCTTAATCATGCCCTCATTGTCTCCGGTTAAAATTTGACAATCAACTCGACTCGCCGTATAACATAGGTATGACCAATATTTATACTGATAATATCTCATCTAGGATTGATGCTTTGCGACACAAGATGGGTTTGACTCAGGCCGACCTCGCGGTCGCCCGCGGAATCACCCAAGGAACGGTAAGCGCAAAACTCTCCGGAAGGACAAATTGGACGATCGAGGACATCAAGGTCTATGCCGATCTTCTTGGCACGACCACGGATTTCCTCATTGACGGCAAGGAGGCTAGTAGCGAAATGGCCCCGGCGCAGGTTGCAGCCTGACCGGAGCCGCGTGCAACAACGTTGGAATCGCGAGAACACAATCCGCCAAGATTTTCCTTCCCGCGACTCCCTGATTAAGGAAGTCATTACACATGTCTAATTCTACCGTCGAAACTTTGAACAACCTTGGGAATGTCTCCGTGGAGTCGCAGTCCCAGGCGCTCGTGCGTGGCATGGAGCCGCGGATCCTGGACGGCGAGGGCCGCATCGTGGTGGCCCGCACGGAGGACGAGCTGATGTCGGACTCCCTCGAGGAGTCGCTGAGCCGCATGTCCGCGGAGGAGAAGCACTCGTGGGCGGATACGGTCACCGACGACCTCCGTAATGCGATCCTCGACGTCGAGGCCGCGAAGATGAGGTTCGAGGAGCTGGCCGCGCACCTGGCGCAGGAGATGCGCCTGGCGTATTCGGGTGGCGCGTGGAAGCTCAAGGGCTATGGTTCGTGGGCGGATTACTGGGCGTCGGAGTTTTCTGACGCGAAGCTGTACGGCACGGCGGAGGAACGCCGTGACCTTGCGCGGTACCTGCGTCGCAAGGGCGGTTTCTCCCTCCGCATGATCGCCCCTGTCCTCCACGTCAGTCAGGAAACCGTCCGCAAGGACCTCGCCTCGAATCCGGCTGACCAACTGTCAACCAAGTTGACAGTTGGTCAAGAATCCGGTTCCGACGGGAAGATCGTGGCGTCGTCGGGTATCCTGCAGGCGCAGCGTCGCACTGACGAGGACGTGGCGCGTGACTACGCGCTGATGCGCGCCTTGCAGGAGTGGGGGCCCGATCCGACGGACCGGCATCCGATGACGGAACGTGAGATCGCGGAATACGTGGGAGTGCCCCAGCAGACGGTCCATTGGACGTTGTCGGAGGGGTTCCGCGGCGAGCAAATGGCGGTGCTGAGGTGCAAGGCGTGGGACATGGCGCGTGGCGATGACACGCTGACCCTGGGCGAGACCGCGCGGCGTCTGAGGCTCGACCCGCTGGCCCTCGAGTGGCTGAGCAGCCGCAACCACGGTTTCCTCGACCCATCGAGCTGGCCGCAGGAGATGCGCGCCGCCGTCGTGGACACGTTCCTCGAGAAGCAGTCGATCCGGGAATGGGCGGACGACCACGGGTACGCGCTCCTGAGGGTGGACGGCGAGGAGGTCACGCAGGCCGAGCTGGCCGACATCATCGGCTGCACGCAGAGCGCCGTCAGCCAGCGTCTGAAAACGCTCGTGCGTGACATGCGCGGCGGGGAGCGCGGCCAGGTGACCCCGTTGAAGCACAAGTGGAGCCCGCAGGACGCGGACATCGTGAGCCTGGGCGGCGGTTTCACCCCATGGGCGAACGACCCCATGCCGGAGGATGACGCGAAGCGCGCCGCGAAGGAGGAGCACGACCTGTTTCTGAACTCGAGCCGCACGGGCCTGCTGACCCTCCTGGGTCGTCTGGATGACGAGGACATGGCGTGCGCGGATCCGGACGATCCGGCGAAGGCGGACGCGTGGCTGGATGTGAGCGTGCAGGTCCACTCGCACATCCTGCTCAAGACCGGCTCGTTCTTCAACGCCCTGGCCCCCACATGCCTCGCGGGCGCCGTGGAACGCGGCGCCGTGACACCGCAGCAGGTCAGGGACCTCATGCTCGCCGCGGACAGTTTCGCCCGCGCGTTCAAACGCGGCCTCGCCGAGATCCACAGCGTCGCGGCGTCGCTACCGGGCAACAAGACGCAGGAAGACCGCTTCTAGCGGTCTAGGGGAAGGGAGACCCCGATGAAGACAGGGACCGAAAGCAACGGTGGCCGGACGGACGACGAACGGGCGGAGCGCGAGGGTGTCGCGGCCCGTCGCGTCCGCCGCATCATGCAGGTGTGCGACGAGATCCACGCGGAATCCGTGTGCCGTCGCTTCGCCGTCGCGCTCGGGGAGGATCCCAAGGCGATCCTCCTTGACGCGCAGGGCGCGATGTGGAGCGCATGGAAGGAGGATTTCGACACGGAGGACGAGCCTTACAAAGACGTGGAAGGCGCCAGCGGCCTGACCGTGCACTCGTGGGCCCGCACGTTCCTGCGCTACCACCTCAACGAAATGGTGCGCCAGCGCCGCAAGGGCGGCATGCGCCGCGCACCGGACGACACGAGCGTCGCCCTGTGGGACGGGGACACGGACCCCACCGACGGGGACCATGGCATCGACCCGATGACGATCATGCCCCTGGCGTCCCTCCTGTCGGACGGCCCGGACGTCGACCCCGACCTGATCCAGCGGGTCGCGTCGCTCGTCGACCCGGACCGCCTGTACCCGCCCGAGGAGATGTACCGGCGGGCGCTCGACGCGGCCAAGCTCCTCGTGCAGGACATGGCGTGCAAGGCCAACGGCGGGCACCAGCCCACGCGCGCTGAACTCGACCGGGCCGTCGACAACCGGGACCCGGGCCTCGATCCCGCGCGCCGCACGCAGATCATCGGCAGCGTGCGCGAGACGAGCGGCATCCTCGTGCTCGACGGCGGGCCCGCGGACACCCCGGCCGCACGCCCCGGCCGCAGGCGGCGCAGGCATCCGGGCAGGCGCCCAGGCCGCTGACCCCACGCAATCGTCACAGACGAGAGAGGGCCGCTTCTGATCAACTTGACCAGAGGCGGCCCTTCCTTAATTCTCCGTGCGGCCGTTCCATCTTGTGGCCAAGTTGACCACAAGCCGGGCGGGATGGGCGTCACTCCCCCGCCCGCCCGTCGGACGCGGTCGTCGCCGGATCCGACGTGACGTGGCCGCGTACGAGGCGGATGAACTCCTCGCCCGCGTCCTTGCCATGCAGAAATTCGGGTGCGTCGGAGTACAGCCGGGACAGACCCTCGCCAAGACCCGACAGATAAGCTGCCAGCTCCTTGTTCTTTCCGTCGTCCATTCGGAATCCGACCAGGTGCAGGGTCAGCCCCAGCTCGTATGCCTCGTCATATGCGAGACGGATGCGTTCCACTGCGTCCTTCACCTCGTTCTTCCACTTGTCCTCGACGAACTCCTTGTATGTCGCATCTTCCGATTCGGCCTTGCCGAAGAGGGAGACGCCGAGAATGTCCTCCAGATCGTATGCTTCGGAGAGTCTGATGCTGCGGATACCCCTTTCCATGCTCCATACGGTTTTCCGTGACCATTGGTGGCCTCGTTCGTTCATCATGTCGGCGAGCTGGTCCTGCGACAGGGATCGCTTCAAGCGAATGTTCGCCAGCTTCCGTCCAATTTCGAAATCGTCTTTCTTCATGCCTTGCCTTCTTCCTGCGTCGCTCGTGGCGCGGCCCCAGGCCCCTCGTCTTGTTCCGACCGGATTTCCCCCAGGGCTTCTTCCATGACTTTCGTGCGGTCCGTGCCCGGCAGGTACCAGACGCCGTGTGGTCCGCTTTCCGGAAGATTAAGGAAAAGAAGCTGCCCTTGCTTTTTTGCCGCCCTTTGTACGCCATGGACGACGGTCAATCCCTGTACGCCGTATCTCGTGCTCTCCTTGGTGCACATGTCGAGGATTTCCGAATAGAGACGCCATCCTCCATTCGTTTCGATATATGGCCTGACCGTCTCCCTCCAGAGATCCCCGTAGAGAGGGCGGCCGTCTTCCGTTTTTCTGGGCGTGGCGCCCCGCCGGGCCTGCTTCCTTCCCGTCTTGCTATCGACGGCGGAGTGCGGGGCGAGGCGTCCGGCGGCCGGCGGGAGCAGGGCGCGCCTGTCGTGCCTGTCGCCGATCATGCGCAACGTGTCGATGTCGCACCTGACCTCGGACTTGCCGACGGACAGGTGCCCTTCCATGCTTGATACGACTCCTTCCGCAATGGGGTCGCCTCCAGCCTCGAGCTGGGCGCGGACGCGTTCCAGGGAGGCGATCGCCCGGTCCTGCGCCTTGCGCACGTCTTCCAGGTCGACGGCGGCCTGCGCGAGCATGCGGCGGAATCCCGCCGTCCCGTCCGTTTCGTCGACGGGGCCCGCGGGTTCCGGGGTTT